>ENA-OQLI01000059-OQLI01000059.1-human-gut-metagenome-genome-assembly--contig:-NODE-59-length-162984-cov-8.546277_pt1 | contig 162984 bp, 145 predicted proteins | sample MGYA00242805_ERZ504812 | MGnify/ENA primary metagenome ERZ504812 (study PRJEB26092, sample SAMD00036430) | human gut metagenome | host: Homo sapiens | study: EMG produced TPA metagenomics assembly of...
ACATCCACAATGTCATTGCGGGAACGTACCTCCTCAATCAGATCATCTGAAAAATACGGCGTGGAAATCCCCTCCTTTCTCTAGTCATCAATATCCATCCACTTTCCATGCCTGCGGCATAAAATTTTCTTTAAATTTGGTAATCGCATACTTATCTGTCATACCGGAAATATAGTCACAGACGATGCGCCCTTTGTCTTCCCCCTCATCCAGCATTTTTAATAACTTTGCCGGCAGCTGCTCGATATGGTCCATATAAAAATAATACATCTGTTCCAGCATGGCCTTAGCTTTTACTTCCTCGCCTTTTGCGACCGGATTCCGGTATACATGTTCAAACATGAACAAGCGCAGATCCCGCAGTGCCTCCGCGGTCTCATCCGACATAATGATATCGTCTCTTCCCATACTGTTGCTGATGATATCGTGGATCAGGTGATCCAGGCGCTCTCTTGTGGTAAATCCCAGCGTCCGGCGCAGTTCCACTGGAATATCTTCCTCATCCAGAATCATTGCACGGATCGCATCATCAATATCGGAATTGACATATGCAATCTTATCGGACAGGCGCACAATCTTTCCTTCCAGCGTATGCGGAATCGTCCGTGTCTGATGGTTTAAAATTCCATCCCGGACCTCCCAGGTCAGATTCAGTCCTTCTCCGTCTTTTTCCAGTTTTTCTACAATGCGTACGCTCTGTTCGTTGTGGCGGAACCCACCTTCATACACCTGATTCAGCAGAAATTCTCCTGCATGTCCAAACGGTGTATGCCCCAGATCATGCCCCAGTGCTATCGCCTCAACCAGATCTTCATTCAGCCGGAGCGCCTTCGCAATGGTTCTCGCATTCTGCGATACTTCAAGCGTATGTGTCAGCCGCGTCCGGTAATGATCTCCCATCGGTGTGAGAAAAACCTGCGTCTTACTTTTCAGTCTCCGGAAAGACTTACTGTGCAGGATACGGTCACGGTCCCTCTGAAAGACCGGACGAATATCACACTGCGGTTCCTCCCTGTCTCTGCCCTTTGAATTTATGGACAGACAGGCGTACGGACTTAAAGTATCTGCTTCTATCTGTTCTATTCTTTCCCGAATTGTCATATTCTGCTCATTTCTGCGGCACAAACCGCCAAAATCCTTACAATATTTCAAACAACTCTACATATTATATATTCTGCGTGAATTCCTGATTTCCTTTTTTATTTTGCATTTCCTCCGAGTACTTTCCGCAGCTGTTGCAGACAGATACCCGTAATCTGATTTTCGTAGCTTCCAAAATAAAATTTGTTATCTTTCACCAGAATACATCCGACCCAGTCTCCATCCACGGGATCTTCCTCCAGCGCCTGCTCCATCTCCTGATATCCCCGAAGTGTAAAATAGGCATCATAATCCGAAAAATCCGCTGTGCGGTAGGTCACATCCGGAAACTGCATCCTAAGCCCCTGTATCAGATCCGCCGGACATGCCACATAGCCTGTCGGCTCGTGCGAATATGCCGATTCTAAAGCCCAATCTTCATCCCAGAGAAGAAACATATCATCCGTTTCCCATGTCTTATCTGTTTCCACCGATGCCACCGGTGCATACGTTCCTCCATCGGTTCCGGCTGTCTGTACGAGATTTGTTTTTCCGGTCGGATCGGTATACAAAAGATTTGCAATCGCAAGCTGATAAAACCGACTGTCGCAGCGCTCTCCACGCTCTGCCAGATAGCCCTGGGCAATTCCGTTTTTCTCCAGATCCGCTTCCTCATTTACCGGTACATAAACCGCATCTCCATATTCCATCGGTCCCATCCGCGTATCCTTAGTCAGAAATTCCGCAACCTTCGTATAATCCCCTGCGGTATCTTTTGGCATCAGAAGTACTATCACGACAACAATTGCAGCAGCCGCAATACTGCAGCCAACCGTCACAATCTTTCTGATCATCCGGTGTCTGCGCGATTCTTCTTCCCCGGCGGATGCCGGTATTCCATCTATATTTTTAACCGCATACTGCCTGGATGCATAGTTAAATACAAATGCACCCATGACAAGAATAAAAACAACCATTGCCAACAGACAGGTGATTTCCTGCCAGGTCCGCATCCGGCCGCAAAGCAGCAGATGATCGATCAGACATGTTGCTCTGCCTGATGATTTCTGTTCAAATTTCAAACGACAGACGCCGTTCATTCCAAGACATACCAGTGCAAACACCGCACCATCAACCAGTGCATAGCGAATCCACCGCACCTTTTCCCGGATTACAGCAAGCGGAAACAGTGAAAGCACAAACGCAAACATGATCATCCCAGCAAAAAAATATGCCCATTTTTCCAAAAGCGATGTGTTCCACATCTGCCGTACATATTCCACTGCGGAAGCTCCATTGATATTTCCCCAGCCGGTGACCCGGGAGATCAGAAACGCAATTCTTAAAATTCCCCATAAAACCAGATAACCAGCAGCATATTTCCACAACAGCCGTCCTGTGATCTGACGATCTGACAATTCCTGCTGCATCCCTCCGTTTTCCATTCCCGCACGGGTTCGTATCCGGAAAAATACCAGCGTAAATGCAACAAACGCAGGAAATCCACCCATACTTCCGACAAACCCATTGATAAAAAGCATCACCGTAAATGCCAGTATGGCGGAAACCAAAAGACGCATCGGATCTGCATCCATCGTTTCAGGTCCTTTCTTATCATACTTCATGCCATAGCCTCCTTTTTGCGATCTTTAAGAAGCGCCCATGCCGTAATTCCTGCCGTCAGTGCTTCCGCAGCCATAAACGACAGCCAGACACCACGGATTCCAAATATACGTGACAATATCACGGAACACACCGCAATAGCTACAAATCCTCTGCAAACCGAGGCCGTAAATGCCTCTTTTGCATGCTCCGATGCACTCAGATACCCGGTTCCGATAATATTGAAACCGGCAAACAAAAATCCGATCACATAAAGCCGCATTCCTGTAAATGCATATTCCGCCATCTTTACCGAATGTTCACTGTTAAACAAGGCTACCATCGGGTCTGTAAATCCCCAGACAAGCGAAATAATCAAAAGACTGAAAACAACGCCCGTAGCCAGTCCCAGATGCAGAATCTTTTTAACCGCACGTTCATTCCCTTCTCCGTAATAACGGCTGACCAGTGGCTGGGCTCCCTGGGAAATCCCGTTAAAAATACAGGTAAATATGAGTGCAAAGTTGGCAATCACGCCATAGGCAGCCACTCCTACATTTCCGGCAAGCCCTAAAATCAGGTAATTAAAAAGCGTTGTTGTCACTCCGGAAGAAAATTCTCCCACAAATGCCGGAACCCCCAGCTGGCAGGATGCTGTAAGCATCCGTACCGATGGTCTGGTCTTTGCAAACTGTACCTTATTTTTCTTCTGACAAAAATGAATACTGCAGATTAATATGCTGACGATCGGAGATGCTGCTGTGGCAAGTGCTGCTCCTGCCAGTCCCATCCCCATCGGAAACATAAACACATAGTCAAGGACAACATTGGAAAAACTTCCCATCATCGTTCCAATCATGGCGAGGGTCGGAGCATTGTCGTTGCGGACAAACGCAGAAAACACATAATTCATCATAAAAAACGGTGTAAATAATAAGAAAATCCTCGTATATGTGCGGCCCAGCTGCGTGATCCCGGCATCCGCCCCCATCATATGCATCACCGTATCCGGAGAAAAAATGCCAGACAGGACAAATGGAATGCTGATTATGAGGATACACAAAATCGCATTTGCAAAATATTTCTTTGCACTGTCATCTTCCTGTGCTTTTAATATTGTATACCGGGTTGCCGATCCTACCCCAATCATCGATCCTATGGCAAAAATCAGGTTATATACCGGCAGCACCAGATTCAATACGGTAATCCCGTCCGTTCCCGCTGCCTGCGAGATAAAGAATGTATCCACAATAATATAGCAGGAAATCCCCAACATTCCACAGATATTCTGGGAAACATATTTTATAAACTGTTTTTGAATGTTCATATTTATATAGTTATCCTTTTTGTTGTGTGCATCAGCATGCTTCATTATACATTGTCACCAGGCGGAGCCTGATGACCTGCGCATGCATCAGCATGCTTCATTATACCATATTTTATATAACAAAAAAGCCTTGATCTCTCAAGGCTTTCTCACATCTTAGTGCGGAAGATGGGACTTGAACCCACACGATCGCAATGATCACAAGATCCTTAGTCTTGCTCGTCTGCCAGTTCCGACACTTCCGCATGTCTTAGCGACTCGTTTATAATAGCAAACTCTCCCTCATATGTCAATGGTAATTTTTAATTTTTTTAAATTTTTTCTTTTATTGCAACAAAATAAAAAAAATTAAAATTATCTATTGACATATTGCTCAGATTCCTATAGAATAGCATTTGTTCGCAGGAGTGGCGGAATTGGCAGACGCGCAGGCTTCAGGTGCCTGTGGTAGCAATATCGTGTGGGTTCAAGTCCCATCTCCTGCATCGAAAAAGGATTCATCCAGATGGATGAATCCTTTTTGTTTATCTATAGTTTTTAAACCATCCTATGACTATGACTCTGACTCCGTTTCCCCAGCCGCTGCCTCCATGACAGATTCCACCGACACCACTTCCGGTCCGGCTGCAAATGCTTCCTCTGCATCGGCTGCTTCCATCGGATCCTCATGCTCTTTCTTTTCCTCATCTTCCCAGAGCGAATCATACTTTTTGCGTTTTTCCAACCGCGCCATCATTCCGGCGTTTTTCGCCATAATATAGAGATCCTTATCATATTCCATCAGTTTCTTCTCATCCTGCATCGGCACCTGATCTCCATGCATCAGGCGTCTTGCCACGGTCATGATCTTTCCCATTTCCTCCCCATAATCTTTTGCGGCCTCGCCCTGCTGCTTTGCCACAACACTGTTAAACTTACCTTCCCATTGCGCCATAAGCTGATTTACATAATTCTGATACTCGTCCTGTTTCTCCGCAACCGCATTATATTTCAGTTCCAGTGTAGCAGCTTCATCCGCATACCGTGTTTTTCCATCCGGCGTACTTTCCATCCGCTCCTTTAACTCTTCCCGCTGCTTCGACAGTTTGAATTTCTGCTCGTTATATGATTTCAGAACAGAACTGTAAATTCCCCTTGCCTCTCCTGTTTTCATAATATTTCCTCCGTGAAATGCATCCATCCATTGTTTCCTTACATTTCATATATCGGACTATTCACGCGATTCTTTATTTATATTCTACTCTTCCCGCTTCCCAGAAGGAATCATCATCTGCACCAACAAGAAACAAAAAACAACTTTTTCATAGTTTTTCCCTCGACTTGCCAATCAATAATCAACACTTATCGTTCCTGTCAATGTCAAGTTAGCACACGCTAACTGTGCTGTCAACTTTTGTTTTCCTATGCATCTGTGTGTTGATTCATTCCAAAAGCCACACCAGTAACTATGATGTACCCCATCAGCGAAATAACAGACGCTTCTATACCAAATTCTCCGCCCGTCACCGCAAATGATTTTGCATCAAGAACATAAGTCATGACAGAGAATTGATCCGCTTTTTGTCCAATTGCCAGTCCCCCACCGATCATTACAATATTCCAGATGGCATGCACGATTCCACTGTTCCAGACAGAACCACTCTCGATTGCAATCATTGAAAACATAATTCCCGCCATCGTGCCTGCAACAAGAACCTGCAAACAGCTTCCGATGGAAAAATCCATTTCCAGAATATGAACCATGCCAAACAGCACCGATGGAACGATAACCGCCACCTTACGATTCCATTTTTTCCTTAAAAGATTTAAAATAACGCCCCGAAATACCATTTCTTCGACAAATCCAGCCGCGATTCCGGTAAACATAATTCCGGCACTTAATGTACGAAATATCTGCTTTCCATTCATATGCGAGGAAACATACGCACCCTGAAAGAACAAAAGATAACTTCCTTTTACCAGCAGTGGCAACAGAATAGCAATTAGAATCCATTTTCTTTTAATATGAAATACGGGCATTCCAAAATCAGAAATAGGTAACCTGATCACTTTCTCAATATATATCTTTAAAATAACATAAGTCAGTCCGACATAAAAAATTCCTGCAATGATATTACATATTCCATCCGGAATCTTTATCAGGTTCAATGCACTTGCGGCAAGCTGTGCTGCAAGTTGTGCAATGATGAGAATAACTATGGCAGCAACCGAACCGCCAATTACTTTTTTGGTACTCATTTTTCTGTTTTCCTCCTTATGTTCTGCTTTTTCTGCACGCTCCTGTAAACCACATAGAGGCCTGCGATCAAATAAAAAACGGCTAATACTCCCTGCAAAATATCATCATATTTCCAAACGGTATAATTCCATCCAAGAATTTCATTCATAAAAAAATTAGAAAAATTACAAAGTCCATGTACAAGAACCGGAATGAATAAATGATTCGTCTGTATAAAAAGTGCTGCCAGAAACATGCCAAAACAAATCGCATACAATACCTGTTTTGTCGTATCTGCAAAGTTCTGTCCCACTAGCAGATTCCGGTAATGGCACAGACCAAATCCAAGGGAAGACACAACTACCGCACAATAAATTCCATTTTTCTTTTTTCCCCATGCAGCAAGAAACATATTTAACAGAATTCCCCGCCACACATATTCTTCCAGCAGTCCAATACTAAGACTTGCCACACCGCAGATCAGGAAAAAACAAATCCCTTTACCGGAAAGCAGTGAAAAAACTTTTTTTCCATGAACGAGAGTCATAAGATCATTCCCAATCTGTATTAACGGAAAAATAAACATTCCCAATACCGGTAACCATGACCCATTTCTTTTTTCTTTTCTTACGAAATCTGCTTTTTTGCGAAACAATACAAACATAATAACAAACGTCAACACTTCATTGAATAACATGGAAATATAAGAACTGTATAAAGTTTCCTCCCAGTTGTCCATTACCTTTCCAACCACATAAGCCACCAATGTTCCGGTCAGTTCCCACAGGATATATACAAAGACAGCATATATGACCGGAATGAAATAATGATAAAACGCACGATTCTTTTTCTTCATTTTCTCCCCATCCCTTTCTTACCCCCACTCTTCCACATTCCGGCAGAATCCAATATAGGTAATGATAAAATACACCAGATAAATTCCGAAAAACAATACCGAAGAAATCAAAAAATAAGTTGCCGGTGCCGCCCGAACCCCCGTATAAAAGTCAAACTTACCACCAACATATACACAGACCAGTCCGCTGATTGCAAGTGACACACATGCCGGACAAAGATAATACCCGGCAAGCTGCTTTAAAATCATCCTGCGGATTTCTCTTCTGCTGTAACCAATCTGAAAGAGAACCCTGTAGCGGAATTTGTATTTTACGGAATCGCTGAGCTGCTGCACGGAAAGCACGGTCAGTGCCACACACAAAAATACCAGTCCGATATAAAAAAGCGGAAACATCAGCGAAGATAACATATATTTCACTTCCGGAATCAGATTGTCACGCACAAGATTTTTTGCCGTATAGGTAACAATTGTATCCGAACCCGAACAGGAATTTCCAAGTGCTTCCCCATCCCAGTCATCCGAAGCTGCTTCCGTCATGGCGTGCCCCTGCACACTAATTTTATCCGGATCCTTCTCCAGATCATCCAGCCGTTTCTCCAGATCCGCAGGTGCCTCGCCTTTGATATCCGCCACCAATTCTGCATAATAGGGATGCATCTGTGCAAGAACGGCATCCGGAACAATAATAATATAATCCCCTCCGTTGTGGCCGTTCTGCGAAAATCCCTCCGTGTGATAGCCCGCAAAAGATAATGTCCCATCTGTTCCCTGAATTTTGATCCGACCGGAAAAATCCCCGGTCTGATTCAGCACGCGGTCTTTGATATGGATGGTATACTGATCTTCTTTTAACTGCACTTCCGAAAGTCCGATCATGGTACGGAGCCGGTTGTAATCCGAGAGTCCCATATAGGTATCGTAATTGCAATATGCCAGTTCTTCATTTTTACTGATCTTTTTCCAGTCCGGTGTGCCATCTGCGTTCCGATACTCTGATCCAAATTCTTTCAGATGTGTATACAGATATGCATTGACCTGATTCGTTTCGTTCTCATAAACCTTATAAGTAAAAATTTCCTTTATGGCTGTCTCCTGTTTCAGCAGAGCAATTTCCTGCTGAAACTCATCCTTCACATTGCTGCTGTATACCTGCACATCAAACGGAAATTTGCTCACAAGCACCTCATTCTGGAAATGATTAAACATAAATGCCACCGAACTTCCGAGTATCGCCAGAGTAAACAGTGCCGTCAGTGTTCCCATGGTAAACCGCAGTGTCCGGATCTTAGAAGAAAACTGCCGGAGCAGAAACAGCGCATCCCCACGGTAAATAGCAGCTCCCTTTTTTCTGACATAACAGGCGATCCACGCCGCAATGCCTGTGTAAAAAAGATAAATCGTCAGCACCAGTCCAATGAGAAAAGCGATTACAACTCCGGTATCCCATGCTTTAAAACAAAACAGAAACACACCGAATACGACAAGAAACAGCACAGATAACGGAAGGAACCATCTCTTTGCCTTTTCATGTGTTTCTTTGATTTCCTCATTCTGTCTCTGGCTGTCCATCAGATCATGGATATTCATTTTGCGGAATTTTTTTTGGCTACGAAACAGCGCCAGCAGATAACAGCACAGATAACATGCAGCCGTCATCAAAATACAGTTTCGGTTCCATTCCAGATGCAGTTTGTAATCCAGCTGCACCATGCTGTAAAAAATGGACAGAAGGATCTGCTGAAAAAGCAGGCCCAGTCCCATCCCTACAAGAAATGCGCCCGCTCCAAGCAGCAGATTCTCTGCAAAATAAAGTCTCGCAATCTCTTTTTTCTTTACCCCGACCAGAAGATAAATCCCAAACTCACGGCTTCGCTTTTCCAGTACAAACCGCACCATATAATTGATCAGCCACGCAATGATCGGCACGATAAAAGCAGTCGCAAGTCCCGTCATCACACTCATCATGGCATCCATCTGAAACAGATTCTGCACATCTTTGGAAAACAAAAGCGTATGAAACGAAAACATGAGTGCGGTCACGACCGCCATCGTCATAAAATACACTATATAGTCTTTTGCCATGCGCTTTACATTTCGAAAAGCAAGTTTACACATCATGGGAACGTTCACCTCCCGTCAGTGTCATCACATCGAGTATTTCATTTAAAAACGCCCGGCGTTCTTTTTCCCCACGCACCAGTTCATGAAAAATCCGTCCGTCTTTCAGAAACAGAATACGGCTGCAATAACTTGCGGAAAAAGCATCGTGTGTCACCATCAGAATGGTTGCCCCCATGTTTTTGTTCATCTCCGTAAATGTCTCTAACAGTGTCTGCGCTGCCAGTGAATCCAGTGCCCCCGTCGGCTCATCTGCCAGAAGAAGTGTGGGATAATTTGCAAGTGCACGGGCACATGCACACCGCTGCTTTTGTCCGCCGGACACCTGATACGGATACTTATCCTTAACCTCCTCGATTCCCAGAATGCGAAGCAGCTCCCTGCACCGTTTCTGAATCTCCTTTTTGCCACGCCGGTGCAGCGTCATAACGAGCATGATATTTTCTTCCAGCGTGAGCGTATCCAGCAGATTGTATTCCTGAAAGATAAACCCAAGCTGTTTTTTACGGAATTCCGAAAGCTGTTCTTCCCCCAGTTCTGTGATATCGGTATCTCCGTAATAAATATGTCCCGCTGTCACCCGGTCAATGGTTGACAACAGATTTAAAAGCGTTGTTTTTCCGGAACCGGAAGCTCCCATCACACCGATAAACTCCCCCTGCTGCACGGCAAAACTGACACGATCCACCGCTTTGGTCACCTGATCCCCGTTTCCATAATATTTCTCCACATCGCTTACGCGTATGATTTCCTGCATCTTCTGACGCTCCTTTCCCTCGCTTGTAAATAAAAGGCATAGTAAAGAATATCATTTTTTCTTCACTATGCCTACTTTAACACGGGATCTTTCCGCTTTGTATGAAATTACCTTTCCTGAATCTTACAGTTTTGAAAGATAAACGCGTTATGTCTCCCTGTAACCGGTAAGATATTCACTCACCGGAAACATAAGTATGATCTCTGTTCCCTTTCCTTCCGCAGATTCTGCCCGGATTTCTATATTTAACTTGTCACAGAGTTTACGGCACAGATACAGTCCCATTCCGGTCGAACGCTCCCGGTTTCTTCCGTTCGTTCCCGTAAACCCTTTTTCAAAAATCCGTGGGAGTTCTTCCTTTGGAATCCCGATACCGTCATCTTTTACCCACAAAAGAACACCGCTTTTCGTTTTTTTAGTAACAATCTGAATGTGAGTACCCTCACTTCTGCCGTATTTTACGCTGTTTTGAATGAGCTGGTTTAAAATAAAAGCGATCCATTTCTTATCGCTGTATACCGTATCGGGGCAGGCAACTTCCGCCTTTACATGGCTCTGGATCAGATAATATTTGTTCTGCAAAAGCACCTGTTGTGCCACTTCCTGCAGATTGGATTCCGCGATCATGTAGTCTTTGTATACCGCATCCATACGCGCATAGTACAGTGCCATATCCACATAATTCTCAACCTTGCGGTTTTCCACAAGGAGATAGCGGCTCCTCTCATCCCGGTTATTTTCACAGTTTAACGCAATCGCCGTGATCGGTGCCTTGATCTCATGCACCCAGCTTTCAATGTACTCCCGGTAATCCTTTTGGTTTTGTTCCATCTGGTGTATCCGCTCGATTACCGATTTGTTGGATTTGCGGATCAGTTCCCGGTACTTGCGATCTTCCAGCCCAAACGATTCCGGCATCAGTTCTCCAAGAAGATAACGCCTGTCCAGCTGATCCGTAAGCTGCTCTAATTTTCTGAAATAGCTTCTGCGTGAAAAAAACTGAAGGAAAAGCCATCCTGCCAGTATTACACCGTAACACACCAGTATAATCACACATTTATCCATGGAATAGCCGGTCAGCCGCAAAAAGATAACAAGCCCAGCCATGCATACCATATGTAAAAGCAGTAGCAACACCTTGTCTTTCAGATATTCTGTCAGTTTCATATGCGATAGCCCATCCCTCTTTTTGTCTCAATAAAGTCACATACGCCAATTTCTGCAAGTTTTGCGCGCAGGCGTGTGATATTTACACTGAGGGCATTATCATCAATAAAGACCTGCTGATCCCACAGGTATTCCACCAGTTCGATTCTTGGCACAATCTCTCCCTGATGCAAAAACAGGTAATGCAGGATTTTCAATTCGTTTTTCGACAGATCCACCTGCTGACCCTGATATTTTACGCAACCACGGACAACATCAAGTTCCACACCTTTACAGGTCATCTTCTCTGGTATGTCTGCTTTTTTCGCCCGTTTTAATACGGCTGCGATATGTGCCAGAAGTAACGGCGGCTGAAACGGCTTCGTGATATAAGCATCGCCGCCCTGCAGCATTCCGCTTAATTCATCCATCGAATCCGTCCTGCTGGTCAGGAAAATAATCGGAACATCCGACGTTTTCCTTATACTTTTGCAGATTTCAAATCCGGATTGCTGCGGCAGATTTACATCGAGCAGAAGCAGATCCGGCTCTATTTGCAGAATATCCTCTACCACGTGATGAAACTCTGTCAATACCGTGACCTGATACAGTGCATTTTCTAACAGCAGCTTTAATTCCTGACGGATGGCTGCATCATCTTCTATGATTAAAATGTTCATGATTTTCCTCAAAAATTGGATATTTTTTCTTATCGGAATCGGTTATTTTACGGATTACCTTACAGGGATTACCGGCCGCGATCACACCATCCGGAATATTTTTATTCACAACACTTCCGGCACCAATGATGGTATTGTTTCCGATTGTCACGCCCGGCAGCACGAATACATTCGTTCCAATCCAGACATTGTCTCCCACTGTGATTGGCAAAGCAATTTCCAGCCCCTGCCCTCTCTGTTCGCTGTCTATTGCGTGTCCTGCTGTCGAAAATACACAATTCCATGTTTTACTTAAATACTCTGACATTTCCGAGATTGTACTTTCATGCAAATGCAAATATAATTCAAGCAGATCCTTTAATTCATTTTCATAAATTTCTCTAACCAATATAGTTCCTCCACATATTTCACTTTGATATTTTAAATGATAACATCTTTGCTTAACTGTTTCTACCTGCACTTTTTACAAAAATCGACCAGCGCTCCATATGGTCTTTAAAAAATCAATTTGATAATTTATGTAAAGAATTTGGTATGAACGCTTCCACCGCATTTAATATTTTTGCGCGGGCAGTTGTCAGAGAACGTAAAATTCCATTTGAAATTTGTGCATCCACCAGCGTTTCTTTAGAGGACGGACGCTCTGCTTTTAATGCCCTGCGTCATTCCGCAGAACAAAACAATCTGCAGGATTTATCCTTAAATGACATTAACACAGAAATACAATTTGCACGCAACAATAAAGCCTAAGCAAGGAGACACTCAAAATGGTCAATCGGAATTACTCTTATTCCATTTTAATCAAATACTCTTTCGGCACCTCTTTTGTAAGCCAGACTCCGTTTACCGATAAGAAAAACGCATAACCTGCCCTTTCCATCTTTCCAGCAGCCACTTTGTAAATCACCGGCTTTCCATGCCTGCTTCCAACCTTGACTGCCGTATCTTCATCCCCTGATAAATGGACATATAACCGACTCTTTGGAATCAGACCGGTCTTATCAATCGATGCAACATACTTCTCCCCGGTTCCATGATAAAGAAACTCCGGCGGTATGGCTTTTTTTAATTCAACATCTACGGGTATGGAATGTCCCTGGTTTGCCCTTATGAACGTCTTATCTTCATTAAATGAATATCTTTGTTTATTATCTGTTTGTACAATTTTTTCGAGCATTTCCATGTCAAACGGCCTTGTCTTTGAAATGCTTTCTATTAACTCTGATACATTCGCCCAGCCGTGTTCATCCAGCGAAATTCCTATTGTATCCGGTTTATGTCTGAGTACCAGACTTAAAAATTTACTTGTATCTGTTAATCCCATACATAGTTTCTCCTTAAAATAGAATTTAATGGTACACTACAAAGATTAGCATACTGACTTACAGATGTCTGTCCAATACAATAAACAGCATTTTTCTCGGCACCATTTCTTTGTTCAAATTTCTCTTTTGTTGTAACAATTGTAAGAAAGAAAAAAGCAGCAACGAGATTCAAAACAACGATGAGAAAATCGTTGCAAAAGCAATGTAATCATATTTATATGTAATTCTTTGCCATACCCCACTTCTGATCCGTATAAAATCGATAATTTGTCATACGCCTTTTATCAATATCCGCCATCATTTTTTCTGCTTCCTCCTCGGTAACATTGTACAGTTTACAGATACGCGCTACCTTTTCCGGCATATCCCCATGTATAAAAATCAGCACATTATCTTTGTCTTTTAAGATAAAATCCGCATTCCGTCCTATGATCACACAGCTTTCCTTTTCCGCAATCTCCAAAATCACTTTTCTCTGCGCTTCATACACCATATTCTCTTTAAAAATACATAGCCGGCCAGACACGCGATAAACTCTGTGATCGGGAACGCCCACCAGATCAGCGAAACTCCCATCTGTCCGTTTCGGACGAAAATAGAGAAAATGCCTGCCAACGGCAATATAATTACAAGCTGTCTAAGCAGCGAAATCACAAGCGACTCGATGCCTCCGTCCAATGCCTGATAAATTCCCTGATATGCGACATTGATTCCTGCAAAAAGAAAACTGATAGAAATAATGTGCATTGCTCCGATAAAATATTCTCTTGACTGCCCTGCGTTGAATAAAGTTGCAAATGCACCCGGGAAAATTTCCGTGATCGCCACACCAAGAACCATAAGTACGATTGTATAAATCAGTCCGTACTTCATACCATCCTTAATTCGATTTTTACTTCCCATCCCATAGGAAAAAGCGATGATCGGTGTGATCGCATCACGCAGACCAAATGCAAGGAACAACACAAACTGCTGCACTTTATAAAACAATCCATATGCGGTCTGCGCTGAAGGATTAAATTTTAAGATCAGATTCATTACATAAACCATAATAGACATCAATGCCTGTGCAATGATCGCCGGAAGTCCGATCGAATAAATCTCTTTTATAATTCCACCCTCCGGTTTCATGTATTTTGTTCCATGCGCAAATTCTTTATTTAATTTCGTATGGAAAATAAAGAGTAATACTGCCGATGCAACCTGTCCGATTACCGTCGCATATGCAGCACCTTCTACTCCCATTTCAGGAACAGGTCCGATCCCGTAGATCATGATCGGATCAAGAATAATATTTACCACTGCCCCCACAACCTGACCGATTGTAGAATAAAGTGAACGTCCGGTTGCCTGTAATAACTTTTCAAACAGGGAAAAGAAGATAATTCCAAACGAAATCACGCAGCATATTCGAAGATAACCTGTTCCCATTGCAATTACTTCCGGATCAACCGTCTGCGATGAAATATAGGCTTTCACTCCGAAAATTCCAAACAACAGACATACCGCATAAATAATTACTCCAAGAAATAAACTGTTTCCCGCAACTTTTGCTGCTTTTTTGCTGTTTCCCTGTCCAAGTGTCCGCGCAAGAAGTGCATTCGTGCCCACACCGGTTCCGATTCCTACCGCTACCATGAGCATCTGCACCGGAAACACCAGCGTAAGTGCATTTAAAGCGGCTTCACTTCCCTCCTTCATGTTTCCGACAAAGGCACTGTCCACAATATTGTAGACCGCCTGCAATGCCATCGACAAGATCATCGGTATTCCCATCTGCACCATGAGCTTATTGACCGGCATCTCCTTCATCCTGTTACTTTCTGCCATCTTAACTGAATCCTCCTTTTTCTGCATAAAAAAAGCATGTACTTATCTCACAAGCTGGACTTACGCTGATAAGCTACACACTTTTTCATGGCATCATAAAAATAAAAACGAGCAGCAAAACTGGATTTACGCTCGTTTGCTACTCGTTTGAAAATCATTATATTTCTCTTTTTCTAAAAAGTCAAACTAAACTTTCTTGTAAAAAATACATAGGATGCTATTTCCATACTCACTTACACGAAAAGCCCGAATACTCTATTCTTTTTCGCATGTGCATCCAACTCCGCCTGTGTTGTAATCCCTTTTTCAATAGCCCGCGCCTTAATTGCAGGTGGATAATTGTAAAGCTGGTATTTTGCTCCCTGGATACTAAATAAAACGAGCATAAACGCTGTATAAAGCAGACTGTACACGATTGCTTCTACTGTAATCCTGATTACCATAGTTACGTCTCTCCTTTCAGGTTAGTTATTTCTAACTGTTATTTTAGCACAATTTTTACCAACTTGAAAGTCCATTTACTCTTATTCCGACTCCATCTCCCCAGTCGCTGCCTCCATAACCGATTCCACCGACACAACCTCCGGTCCGGCTGCAAATGCTTCCTCTGCATCAGCTGCTTCCATTGGATCCTCACGCTCTTTCTTTTCCTCATCATCCCAAAGCGACTTATACTTTTTGCGTTTTTCCAACCGCGCCATCATTCCGGCATTTTTTGCCATCATGTACAGATCCTTATCAAATTCCATCAGCTTTTTCTCATCCTGTGCTGGCACAATGTCTCCATGCATGATGCGTCTGGCTACCGTCATGATTTTTCCCATTTCCTCACTGTAGTCTTTCGCAGCCTCGTCCTGCTGCTTTGCCGCAACACTGTTAAACTTGCTTTCCCACTGCTCCATAAGCTGATCTACATAATCCTGATATTCATCCTGTTTTTCTGCAACGGCATTATATTGCAAATCCAGAGTGGCTGCCTCATCGGCATACAACATTTTACCGTCCGGTGTGCTTTCCATCCGTTCCTTTAGCTCATTTCGCTGCTTTGACAGTTTGAATTTCTGCTGATTGTATGATTTCAGAACAGAACTGTAGATTCCTCTTGCCTCTCCTACTTTCATAATGTCTCCTCCGTGAAATATATCCATTGTTTCCCTTATACTTCATATATCGGATAAATCACATGATTTTTTAATTCACTTTCAATTTCATCTTAATATATTCGCTGACCGCACATAGACCAGCTTTCAGGATTTCGGCATCACAGGCATATCCAATCCTCATGCTGTGCGACTGTTCAAAACAGTCCCCTGGCGTGACAAAAGCACCTGTCTGCTTGTACATTTCTTCACAAAACGTATAAGAATCAATGGGCAGATCATTTTTGTTTCCGGTGTTGCCAGACGGCGAATCTCCTCAATATCAGGAAGATACCCATTTTCCTTTTTAAGATCAATCAACTGCACATCTGCACCATAGGATTCCGGAATAGAATACAATTGTTGATAGGTCGGTCTGATGCTAATGACTCTCTCTCCCGGCGAAATGAGAGAATAAAACACATGATGATTGGCACCCGTAGCACCATGCGTGGGGATAATCTCATCCAATTTAATAGTTTTATAAAGCTTGCAGACTCCTGCTTTAAATTCAGGATTTCCCTCAATGTTACCATAAGTTAATCTTTGTTTACAAAAATCTTCTAAGAATTTATTCTTATCTTCACTATAAAATCTCCTTTCTTTCCCAATTGCCACCAAAAAGAAAAAAGTATCCAAGGCATCGCCTTATAGCACATTTTTAATGCGCTGTACCTACGGCGGTGTCCTGAACACCTTTCATTTAATCGCTGCCCGGTGGCAACGATAAGTGTTATATTTAATTCATATTTATTTTATGTTGTAAACTACATTTTGTCAACAGCGCATCACTATCACCGCCTACTCGGGAGTTTGACAGTTGAATAATAGAAAAAGTACTTGCAGGCCTTATAAAACCTGCTTTTTTTGCGTCAAATTTTATGTTTTTATATATGTTATTTTCTGTTATTGTATTGTATAATAAGAAGGTGTTGCATATGCATCTTCATATATCAAAATCCAAAAATGCAGAGTCCTTTTATATCTGCAAAGGGAAGGAATAAATTACTATACTTCAAAACAACGGCAAAAATCGCTGAACCCCAGTAAAATCAATGGATACAGCGATTTTTTCTTCTAATAACTGTCAAAGACAGGAATATATTCTTGTATGATTGCACAGTCAATAAGCATTATATAATAATTCCCTGCTTGGTTTTTTTGTTTTAATGAACTTTCGTTATTGCTCCGGCATCCATCTCGTACACCTCATCACAGAGAATTTCTATATCCAGTGGATTATGACTCGCTACGAGGATGGTTGTCCCTTCTTCTTTTAATTGAACCAGAAGCTTCCGCATATCCTCCACGCCATGTTTATCCAGACCGTTCATCGGCTCATCCAAAATGAGGATGTCCGGACTTTCCATAATTGCCTGTGCAATTCCAAGTCGCTGACGCATGCCGAGGGAAAATTTCCCCACCTTCTTCTTATCTTCCGGATCAAGCCCCACGAGCCGGATGCTCTCTTTTATCTTCTCATCTGTGATTTTTTTCTGCAGACGCGCAAGAAGCTTCAGGTTCTGAAAGCCTGAATAATCCCGCAGAAAACCCGGATGTTCAATAATAATTCCAATTCCCTGTGGGATATCCACATCCTTCCCCACCTGTTTGCCACGAACCAGGATTTTCCCCGCATCCGGCAGGACAAAACCACAGATGCTTTTAAAAAGAACTGTCTTGCCGCTTCCGTTCCTTCCGATGATTCCATATATTTTTCCGGGTGTGACAGAAAGGCTCACATGGTCCAGAACCGTCTGTTCCCCGAACCTTTTTACGACATCCTGTATTTCTATCAAATTTTCCATTCTCTAAATCCTCTCTGCCTTCAGCAAATGTTCTATAAGCCTGACTCAATAGCGTCAAGTGTGTATGTCTTCGATTTTTTCATAATGATAAATCCGGTCACCAGAATAATTGCGATTTCAACCGCAAGAATATACCACAGCGGAACTGCATCATCGCTCCTTAAATAAGCATAGGTGGTCGTCCAGTGCAGTGGTGACAGAACTCTGAGCTTAGGCAGCCTCACCACATCAATCATATTGGAAAAAACAATCCAGCCAATGGCCACTGCTGATCCATATATTCTGCTCCCAAGCATGTTTCCAAGAAAAACAACAAGACCAAGCAGCGTACCCACAAGTACATTCAGTCCGTAGGTAATCAGACAGGCAGCAAGTGGCGTATAGGCTTCCACGATTTCCTTGTGCATCACCACTCCGGCCAGTCCGTTATTTTCTGCACACATCCGGATAATACCGCCCCAGTCCGTAGAAAATCCGACCTGCGGAATGAGTACCAGAACTGTCGTCAGTGCAGTCCACAGAAAATATACCAGATTCGCGGCAACAATGTAGGCAAGCTGTCCGGCAAACCAGCGCAGCCGCCCTGTCCTCACCAGAACAAACATCTGCTGGTCATCCATAAACGGGGCATTACAAAACAATAAAACCACCCCAAAATAAAAAAGCATCCGCGTTATTCCGTCATCCATCTGAAAAGCGAAAAAATATGGTGTCACCGCTAGTCCCACATCCTGCGCATACTGCCTTAAATAATCTTCCCGGATAAATGTGAAAACCAAAACGGACAAAAAGACGATGAATACCCGGTAGCTGCTTTTCCACTTTCTGAAATTGTTACACATACTCCTAAGCATTTTCCATCCTCCTTATAATCTGCCTTGCCGCAATCTTCCACAAAACAAAGTAGATACAGCCTGTATACGCCAGAGCATAAAGCATCTGCCAGATTCCTCCCCCCAGAAATTCCGCATTGCCAAAGTATACCCATGCCGGCAGAATTGGTCCCAGCTCCAGCGGAGCATATTTATTGGACAGGCAGATGACCATGTAATAAATAAGAATGGGCATTGCCGTCCCGACAAATATATTGGGAATACATGCCGTCACCGTCATCGCCAATCCTGCGAGAACCGCACCCAGCAGGGACAGTAGCAGAGCATTCCAGATATTCTGGATAAAGTAAGCATGATTCTGCGAAAACATAGCATAAAACGAGCCTTTTATCGGCCAAAGCGTAAAAATCATGAGCAGTTCATACAATGCCATACCGCCAAGCATGCTTGCACAGCCGCCAAGGGCTGCAGAAAAAAGATGCCCCCTGATATACTTTTTTGCATCACCTCTTACGACTGCGTATCTGGTAAAACCACTGTTACAGTCCTCACAGTAACTGAGACCTCCGCCAATCACGCAGAGCAGATAAAACAGGATAATGAACCCGGAACTGGATACGACGGAAAAAGCATCCTGCAGATTCGCAGAATCCCCGTCTGAGCGGATAAAAGCAATTCCGCTCATATACAGTGTCAGTGCCATTCCAAGTGTGCAGATATATATTTTTCGATTCTGAAACATGCGAAGTACATTTGTTGTAAAATACCGGTTCATATTTCTCCCCCCTCATTTGGTCTGCAGAACTTCACCTGTATAGGCATCATAAATAGCTATATATTTCTCTTCGGAATCATAATTCACCTCACCATAGTGAGTGACTGTCTGCGAATAATAACATGCCCATACCGGACACATATGGTACAATTCCGTTTCTTTATCGTAAACCGGCAGATATTCCAGCGAAACCTCCGACAGCTTCATTTCACCGGTTTCCTCCTTTGACTTCATCATCTCTACCTGTTTTTCTATAATGTCCGCCGGACGAAGAATCTCCTGTTCGGTTCCCATTTTCTCCAGCTCATACGTTGGTGCAGACTGAAAATATGCAATTCCATCCCTGTCTACACTTACTTCACACACGCTTGAACGGAAAGTGGTATCGTTTGTAAGTTTTCCATCCCCCGGATCATATCTAAGACCCGGAATGCCAAAGTAATCCTGATAAAGAAATATCGCGTACGAGAAATTCCTATTTTCTTCTTCCTCCGGTGTGTGATTGTCGAATTTATCAAGATCCAGCCATGATATTCTCTTATTCTTTTCATCCAGTGTATAGCAGTCCACTGTATCACTGACCTGAATTCCCATTTTTTCTGCATAATCCACTGCCAGCTGTTCACTCTCTTTTATCGAACCGAACGCCAGCTCTCTGCCGGTTTTGTACAGTTCTCTGTTGTCTCCCTTATAATCTCCGCAGAAGTCTGACTGATTTAAGGAAACATACCCGCGTTCAGTTGAATAACTAAATCTGTCCGGTAAAACATAAACATTGTCCTCATGATTTGAAATCTCTACATAATAAATTTTTTCCCCTTCACTGTTCCTGTAACACTCTACATCCTTCTCCTCATATTTCCACCCTGCTTCGTTCATCATTTTCTGAATCAGCTCATGTGCCTCTTCTTCTGATTCTGTATAATTTTTTTCTGTCGCATACCAGTCGGAAAGCTTCCATTCCGAAAGCCCCCATAACCGGACATCTGCATCTACCATTAACAGATCATCCACCTGACAGGTCAGATGATCTGGAATTTTCTCAACATCATCTGTATCAAACTCTGTAAGCTCCTGTTTGGCGACCCCCTCCATCTGATTCTGGTGCTCTGTGCCATTCTGCTCGGGAAACTCCGTTGGCGCACAGGCTGTCAGAACAAGACAGGCACTTGTCAGCATAATAACTGCACAATTTTTTCTTCCCATCTTTCTTTCCCCCTCCAATAAGCAGATGCGCCAAATGCCGCATCTGCTTATCATAACTTCTTATGGTTCCCAAGTTCCTCCTACTGAAACCGTAATTCCACCGTTTGATGAAGGATTATAACCATATAAACTTACATTTTCATCTTTTTTTACCGTTTTATTGTAAATAACTGTACACGTTCCTAAGCCTCTTTGTTCAGTATACTCCGCTGTAAATCCCTTATCTGCTACATGTGTACGGTACTTAATTGAGGCAGACGGATAATTCATTTCCGTAACATGCACAGATGCATAGGCTGTACTTCCAGTTTTTGCTTTATAGGCTGTATTTTGAACATTTTCCGGCATGAGACCAAATGAATATCCATAGGTTGCTGCCATAACGCTTGTTGTTGAAAACATGGTTAACACTAACCCTAAGCAAAGTGCTTTTTTTAATTTGTTTTCATTGTTATTTCCTCCTGTAAAGTACGTTTTTCCACAAAAATTTTTACCAATTTCATTCTTTACTTCTTTTCATGTTTTATCAAATAGATTTTCCTCAGTCCTTCCGGCTCCTTAGTCTGATAATTATACCAATCTGAGCTTTCAGATACGGATGCAATTGCCACTGTTTTTACAAGTGACGCAAATACCTCTGCAAATTTCTTACCTTTCATCTGACATCCTCCTTCCCCCATATAATTAGTAGCGCTACTTCTATTAAAACTACCAGAATAGCAAATGATGCGTCCGGCAATTTTATCCTTATGCTTAACGATATAATGATAACCATCAATGTTATGATAAGTGTCTTTCTTTTATTTACAATTCTAACCCGTTCAAACAATGGCTTTCCTGGATTCTCTACTGGTGCAAAAAAGAACATAACCATGAAAACCATGCAACATATAATAAGTTCAATTCCAAATCTAGTGAACCCAAATTTTTGTTGCAGCCTCTGTAACACTATTACAACTGCCCAATTTGTGATAGTCAAAATATAACATTTTAATTTTGTCTTAGCATGATAACCACCCGAATATCGTCTTATACCGGCAAATACAGCAATAAAAATGAGTGTACTGATTTCTTTATTGAAAATAAAACCCAGACAAATCAAAAATATAGTTGTACCTATATTTTCAATTAATATATCTGAACCATATTTATAAATCTCATATTCCTCATGTTCAATTACATTTTCACGAACAAAAAAATCAGCTATCATTTTTGATAATCCAGACATAAACACACGTCCTTTCAATCTGATGATAACTGATTTCTTAATCTTTACAATTCGTTTGGCAAGTTTTACCTGTTTTTGGCAAAATTAGCAAGTGGAATTACCATATGTACAATCACATTATTTGCTTCTTCCGATATATTTAAAAATCCCTGATACTGATTGACAATCTCCCGAACTGTCGGGATTCCCAATCCATGTTCAGCCTTATTTTTTTTCGATGTGACAAGTTTAGGATTTACACAAAGAACAGAGTTTTGAATGTGATTCTCTACAATTAGATTAAACATTTCATCTACCACTTCCATGTTAAGATGAATTTCCTGCTCCTGCTCTTTCTGCTCAGCTTCAATCGCGTTATCCAAAAGATTCGACAAAGCAATTGCCAGTTCTATCGTATCTATATTCTCCGGAAGCTTCACATGAATCACAAATCGTATGTGGTTCTTTTCACATATCTCCTTCTTCTCATTGATAACAGCATTCAACATCAAATTAGGGGTATAAATCTGCTGTTTCTCTGACAGTTTCGTGGCAAAAGTCTTTTGCATTTCTTTTTTAACTAATTCTACCTTACCTTCTTCCAAAAGTTGGAGATAGTTCGAGAAATAACGTCGGATATCATGTCTTACTTCGCGGATTTTTTGGTTGCTTTCCTCTGATACTTTCATCAGTTTCTCCTGCTCCCTCAACTGAGTTCGCAAAATACTGTTCTCAAGCAGTTCTCGATTTTGATTTTGCAAGTGGTTCAAGAGCCACAACACAAGAAGAATGATTCCCAGAAACAAAAGCGTTATTACTGCAAAAGCTATCTGTAAGATTCGCGGTAACATAACCTGTTTTAACAGGATAATAAAAAACAGAGAGACAACAAAAAAACAAGCAAAAAAAATCCCGCTTATCAGCAATTCCTGTTGTACAAATTCTCTCTGTCTTTTTATAGTTCTTATATAAGCATATGCGATAAAAATGCAGAGACTCTTCATGACACAAACCTCGATAAGTCTCATCGAATTCCCATACATCGTCAGTTTTTCCATTGTCACTCCGCTGAATGCTGAAATAACATAAAGACATATGATACTTATCAGAATTGTCAATACATTAATCATAATAACAGAGATGACTTTTGAAGCAAACCGTCCTTCAAAATATCTCCAGGCAAAAAAAATACATATTCCCATTCCAATAAATGACGCAATCAGATTCGACCCCACTTCAAAATAAGTAACTGCTGTAAATGTGATTCCAAACACAAGATACTTCCACCATGCCAATTCGTCTCTAGGTCTAAATTGCGCCCGAATTACCGCTGTGCAAATTCCAAAACTGATAATGCAGGCCGCAATCTCTATTATGAAACTAATCCATTTCATATATCCGACTCCTCATATAACCAAAATATTGTTTCTTTACCTCTTCCTTCTTATCTCTACTGACCGGAATATGCTGCCCTGTTTTTACAGTGATTTCCTTCAAATTAAAATTCTGTATCCACATGCTATTTACAAGATAACTTTTTCCCGGACGCAGGAAATGGAAAATAAGCATTTTTTCTGCATAATCAGATATTTTTCCTCTGCTTCGCACAACCTGTTCTTCACGCTCAGAATTCATTACATGAAATAGTAGGTAATGAGCCTGACTCTCTATATAAACGATTTCCTTTACCGGAAGCACAATCTGTTGCTCTTTTACATCTAATGTAATAAATCGCGCTCTCTTCTCCTTCTGTTTTTTCAAGCTTTGCAACGCTTCCGAAAGTTCCGCCTGTAAATACGCTTTTCTAATGAAACGAAATGGCTTATAGTGAATTGCCTCAAATACAGCCTCCTCATGATTGCTGATAAAAATAACAATTGCCTGCGGATTTTGTTCTTCCAACTTGGCAGCCAATTCCATACCCGTTACTTCCGGCATATCAATATCAAGAAAAAAAATTTCTGTCTGATGCAGTTTTGTCTCCAACAATTTCTCACTATCCGTGTATGATACAATTTCCCCCACTACATTTAGCTGCTGCAATTCTGCCCTTATTTGTTTCTCCAACCTCGAAAGAAATATTTCATCATCATCGCATATTGCAATAGTCCAATGCTCTATACCCATAAATGGCATAAACTCGTCTTTCCCCCTTCTTTTGTTTATATGACTATTTTCGCTTGTGCCCTTTGAGCAGCTACCATCTGCCTTTAAGGACTGGTTTTCTGATTCGATTAAATTTTCGTTGCTAGTTGCGCACCTTCGTCAAATAGAATACTGCAAGCTGGGTGCGGTCACGCAGAGAAAGCTTATCGAGAATGCTGCTGATATAATTGCGGACGGTTCCCTCACTCAGAAACAGTTCGTCTGCAATCTCACGGTTGCTTTTTCCAACTCCGACAAGAGCAATAATATCCTGCTCCTTTTCTCCGATGTCGTAGCGGCTGTAATGTCTGACAGATAAGAATCTTTTCGTTCAGGGAATATATCCCAGTAATCTTTTCTTGATATTGTACCTGTTCTCTGTCTGGCATTTAGATTATCATTCACATCCTCATTATAGGTTCCTTCCTTCATTTAAGCAATACATTTCTTAACTGCATCCTGCATCCATACAAATAGTTCTTCAACATTGTACTCATATGAAGAGTGAGCTTCCAGAATCCTGGACTGATAGATCAGCTCTCTTCCAAGAAATATTGCCCTGTAATCATCCCGTTCTATTGTCACAAGATGATACCAGCTTATTTCGTCTGGATATTCTTCATGCCACATTTTCTCAAACTCTTCATAATTCTCTACGACTTCTTCATCCTTTAGGCTTTCGTAGTCGTCATAATCGTCTATAGTTCCACGCTCCGCTTTCAGCCACAACTCTCTTCTGTTATCCTCTCCGCAAGGCTCAACAGCCTCTAATATTGCATATACCTTGTCAATAGCTTCCAATGTCTTTTTATCAAATACAAATTTTCCGTCTTTTAACACAAAAATCCAATGATTCACCTTTGGTGCCTTGATTGCTGTTTCACTCATTCTTTCCTGTCTCCTTTCCAATGATCCTGCTTGTATCAGAAAAGTATTTTATGAAATCTGCTTTCCAGTATATTTCCAATACATTATTGCTATAAACCAATATCTTCTCTATCAATAATTCTTTCATTTCTTCAGTAAGCGTATCTGCATCACAAAATTTTTTATCTCTATTCGTCACCAATGAGTCTAAAGAAAATTTTGACCATGCGTCTTTTTGCATATCACATATACAATCCCAGGAAGTTCCATCCTGTCGATATCTTTCTTTGTTCTGCTCCCAAAGAATATAACACCCTATTTTTCTGGTATACAGCCAAAATAGCCAATTAAAAAAGTTAGTAGCAAAAATTTTAACAGGGGCGCTTGCTGTTGGAATGGTTGTTTCCCCTACCTCAGCACATGCGGACGAATCAGATAAATGAAAGCTTAACGGCCATAGTTGTTCCGAATAGCGTAACTTATATAGAACAGGGTGTGTTTGAATCTTGTAGTAATCTTATTAGTGTAACATTATCAAATAACCTTACAAATATACCCACAAATTTATTTGAAAACGCATTTTCTTTAACCACTATCTACTACAGTGGTACAGCCAAAGGTGCGCCATGGGGCGCAACCAATGCAACCATCGAGGCAAATAACACTATATAATCCCAAATCTTCCAAAAAATGGTCATATTCATGAGTAGATTCCCATTCCCGTTCTTCTTTCACATATTTTTCAAGCATTTCCTGATTATGTTCGTCCCAAAAAAGATCAGTGATAAGATCAGTGATGGAAGAATCACTACACCGATAAGTTGCTTTGGTGGTGCCTATATTTTTAACCAGTAGCTCCCAATTGTGGTTCGAACCATCAAAATTCCCAAACCAAAGCACCAGCATAAGTATAATTACACCAACAACCCCCAGATTAAATTTCCTTTTGTAGGCTTCATAACTATCATCGTTTCTCATATTTTTTCCTCCTTCGATTTTTATTCTTATTATTAATATGTGTTTCCCATTTTTATGATAGAGCACTTTTGTTTCACTATTAATATGTGTTTTTATTTGGAAAAAATGAAAAATCACGCTGTCGAATATTGTTGAAACCCTTATGTTGGTATGATACAATTTTCTTACGGAAAGCCCATGACAGGGGTGGTAGCCTCCCGAGCTTAATGACAGTTTACTGGAATACATAAGAAGGGAGGTGGCGCATATGACAGCTTATGAAATCATTACGATTTTCATTGGGATATTAGCTTTGTTGATGTCTTGTGGTAGTTTGATTATTGCGTTTCTTACCTTTCTCGATAAGAGAAATAATAAGAAGAAATAAAAATGCCTTACCTGTCGGCAAACAGGTAAGGCTGTGCTCATAAGAGCAAAATGCATACTTGGGAGCATCCACTTTTGGAATGGATACTATCCGAACTGAAAGGCATCTGTTCCAGCAGGTGTCTTTCTTTATATTCAATATAGCATAAAGCATTTGATATTTCAAGAAATTTTGGAGACTGTTTTAAATAAAACACCTTATACAATCCCCTGTTCGTTCTGTTACATTTCTTTGCATATTCTTTTGTTACTTGTGGTGCATGAAGTTTTTGATTTGTCACTTTTCCCAGATTCTTATTCCTTCGAATATTTGTGATATCGCCAATAATAACCGTGTGGATATCATTTGCTTTACAATAATTCACTACTGCTCTGGTCACTTTATGAAGATAGTCGTGAATACAGTTTCGCCTGTACTTTACCGACCAAACCACATGGTAATTAATGTTGTATACGCAAGTGCGTGAATGACGCTTAGAATATTATTCACATGTAGGTTTATCCTCCGGGGATGACGGAAATAAAAAATTAGAATATCGTTCACTTGTAAAAAGCCACTGTAAAAGGTGGCTTTTGGTTTAGGTAAGAGATTAAATACTATAGAAGAAAGAAGGTGTCTGCTTGGCAGAATATACACTTTACATAGACGAAAGTGAAACATTTAATAAATCTTTTTCCCAGTAATAACTGGTACTGTTTTTCAAATGATTCATTTGTAGTGAAGCCTCGTATATCAAGTGCAAAATACACTATATAATGGCACAGACTTTATCCCCTTTACCATTCCAAAATTTCTTGTTGAAATCCTGATGGCATAAACCGGATCATATTTTTCCATATAAACCATCATACTTTTCGCTTTCACATGATTTCCCGCTTTACATTCAACCGGAATTACATGACTGTCTTTTTGTATCAGGAAATCTACTTCTGCCGTATTATCTGACTCCCAATAATGAAGATCATAGCCATTCGTTTTCAATGCAATCGCAACGTAGTTCTCTGTCAATATACCACGAAAATGCTCTGTTTCCTTACTCCTCAATGCTTCCAGCGTCATTCCCATTCTGGCAGACATAATACCCATATCACTATAGTATAATTTAAATGTACTCACATCCTGATATGCTGCAACCGGATAAAATCCCTGACTACATTTCATACACTTATTTACAATTCCAGCCCGAATCAGCCAGTCAATCGCATCTCCATATTGAGATGCACGCGCACCCGATTTTATCAACTTATACTGGAACTTTTTAGCATCTTTTGCCAACTGTGCCGGAAGGGAATCATATGCTTCAAAAATGCGCACTGTATCTGACTTATTCGCATATTTTGTCATGTCCGCAATATAAGAATTTAATAACATCTGTCTGATTTCCGTCTGCTCTATAGGACTGTCTTTTGCAAGGTCAGCTTTCACCGCTGCCGGCATTCCCCCAACAATACAATAATGATAAAATTCCTGCATAGCCTCCTCATGGAGCATCTCATTCAACGGCTGATTATTTTCATAATGTTCCCGGATCGTGTCTGTAAGCATCTGTTTTCCTTTTGCCCACAACACCTCTTCCAAATCCATTGGATACATGGTCAGCATCTGAACTTTTCCAACCGGAAATGAATATTTTTCCCGGTTCACCGCCACACCAAGCAGGCTTCCGGCAGCCATTACATGATATTCCGGAGCTTCTTCTGAAAAATATTTTAGCGAAGTTAATGCTCTTTCACACATCTGAATTTCATCAAAAATTATGAGTGTATTTTCAGGTACAATCTTTGCCTGATAGTATTTTTCCAAAACAGCTATCACATGATCTGCATGAATATCTGTTTCAAAATATTTTCCAATTCTTTCGTCTGTTTCAAAATTTACATAAATCGTATTCTTGTAATATAATGATCCAAACTCACGCATTTCAAATGTTTTTCCAACCTGACGTGCACCATAAATAAGCAATGGCATTCTTCCATCTGACATATTTTTCCACTCATATAACTTAGACGTTATTTTACGTTTCATGCGTATGCATTCTCCTTCTTCTTCCTTCTTCTCCAAAATATTTTGGTATATTTTAATGTATTATATTACATCTTTTCGTATGAATCAATGTGTTTTTTCACATTTTTATTCATATACACTATCATATAAATCATACTTACGCATGCGCAATAGCCTGAAACATAAATTTATCGTCCCCGATTGTTTCAAACGCCTTTCCCGACTACCAGCCCAGATCCAGCAGCCAGTTATTCAGACTTCTCTCCCTCTCTTTTTCATCGGTAATCTCCTTGAGACCGGTATACTCTCCCTTGATATTGCCGTCCACGATAAAAAGCACTCTGCCGCATTTTGCCGCAACTTTCGCATCATGCGTTACCATGACGATCGTTGTCCCCTCGTTGTTTAACTTCACAAGTTCGTCCATAACCTCATTGGAGGAAGTACGGTTTAATGCGCCGGTCGGTTCATCGGCAAAAAGCAGTTTGGGACGGTTCATCATGCTTCTGCAGATACACGCCCGCTGAAGCTGTCCACCGGAAACCTCGTTGATATCGTTATCTGCAATCTCGATGATCCCCATTTTGCGCATAAGCTGCTCGCCTCTTTCCTGCTTTTCCTGCCTGCTTTCCCTGGACTTTTTGCTTTCTGCTGCCGGAAGCACGATGTTATCGAGAATCGTAAGATTTTTCATCATATACATCTGCTGAAAAATGAATCCCATCTCATCCAAGCGGATTTTTGCAAGTTCCTTTTCGCTCAGTTTCGTCAGATCCTTCCCTTCAAAAAGCACCTGACCGCTCGTTGCCCGGTCCATACCCGAGATGGCATACAAAAGCGTGGATTTTCCGGAGCCGGATGGTCCCATGATTGCAACCATCTCCCCCTCTTTTACTTCAAGATTTACATTCTTTAACACATTATTCTGCCTTTTATCAATTACATAGGTTTTGCAAAGATCTTTTGCACAAAGCAATGCTGCCATAAGATTTTCCTCCGTTTACTCTATATTGGTTGTATCGTTGCTCTTGATCGTCCTGATCTGTAATGCTGTCATTCCCGATGCCAGAATCGTCATAAGGAAAATAATGCCCGGATACAGGAAAAAGATTTTCCACGGACGGATCACATAAGCCACTTTTCCGGCCCCCATCATGCCGAATATCGGATTGCCGATCAGATACGTTGCCGGAATGGAACAGATCGCCGCCAAAAGAACAGCCACAAGCGTAACAATACCGAATCGTATCATATGCCATTCCATCACCCGTCTATTGCCAAATCCCATCGCCTTAAGCACCGCGATCTGGCTTTTCTCGTCCGCAAGAAATGACCGCTCTATCAGAATACATACAAGAATTACAACGATCAGTGTAATTCCAAGAAGCAGATACTGTACCGATTCCATCGTTGATGCCGCGCCCATGCAATCATCACAGTATTCTGTGGCATTCATCACTTTTTCATTGTCAAAAAGCTTTTTGATCTTTTCTTTTCGAACCTCAATCTCCTTTGCAGACGGATGATCCTCAAAATCGATCTGATAACTCATGACATTGGCAATATAGGTAAAATCGGTCGGTGCATCCTCGTGAAGCCGTATGACTTCTCCAAGCTGATTCATGCTTTGAAAATAAGCAACCACAACGCAGTCAAGTGTCTCTTTTCCAAAATCAATCGTTACGGTATCTCCGAGTTTCGCCCCTGTCAATTTGCTGACAGTCGATGTAATCGCAATCTCATTTTTGTTTTGCGGAACCACCCCTTCGGTATATTCGTACGCGGATGCTTTCGTATGGATTCCCTGCTGACAATTGATGGAATAATCTTTCCCATTGAATCGAACCTTATATTTGTACTGTGTTTCCACACAAAGCTTCGCAGGCATTCCGTTTTTCTTAAGCAGCGCTTCCGTTTTTGCAAAGTACTCCTCGATCTGCTTTCTGCCATCCGGATTCATGCTGCTCATCGCTTCCGTCAGATCGGTGTAATACAGATCACTCCGCGTTCCGAATGTTGTAATAAAGGTATCGCTTCGCATCGTTGATGAGGTATTGACAAATACCAGCACAAACAACGTACACAAAAAGAATGTGGTTATGATCGTCATGTACCGTTTCGGTGCGCTGAACACATCATTGACCGCCATAAAGAAACCGGTGCTTCCGTGGCTTTTAACCAGACGAAACGGCGACTTCTTCTTATAACGTTCCCCCGTCTGACCGGAACGGATCGCATCGATCGGAGAAGACTTCTTCACCAGCTTCGTGCAGCGAAAAGCATACAGCAGAATGACAATAACGACCAGAATTGCCCCCAGAACCGACAACAGGAAATGGTTATCCGCCTCTAGAACCATATTGCTGCTGACCGATCGCAGTAACAGATCAGAAAACGGGATACTCATAAAAAATCCCACAAACGCTCCTATTACTGCCAACATCAGATACTTTGTCAGGTAGAGACTCCGGATCTTGAAATTGCTGATACCGATTGCTTTCATCACACCGATCTCACGAAACTCCTCAAAGATCGTAAACGAGATGGAAAACTTTAATACGACAAACGACACGATGATCAGGCAGATACTTAAAATCAGCATCGTAAACGCAACGATCATATCCATGACATAGCACATTTTTATCAGCGAACGTGCGCCGGAAAACATGATGCCCGGAGCCTGTGAAATAGCCGAAGCAATCTCCGATACGCCTGCCTCATCCTTTAGATCAATATAGCTGATCTGCCCCTGATACCCATTGTAAATGGTTTCATCCGAAAGCAGCTTCTCGATCTCCTCCCGATGAAAAAGGAAACGGCTGTTGCCCATCATGGAAGACCCTAAAAGCGCATCTTTTGCCATACCATCCAGCGTTACCATAAAAGAAATACTGTTGTGCGTAATCCTGATTTTATCCCCCGGCTGCAAATGATTTTTCTCCATAAAATCACCGGTTGCATATGCATGCCCCGGCTTGATCTGGGTAATCTGCTTATTCTCTTTATCAAAGAATTTAAGCCGGCTGTCCTCGATGGACTGGTAAATAACAGAATTCTTTGCCTCCAGTTTTTCTCCGTGCATATCTTTCAGATTGGATTTTTCTCCGAATACAACCGGCTCAATGCGATAATCCCGGATGGATTCCATCTCATGCAGGATCTCATTGATGTTTGCTTTGCTGTCCGCACCCATCGAGATGACCACATAATCACCGATCCCCGCCTTATCCAGATAAGAATCCATTCCGTTCATGACGGAAACAACATTGCTGATTCCGCTTGCTACGAACATCGTTGCCAGCAGAATAAAACAAAGCAATATTGCGTTCATTACTTTTTTTCTTTTCAAATCTTTTTTCAAAATACGAAAAAGCATTTTAACGTTCCTCCCCTCGTTTGATGTATTCATCTTACAGGAGAAATTATTAAACAATCCTTAAATGCACATTATGCTTTTCGCGCAACAATGGTCGCGCAGAAATCATCTTCTTTGATTTCCACAAATACTTCCCCGTCCATTTTTCGCATCAACTGCCGGCTGATATACAGTCCAAGACCGGAACCTTCTGCCGAACCAACATTGCTTCCACGATAAAAAGAATCAAACAGATTTATGAGTTCTTCCTGCTTTAAGCTGCATCCGGAATTTCTTACCGTGAGCAGCCTGCAATCCTCTTCCTCCGAAAAATCGATGGAAATACGCTTGCCGTCCCCGTATTTGATCGCATTTTCCAAAAGATTCTGCAACACCTCAATCAACCGGTCCTCATCCCCTTTCAGCAATAGATCGTTGTAGGATGCAATCTGAAATCCGGTATGTAAATTATGCAGTTTTTCCTCATAAAGTCCCCGGATCGCATCGATCACATGGGACAGATACACTTCCCCCGGATTGACACTCAGTTGCAGGAAATCCTCTCTCGATGCAAGTGTGATCTCATTGACATACTCCTCAATCTCTTTTACGTTTTTTCCAATCCCCTGACATGCTCCGACACACTGCTCCCCGGTCGTATAAAGATCCTCTTCCAGTGCCTTCGCATACAGCCGGATCGCAGATAACGGTGTCCGGATGTCATGTGTCAGAGAAAGAACCAGCGTCTTTTTTTCTTTTTGCAACGCGAGTTCTTTTTCTTTGTTGTTCTCCAGTGTTTCGCGCAGCATATCCATTCCCCATAGGAATCTGCCTAAGAATTTGCTTTTTTCGGCTTTGACCGGCACCGAAAGATTTCCTTTCGCCAGCTCCTCGGTCAGCGATTGCATCTGTTCAAACGGCTTTATGATCTTCTTTCCGATATAACAGATCAAAAAAACAGACAGCAAAAACAGAATTCCAAGGACAACGTCCATAAGAATCCAGGTTCTGTAGTCTGTCTGTGTATAAATGATCTTGTAGATTGTTTCGGTTTTATCCTGCACACGCGAAATGCACGGTTCCTGATTATTTGCTGTCACATAATAAACGATATTTGCAAGTGCAATAATAAGCAGCTCCACTCCACAAAACTTCGCTGCAAATTTTTTGTAATTATTCATATCGGTATCCCGTTCCCCAAACCGTAATAATGTGTTTCGGCTTCTTCGAATCCTGCTCGATCTTTTCCCGCAGCCACTTGATATGTACCGTGAGCGTCTGCAGCTCCGATTCACTGTCGCTTCCCCAGATGCGGTTGAACAGGTATTCTTTCTTCAATGTCGTTCCTTTATTTTCGACCAGAAGTTTCAGCAGCTGAAATTCCTTTTCCGTGACATTGACCGGTGTTTGGTTCACGGTGAGCGTCTGCGTGACATTGTTCAATTTCAGATTGTCACATACGATTTCATCCAATGCATATTTGCGTTTAAAAATACCGTTGATCTTGGCGATCAGAATATCGATGTCATAAGGCTTACAGATGTAATCATCCGCGCCGATCTGCAACCCCTTTAACGTACTTTCCTTGTCATCCCTTGCAGTCGCGATCATAATGTGTGCGTTTGAGGTTTCTCTTATTTTGGAACAAACGGAATAACCGTCCACACCCGGCAGACCGATATCAAGCACGACAAGATTGGCTCCGTACTGCTCAAAGATTTCAAGCGCCTTTTCCCCGGTGTCCGCAAGGCTCACCGTATAATTTTCTTTTCGCAGGAAATCGCACAAAAGTGTTCCGATCTCCCTGTTGTCCTCTACGATAATAATGTCCGGCATTATTTTACCTCATGTCCTGTCACGGCCTCAAAGTGATATTTTACAATTCCAAGGTCAATCCTGGAATAAAAACCACCAAGATTTTTGGCTGTTACAATTCCGTTTTTCAGTTCAAAATAAAACTTCTGCTGATTGACAGCAGTTGGTGCAAGACTTACCGCTTCCATACCTTTTTCAAACCATTCGTTCTTCTGATCCGCCTGTCCAAGTTCTGCGATACTTTTGCTTTTATGTGGAACTCCCTGTGTTTCTCCATATCCCAGTGAGATAATAATGAGTAGCTTCTGTCCTCTTTTGATCTGCGCTTTTGATTTTCCATGCGTCATTGCCACCCAGCAGGTATTAAGCCCAAGTTTCTGACATTTCAGCACAATCTTCTCGCCATAATATCCTGCCTTTTCCTGATCATTCTTATTTCCGACAATCGCGATATAATTCTTTACATTTTCAAATTTTCCGTAATGAGCCATAAATGAATCAAAACATTTCGGTTCATCGTAAAAAACCTGTATCGACAGTTTACTTTCCGCATTAACATCTTTTATCAACGCATTGATTTTTTCTCTCTTTGAAGATTCAATTGCCTAATTTTTATACTGTCTTACGCTGTGTCGCACTTTCATGGTCTCTAATATATCCATTTTAATATCCTCGCTTTCGTTCAACTGATTAAACCGAGTATACCATATCTTTAAAAAAAAAATTCAATGGTAAAGAAAATCGAGACCATTATAACTTTTTAACTTTCTTTGTTAGTTTTAACATAGTTCTACAGATTTTCCCAGTCAATCTTTTCATTTTTATAAAAGAATTCATGATCATGTTCTCCGATTTTACGCAGCACACGACATGGATTTCCTACCGCAACAACATTATCAGGAATATCTTTTACAACAACACTTCCTGCGCCAATTACTGAATTTTTTCCAATTGTAACTCCCGGAACTATAATAGTCCCTGCGCCGATCCAGACATTTTCCCCAATATGAACGGTCTTGTTATACTGCATCGCATTTTCACGAAGTGATGGCTCAATCGGATGATTCGCAGTTGCTATCGTAACGCTTGGACCAAACCCATATGATTTTCCTCCATTGTTGCTGTTCTTATCCTCGTTACTCTTACCTCACTCCTACCAATATAGCATGCATAGAATTTATTAACAACCGGAAACGCCATAGAAAACAACCGTAAAAAATTTTTTACTTGACTTTAATTTCATTTTTCTGCTAAAATGCAAGAGTTGTAAAAACAAATTAAATACAAGACACATATCAGACAATAAATGTCACCTGTCCACTGTCAGACGGATGGGCAGCATTTGTTGTCTTTTTTTGTTGTCGGAAAGGAAACACTATGGTTATGAAACTCATTCTTGATGCGATTCAAAAATACAACGGAGGAAAAGAAAATGCCTAGAACACGAGGAGAATCCATATTTTTTACAGCGATCACCGCATGGATGATGGTCTATGTCATGACAGTCTATAACACGGTACTCGCAACAGGAAGCTTTACAAATACGACCTTTCTTATTGCATTGAAGGGAATGTGGATAGAGTATATCATCATCGGATTGCTTGCCTATTTCGTGTCCGGTCATCTCTCAAAAATGTGCGCCTTCCGCGTTGTCCAGCCTGGCGACCGGCCGATTTTTATCATCTTTGCGATCCAGACTTTCACGGTAATCTGGCAGGTTGCATTCGCCAGTGTGATCGGTGTCTATCACGGACATGGATTTACCGCCAACTTTACACCGGATTATCTTATGACCTATTGCAAAAATTTTATCATGGCATTTCCGCTGCAGCTTATTTTTGTAGGACCGCTTGCAAGACTGATCTTCCGGACATTATTTATCAATCATAAGAAAAAAAAACACTAACGAGATTCAGAATGACGATGAGAAAATCGTTGCAAAAACAATGTAAGCTATTTATATGCAAAAGCAATCAAAAAATCAATCGTAAAAAAATACGATTGATTTTTCGATTACTTATACGCATTACAATGAATTAAAAAGTCAGCCGCATCTGATGCCACACAGCGTTTCCGTGTGTGGATTTATCGGACACGCCTTCATCAACAAAACTAAATTTTGCATAATACTTGATCAGTTTTTCCTTGCAGGTCAACACAAGACCTTTTCTGCCCTGCTCTCTTGCATCCTTGATTGCACATTGGATCAGTTGTCCTGCATATCCGTGTTTACGATAATCCGGAAGTGTATTGACACCGAATATCATCTGCCATGCGCCATCCTCGTTGTGCATAGCAGCCTTCTCATACATTTCATCTGTCAAATCTGCCTCATCGGTTACAAAACCATCTACAAATGCGATCAGTTTGTCTTCCTCCAACATAATCCAGAAGTGATTTCCATAATACCGGATTCGACCGGCAAATTCTTCTTTCGTTGCAGCCTCCGCTGCTGGGAAACACTCTGCCTCTACATTTGCAATCTCGTTAAGATCATCCATGGTTGCTGTTCTTATCTTCATTTCTCATTCCCCTAATTTTCATTCTTTCCCTTAAATTTTACCGCATTTTAAGGACAAGTCAATCCAACAACACTCCCTGTGCTCCACTAATATATAAAGTGTGTATCAACGAAGCCAGTTCATCTGTTTGTTGGTTGATAAACGTTTCTCTAACTTTTATAATATTGTACAACACAGTGTTGGATAATGAAAGGAAGAGTTATATGAATGCAATTATCATTTATTATTCCCGTTCTGGAAATACTGAAAAAATAGCAAAACAACTTCCGTCAGATCTGGGTGTCACATGTATGGTATCTCTTAATTGCACATTTGTTTTCTTCTATTTCTTGCAATCCATTATGATCTTCTCACACAGATCATATCCAAGCTCGGAACTGTTCAGTGACAATGTATAATTCTTTGCCATCCCCCACTTCTGATCCGTATAAAATCGATAATTTGTCATACGCCTTTTATCGATATCTGCCATCATTTTTTCTGCTTCCTCTTCGGTAACATTATACAGTTTACAGATACGCGCCACCTTTTCCGGCATATCCCCATGTATAAAAATATTCAGCACATTATCTTTGTCTTTTAAGATAAAATCCGCATTCCGTCCTATGATCACACAGCTTTCCTTTTCCGCAATCTCCAAAATCACTTTTCTCTGCGCTTCATACACCATATTCTCTTTAAAAATACATAGCCGGCCAGACACGCGATAAACTCTGTGATCGGGAACGCCCACCAGATCAGCGAAACTCCCATCTGTCCGTTTCGGACGAAAATAGAGAAAATGCCTGCCAACGGCAATATAATTACAAGCTGTCTAAGCAGCGAAATCACAAGCGACTCGATGCCTCCGTCCAATGCCTGATAAATTCCCTGATATGCGACATTGATTCCTGCAAAAAGAAAACTGATAGAAATAATGTGCATTGCTCCGATAAAATATTCTCTTGACTGCCCTGCGTTGAATAAAGTTGCAAATGCACCCGGGAAAATTTCCGTGATCGCCACACCAAGAACCATAAGTACGATTGTATAAATCAGTCCGTACTTCATACCATCCTTAATTCGATTTTTACTTCCCATCCCATAGGAAAAAGCGATGATCGGTGTGATCGCATCACGCAGACCAAATGCAAGGAACAACACAAACTGCTGCACTTTATAAAACAATCCATATGCGGTCTGCGCTGAAGGATTAAATTTTAAGATCAGATTCATTACATAAACCATAATAGACATCAATGCCTGTGCAATGATCGCCGGAAGTCCGATCGAATAAATCTCTTTTATAATTCCACCCTCCGGTTTCATGTATTTTGTTCCATGCGCAAATTCTTTATTTAATTTCGTATGGAAAATAAAGAGTAATACTGCCGATGCAACCTGTCCGATTACCGTCGCATATGCAGCACCTTCTACTCCCATTTCAGGAACAGGTCCGATCCCGTAGATCATGATCGGATCAAGAATAATATTTACCACTGCCCCCACAACCTGACCGATTGTAGAATAAAGTGAACGTCCGGTTGCCTGTAATAACTTTTCAAACAGGGAAAAGAAGATAATTCCAAACGAAATCACGCAGCATATTCGAAGATAACCTGTTCCCATTGCAATTACTTCCGGATCAACCGTCTGCGATGAAATATAGGCTTTCACTCCGAAAATTCCAAACAACAGACATACCGCATAAATAATTACTCCAAGAAATAAACTGTTTCCCGCAACTTTTGCTGCTTTTTTGCTGTTTCCCTGTCCAAGTGTCCGCGCAAGAAGTGCATTCGTGCCCACACCGGTTCCGATTCCTACCGCTACCATGAGCATCTGCACCGGAAACACCAGCGTAAGTGCATTTAAAGCGGCTTCACTTCCCTCCTTCATGTTTCCGACAAAGGCACTGTCCACAATATTGTAGACCGCCTGCAATGCCATCGACAAGATCATCGGTATTCCCATCTGCACCATGAGCTTATTGACCGGCATCTCCTTCATCCTGTTACTTTCTGCCATCTTAACTGAATCCTCCTTTTTCTGCATAAAAAAAGCATGTACTTATCTCACAAGCTGGACTTACGCTGATAAGCTACACACTTTTTCATGGCATTATAAAATTAAAACGAGCAACAAAACTGGATTTACGCCCGTTTGCTACTCGTTTGAAAATTATTATATTTCTCTTTTTCTAAAAAGTCAAACAAAAAGTCTTATGATTAATAGGTGTAGGATGATAACACCTTATTTTTCTTTTACTGCTGCTGCAATTTTCTCTACAATCACACAGACAATTACGGTAATCACCATATCCGGCAGCGTATTTCCAACTGGTGTATCCACATGCATCAGCACCCGGTACAATACAAAACCGACCAGCCACACCACAAGATTTCTCCACTGAAAAGCGGATTCCTCAGCATCTGCTTTCTTTAAAATGAAATAATCTGCAATCTGCACTGCAATCATCGGGGCAAATACAGAACCAATCAGATACAGGAAATTTGTAATGTTATCCATCGGATAAACAATTGCTGCCACAGTTCCAATCACGGTAACAACAATCGCTGCCCATTTCTCCTTAATTTTTGAAGAAATGGAAACACTTGAAACTCCTGCGGAATATGCATCCAGAAACGTCGTCGTAACCGTGGAAAATACAATGATGAGAAGTCCCACAACGCCAAACCCTGTTTTTAACATAATCTGCGCAATATCATATTCGCCGGTAAAAATAGCAGCCCCCATACCGATCATATACATAAAAATGCTGACCAGACTGTAGACAACCACACTGACAAGTGTTGCGGCAAACGGTTTTTCTGCTTCTCTTGTATAATCACTGATCAGTGGCAGCCAGGAAAGCGGCATTGCCACGGCAAGTTCCACAGCCGCACCAAATGTAAGACTTCCATCATCCACGACCGGAGCCGCGCTTCCGGTTCCAAAAAAGATCACTTTAAAAAGAACCAGAGATAAAATAAAAAGTGCGGTCATGGCAACCGTATTTAACTTGCCAAGATTCGTAAGTCCGACAAAAATCCAGACAACAATCAGTGCGCCGATAATGATCGCCCATACCCAGATTCCGGTATGCAAAACCCCGTCTGCCGCAAGTGCTCCGTCATAAATCATAATTGCGGTCCACCCTACAAGCTGTAACACATTTAAGACAGCAAACAGAAGGCTTCCTCTCTCGCCAAAACTCATTTTCACAGTTTCCATGGCACTTTTTCGTTCTTTCGCTCCAATCATTCCTGCTGCAAACATCATAAGTCCGCCGATCAGATGTCCCAGTAAAATTGCTGCCATGGCTTTTCCAAATCCAAGCGGTGCAAAATAAGTACCTGTCAGTATTTCCGCCAGGGATACACCTGCTCCAAACCAAATTAATCCGTTACTGAACACGGAAGTTCCTTTTTTTTCCATTTGTACACTCCTCTTAACCTATGATAAACCCGGCCTCACATTTGCCGGATACTAATATTCTCCTTCAATTGCAAATGCATGGTCCATTGGTCCGCTTCCTTTTCCAAGGTCAAGCATGGCGGCAAGTGCACCGGAAATATAATTTTTTGCATACTTCACGGACGTTTCAAGATCTCTTCCTTTTGCAAGGTTTGATGCAATCGCAGAAGAAAGCGTACAGCCTGTCCCGTGTGTATTTGGATTGTCAATCCTCTTTCCCTCAAACCATACCGGCTCTTTACCCTTCTGGTAGAGCAGGTCATTGGCATCATTTAACTGATGACCACCTTTTAATAAAACGGCACAGCCCAATGTGTCACAAATAATTTCTGCTGCTTTTTCCATATCTGCATCGGTCTTGATCTGCATTTCGGAAAGCACTTCCGCTTCCGGAATATTTGGCGTAATCACCGTTGCAAGCGGTAATAATTTACTTTTCAATGTGCTGATGGCATCCTCACTGATCAGTCTTGCCCCACTGGTTGCCACCATGACAGGATCTACGACAATATTTTTTGCGTGATACTCTGTCAGCTTCTGCGCAATCGTCCCAATCAGTTCACCAGAAGCAACCATTCCGGTTTTAATCGCATCCGGATAGATATCCGTAAAAATACTGTCCAGCTGCTCTGCCAAAAACTTCGGGGTTACCTCCATAATATCTGTTACACCGGTCGTATTCTGGGCAGTCAAAGCCGTGATCGCACTCATTGCGTAAACATGGTTTGCTGTCATTGTCTTAATATCTGCCTGAATGCCGGCGCCTCCACTGGAATCACTTCCAGCAATTGTTAATGCTGTGTACATATCATCCTCCTTATATCAGATATTTCTTTTCAAAATCTTCAATCTTCATCGGTTTTCCATAAAAAAATCCCTGAATCATACGGATTCCCATCTTTTTTACAATATCTCTCTGGCGCTTAGTCTCCACACCTTCCACGCATACGCGTACATTGATGGCATTTGCCAGTTCCGATACCATCCGCACAAATGCATTGGAAAAGTCGTCCTCGCCAAGATGTTCAATAAAACAACGGTCAATCTTGATCACATCCAAAGGCATCTCACGGATATGATTGAGGGATGAATATCCTGTTCCAAAATCATCCAGTGCCACGCGTACACCAAGATTCCGGATCTCACTTAATATCTTCTTCATCCGGACCATATCATTAATCGCCAGGCTTTCCGTTACTTCCAATGTCAGATTCTGTGGTATGATACGGGTTTCTTCCAGAACCTTTGCAACCTTCTTTACAATGTCATTCTGCAACAGCTGTACAACCGACAAATTTACATTGACATGATACTCCGGATGCCCCATATCATTCCAGTATTTGCACCGCAATGCCGCATTTCTCATGACATACTCCCCGATTGGATTGATCAGTCCCAGATATTCCGCAAGTGGAATAAAATCTGCCGGATTCACAAATCCAAGTGCACTTGAATTCCAGCGGATCAATGCTTCTGCACCACAGCATGGCTCTCCCGGCTGACAGACATCAATGATCGGCTGATAAAACACTTCAAATTCCGTGCATGCATTCATGGCTGCAGTACGCATATTTTTCTCCAGATCCAGTCTGCGGTATGAGGAAGATGCGTCCATCCCATCATAGTATTCCACGCGGTTTTTGCCCCTGCGTTTTGCCGACAACAGGGCAATATCTGCTTTACGGACAAGTTCTTCCACCGTTTCTCCGTCCTTCGGGAAATATACAATCCCCATACTTATGGTGCAATAATAATCTTCTCCCTTTAAAAACCACGGTTTCTTAAATATGGATGTCACATCCCGCACAATCCGTTCCAGCTCCGGATACACGGAATCCGGAATAATCACAACAAACTCATCCCCTCCCATGCGGTAACAGGTATTCTCAATCCCATCTATCCTGCGCAGGCTATGGGAAATCGCTTTCAACAGAATATCCCCATACTGGTGTCCCAGCCCGTCATTGATATGCTTAAAATCATCCAGTCCCATATAAAGCAACGCTCCTGTTGCATCTTTTTCCCGGGTCTTTCGTATAAACTGTCCCAGATCCTGTTCGCAGCGCATGCGATTAAACAACCCTGTCAGGAAATCATTGTTCGCCTGATTTTCAATTTCTTTCTGATAAATTTTCTTTTCGGTAATATCATAGAGTGTACACATGGCAACTTTTCTGCCATCCACCCAGTCAATCTCGGTCTTATGCACATCCAGCCAGCGTTCCTCAACAACCGAATAAATTTCCTCATAATACTGGCTGCGCTTTGTTTCCCGGTCGGAAAACAGCATTTTTTCCAGATGATTTCCCGCGATACTGCGAGAGAAAAGTTCTTTGAATTTGTGATTCATATAAAGAATTGCATGGGTATGGTAATCAACCACATATATTCCACATCCGGTATTTTCCAGAATCGCCTCTAAAGATGTATAGGAACTTGCCAGCGAATTCTTTGCAATTCTTTTAAGCATGATGCTCTGCACAACTCTTCGCACATCACTGACAAATTTGATATCTCTGTTCTCCCAGATTCTTGTTTTTTCATTATCATACACGCAAAAATACATCGCCGTGCGGTTTTGTATTTCAATCGGTTCAAAAATTCCGGCACTGATATGACAGGTTTTAAATAAATGTGCAAACGGTTCCGGCATGATGGAGTCCGATGAGATCATATAAGTTTTACCATTATAAAACGGCAGTGCACCGATCGGAATATGCTGCCCCTCTGCAAGAATGGACTTGTCTGGTTCTTTTGTATACTCGCAGATCATGTCTGCCGTATTTTCCCCTGTATTCTCGCGCAACAGACATCCACCGGAAATTTCCAGACTTTCACATGTCTCCCGCAAAATATCCTCAGCCACTTTTTCAAAACTGTTATCCGAATCCATCATCTGCAAAATTTCGGTCATTGCCCGGCTGCGGTGCAGCTGGTATTCCATCGCCAGCTCGGAAACAGAACTCTTTTCAACCGCTTTCTGCGCGATCATCTGATTTCTGCGACTCTCAAACAACTGTCCGGAAAGCAGTGATAGAAATTCTACCGATGCGTAAAACTGCTCCTCCGTCGTAATAAGCATTCCCTCCGGCAGATGAACCTCTGGTGTCAGCCGCTCCTTTATAATGCCCATAACAATCCAGACAACCTGCAGCTGATCTTCTACTTTTGTGGAAACAGCACACAATTTCATGAAATCCTGTGCTGTTTCCCGCTCCACAACCGTTTCCATCCGGTCATGCTGCATCTGGTCTACCAGTTCCATGTAGGCATGTTTATCTACCTGTGTCCGTAAAAACCCCACCTGTTCTTCTGTTCCAAACGGTTTTGTCACAACACCTTTATTCTTATCCACACACATCAGATACAAATGATCTGCACAGCAAAACTGATCCTGCAGCTGCTGTAACATTGATATATCTATCAGATTCGTATCATCGTTCATGCCATTACCTCTTTACTCCTATAATTAACAGATAACATCCTGCCTTACTCTGCATACAATATTCTTCCAAAAGAGAGAATTCCCTGTGAAGACGCAGCTGTTTCTTCACAAATCCAATCTCTCCTGTATACATTACAATCACAGCCTCCTTTTCCAGAATGGTTAATGCTTTCCGGAAAAATTTCTCATACAGACGGTCCAGCTGCTCCCGCGTCATTTTTCCCCGCACCGGCATATTGGTTACAATCTCATCAAACAAATAATCATGTTTAAAATCAAAGAAATCCCTGTGTATGAAATTGATCTGTTCTCCTGCCAGAGCCGCATTCTCCCGTGCTCCGTCAATTGCCTCCCCAAAAATATCCGTACCATATTTTTCACGTGCCGGAACACGGATATCCCGCTCAATCAGCATGGTGCCCACGCCGCAGAACGGATCAATAATCTGCGCATTCTCTTTCAGATATGGTGCTGCCAGTTCCATAATCAATGCCGCAAGGGAAGGGTGCATGGAAGCGGCAATTGCATGTTTCCGGTACGCAAACCGGTGATCTGGAATAGTATAAAATTTCAGTGCCGGGAAAAACTTTCCCTCACGATTTGCAATCAGTCGAAGTTCTACCTCATAATCCCCCGGAGAATTCACCAGTTTTCCATCCGACAACTGTTCAATGGCAGATCCAAGCTTTTTGACAAACCGGCTTCTCTGTTCCAGTGTCATTGCGGATCTGCACTCAATCCGAAAAAAGAATGGCTTGTCCTCCCGGTGGTATTTTGCACAGATTGCAAGCATTGGCTTCCACACCGTCTCTGCTGCTTTTTCCGGTTCCTGCTCCAGAAGTCCTTTGACCGGAAGTAAAAACAACATGTCCCGATATGTGCGGATCTGCAACAGCTGCAACAGATCATCCGTCTGTACAATCACACCGAGCGGATGCGCCTTTCCACCGGTCTGATTTTCCAGTATTCCGCGATGATTGCGGTTTGTCACCAAAAGTACATGATTGTTATTTTGTTTTATATCAAAATGATGGGTATCGATTCCTTCATACTGAATCAGGATTGCCCGCAGTGCCCGCAGTTCTGCTTCCCGGTGTTTCCGGTTTTCTTCGGTGACCGGCTCTCCTTCCAGCTCTGCAAGACGATCTTTCAGCTGCGAAAGGATTTCTTCTGCATGAAGTGCCTTCATGGCTTCCAGATATGCACTTTTTACGAACAGTGTCTGTTCCCGGGTATATGCTTTCCAGAGCGGCTGCAACGCATTCTGTACTGCCAGGTCTCCCAGAAGAAGTGCTGCATTCTTCCGCGTCTTTGCATCCTCTTCCTGTAAAAATCCAAACACCAGATCTTCATGCCCGCGTACAAATTCTATAGCCTGCGCTTTTTGCTCTTCCGTTGCTTCTTTCAGGCTGGCACGCAGAGCACTCAGATTACTCCTTACATTTTTCTTTTCCTGTAATTCCGTAAATAGTTGTATCAAAAATTTCTCCTCTGTTCCGTTAATTATTCAGAATACTTCCTATATTTAATTTATTGTAGATGATTTTTTATTCTTTGTCCACTCCATTTTTTTCGATGTAAGCCGCCAGATCATCATGAAAATCTTCCCATGCACTCTCATGTTCCACAAAATATTTCGGACAGTTTTTACCTGTCACATCATAATGCCGGATCACATCTTCAATTCCAAGATCATATCTTCCGATCAGCCAGGTTGTCAATTGAATCAATGACTGATACGTACTGTCATTGAATTTTCCGGTGTCATCCGGAATACAGCATTCGATTGCGATTGTATCACTGTTTCGGTTATTGGATGCATATGCGATTTCATTGCAGGGAATGCACTGTACAATTTCTCCATCCAGCCCGATCACGAAATGACTGCTTGCCTTGGTCTGGTGAGATTGTTCCAGCCCTGCGAAATAATTCCGGTTCTGGATGGCAGTCGTTCCCGGATTGGCCGTGTAATGAACGACAATTCCACGAACCTTTTTAAGTGCAAGCCCCGGACGGGAATATTCATTGACCGGAAGCAGTTCCACGTCTAATTCCGGTCTCTGGTCAACGTATTTTTTATCTGTAATATCCCAGCTGCTGTCAGACACCGTCTGCTGCGCCCGTTCCTGCTTCACTTTATGTATGATTCCCAGAATGGATCCCAGCAAAATTACGGCAATGAGAATCATTAAAATGCGCATCTGCAACTGTTCTTTTCTTGTTCTTCGTTTTTTATATCTCTTTCGATAGGTTGGAGCCATAAATGCATATCTCCTGTATTATTTTTGCCCCTTTGTGGGGCTTATTTCTATCTTCTCACATATTGCGTATCTGTCAATGCTTTTTTCGATGCTGTGGATTTGTACGAGTGTTTTAGATATAAGTTTTTTTGATGCAATGGATTTGTACGAGTGTTTTAGATATAAGTTTTCTCAAAATGACGGAAGAAGGCGTATATTCTCTTTCTACAGAAAAATTTACAAAGAAAATTTGTATAAAAGATACCGTTAGGAAGCGTTTTGTCAATACAGAGAATGATAATTCATTAAAAAATGAGTTGTTTTTGTGGTGTACAGCCTTAGAAATTGCCTGCTGTCACTTCCTGACAGATTAAATTCTTCATTCTGTCCTCTATTGTTACCTTTTTTGCTTTGTTGAAGAACACCCCGACAAGGTAGGTAGTGTTTCCTATTCTCGCCTTGAAATTGCCACCATCAATATAATTTGCTTTATTTTCCGCTGTTTTCTCTTCCTGCATTCGTACCTCTCCTTTCCAAGATTCCCCCTACAAGGGACAGGTAACAAAAAAGGTAACATGACCGAAAAGACCTCTCAAATCACCCTACCTGTATCTGCTACCTGTGTTTTATTTATTTTTCTATTTTCTTGTTACTTTTGTTACCTACAAGAGAAAACCCAGTAAAATCAATACTTTCACTGGGTAACAGAACCAGTAACAAAAAGCTAACATCATCAATTCTGTTACTTGAATGGTATCTCTAATTCCAGTTGCTTCGGTACTGCCATAAAACCATCGCTGTCCGCTTTATCGGGGATTCCCTGAGAGAAACCGGCACGAACCCAGCCACGCTGTTTGCCATAGACACCGAAATGCATGGCACCATCACTCATAATCCAGTCTGTTACCGAATTATTCATAATGTCGCAAATCTGTTTCAATTCAATTCTCTTTGGCTCATAAGCCCTGTGAAGAGCTTCTTTCCAAAGCATTTTGGAACAAACCCTGTCCCCCTTGAAATTATCAAGAAAGGAACCTTGTAAATGTCGCTCTGTCTGCTGATGAATGACTTTATATCCTCAATGCTCCTTGCACTGGCTGTTGCTATCATTTCTGACAGTTCTATGATTAAATGCCCCTGCATCTTCCGGAACACATTTTCATCATCAAGTTTCTTCAAATCATCCGTAAACCATGAATCATTCATGGCTAGGAATCTGAAAAACGTTGACTTTCCGGCTCCCTGACCACCCACCAGAATCAGCATATATTCAAACTTCGTTCCAGGTCGGTATACCCTTGAAATTGCCCCTAACAGAAGGACTTTCATTGCTTCATAGACATAATTGTTCTGATCGGCTCCAAGGAAGTGATGAAGCACATCTTTGATACGTTCTTTCCCATCCCAGACCAGAGAACCTAACCTTATTTTTCGGCTCATTCAGGGCAGAGATGATATTTCCCAAAAGTGCCTGTGATGCTTTTTCTAGTTTGGCAACAATCGCATTTACGACCTTGGAAGCCACCGACTTTGATTTATCACTGAGTTTATCTTTCGGCTGTTGCTGTAAAAGCTCTCCATAGTCCTTTACGACATCAACATCATGCTTCACTGTTTCCTCTTTCACACGCTTTGTGACAACCTCACAAGCCTTTTCATAAGCAAGGCCTACTGCTTCTTCAATGACTGCGTTTACGTCCTCTATCTTCATCACAAGACCATCAAGAACAGCCTGTTTTTCCTCAATGCGTTTCTTCTGATTCATGATGATAAAATCCTGCTTCTCCAGATAGCTTGCACCGCCATACACCGGCTCAACATCAATCGTCAGTCCATGATTCTGACAGATGCTGATAAATAGTTTTCTGCACTCTTCATCAAAAACCATCTTCCGGTTATTGTACTTTCCCTTTTTCTCATTCGGCTTCGGAAGTTCAAAGCCAAGTTCTTCCAATGCCTTATCCTGTTGGGGACATAATTCTCCATACTGATTCACAGCATCAAATACATGCCGTTCATGAATATGTGGTGTTGCTTCATCAAGATGCAAAGCCCAGTCCAGTATATGAACATGGGAACCATACCGTCTGTTAAATTCCTCGAAATATTCTGCACTGACCTGTGCAAGCACATCAGCAGACACCGCACCGTCCATGTTTCCAAGCTGTAATAAAGTTTCTTCCGGACACGTTTTATTATTTTCAAGAATAGCATCAATCGTTTTTACTCGGTCATAGTGTCTTGCTTTCCGGTTTCTCTCATTCTGACCGTCCACATGGTCTGAATATTTCTCAACATAATATGCTTTTTCTATTTCCGTAAAAGTGAATCTCGCCCGCTCGTCCTTATCATTCTGCAGGCTGTACCCCTGATAACAATCCCAGTACACATTCATCTTCGTTCTCTCTGCGTCAATATGCTCACTATTTTCTACATCAAATCTGCGGTCATTGTGCTTTGCGTCATAGGTTCCATGCTTGCCTGACCGTCCATTGTGCCTAGTTGCTTTCATGCTAATCTTTCCTTTCTTTCCATAAAAAAAGACCAAGTAAATCTCTCTACTCAGTCTGTTTATCGTAACAATATTTAGTTCTTTTCCCGAAGGGAATTGCAACGAAGTTGCTTAATCTTGTGAAGCTTTGCTACAAGCAATACCCAGTACTTAGTGGCGAAACGCCACTAACTGGGCAATGGTTGCACCCTTGACTGGCTAAGGCGCTTCGCCCTTAACCCGAGCGGAGTCTTTCTCCTGCACCTTGCGTAAGGCTCTGCCTTTACAATCCAACAACCTGAAAGTTTCTTTTTCTTGATAAATGGGGATTAGTTTTCCTTTTTTCCAATCAGCAATAACCACCTATGGTCAAAGCATATTTGTCCCTCCTTGATATAGGGATTAAAACCTGTTTTATCTCCACCATTCAAATCGTATTCCATTTTATCAATAATATCTTTTTGAATATCCTCTGGTGTACTTGTCAAATCCATCCAACTTTGTAGATTTACAGGAACAAGTGTTGTTTCTTCAAGCTGAAGCTCAAAAGCATCCTCAAACAATGCTTCAAATTCTTCTCTGCTAAGTATTCTTGTATGTGAGTTATCACGCATCGTTTCAATAGCGTCATTAGTTTCACGCAATTCTTCTGTAGTCGCTACCATATCCCAAATAACAAGTTTTCCACCTTTTTTCAAAACTCGTTGCATCTCCCGAAAAGGCTTTTCAGGCTCAACAAAATGGTGCAATGAAAGTCTTGTAATCACAAGGTCAAATGTTTCATCTTCAAAAGGTAAGCATTCCGCATTCCCCGATACAAATGATATGTTCTGAATACCTTCTTGCTTTGCCAGTTTTTTTCCCTGCTCCAACATTGCTTCTGTCAAATCCAAACAAGTAATGTCCTTAACATAAGGAGCCACTGCTCTTCCACATATACAGGTTCCAGCAGCAACCTCCAATGCGTGTTCATTGCCCTTTGCCTGAATACTACGAATCAAATAATCGGTATATTCTGCCTTAGACATATGATATGAAGCAAATTTCTCTGCTTGTGTACCAAATGATTTTTTCACTTCATTATAGTTATTCATAAACTTTTACCTCGCTGTAAACTTCAAAGTTTCTGTTCCGTACAAACTGGAATCTATCGAGTTCTTTGTGTAGTGAAAATAACAATTTCCTTTACTATTGCAAAAACATTTCTGCAAAACCATCGACGCCATATCTTACAGTAATATCTTTCAAACCAGCCTTAATTTCATCTCTGCTATAATTATGTGCTTCCAGAAATTCATCTGACTTATCATTTAAGTAGGAATAAAACAGTAAAGCCATTTCTAAATCTGTCTTTTTCCCTTCTTCCGTTATTTCATATATTTTATTTTCCGCCTCATTAATGAACCCATTATCTACCATATCAAGTAGCTCATCCAGCGTCTGTTGTTCCTTTGCATCTTCCAATAATTCTGCTGATGGTGAATCGGTATCAATATTGAATAACAGCTTTAGTATAGCTCTCACCATTTCCTTTATAAGTCTCATAACATAGTCTTGTTCAAACAAGTTTTATTCTCCTTTCTGCTTTATATATTTGCAGAAAGAATCAATTGTCCATTCGTACTTTAAAAGTAATGATGGTATCTTCTCTAGGAAGTCTAAATATATATTGAATATATATCATACAAATGACACATATCAAAACTTCAAACCATATATTATAAATGTTTATCCCTTTAATCTGTTTTGCATTTCGCATAAAAAAAACAACCCCAATAGATAATATACACAATAAAAATGTTCTATAATAATCCGAAAAAATTATTTCTGTTATCACATTCGTGTCTCCTATAAAAACTTCTGTTAAATCAGCACAATTTTTCAAATATTGATAGCAGCAATATTCCGATTTTACGCTCTTTGCAACTTCCCGACAAATCCCGATTTGTTAAACTGTCTATACAATACCATATCTCTTTGGCTAATACAATAATTGCATCGCTCCCGCTTATTCTCATCAATTCTGCAACTAATGTATCGTAATCATATGCATATTGTCAGGCTGTCTGTTCACTTTTCTTTGAATGATACGCTTCACGTCTCATAGTCAGTGTTTTTTCATATCTCTCTTTTGCAATAGGGTCTCCATTCAATGCATCTTCACGCATTTTTCTGTAGCTCTTCACTGTGGCTCTAACCTGGTACTGTTTACGCTCTGCAAGCTGACTCTGTGCTTCCTGATCTCCGGCTTCCGCCCTGGCTCTCAAGGCTTCCATCTGCTCCTTTCTTCTTGCGGTATGCCGTCTGTTGTATTCTGCATTTCTCTCTTCCAAATATTTCGCATATTCAGGGTCATTTTCTGCTCTCTGCTTACGCCTTTCTGCTGATTTCCTTGAACGTTCTCTTGCAATAGCTCTACGCTCCTCAAGCTCTCTGACGGCTTCCTGATTGCCTTTTTCTGCCTGCTCCTTTAATTCTGCCAAAGCAATCTTTTTCTTCTTTGTAGCACGCTCCTGACGTTTCTTTTCCCTTTCCAATGCCAAGCGTTCTTTCTCTTCCATCTTCGCCCGATATGCAGGGTCAGACATTCTCAATTCTCGCATTTTTTCAGCTCTCTTACGGTTGTTCTGTCTGCCTTTTTCAAGGATTGCTTTATATTCATCCTCACTGAGTGGAAGAACAAAATTTCCAATGAAATTGAAATAAATATCCACTTGCTGAGTACGGTCTTTTGTTCTGCCACCCTCTGCTTCATGAATTACAACCTTTTCAATGAAATCATTAAGCATAGGTGTTGTCAGTTCCTCAAAATCTCGGTATTTCTTAACCAGTCGCACAAATTTATCAATCTGCACTGCCTTAGTGGATATACGTTCTGTAGCAGTTTCAAGTTCTGAAATTCTCTGCTCTAGGCTGCTTTGTTCGGTGTCATATTCTGTCATAAGGCGGTTAAACTGTCTCTCCGGCAATCGCCCCAGTGTGAAATTCTCATACAGACCTTTTATCAGATCATCCAAATCCATCATACGACGTTTTGCTTCTAACAACTCTTTTTTATCATCTGTATTATCCTTTTCACACTGCAATTCATACTGTGCTTTCAACTGTTCTACAAACTCTTTTTCATCTTTAAGGACATACTGTGACACTCTCTTAGCTGCCTGATAAATCAGCATTTCTATTGTGCTTGCCTTGATATAGTGACCAGTACATGAATGATATTTATTGTGGTACCGGCTACACCGGAATGCCTGATTGCTGTCATATATTTTCCCATCTTTTGGCTTTGAATTGATATATGCCAGTCTGCTTCCACAATCCGCACAATAAAGAAGTCCTGACAGCCTGTGCGCAGGCTTTTCACTGTTTCGCCTTGGAGATACCCTTTTTCTCATTCTCTGCGCTTTATCATATGTTTCCTGATCAATGATAGCTTCATGTGTATTGTAAAAGACAAGCAGTTCGTCCTCATTTGCAATTCTTTTCCGTTTTGTCTTAAAATTATCCCTCGTTGTCTTCCCAAGAACGGTATGCCCCAAATACTCACGTCTGTTCAAAATATAGCCCACTGTTGTAGCATTCCATGTATAAGGGTCATGGTAATTCGTACACTGGCAATCCTCAGGATGATTCTGTCTCGCATAAGCCGAAGGAATAAGGATTTTATCCTCTGACAAGGTATCTGCTATTGCGGTTGCACCCATTCCATCACAAGCAAGCTGAAAAATGCGTCTGACAACCGAAGCAGAAGCTTCATCAACATACAATGTCTGCTTATCCTCAGGCTTTCTGTAATAGCCATAAGGCACTGCACCGCTGACACGTTTTCCGTCTCGCGTTTTTGCCTTGAACACTGCCTTGATTTTCTTACTGGTATCTTTTGCATACCACTCATTCATGCTATTCAGAAATGGTGTAAAATCATTATCTGCCGGATTGACACTGTCAACTCCGTTATTGACTGCAATAAAACGGACATTTTTCTTAGGAAACATCATTTCCGTATAGAAACCTACTTGCAGATAGTTTCTGCCAAATCGGGACATATCTTTGACGATCACTGTTCCCACTCTGCCGGCTTCAATCTCTGTCAGCAAAGAATTGAATGCCGGTCTGTTGAAGTTCGTTCCTGAATATCCATCATCACTGAAATGCTGAATATTACCAAAGCCATGTTGCACTGCATAATCTTCCAGATACTTCTTCTGGTTTGTTATGGAGTTGGATTCGCCCTGCATCTCATCATCACGGGACAGACGCTCGTAAAGTGCTGTTATTCTATTATCTTTAGCCATTTTCTCAGCTCCTTTCATAATGCTAAAAAATAAGAACACACAGAAAACACTTCATTTTTTAATGACCTATTTTCTCTGTATTCTTAAAATCTAACCCTTCCGATATATATTTTTTTAGATGAACCTTCGTCTTTGCATCGAAATAAACTTTTCTTTCCTTATCCCCTTTTCCATATACCACACATTCTCTGCCTTCCAGATCAATATCGTCAATATTCAGATTTACAAGTTCTCCGACACGAATTCCGGTAGAGTACAGCAAATCAATCATTGCTAAATCTCTTGTTTTCTGGCAATGATCCCGTAATTTTTCAATTTCTTCATCAGTGATCACATTTTTTACAACGGTTTTCGTTTTAATCTTATGAATCCGTCTCATGGGACTTTTCAAAATATAATCCTCTTCCTCCAACCAGGAAAAGAAGCTGGATAAATTTCTACGAATATTGTCAATTGTAACGTTCGTACATTTACTTTCTTTTTGATATTCTGATAAATAAGATCGAATTTCTTCCGTAGAAATTTTCCTTACACTGACTTCAATCTTTGACAGTAAATCTTCCGCCGTGCTCTTATAGTATTGAATTGTTCTTTCCGAACAGCCTTCATATTGCTGCATTAACGAATCAAACAATAGAATGCACGCTCTGCGAGCATTCTATTGTCATGAATAATAACTGCGCTTCGTCAAGAGCTCTTTGCACTGCAACTTTTTCATTTCGTCGCTTTCTACGAAACCATCATTTATTCAAAAAATGCTCCCTATTCGGATACTCCTGGCGATATGCCCGGAGGGCGGCTTCCTGCAGCAGCGAAAATTCTTTTTCCATGCACAGCAGACGGGGCGCCTGAAAGGCAATTGCGCTGATCTGTTCGGCGATTTTTTTTGCAATTCCTTCTTCTGATAATTGTCCCATGCCAAATACCAGGGAGGTAAAGCCTCTGCCCCCTCGGCTGACCTGAATGAACTTCAGAAATACATTATACAATTCCTCCAGAAGGATCTGTTGATAACACTCCTCTGATTGCATCGCTTCTGCCAGGCATAATGCAGAAAGAATCCGAGCTCCCATCCTTCTTCTGTCACCCCCTAGGTCCAGAGTGCTTCCTTCCGCCAGGTATTTCAATTCCATCAGACATTTGACGAATTCATCCTTCTGTAGTCTGTATTTTCCGTATCGGGCTGTCCAGAGCCGGTTTCTGTATTCTTCCGCCCAGGCTTCTTCCTCTCCTGCATGCGCTTTTAAGATCTGCTGCCGTTTTGCCGGATCTGTCTCCCGGTAAAAATCATGGCTCCATGCTTTTTCCATCTGCTTCTTCCTCTTCTGCGTTTAAATATTCCTCTATATTGCTGCCGTCCACCTTCTTGTATTCCGAGAAATAGTACCGTCCATCTTTCAGACTTTCCTGGTCGAGGTCCTTTCCCTCAAACAGCGTCACTGCCATTTTTGCCATTTTCTTTGCCTGATCCACTCTGTCATTGTAAATGCTACCCTGCATTTCTCCGGCCTTTACGGCCTCCAGCGCGTCTTCCAGGCCATCGATCCCAAAGATCACCGGCCAGTCTTTGCGGATATAGCCTACTTTCCGGTAGGCTTCCACAGCCCCCAGTGCCATCTCATCGTTATTGGATAGGACCAGTTCGATCTCTGTTCCATATTGGCTGATCAGGCGGTTCATACGATTCTCCGCCTGCCCCCGGTTCCAGTCCGCAAACTGATAGCTTAATTTTTCCAGTGAAACATCGTTTTTCATCAGTGTTTTTACCGAATACTCTGTTCTGCTGATGGCATCCTGATGTCCTGCTTCCCCTTCCAGAAGTACATACTGGATCTTTCCATCCTCATTTTTGTCCACTTCCGGATGGCTGTTGATATATTCTGCTGCGATCTCTCCCTGCATGATCCCGGACTGTTCCGCATCACAGCCCACATAATACAGCTTATCCCACTGCATCAGATCTTCCTTTACCGGCTCCCTGTTAAAGAAGATCACCGGAATATTTTCGTTTCTTGCCATCCGGATGATCCGGTACGGTGCTGTCCGGTCTACAAGATTGACGCAGAGCACATCACAGCCCGCATCAATCATTTCCTCTACCTTTTCGTTCTGTTCCTGCTGATCGTCGTTTCCGCTTTTTATTGATACGATGATCCCCCGTTCTTCGCTTTCCATGGTTTTCAGATGCGCCTTCAATTCATCCGTCAGTGCGTTGATAAAGGGGTCATCCTGACTGTAGGTGATTACTCCCACACGCAGAGTTTTCTCTGTCTTGCCTGACTGATCGGAACACCCGGACAGCGCAAGGACCAAACTCCCTATTATAGCAGATAATACCATTGCCATTCTTCTTTTCTTTTTATTCATAGGAATATAAAAACCTTTCTAAATCATCGTCCATAGAAAAACTATCTTTCTGAAACACCTTATATTCTGTTGTATATCCCTGCATTTTGTAGAACTTATGCCCTATCCTTCTGACCATCTCTTCCACACTTCTATAACCGATTTCATATCCATCCGGAACAATAAGTCCCTGGATATTTCCCTGATCCAAAAGTGCGATCGTCCTCAGACTGTAGCCCACACCATAGAGCTCTGCGCCCCTGTATTTTCCATTTTCTGCCTGTTCTCCAAGCTCTTCCAGAACTCCGGCATCCAACACTACAAGGGTATCTGCCCTTTTTTCTGCCTTTATCCGTTCCACGATGTGCTGTCCTTTTCTCCGATAGATACACCAGCGGATCTCGCTGCCGCTGCCTTCCAGTGCCTCTTTCAATCCGCTGATCTCTGACTGTACCGCCTCAGACATCTTCCAGTCGGCAATAATTCCAATCTTTCGCTCTTTCGTTCTCAGCTGTTCTCCCAGACTTCTTCCGATCTCCCGATAATCCGGCTGGATCGCAGGACTGGCAGCTTCTCCCTCTTTTACCGCCAGGCTGTCTGCCATCAACAAATAGGGTTTATTTCCACACTCTTTTTTCAGCATATTTTCGGTCTCGCGTCCGGGTGCGGGATACAGGATAAAGCCATCGATATCATTGTCCTTCTGTTCTTTGATAAATTCTCTTTGCGCCTCCGGTCCGTCGATCTCATCGGTGTTACAGATAATCATGTGGACATTGTTCTCTGCTGCAAACTGTTTCATCCCCTTAATCAGGGCATCCCAACGCTTATCGCCGGACTCCGGAAGGATTACGGCAATCCTGGTCTCTGCAACGTTCTGATCAAAAATCTTCCATACAAAGAAGACCGCCAGCATCAGCAAAAAAAGCTCAATTATAAGAAATTTAACCCGATTCTTTTTCATCTGCCGATCTCCTCTGGATATATTTTTGTGATTCCAGTCTTTCTGCATTTTCCGGTGTATATGGAATTGCAGGAATACGGATCGTGACCCTTGTTCCTTCATCCGGTTCACTTTCTATAGACAGACCATATTTTTCTCCAAACATCAGCCGGATTCTGGAATGCACATTGATCACCCCAACGCCGGAGCCGTGCTTCGGAACTTTGCTGTTGTCCGTCAGGATTTTTTCCAGAACCTCTTCCGGCATACCCATACCGTTGTCTTCAATGGTGATCAGGATGTCCTCCTCTTTCTTTTCTCCACTGACGATAATCCTGCCGTCCTCATCCTCATCCATATTTCCAACACCATAATAAATGGCATTTTCCAGAATGGGCTGGATCACCAGCTTTACGATGCAATAGTTTTCGATCTCTTTCTCGATCCGGAATTCTGTTTTAAATCGTTCTTTGTACCGTGCCAGCTGGATATTCATGTAGCTTCTGCTGTGCTGCAGCTCGTCTTTGATAGAGATAATGGTCTTTCCCCTGGACAGGCTGACACGAAGCAGTTTTGCCAGTTCAGAGATCATACGGACTGCTCCTTCATTTTCCTGGGCTTCCACCATCCAGGTGATGGATTCCAGTGTGTTATACAGAAAATGAGGATTGATCTGGCTTTGCAGGGCATCCAGTTCACTTTTTCTCCGTTCATTTTGCTGTCGGATGATCTCATCCATCAGTTCTTCGATCTGCTCATAAGACTTCTGTACCGAATGTCCCAGATGACGGATCTCAGAGGAGCCTCCAATATAAATATCCGGCTTTCCTCCTGCTTCATAGGTCTTAACAGAAGCGTCCAGCTCCCGGATCGGTTTGGATATCTTCCGGGATACCAGCTGGTTTCCCTCCAAAAGCATGACCAACAGGACTAAAATAGTGGCAAATACATAGTAACGGAAATTTTTAAAGTTTGACTCCTGCACGCTCTCAGGCACAACACCGATCATCTTCCAGCCGGTATAAGCTACGCTTCTGACGATCACGGTCTCGTTCTGACCATCGGCACGGATCTCGTAGGTTCCATCCTCATATTTTGTAGCTTCCAGACTGTTTTCTTTAAATAATCCGCGGTTTAATTCCGTTCCCCGGGGATGATAGATCATCTCTCCGCCCTGGCTGCTCAGATAATAATAGATCCCATCGGAAGAATCGTTGATCTGTTTCATGACATCCCGGATCACAGAATATTTCATATCCAGTAAAAGAACGCCGGTTTCCGGTATTTCTCCTTTATTGACATCCACATAGCTGCTCAGAGAAACCACCCACTGGTACCGATAGGCTCCGTCTTCAAACAATTCCTGGATATGGGGTGTGGAAAAATGTACATTTTCAATTGCATTTTCTGCATTTTCATACCACTCCTGAGTCTGCACCTGCACATTTTTCTTTTCTAACGCCACCGGCTCAGATGCGATCAGTTTTCCTTCATGGTCATACAATGCCACACTCTGAACCTTATCGGAGTTGGTCTCATAAAGAAGACTGAATTGCTCCACAAATTCCCGGCTGGATATATCAAACTGCTGAACCACGTTATAGTTTGCTCCATTAAAGATCTGGCGAATATCCAGCAGATCTGCATTTAACCGGTCTACAGTTCCCTCCACGGTTGCTTCCGCGTTGTCCACTGCTGTTTTTTCCAATGCCAGCTTGAAGCGATGGTACAGCAACAGTCCCATGACAATGATCGTGACCAATGAGATTGCCATAAGGACAGACAAAATGATCGTCTGTATGTTAAATACGGTACTTTTTCTACTTTTCGTTTTCTTTTTTCCCGGAGGCTCTGTATTTGGATGGGGAAACGCCGAATTTCTTTTTAAACACATAACTGAAGTAATTTGCATCCTGATATCCTACTTTTTCTGCTATCTTATAGCTTTTTTCATCGGTGTTGAGTACCAGTTCTTCTGCTCTGTCCATTCGGTAATCCGTAAGATAAGTGACAAAGGGCTGCCCTGTTTCCTTCTTAAAAATAGAAGAAAAGTAGGAATTGGATACCCCAAGATCTGCACACACCTCATCCAGTGAAATGTCAGGCTCCATATATCTTTGCTTTACAATATTCTGAGCGTCAGTGATCATACGTCTGGAGGTACTGTTTCTGGTACTTTTCAGTTTTTCGCTGATGGCTGTAGACATATTGATGATCCAGTTTGTCATGGAGGTTTCGTCTAACTGGGTGACTCTTTCGTAAAGGTTTTGTACATTTCCGGAGATATCATTAAAATCCATAGAATTATTGGCACAAAACTTGAAAAATCCGCTGACAATCTCCATGGTAGCCAGATTATACTGACTGATGGTATCTGCATTCTTATGGAGTTTTTCTATCTCCTTGATCGCTTCTTTCCGGATCTCCTCCTGATCTCCCACGTGAATGGCACGGAACAGATCCTGCATTCTTGTTTCCTCCAGGGGAACCGTCTTTTTGGACTCTTTCGGAACTATCTCTGCAATATTGATCGCTCGTTTGGTTCCATATAAGACACGGTAGGACACTGCCTCTCTGGCTCCCTCGTAAGAGATGCTGATATCATGCAGACTATTGCATACGGTTCCGATTCCTGCAGTAACCGCGCCCCCATAATTCTCCATGCCCAGCGACAGAATCGGTCACAGCTATCCGTCAATTGGGCCATCTCCTCTTCTGAATGAAGCTCCATGATCAAAATTGTGTTGCCCATATAGATAAATTCCTGACAATTACAGTTCTCTGTCAGCCGCTGTTTCACTTCTCGTTCCACGGACATGGATAACAATAAGGGATTCATGCCATCCGGCACATCATTTTCCGAAGTATGAAAGATAATGCAGCAAAACAAAGGTCCCTTCATATCCACCCGATAGTTCTGAAGAAATCGTTCATAGTCCTCTTCGCCAACTCTTCCCTCGATCAGGGAAATAAAGAAATTGGACTGTAGCTTTGGCAGCACTTCCTGAAAATAATCCTCCAGTTTTTTTACATTTAATTTTTCTTCCCGTTCCTTGTCCAGGGTATTTTTCAGCTTCACCAGACTGTCTGACAGCTCCGTGGCGCTGATTGGTTTCAGCATATATTCTTTGATTTCCAGATGAACCGCTTCTTTTGCATATTCAAATTCGTCAAAGCCTGTACAAAGCATAATGTAAATATTCGGATAGTCCTGGTTCAGCTTTCTGGCCAGCTCCAGCCCATCCATGTAAGGCATCTTAATATCCGTCAGCACCACGTCCGGCTGAAGCTTTTCCACCAGCTCCAGAGCCTTCACGCCATTGGTAGCACTGCCTACCACATCAAAACCCAGATCATTCCAGCGGATCTTCTGTTTCATGATATCGATGACCTCCACCTCATCATCGACAAGAATCACTTTATATTGTTCCATGCTTATCCCCTTCTTTTTATCCCTTCTTTTTATCCCTTTCTTATTATAGCAGAATTTGCTTTCTTCTGAAGGAATATATAAAAAATTTACCAAAAGAGCAAATAAGAATGTGCCTTGGCACATCCTCGCGGAGCGTTTTTATCGTATAGAAACGAAGTTTCCTATACGACAAAAGACCGCCCTCGCCATCCATCGGACGGCCGGGCGGTCCTGCTTTCCTATTTTCCTGTATCAACATTGTCGGAATCAAAAGCCTCCAACGTTGATATCCTTATTTTTTCTGTACATATTTCAGACAGTCAAGGGTTACGGCTGCCAGGATAATGATACCTTCAAAGATGAACTGAAGGTTTGTATCAATACCCAGAATCGTCAGAGAGTAGGTCAGAGAGGTAAAGATCAATACACCCGTTACAACTCCGGAAATCTTACCGATACCACCGGTAAAGGAAACACCGCCAACTACGCAGGCTGCGATGGCATCCATATCCCATCCCTGTCCATAAGCTGCACTGCCGGAACCAACCATACGGTTACATTCCAGCCAGGAGCCGAAGCCATACAGGATACCTGCCAGGATAAATGCTCCCATCGTTACTTTGAATACAGAAATACCAGATACTGCTGCTGCTTCCGGATTTCCGCCTACCGCATACAGGTTTTTACCAAATGTTGTTTTATTCCAGATAAACCATACAATGATAACTGCTGCAACTGCCCACAGGATGATCGTCGGGAATTTGCCGATCTGCGGAATGAAGGTGTTAGGGATCGCAAAATCGATGGCACCGAAGGATACACCCTTGGTAGCATAGGTTACCAGACCAAAAATGATCAGCATATTCGCCATTGTAGAAATAAACGGGTGCATTTTGAATCTTGCCATGAAGAAGCCGGCAATCATGGAAAATACCGTTGTAAAGATCACACACATTAACAATGCAAGCAATGCTTTCGCAGTAGGAGCCATAGCAGAGAAGTCAAATACATGCCCGAATACGGCACCTGTATTGATTCCATTATGCATGATAATGGTTGCTGTAACCATACCCAGACCAACCATACGTCCTACCGAAAGGTCCGTACCTGTCAACAGGATCAGGCCGGCAACACCAAGTGCAAGGAACATACGCGGGGATGCCTGCTGTAAGATATTCAGGATATTGGTAACGGTCAGCAGTTGTGTATTTTTAACGATTGGTGTGATGATACACAATGCAATAAAAATCAGGATGATTACGATGTACAGACCGTTTTTGTACAAAAACTGGGATAAATTGAAGGAGTATCTGTAATTTTCCAGTTTCTGTGCTCTCTGCTGAGGGAATGTGAACTTGGAGGTTCTCAGCAGATCGATCAGATGATATTTATGCATAAATGCTTCATGTCTTCTGTCTTTGATCTCCTGCATTCTGGATTCGTGAGTCATCTGTGCATCAAACAATTTGTTTTTCAACACATATTTTTCAGCCTTGATCTCCTCTGCATCCTTCAGAGAAGCGATCTTTTTCTGATGCTCGCTCTTTAAATCTGCTTTGACCTTCTCATATCTGCTGTTTTCTTCTGCCTTTGCAGCCTTACAGCTATTGTTTACTACATCGTAGTAATCCTTCTTGTAATGCTTCGCCAGATAATCCTCTGCCTCTGCGATCAGCTTTTTGATCTCTTCCTTGTTGTCTGCTTCTACCTTTTTCGCATTTTCCAGCTCTTTTTTGCTGTTTTCAATGATCTTATCTCTCTGTTCTTTGGATAAGTTCTTATTTTCCTTTGCAATAGCGATCTGGTTTTTCAGATCATTCACCTTGTCCGATCCGTCTACGCGTAATGCGTCAATTTTTTTCTGGATCTTTTCCACATATTCATCGATGGGCTTCAAAAGCTTTGCTTCTTCTTCAGCCGAAATAATAACGCTGTTTTCTGCCATTTTCACTTTCCTCCTGTTACAGATATTTCGCACTGAGTCTCAGTAATTCTTCCTGGTTTGTTTCTTTTGTATTTACAATTCCAGCCAGGCGTCCGTTGGACATAACACCGATCCGGTTGGTAATACCAAGAATTTCCGGCATCTCGGAGGAAACAACGATGATCGTTTTTCCCTGTTTTGCCATATTGATGATCAGTTCATAGATTTCATATTTTGCTCCAACGTCGATTCCTCGTGTCGGATCATCCATCATGAACACGCTTGGAGAACGCTCCAGCCACTTACCGAAGATGGCCTTCTGCTGGTTACCGCCGGAAAGGTTGGAGATCATATCATCCGGTCCCATACATTTTGTATGCATGACCTTGATCTCATCGGCTGTTGCACGTACCATCTTATCATTGGATAATGCGATCCCGCTTTTATAACGATTCATATTTGCAATGGTAGTATTGAATGTGATATCACCCTTTAAGAACAGACCATTGGCTTTTCTTTCCTCTGTGATCAGTGCAAATCCATGCTCCATAGCATCCTTCGGAGAGGAGAAGTTCATCAGTTTTCCGTCATACACGATCGTTCCTTCTGCTCTTGTACGAATTCCGAAGATCGTCTCCAGAAGCTCGGTACGACCGGCACCAACCAGACCATAAAATCCAAAGATTTCTCCTTTTCTGATATCAAAAGAAATGTTCTGCAGTTTTGGTGCATATTTTGTTGATATATTTTGTACGGAGAGAATGGTTTCTCCCGGTGTATTGTCTACAGGTGGAAATCTGTTATCCAGAGAACGTCCAACCATGGCGGCGATCAGTTCATTCATATCTGTTTCTGTGCTCGCCTTGGTCATAACCAGGCTTCCGTCTCGCAGCACCGATATTTCATCACAGATTTCAAAGATTTCATCCATTTTATGTGAAATGTAAATCAGAGAAATTCCCTGAGCCTTCAACTGACGCATCATCTTAAAGAGCTTTTCAACCTCCGGTGCAGTCAGGGATGAGGTAGGCTCATCCAGTACGATGACTTTGGAATGATAGGAAATCGCCTTTGCGATCTCACACATCTGTCTCTGAGATACAGACATTTTTTTCATTGGCTGGGTCAGATCCACTGTAATTCCCAGTTTTCTGAACAGATCTGAGGTCTCTTTTTTCATTCTTCCTTCGTCGACAACCCCAAAGGAATTCTTCGGGTATCTTCCAAGGAACATATTATCTACAACACTTCTTTCCAGACACTGGTTCAACTCCTGGTGTACCATTGCCACCCCGTTTTCCAGTGCATCCTTTGGTCCGGAAAAGTTCACTTCTTTTCCATCCAGTACGATGGTTCCTTCATCTTTCTGATAGGTTCCAAAGAGACATTTCATCATTGTCGATTTCCCGGCGCCGTTCTCACCCATCAGTCCCATAATGGTTCCAGGTTTGACATTCATGCTAATATGCTTCAGAACCTTATTTCTACCGAATGATTTGCTCATGCCGTTAATCGATAAGATATATTTGTTCTTATCTTCTGTCATAGCTGTGCTTCCTTTTCTTAGTAAAGAAGGGCATCATTGCTGATACCCCTCTATAAATTCATCCATTTACGCTTTTTCGATCTCTAATTATTTGGAAAGAAGAGATGTGTATGCTGCTGCATTATCGGTCTTAACCATGTTAATTGCGAAAGCATCATACTCGCTCGGGTTTCCAAGACGGTTTGTGATATTGGATTCTGTCTGTCCATCTCCACCGATGTAATCTACTTTCAGGTTCAGCAGATCATCATACTTCTCCAGCAGCGGCTGATAGGTAGAGCTCAGGAAGTTATCCGATGCGTTGTAGATGTTCAGCCATACTTTTTTAGACGGGCTCTTGCTTTCATCCAGCTGGTTGGCCACCTTGTCATAAACTCTTGTGGAATCTGTGAAATCGCTGTAGTTCTCAGCTGTTACAGCAATATTTAATGCGTAGTAGGATCTGTCTTCTTCGCTGTATCTGTAGTCTTCCCCTTCTACCAGGCAGTTTCCGGCATCATCTGCTGTACCGATACCGGTATCAATATCTACGCCGTCCAGTGCGTTACGCAGAACTCTCAGTGTCAGGTAAGCCTGTACGTCTGCATGCTGAGAAATTGTTCCGCCGTAGCCTTCAGCGATCGCTGCTACAGCATCGCTGTTTGCATCGTAACCGAAGGTAGGAACCTTGTTATCTTTTGCCCATGCGTTGAACATGGACATTCCCATACCATCGTTATTGGAAACAACAACATCAATCTGATCGCCGAAGGAAGCTGTCCAGATTCCGATCGCATTACCAGCTGTTGCAGCATCCCATGTTGCACCTGCTGAGTTTTTCATTTCCTGAGAAGCCAGCTCACGGATCGTATATGTTTTTCCATCTACTTCCAGAGTTGCATCCTGTACAACCTTTGCTTTTCCATCTACGTTTGTTCCAGCCGGTGTGGAATCTACTGCGCCGTCTGCTTCTACGCCGGTTCCCAGTGTAGAACGAACACCACGGGTACGAGCGATAGAATCGTTGTGTCCGATATCACCGATTGCCAGAACATATCCGATCACGCCATCACCATTTCTATCAATGGTTTCTGCATTCTTTTTGATGTAATCCAGAACCATCTGTCCCTGCAGTTCAGCACCCTGATTAGCATCAAAACCTACATAGTAAGTATTGCCGTTGAAGTTCAGAGCTTCTTTGTCCAGCTCGCCGGTAGCACTGCTGGAGGGCTGACGGTTAAACCAGCACAGAGGCTTGTCTTTATTTTCTACAGTTGCATCTGCTGATGCAGCAGAATCTGCAGCTTCTGTTGCTGCTTCTGTTGCTGCTTCTGTTGCTGCTTCTGTTTTTTCTGTTGTGGTTGTAGATGCTGTAGAATCTGTTTTTGCTCCGCCGCAGCCAACCATGGATAATACCATAGCTGCTGCCATCATTGTTGCTAATGCTTTTCTTTTCATTTTTTACCTCCCATTTGGTTGTTTTACCAGATTTCTTTCGTTCTCAGCTGATAAACCCATTATAATCACAAGAGGATTTTTTAAAAATAGAATATTTTTGGATTAGTTATTGAAATTTTTAGCTATTTCACAGTTTTTTTAAGATTTTTACAGTAATCCTGTATAGTTTCTTTTATTTCAGGAGGTCAGGTATGTAAAAGATTTCACAGTTTTTTCAAGCACGCCCGGTATCTTGCTGTAAAAATTCCGGCTGCGGCAGCCGCAGTCAGCACTTCTGCTACCGGGAACGCACCCCAGACACCTGTAATACCGAACATTCTGCTTCCAATAAAAGCAACCGGCACAATAAGCACCAGATAACGCAGCAGGGAGATGATAAAGGATGAAATTCCCTCCCCAAGGGCCTCCAGTGCACCGGAAGTCACAACGCTGATTCCGGAAGCCACAAAGCCGAGGCTGATGATCCGAAGTGCAGCTGCCCCTTCCCGGATCGTTACACTGTCCTTGGAAAACATATCCATGATCGGTTCCGGAAGCAGCAAAAACAACGCCGTACCGACCGTCAGGATCCCAAAGATCAGTCCGGTACACACGGACAGAATCTGCTTCATCCGCTTTTTTTCACCTGCCCCATAATTAAAGCTCAATATCGGACGCATGCCCTGCACAATACCGCTGGCTGGCAGATAAAGGAAGGTCTGCAGCTTGAAATAAACACCCAGAACCAACACATAAACCGAAGAAAACGCGCCTGCGATTTTGTTCAGCAAAGTAATCAAGAGGGACGGCATGCCCAGAGTCAGGGAAGACGGGATTCCAACCGCATAGAGCCTGCCGCAGATCGCAGGATCCGGCTTCATATCTTTTATATGGATGGAGACGCCCAGTCCTTTTTTCCTATGCCATACAATATACATGACAAGCGGCACGATCTGTCCGATCACGGTAGCGATCGCAGCACCCTTTACTTCCATCCGCGGGATGGGGCCAATTCCAAAAATGAGGATCGGATCCAACACAATATTCGTCAGACAGCCCGCTGCCAGACATAAGGTCGGAACGATCATATTTCCCAGTGACTGATAAATTTTTTCATAAGCAATATAGACGGAGATCACAAGGGAAAAGCTCAGCACCCAGGTTCCATAGGTAATGCCCATCTGATAGATTTCTTCGTCTGTCGTAAAAAGTCTCAGAAAGGACGGAAGAATTACTGTCAAAAGCACCGACATCAGTACACCGTGCACAATGCTCAAAAACAACCCCTCAGAGGCGCTCTGATCCGCTTTTTTATGTTCTCCCATTCCCAGAAAAAATGCGACTGCTGCACTGATTCCGACCCCAAAGCCTACGCTGATGCTCGTGACCAGTGTCTGCAGCGGATAGACAAGAGAAATTGCCGTCAGCGCCTTCTCTCCGACCCTTGCCACAAACATACTGTCAATAATGTTATAAAGCGAATTTATCAGCATCGACAGCATCATCGGCAAAGACATTGACAATACCAGCGGCAGCACCTTCTTTTCTTTCATAAAATTCTGATCCATTTTGACTCCTTCCTTTCCTCTACGGCAACAATAGAATGCACCCCTGCGAGAATTCTATTGTCATGAATAAAAAAGAATGTACCTTGGCACATTCTCGCGCCGAGGCGCGGTTGCCTCGGCAACCATATACCCTTGCGCCGAGTGCGCATCCTCGCGGAGCATTTTTATCGTATGGAAACGAAGTTTCCTATACGATAAAAAAGAGCTATAAACCCTGCAGTTTTAATCTCAGAAACTGCAAAATCTATAGCCCTGTATCAGACAAACCCTATGACCAAACTGTTAGGATATTACCATATCCTGTCTAAAAAGGCAAGCTAAAGTCTTGATTTTTCCGTTCAAATCGTGTATGCTTGTTTGGAATCAAGCAGGCTTAAATGCCTTAAATCACAATCAGGAGGAACAATCACTATGGGTTATCAGTTAGTTATGATCCGCCATGGCGAAAGCGTATGGAATCAGAAAAACCTGTTCACCGGCTGGACTGACGTAGATTTGTCCGAAACCGGACACAAGGAGGCTGCACAGGGCGGCGTTCTGTTAAAGGAAGCAGGCTTCTCCTTTGATGTTTGCTATACTTCTTATCTGCAGCGTGCAATCCACACCGCTAACCATGTTCTGCAGGAGTTAAATGAAGAATGGATTCCTGTTATCAAAACCTGGAAATTAAACGAGCGTCATTACGGCGCTCTGCAGGGTCTCAACAAATCCGAAACTGCTGAAAAATACGGCGAAGCTCAGGTTAAGGTATGGCGTCGTTCTTTCGACGTTCAGCCCCCCGCTCTTGAGCCTACCGACGAGCGTAATCCTGCTCTGCAGGCTCCTTACAAGAACGTAGATCCGAAGGAGCTGCCTCTGACAGAGAGCTTAAAGGACACCATCGCAAGAGTAATTCCTTTCTATGAAGAGAACATCAAGAAGGACATGCTGGCTGGCAAGCAGGTTCTGATCGCAGCTCACGGCAACTCTCTGCGTGCTCTGGTTAAATATCTGGACAACATCTCTGAGAATGAAATCACAGAGCTGAACATCCCTACCGGCGTTCCGCTTGTTTACGAGTTTGACGATAACTTCAACGTAACTGGTCATCATTACCTTGGCGACCAGGCTGCTATCGAAGCTAAGATGAACGCAGTTGCAAAACAGGGCGCAAAGAAATAAATTTCTTTGAAATAAATTTCTTTGAATAAAAAGAAGGACATGCTTTTCATCTCCGGATGAACTGCATGTCCTTTTTTCTTATTATCGTATAGAAAACTTCGTTTTCATACGATAATAAACGCTCCGCGAGGATGCGCACTCGGCGCAAGGATAGATGGTTGCTAAAGCAACCGCGCCTTGGCGCGAGAATGTGCCAAGGCACATTCTTTTTTATCGTATAGGAAACTTCGTTTCCATACGATAATAAACGCTCCGCGCGGATCGCACTGCAGCGGAATGGAAGAATGTCGCTTGCGCGACCCGCCGCAGGCGGAGAATCCTGCTTCGCAGGATTCTTTTTTATATAAGAAGCCTCATTTTCCATTCGCGATGTATGCTGCCGGGCGCACCGTATTAAAAACAGCCGCCGTACAAACACGGCAGCTGTTTTTGTTATCGCTATCTGATATTTTATTTATCGATAATGCTTGCATGGAACTCCTGCAGAGACTGCACCGGAAGCTTGCCGTCACGTTTTGCGGAACGGATGCCTTCTACAGTTGCCTTTGCAGCAGCCATGGTTGTAATATACGGAATACGGTTCTTAATGGCAGCCTTACGAATGTAGCTGTCGTCGGTTGTACCCTTCTTGCCGCGGGGAGTATTAACAATCAGCTGGATCTGGTCATTCGTGATCTTATCCAGGATGTTCGGACGTCCCTCGTTGAGCTTGCATACCTTCAGGGCAGGAATACCGGCCTGTTCGATCAGGTCACAGGTTCTGCCGGTTGCCATAATTTCAAAGCCAAGCTGATAGAAGCCTCTTGCAACGTCAACTACCTCTGCCTTATCTCTGTCATTAACAGAAATCAGCACGCAGCCGGAAGTGGGCAGCTTGGTCTTTGTCGCTTCTTCTGCCTTGAAGAATGCATCACCAAAGTCTGTAGACAGTCCAAGAACCTCACCGGTGGAACGCATTTCAGGTCCGAGTACCGGGTCAACCTCCGGGAACATATTGAAGGGGAATACCGCTTCTTTTACACCGTAGTGAGCGAATTTCTTTTCTTTCAGCTCCGGCACCGGGCTCTTGCGTCCGGTATAAGGCAGGGTAACGATATCCGTTGCAATCTGAACCATGTTGATGCCGCAGACCTTGGATACAAGCGGAACGGTTCTGGATGCACGGGGATTTGCCTCGATGACAAATACCTTGCCGTCCTCAATCGCATACTGCATATTCATCAGGCCAACAACATGCAGCTCCTTTGCGATCTTTCTGGTGTAGTCTTTCAGAGTTTCGATCTGCTCTTCTGTCAGTCCTCTCGGGGGAATGATACAAGCAGAGTCACCGGAGTGAATACCAGCCAGCTCGATATGCTCCATAACAGAAGGAACGAATACATGCTCGCCATCGCTGATTGCGTCCGCTTCACACTCGGTTGCATGATGCAGGAATCGGTCAATCAGGATCGGTCTGTCCGGTGTTACACCCACTGCCTGCTGCATGTAGAAGGTCAGCGCTTCATCGTCATAAACGACCTCCATGCCGCGTCCACCAAGGACGTAGGAAGGACGTACCATAACCGGATAGCCGATTCTGTGAGCAGTTTCCAATGCTTCTTCCACATTGACAGCCATGCCTGCTTCCGGCATCGGAATCTCCAGCTTCTCCATCATTTCACGGAACTGGTCACGGTCTTCTGCAAGGTCGATGGCTTCCGGAGTGGTTCCGAGAATATTGACACCGTATTTCTTCAGGTCTGCTGCCAGATTCAGCGGAGTCTGTCCACCGAACTGTGCGATAACGCCAACCGGCTGTTCTTTTTCATAAATTGCAAGGACATCTTCTAGAGTCAGAGGCTCGAAATACAGCTTGTCGGAAGTGTCGTAGTCTGTGGATACCGTCTCAGGGTTACAGTTTACAATGATCGTGGAGAATCCGAGCTTACGCAGTGCTTTTGCAGCATGTACGCAGCAGTAATCGAATTCGATACCCTGACCGATTCTGTTAGGACCGCCGCCGAGGATCATTACCTTCTGTTTGCTGTTGTCTACCGGGCTTTCGTCCTTGATATGATAGCTGGAGTAATAGTATGCGGAATCCTCAGTACCACTTACATGAACACCTTCCCAGCCTTCCACAACGCCAAGCTCTGTTCTGCGTGTCCGAATTGCTTCCTCGGATACACCCAGGATCTGGCTTAAATATTTATCAGAGAAGCCATCCAGTTTCGCCTGTTTCAAATCAGCATCTGCAGGAACCTGTCCGTGATAAGCAGCAACGAGCTTCTCTTCTTCCTCAACCAGCTCCTTCATCTGCTCGATAAAGTAATCCTTAACTTTGGTCAGTTTGTTGATTTCTTCTACAGATGCACCCTTACGCAGCGCTTCATACATGATGAAATAGCGCTCGCTGCTGGGAGTTGCAAGCATGGTCAGAAGCTCCTTTTTGGACTTCTGATCAAAATCCTTTACATGACCAAGACCATAACGGCTCTTTTCCAGAGAACGGATTGCTTTCTGGAATGCTTCCTTATAAGTCTTGCCGATGCTCATGACTTCGCCGACTGCTCTCATCTGAGTTCCGAGCTTATCCTCTACGCCCTTGAACTTTTCAAATGCCCAGCGCGCGAATTTCAGAACGATATAATCGCCGTCCGGAACGTATTTATCCAGTGTGCCATATTTACCGCAAGGAATTTCATCCAGAGTCAGACCGCTTGCCAGCATTGCAGAAACAAGAGCGATCGGGAAACCGGTTGCCTTACTTGCAAGTGCAGAAGATCTGGAAGTTCTGGGGTTGATTTCAATAACAACAACACGACCGGAAATCGGATCATGTGCAAACTGTACATTCGTACCGCCGATCACCTCAATTGCGTCTACGATACGATATGCCTGATCCTGCAGCTTCTTCTGTACCTCCTCGGAAATCGTCAGCATTGGAGCGGAACAGAAGGAATCACCGGTATGCACGCCAACGGGATCGATGTTTTCAATAAAGCATACGGTAATCATATTTCCTTTTGCATCGCGGACAACTTCCAGCTCCAGCTCTTCCCATCCAAGAATGGACTCTTCTACCAGAACCTGACCCACGAGGCTCGCCTGCAGACCTCTTGCGCAGACTGTCTTTAATTCTTCTTTATTATAAACAAGACCGCCGCCGGCGCCGCCCATGGTGTATGCAGGACGCAGAACAACCGGATATCCCAGCTTGTCCGCAATCGCAAGTGCCTCGTCTACGGAGTAGGCGACGTCGCTTCTTGCCATCTCAACACCAAGCGCATTCATGGTATTCTTAAACTCAATACGATCTTCGCCGCGCTCAATTGCATCTACCTGAACGCCGATTACCTTTACATTGTATTTGTCCAGCACGCCTGCTGCCTGCAGCTCGGAGCAAAGATTGAGTCCGGACTGTCCGCCCAGGTTCGGAAGCAGTGCATCCGGGCGTTCCTTTTCAATAATCTGCTCGAGACGTTCCACATTCAGCGGTTCAATATATGTGATATCCGCTGTGTCCGGATCTGTCATGATCGTTGCCGGATTCGAGTTTACCAGTACGATTTCGTAGCCCAGCTTTTTCAGTGCCTTGCAAGCCTGTGTGCCGGAGTAATCGAACTCACATGCCTGTCCGATAATGATCGGTCCTGAGCCAATAATCAGTACCTTATGAATGTCTTGTCTTTTCATAAATCCACCCATATTATCCTTTCTGTAAACGTATTCCCTAAAAACCCATTGTATATTCTAGCACAATTTGCAAAGGACAACAAGATTTTTTTCGATTAGTTGAAGCCAAAAAACTTCTGGCAGATTTTGTAGCCTTCCACAGAAATCCATCTTCCGGTTTTTCCAGGCAGATTCATACAGTTTCCTAAAAGACCGTAACGCAGTTTTCTGTAAACCTTCTTGTCCTTTTGGCTGATGTAGTTTAACAGCTCACGCTTTTTCTCGAGAGATTCCGGTGTGTTGATGCGGATCAGCAGGATGGAGGAGATCGTCGTAATGATGTCCAGATAGCTTAGCATATACTTTGCAAGGGGCTTATTGCCCATGATCTCGCTCTTCTTTTCCACAAAGTAGTCTGTCATGATCTGGTTGACCTTGATCTGCTGGTCGATTCGTCCGGTCATGACCTTTTCGTTGACGGACTGATCTGACCTGCCGATAAAATAGCGGTAGAAATTCACATCCAGATAGTACATGTTGCGGACATACGGCAGAGGCTCAAAGACATAAATATTGTCCACATAAAACGTATGCTCCGGAAGCTTTAACCCGCATTCCCGCAAAAGCTTCGTCCGGTAAATAACGGAATGCATCAGGATATACTGACCGACATGGAAACGTCCGACATCTTTCCAGCCAAACATACGGTATTCCGGCAGGACATGTTTATAACGCATCACCTTTTTGCGGCGTTCACCCTCTTTTTCGTAAACAAAGTTGCTGATCAGAAGATCAAGTGTATCCACACCGCCGGTCAGCTCTCTCAGCTTTTCCAGAATGGCGAGATAGGCATCTTCTTTTACCCAGTCGTCACTGTCTACCACTTTAAAATAAATTCCGGTCGCATTTTCAATTCCGGTGTTGACCGCAGAGCCGTGTCCGCCGTTTTCCTTATGGATCGCCTTTACGATCGTAGGATATTTTGCCGCATATTCGTCTGCGATTTTGGCGGTGTCATCCTTCGAACCGTCGTTGACAATCAAAATTTCAACATCCTCTCCCCCCGGAAGCAGAGATTCGATGCAATGTGCCATATAATCCTGCGAATTATAGCAGGGAATTGCAATAGAAAGCAGTTTCATAGTGTTGTTCCTTTCATCTTCTGGATACCTGTCTGAATTTTCAGATAGGCGCTGTAGGCTGCAAATGCGGACGGAATCGGGTAATTTCTTTCGATTTCCTGTGTCTCAACAAAAAGGAGGGATTCATCCTGACCCATGGGCTCCAGTTCATCCACCAGAACCTGATAGCCGTTCATGTGCCACTCCTTATGGGTGAAAATATGTTTTGATTCCGGAAGCTTCTCTATCCGGACAGCTTCCACACCCTGTTTTTTCAGCCATTCCCTGACCTCTTCCAACGATGCCTTTTTGTCCATCGCCGGAAATTCATATAGTCCTGCCAGCAGTCCCCTTTTCGGGCGCTTACGCAAAACAACCTGTTTACTCGTTCGAATCACGAGAATCGTCTTGTCTTCGATCGTCCTTGCCTTTTTCTCTGCCTTTTTCGGATACTGCTGCCAGGTGCCATGCAATCCTACAAGGCAGAATTCCTGCCACGGACAGTTGCTGCACTTCGGTGCACCGTTTGGCAGACAGACGGTTGCGCCAAGCTCCATCAACGCCTGATTAAAGTCACCGGGGCGATCCTTTGGCATGACAGGACGCAGATCATCCTCTACTCTTTTTTTTACCGACTGATCGGAAATATCGCTGTTATCCTCCAAAAGCCGGGCAATGACGCGCAGCACGTTTCCGTCCACTGCGGGATTGGGCTGTTTAAAGGCAATCGAAGAAACCGCGCCAGCTGTGTAGCTTCCGATTCCTTTTAGCTTTAAAAGCTCCCTGTAATCCGACGGCATCTCTCCGCCGTATTCTGTCACAATCTGCTGTGCCGCAGCCTTTAAATTCCGTGCCCTGCTGTAATAGCCGAGCCCTTCCCAAAGTTTTAATAATTCATCATCATCCACTTCGGCGAGCGCTTCGATATCCGGCAGTCGTTCCATAAAGCGCGCAAAATACGGTTTTACCGCCTCGACCCGCGTCTGCTGCAGCATGATCTCCGATACCCAGACCCGATACGGCGTCGGTTCTTCCCGCCAGGGTAAGCTCCGTCTGCTTTTATCATACCATGTTAGCAGTCCCGGCGCAATCCGGTTTAACAGTTCCTGTTTTCTCTGTACTTCAATATTTCTTGGGGTTTGTTGCTTCAATCCAGTTCTCCGTTTTTTTCTTTTTTGCTCACCGCAGACGATTGCACTCATAACGCTCCAGTGTCATCAGGCAGCTTTTCAGCGTGTCGTACTGCTCCTCCAAGCTGCCCTCCGAAAGCTCCAGATCCAGGGAAGCAGCAATGGCATTCAACATATGAAGATCGACTTTGCCCTCCAGCGATGCAAATACTTCCAGCTTTTCTTCGTAGCTGTCCGCATCTAAAAAGGCGAGCAGGCCAGGATCAGGCTGAGGTTCAACAGGGCTCTCGGAGGATGCTGCAGCGGGCCGTGACTCAACAGGATTCTCTGACGGCATTGCAGCGGGCCGGGGCTCAACAGGGTTCTCTGACGACGCTGGAACGGGCTGGGGCACTGCCGCTGCTTCTGCCATCGGGATCCGCATAAAGCGGTCTTTTCCCGCTGCATCAGGATATTTTTTTGCATCCACCTTTTCCAGAAACATGGAAAGCGGTCTTGCAAAAACCTGGAACTCTCCATAAAGTGCCTGATAGATCACAAGCTGTTCACCGGTCTCCGTGTGGGTTGCCAGCGTCACGATCCGATAAAGCTTTCCTTTAAAATGCTGATAAATTTCTCCTGCCTGGGGAATCTGGTTCATCAAGTCTGCCTCCTGTCCTTTTCTGTCATCGTTTCATCCAAACGATTCTCTGATATCACAGTATACCCTAAAATTCAAAAGCTGTCATGCGAAAAGTTTTCCTCTTTACGAGCCTTTCATTTGGTTGTATGATGTTTCTGAAAGCCAAAGACCGCATCATTCAGAAAAGAGGCATCTTCTATGTCAGACAAGGACACGCACACTTACCTTGAAGTCAACGGTGATTTCCGCATGCGTGAGCTCGATCACAACGATCTGGAGCAGTTCAACGCACTTTTACAGTATGCTTTTCAGGTAACCTCCTACGAGCTCTTCCAGACCGGCTGGGAGCAGGAAGAGATCAAATATGCCAAACGTCCGATTCTCGAGGACGCTTATGTACTTGGTTGGTTCTATAAAGAAAAGCTGGCATCCATGATCGTCGTTTATTCCATGCAGATCAACATTCAGGACAACATTATGGCGATGGGCGGCATCACCGGAGTCACTACTTATCCGGAATACACCGGACGCGGACTGATTCATTCCCTGATGCGCTATGTCATCGACTATATGCACAAAAAGAAGCTTCCCATTTCCTTTCTATATCCATATTCCATTCCATTTTATCGGAAAATGGGCTGGGAGATCGTGTCCGACAAACTCACCTTCACTGTCAAGGATACGCAGCTTCCAAAGGCCTTCCCCGTCCGGGGCATGGTCGAACGTGTCAGCCTGGATTCCGAGGATTTTCATAACGTGTATTCCTATTTCGCCATGCAGCACCACGGTGCACTCATTCGCGACAAGCTGGCCTGGGATGAATACTGGCGCTGGGAAAATGATGATATGATCGTAGCCCTTTATTATAATGAAGAGCACAAGCCCCTCGGTTATCTGGTTTATTACATTGCAAATGAAATTTTTCATATTAAGGAAATGGTTTATTTAACCAGCGAAGCCAGACACGGCCTCTGGAACTACATCAGCGCGCATTTTTCTATGATCACACAGGTACGGGGGGATAATTATTCCGGTGAACCCATGGCATATCTGTTCGAAGACAGTGAGATTGAAGAAACGATAGCTCCCTATATTATGGCGCGAATCGTGGATGTTGAAAACTTTTTGCAGGAGTATCCCTGGCAGATCCAGCCGGAGGATTTCAAAATCCATTTCCGGGTTACTGACGGCCTTGCTTCCTGGAATCAGGGCGATTTTCTCGTTTCCTGGCACGAGGGGGAAACAACCTGTGAGCGTGTCGAGGACAATCAGTCCATTAACGTCGTAGAACTCGACATTAACACGCTCACTGCCTTGATGATGGGCTACAAGCGCCCGACTTATCTTTACGACCATGAAAAAATCTCGATGGAATACTATATGCTGACCTGGCTGGAGCGGCTGATTCCGGTCAAAAAACCGTATTTTTCGGATTATTTCTAAACTTCACGCACAGAACCCTGCCCTGCAGGAATGCGGACCGGGTACACCAACACAAACGGCGGTACAGAGCTCAAAATCTGTACCGCCGTTTTCTGCACGTTGTTTCCGATAGTTCACTCTTTCTTTGCCGCCTGAATCTGATCAAACAGCTCCGCACAGGCAATTGTCGTCGCATGCGGAACAACCGGACTTTCCGTCTTCTTTGCGCGCACGCAGCGAATCGTCTCTTCGATCTCGTAGGTAAAGCCCTTCTGCGTCATCGTATCTGTGAATTCTTCCTTCAGCATTCCATCCGCCCCATATAAAAAGCATTTGGATGCATAATGGGGATCGGGCAGCTCAATGCTTCCTTCCCGGCCGTAAATCACCATGCTGTTGCCCATAGGCGCTGCAAAGCTCGTTACAAGATCTGCCAGCACATGTTCGAACTTCACCGTAACCTGATCGGTTAAGTCCACACCGGTCTGATCGAGGTTCGCAGCCGCATAAGTTTTGCGGACAGGCTCATTGACCAGCCAGGTCGCAATTTCATAGGCATAAACCGTGATATCCGTCGCAGCTCCGCCGCACAGCAGAGGGCTGTGATACCGATTGTCTGCTCCCTCCGGCGCGAGAAAACCGATTCTTCCCTGTAAGGCTTCCAGTCTGCCGATTTTTCCTTCTGCCGCCCATTTTTTTGCCTGGTTGACCGCGGGCAAAAACCGGCTCCACATCGCTTCCATTACAAAGGTTTGGTCTTTTTCTGCTTTTTCAAAAACCGCTTTTGCCTCTGCACTGTTTGTAAACATCGCTTTTTCGCACAACACCGGAACGTGATGCTCCAGACAAAGCATCGTCAGACGGAAATGGTCATTTGGCGTCACCGCAATATAAACACAGTCCGGCTTTTCCTCTATCAGCATCTGCTCATAGTTGTCATACGCATGGGCTACGCTGCATTCCTCCGCAAATTTTTGTGCGCGTCCCAGATCCTTACTGGCGATCGCGCTCACCTCACAGTCCTCCACCAGCGTCACTGCATCGCAAAACTGATGTGCGATGTTGCCTGCTCCCATAATGGCAAATCGAAATGTACTCATGTTTTTTACCCCTTTTTTTATATTGTGTTCTTACGCAAAAGCTGCGTATTACTATGCATACTACTCGGCTGCGTCGCTCAGCCCTTTTCCTCGCCCCAGCGCAGCAGCAGACGACTCAAATATCGTACCGCAGGCATCAATGCCGCCGGGTCCACCTGAAAGGTCGGCTGATGGATTGTCGCCCCCTTTCCGATGCCGATTTTAATATAGCAGCCGGGCACTTTCTCCATGTAGAAAGAAAAATCATCTCCGCCGAGCGACTGTTCTTCCGGAACAGTCCGAAAGCCCTCCGCTTCTGCCGTTTCCTTTGCAAAAGCCGCCATTTCTGCATCGTTGCAAACAGCCGGAGGACCGGGAATCCACTCTACCTCTGCGGATGCGCCATAGGCAGATGCGGTCTGCTCTGCAATTGCTTTTAAGCGTTTTTCAAACAGGCAGCGATCCTGCCGATCCATGGTGCGAACAGTTCCCTCCAGCTGTGCTGTCTGCGGAATCACATTCCAGGTATTGCCCGCTTCCAACCGCGTAACGCTGATGAGTGTAGGATGGAACGGATTGATATTGCGGGTCACGATCGTCTGAAATGCCTGAACCATGGCTGCAGCCGCCGGAATTGGATCAACGCCATCATCCGGGTGTGCGCCGTGGCAGCCAACGCCCGTTATCGTAATCACAAACCGATCTACTGCCGCCGCAACTGCGCCCTCCCGGATGCCGATGGCATTGACCAAATTGGTCGGATCAGAATGAAAGCCCCAGACGCGCGTAACCGAATCGAGTGCCGTCGTTTCCAACACTTTCCATGCGCCCAGGGAGGACTCTTCTCCTGGCTGGAAGAAAAACCGCACTGTCCCACAGAGCTCGTCCTTATGTTCCTGCAGCCAGATCGCAGTCCCGATTCCCGCCGTGATGTGAAAATCGTGTCCGCAGGCGTGCATCTTTCCCGGACATTCCGACGCATAAGGTAAATCCGTCAGCTCAGTAATCGGCAGCGCGTCAATATCGCAGCGAAGCGCCTGCAGCGGACCATCCTTTTCTCCCTTTACCTCCGCAATCAGACCGGTTTCCATCGGAATCGGCAGAATCTTTACATCCGCTGCTTTCAACAGCTTTTTAATCTGCGCAGTTGTATCGTATTCCTCATAAGACAACTCCGGATGTCTGTGAAACCAGTAAAAAATTTCCATTAAATCCATTTCCTGTATCATCGCAAATCCCTCCGATGTCCTCCTGCAGTGTTCCTGCTGCAGTTCTTTCTGCTTTTGCGTGTTCCAGTCTTACTTTCCGCTATTGGGATCCAGCGCATCCCGCAGCGCGTCACCAATAAAGTTAATCGCAATGACCAGCACCACGATCATCAGCCCGGACGGAATCCAGAGCCACGGCTGTTTCGTCAGTACAGTCAGCGACTGCGCGCCGTTTAACATGTTTCCAAGGCTCGCGGTCGGCGGCTGCACACCCATTCCGAGGAACGAAAGCGCCGCCTCATCCAACATCGACAACGCCAGAACCGACGTTGCATACACCAGAATCGGCGCAGCGGTATTCGGCAGAATCTCGGAAAACAGAATATACGGAAGCGGCATTCCTGCCACGAGATCACTTTTAATAAAATTACTCTCCCGCAGGCTCAGCACATTGCCGCGAACCAGACGGGCAATTCCCGGCCAGTCTACAAAGCCCAGAATCAGGATGATGCTCCAGAGCCCCGGCTTAAAAATCGACGCCGCAACCAGCACCAGCAAAATATAGGGAAACGACATGACCATATCCGTAAAACGCATGATAATCATATCCGCAGCGCCGCCAAAATACCCGGCGATCAGTCCTAGAATCACACCGATCACAGTAGAGATCGCCGTCGCCAGCACACCGACCAACAGGGAAATCCGCGTCGCATACAAAAGCCGGCTCAAGACGTCACGACCGATCTGATCCGTTCCCAGCCAATGCTCTGCTGTGGGCGCTTTGGAAAAGCCTCCGACGATTTCATCCGGATTGTACGGTGCGATGATCGGTGCCAAAAGCGCTGCCACCACCAAAACCGCTAAAATCACAAGGCTGACCGTTGCCAGATGATGCTGTTTAAAACGACGGATGACGGTCTGCAAATAGCTTTCTCTTGAAATATCTTTTTTGATACGATCTTTTTTCTCCATCTTCGCCGCTCCTATTTCAGCTGGATTGTCGGGTCTGCCAGCGCATATAAAATATCCGTAATCAGGTTTGCCGCCAGCACAACGATTGCAGACAGCAGGCAGACACCCATAATAACCGGATAATCCCGGTTCGTGATTGCGCTCATCGTCATCAGTCCGAGTCCCGGCCAGGAAAAGACCTGTTCAATGATAACCTGACCGCCGAACAGCACCGGAATCTCCATTCCGATTACCGTAATAATCGGGATCAGTGCGTTACGCAGCGCATGCTTATTGATGACAAGAAATCTTCCGATTCCCTTTGCCTTTGCCGTGCGCAGGTAATCCTGCTGCAAAATTTCCAGCATCGCGCTTCGAATATAACGGATATTTGTACCCGCCATGGAGGTAGCCAGGACTAACACCGGCATCACCATATGCTTTGCCACATCACCCGCGCCGCCTGCAGTTCCGAGCGTCGCCATTCCGCTGGACGGAAGCCAGCCAAGCTTTACCGTAAACAGATAGATCAACAGTAAAGAAAGGAAAAATCCGGGCACGCTGCTTCCCAGGAAGGAAAGTGTAACAACCGTATAATCTCCTGCGGAATACTGCTTGATCGCACTGTAAATTCCGGCGGGCACCGCCATCAGCAAGCTGACCAGAAGCGATACGCCCATCAGCAAAAGCGTCGGTCCCAAATGGCTTGCGATCATCTCGCTGACTGCCTGATAGGACTTGATCGAATAGCCCATATTTCCATGTAAAAGCTGTTTTAACCAGACAAAATACTGCACATAAAACGGTTTATCCAGACCGAGGGCGATTTCCTTTGCCGCAACCGCAGCCTGGGAAATTCGGGGTCCCTGCAGCATCTGCAGCGGGCTGCCCGCAAGACACATAATCGCATAGTCGATGATCGTGATCCCGATCAGAACCGGGATGGCGATCAGGATGCGCTTGATCATATATTTTCCCATGTCACTTTTATCTCCATTTCTGCTCTACGACAACCTGCTGCATCTTCGCATCGTATGCGGGTGCGCCGCCAGTCAGCTGCGCAATTGCATATGGGCACGCCGCCAGATGACTGCTGCCTGGGAAAACACTGCAAAGCTCCGGCACTTCCTGTCTGCAGCTTTCCGTCGCATACGGACATCTCGGATGGAAGCGGCAGCCGGAGGGCGGGTTCGTGCTGGAGCCGATTTCTCCGGTCAGAAGCGGTTTTTGTTCCCGCTTTTTGGGATCTGCAATCGGCACTGCATCGATCAGGGCGCGGGTGTAAGGGTGCACCGGATGATGGAACACCTCCTGCGCCGGCCCGATCTCCACAATTTTACCAAGGTACATGACTGCGATCCGGTCGCTGACATAATTGACCGCGCCGAGTCCATGTCCAACGAACATGCACGTCAGCCCGAGGTCCTTTTGCAGGCTGCGCAGCAAATTCAGAATCTGTGCCTGAATCGAAACGTCCAGCGCGCTGACCGGCTCATCGCAGACCAAAAACCTGGGATTTAAAGACAGCGCCCGCGCAATCCCGATTCTCTGCCGCTGTCCGCCGGAGAACTCATGCGGGTAGCGCCCGAGGACGTGTTTGGGAAGTCCTACCATATCCAGCAGTCGATCAACATCCCTGTGGACAGTTTCTTTATTGGAAATCCCATGATAGAGCATCGGCTGGGATAAAATTTCATAAATATGCTTTCTCGGATTCAGGGAAGAATATGGGTCCTGGAACACCATCTGCAGCTGCGTGCGCACGCTCTTTTTCTCTTTTCCGGAAAGCTTCTCCATATCCTTTCCCTGATAAAACAGCCTGCCGCCCGTCGGCGTTTCCAGGCCGACCAGCTGTCTGCCCACCGTCGATTTGCCGCATCCGGATTCGCCCACCAGACCGAGGGTTTCTCCCTCTGCAATCGAAAAGGAAACGCCGTCCACTGAATGCACATAGCCTGTCGTATGGGTAATAACGCCGCCCCGGATGGGATAATATTTTTTCAGGTTTTCTACCCGGATCAGCGGCTCCTTCTCCGTGTTTTTTTCTTCCATATTTATGCTCATCTTCACGTTTCTCCTTCTTTGGCGAGCATACATCTGACAAAATGTCCTTCCCCGATCTGTCTGTAGCTCTGAGGCTGATCGCAGTCTTTTGTCCGAAAGGCGCAGCGGTCTGCAAACCGACAGCCGGGGATCGAATCATAGTTTTCCGGAACCATGCCGGGAATCGCGACAAGCTCCCTGTCCTTTTCGTCATAAATTCCGGGAACCGTCTGCAAAAGTGCCTTTGTATACGGATGTGCCGGCGCAGCAAACAGCTCCTTTACCGGTGCTTCCTCGATCATCTGTCCGGCGTACATAACGATCACGCGGTCCGCCATGCTCGCTACCAGCCCGATGTCATGGGTGATCAGGATCATCGACATCCCACTCTCTTTTTGCAGATTGCGCAACAGCGCCATAATCTGTGCCTGAATCGTCACATCCAGTGCCGTCGTCGGTTCATCTGCGATCAGCAGGCCCGGATTGCAGCACAGAGCCATCGCGATCATCACACGCTGGCGCATGCCGCCGGAAAGCGTATGGGGATATTTTTTCATGACACCGTGAGGATCGGGCATACCAACTTTTCCTAAAATCTGCTCTGCCCGCTTTCGCGCCTCTTCTTTTGACAGTCTCATATGCTTTCGGATGCTCTCCATCAGCTGGTTGCCGACTGTAAAGACCGGATCGAGAGAGGTCAGAGGGTCCTGGAAAATCATCGTCAGACGGTCGCCCCGGATTTTATCCAGCTCTTTTTCCGTCATCGTCAGAAGGTTCTTGTCCTCGAATACGACGCTTCCCTCCGTCACGGTTCCGCCTCTTCCAAGCAGCCCCATAATAGAAAGTGAGGTCACGCTCTTGCCACAGCCGGATTCGCCGACGATACAGACAACTTCTCCCTTATCTACATGAAAATTTACATGGTCCACGCTGACAGTGCATCCGTAGTCGCTGTCAAAAACGGTTGTCAGTCCCTCTACTTCCAGTAAATGCGGCATTTGCTTTTCCTCACTTTACTCATATATCAAGATTCTGCCGCACACCTCCAAAAAAAGAGATGTGCGGCAGTTATTATCATAGCATAAAATATATGAAATACAAACTTTTTATCGGAAGAAAACTTCTTTTTTCTCTGATAAAAATGCTCCGCGAAGATCCCACTGCGGCAGAATAGAATTCTGTGAAACAGGATTCTTCTTTATTCCACTACGTCCCAGTTCCGGACATCGTTGAAGAAGCCGTATACGCTGGGAGTTGCACCTGTAATCCGCTTGCTGACTGCCCCCTGTGCGCTGATAACATAGGCGGAGAACATCGGAACATCTTCCTGTACCTTTTTATCCACAACGGAGAACAGCTCTTTTGTTTCCTCCGGATCACTTGTCAGCTGGGATTTGGTCAACGCGTCGTTTAACGTATCGTCGCTGTAGCCGGTCCAGCTTCCTTCACCGCCAAGCAGCCATGCTACATCCGGATAGGGATCCACCGGCGCATAGGTGTACTGTACTGCCAGTACATCATAGTCCTCTGTGCCTGCAACGCTCATCAGCGTTGCGAAGTCAACGGTCTGGATTTCCGCCTTGATGCCGACTGCAGCCCACTCTGCAGCGATGATGGAGGCTGCGTTTACAAAAGTCGAATCGCCGGAATTTACATAGAAACGGATTGTCTGGGAGCCGTCCCATCCTGCTTCTTCCAGAAGTGCTTTTGCCTTTTCCGGGTCATAGGAAATCGGTGTAAGGGAATCATCATAGAACGGGCTTGCACTGGACAGGAATCCATCTACAATTTCGCCATGTCCGTTTAACAGTTCCTCCAGAATCTGCTGACGGTCAATCGCATACAGCATCGCCTGACGAACTTTTACGTCCGGAACGTTCTTTGTCTGGATAAATACGGACTGGTTGGTAACCGGGGAGCCGTATACAACTTCTACGTTGTCCAGGGCTTCTACGCTCTCATAGTCCTCCTGCGGGATATCACTCATCGTCTGCTGGGTGATATCGATTTCGCCGGATTGCAGACCTGCATACAGCTGACTGCCGTCTACGATTTTGATGTTGAGCTTGTCGATCTTGGGCGCGCCCTTCCAATAATCCTTGTTCGCTTCATAGGAAATATAATGATCCACATCGAAATCCGTTACGATGAACGGTCCGCTGACAACATCGGGATGGTTGAACCAATCCGCTGTGGAAAGCTCTTCCTCGGAATACTGCTCGATCACATGCTTGGGCAGAGTCAGCAGATATCTCGCATAGCTGTTTTCAAAGGTAGTAATCGGCATTTCTTCTTTGGTCGTAAACTGTACCGTTTTATCGTCTACCTTCTGAATGCCGTCGATGCTCTCTGCACCTTCCTCTACAAAGCCGTCGTCGCCAACACCTTCAAATACATAATACATCATTGCAGTATTGCCGATGACCGGGCTTGCCAGGCGAAGTGCGGTATAAACCACATCATCTGCCGTAACAGGTGTTCCGTCCGACCAGGTTGCAGCATCATCGATGTGAACGATAAAGTTTTTGTTATCTTCTGTTGTGATGGAATCTGCCAGCATGCCCTCAAAGTTCAAGTCAGCATCCAGCTCCATCAACGGCAAAAACATCAGTCCGGTCGCATATTTGTTAATCTCGCCGCCGTTTAACAAAAGGGGATTGAGACTGCCGATGGTATTGGTCACACCGACGTTGATAATCTTCTCTCCCGAAGCTGCTGTGTCTGAGGATGCACTCTCTGTGCTCACCGCTGCGCTTCCGGTTTCATCTGCTGCAGCACCTGCATTCGATGCGCCGCACGCGGTCAGTCCCAGCGCCATCACTCCTGCCAGAAGCAGGCTTAAGATCCTGTTTCGTTTTTTCATAACTGCTCCTCCTTTTAGGCGAATCATCCGCCGCTCAATACCTATCTATCCGGTATGTTAGTGAGAATTGTATTCTATTTTTTTCGATCTGTCAAGACTCTATTCCCATATTCTTGACAAAATACGGGGTTCGCGTTATATTCGACAGCAGAGCGCACGATTCTTTCTATCCTATCATGATGCCAGGATCAAAAGGTCTATGCCCACAGGAGCTTGCTCATAGGTGGGTAGGATTGTGGGAGTGCGCAGTACGGAACAATCCACTGACCTTATATAATATGCTTTACCGGAGGATTTTTCAATGAAAAATTACTTAAATTATCAGTCCTCAGAATATGACTGCGGTTCTGTTTCTATTACCAACGGAATCCGCTACCTGTTTGATCGGGAAGAAATCAGTCCTGACATCCTCAAATGTATTATGCTCTATACAATGGACACTTATAACGAACAGGGACAACCATGCCGTCACGGCACTTCCGCCGCCGCAATGCGTTTTGTCGGCAGTTGGTTAAATCAGCTGGCAGCCGTCCGCTCTTTTCCGATCCAGACGCAGTTTCTTTTCGGTAACGATGTTACACTGTCCCCGGACAGCGAAATCAGTCAGGCGCTTTTGCACGGCGCAGCTGTCGTGCTGCGTCTTTTTCTCGAAGTTCCGCACTATGTGCTTTTAACCGGCATTTCCAAAGACGAGGTGTTTTTTTTCGACCCTTATTATGAGGAAGAAGGGACTCCCGAATTCGACGCTGAATATTATGCCAAGGGCATCCGGTTTATTTATGACCAGCCAAAATGTGCCAACCGCGCAGTTTCTCTGGAACGCATCAACCGACTTTCCCACGGATACTATGAGCTGGGTGAATTTTCCTGCCGCGAGGCGCTACTGATGTTCCGCACGTCCGGCGAATGCGAATGGAACGCGTAAACGGGTGGGGCTTATAAGCCCCACCCGTAATTTTTATCGTATAGGAAACTTCGTTTCCATACGATAAAAATGCTCCGCGAGGATGCGCACTCGGCGCAGGGGTAGATGGTTGCTAAAGCAACCGCGCCTCGGCGCGAGAATGTGCCAAGGCACATTCTTTATTATCTTTATCGTATAGGAAACTTCGTTTCCATACGATAAAAACGCTCCGCGAGGATCGCACTGCGGCGGAATGGTAGAATGTCGCTTGCGCGACCCGCCGCAGGCGGAGAATCCTGTAGAGCAGGATTCTTTTTCATTTTCCGCTGTCACCGTAGTTTGCCAGCACACGGGCACTGGGGTCATTGACATTACAGCCCTCCCAGCTCTTGTTGGGCATCCAGAAGTCCGGCACCATCCTTGCCTGTCCGGGATAATACTTTTCAAAGATTTCCCGATACAGCAGGCTTTCTTTTGTGAAGGGCTGTGCAAAATCATATTTCCGGCGGAGCGTTTCGTATTCCTCGTCGGTGTAATACTTCTCTGCGTATTCTTTTAAATCATCCACCATGCTGTGTCCTACTGCATCGCTGAATGCAGCTTTTTCTCTCCACAGGATGTTATCCGGCAAAATATGATCTGCTTCAAATGCCTTGCGCAGCAGATATTTTCCTTTTCCGTAGGTGTTTAACTTCTTCGCCGGGTCAATGGACATCACATAACGGACAAAGTCGAGATCGCCGAAGGGTACACGGGCTTCCAGGCTGTTTGCCGCAAGACACCGGTCGGCACGCAGGACATCATAGCAGTACAGCTCACGGATTCTCTTTGCTGCCTCTTCCTGAAAGGCTGCCGCGCTCGGTGCAAAGTCCGTATATTTATAGCCGAACAGCTCGTCGGAAATTTCACCGGTCAGCAACACCTTTAAGTCTGTTTTTTCATGGATTGCCTTGCAGACAAGGTACATGCCCATGCTCGCGCGGATCGTCGTGATGTCATAGGTTGCAAGCGCTTCGATAACGGTTTCCAGGCTTTCCAGCACTTCTTCCTTTGTCATGATGACTTCGGTATGCTCTGCACCGATAAAATCAGCGACTTCTTTTGCATATTTTAAATCAATCGCATCTGTGTCCATGCCGATTGCAAAGGTCCTGATCGGTTTTTTCAAAATATCTGCTGCAATTGCACATACAAGGCTTGAGTCCAGACCGCCGGATAACAAAAAGCCCAGCGGAGCGTCTGCATCCAGACGTTTCTTTACCCCCTCCGTCAGCTTATCATGGATGTTTTTTGTAATCACATCAATATCTTCGTGCACATAACCATGGACAGCTGCGATATCCTCATATTTGACAAATTTCCCATCGTAATAATAGCTTCCGGTCGGAAATGCACGCACCTCGTCCACCCAGCCGATCAGGTTCTTTGCCTCACTGGCAAATGCAATCTTTCCGCTCTTGGAATAACCATAAAACAACGGACGGATTCCGATCTGGTCACGGGCTGCGATCAGCTTGCCGCTTTTGTGATCATACAATACGCAGGCATATTCCGCATCCAGATGGGAAAACATTTCCAGTCCATATTCTTCATATAGCGGAAGCAAAACCTCACAGTCGGAACCGCTCTGGAACTGATACCCGCGCTCTTCCAGCTCCTTTTTGATTTTGCGGAAGCCATAAATTTCACCATTGCAGATCACCCAGCTGCCATCCCGGTAAAAGGGCTGCATGCCGTCCGGGGTCAACCCCATGATCGCAAGTCTTGCAAAGCCGAGATACCCGAACTCGGTCTCAACGACCTGCTGGGCATCCGGTCCTCTCATCTTTGTCTTTAACAGATATCCTTCCATCGTTTCTTTGGTGACATCTTTTCCCGCGTAGCAGAGAATGGAACACATAAGCTTTTCCTCCTTTTCTTTTGCTGCGTTACGTAAGAACGCAAAAACAGCAGCCATTTGTCCTATTGGAGATAGGACGAATAGCTGCTGCTATATCCGCGGTGCCACCTAACTTGCCGCACTTCCTTGTACGGCCCCTTTTTCGCGTTCCCATGAAACGCTATCCCTGTAACGTGGGACTCCGGCTCGCCTACTTACAGATCCTGTGTTCAGCTTGCAGCTCGGAAGTGTTCTTTCCTACAGATATCCGCGCAGGACTCCCACCATCGCCTGCTCTCTGTGCCGTCTGTCTGTACTACTTTTCTTCGTCATCGCTTTTTGTTTTTTACAAGATAGCATACCCGTTTCGCTCTGTCAAGAAAATTTTCACGAATGGTTTGAAGGACATCTGCCTCTTACTCTTCTGCAAACAGAGGGGTAGACAGATAACGGTCACCGGTATCCGGCAGGATCACAACAATGTTCTTGCCTTCATTTTCGGGACGCTTTGCAAGCTCGATCGCTGCCCATACTGCTGCACCGGAGGAAATGCCTACCAGCACGCCCTCCTGATGGCCGATCTTTCTGCCGGTTGCAAACGCATCCTGATTCTCTACGGTAATAATTTCGTCATAAACCCCGGTGTCCAGTACGTCCGGCACGAAGCCTGCGCCGATTCCCTGGATCTTGTGTGCGCCGGCTGTGCCCTTGCTCAGAACCGGAGAGCCTGCAGGCTCTACAGCAACAACCTTTACATCAGCCTTTTTGCTCTTTAAGTACTGGCCTGTACCGGTCACGGTTCCGCCCGTACCAACGCCTGCTACCAGGATATCAACCTTGCCATCCAAATCTTCCCAGATCTCAGGACCGGTTGTCTTTTTGTGTACCTCCGGGTTTGCAGGGTTTACAAACTGTCCGGGAATGAAGCTGTTGGGAATTTCCTTTGCCAGCTCGTCTGCCTTTGCGATTGCACCCTTCATGCCCTTTGCACCTTCTGTCAGGACAAGCTCTGCGCCGTATGCCTTCATCAGCTGTCTGCGCTCTACGCTCATGGTTTCCGGCATTACGATAATGATCCGGTAGCCTCTCGCTGCTGCAACAGACGCAAGACCGATGCCGGTGTTGCCGGAGGTAGGTTCAATAATTACAGAGCCTGCCTTTAATACGCCCTTCGCCTCTGCATCATCGATCATCGCTTTTGCAATTCTGTCCTTTACAGAGCCTGCAGGATTAAAGTATTCCAGCTTGCCATAGATGTGTGCCTTTAAGCCCTCTGCCTTTTCAATATGTGTCAGCTCCAGCAGGGGAGTTCTGCCGATTAACTGATCTGCGGATGTATAAACGTTGCTCATTTGCTCTTCCTCCTTAAACCCACTTACTTTATATGTTAATGCGATTATATTCTGTCTTTTCGGATCTGTCAACCCTTTTTAAACAATAGAATGCACGCTCTGCGAGCATTCTATTGTCATGAATAAAATATTCAATGGTTTTTTCCGGCGTCAGCACAGAGGTTTCATTGAATAAAAGCACCGCCTCCCGGCAGTTGTTTTTGCGTTATGAATTTCTTCCACGGCAAGCTGCTTCCAGCTGTGTAAGCGCCTGCAAAAGCGTTTTTTTCGTACACGCCAGCACGATGCGTTCAAACTGTCCCGACTTTTTGTCAAAGACAGAGCCGTCATCCAGCCAGAGCTTTGCCTGATGTGCAATGAGATTTTCCAACGCTGTGTCCGACAGTCCCAGTCCCGAGCAGTCCAACCATGCAAAGTAAGTGCCTTCCGGTTCGATCAGACGGATCTTAGGCAGTCTTTCTTTTAAGAAGCTGCGCAGGACCTTCAAATTTTCCCGCAAATATGCCTGGCACTGCTCAAGCCACTCGCCGCCATTTTCATAAGCTGCCCGGCACGCGATTAAACCGAGGGCGTTCAACTGGGAATATCCCGCTGCGTTGATCTCGGCTTTGAATCTGTCCCGAACCTTTTTTCCAGGAACCCAGATATTGGAAACCTGCAGCCCCGCCAGATTAAAGGTCTTACTCGGTGCAGTGCAAAGAATCATCTTTTCTTCCAGCCGCGGACATGCCTTTGCAAATATCGTATGCGGATGCTCCGGAAAAGCGAAATCACAATGAATCTCGTCTGCCACAACGAACACATGGTAGCGGTCGCAAAGCTCTCCCAGTTTTTGAAGCTCTTCTTTTGTCCAGACTCTGCCGACAGGATTGTGGGGACTGCACAGCAAAAACAGCTTTACATTCTGGGATGCGATCTTTTCTTCCAGATCGTCGAAGTCAATTTCATAATGTCCGTCCGTCAAAAGAAGCGGGCTTTCTACGATCTTTCTATTGTTATCGCGAATCACCTCAAAGAACGGGTAATAAACCGGCGGCTGAATCAGTACACTGTCGCCCTCTTTTGTCAGAGCGCGTACCGCCATCGCAAGGGCGAATACCACACCGGGGGTTTTTACAAGCCATTCAGACTTTGGCTGCCAGTCAAACCGACTGTCAAACCAGCGATACAGCGCGTCAAAATATTCTCCTTTTACCTCGCTATAACCGAAAATCCCATGGGAAACCGCATTCTGCAGTGCATCCAACACAGGCTTCGGCGCCTGAAAATCCATATCCGCCACCCACAATGGCAACACATCTACGTCACGTCCGCGTTCCACGGCGAAATCATATTTCAGGCTGTTTGTCTTTTTCCGGTCAATTTCCCGGTCAAAATTATAGGTTGTCATTTCTAATCTCCCTCTCAACAAAAATCCTGCCCTGCAGGATTCTTATGCCTGCAACGGGTCGCAAACGCGACATTTTTCTGCTCCGCCGCAATGCAGTCCCTACAGCGTGGATTTTTTCTCAGGAAACAAACGCCTGCTCCAGATCCGCAATCAGCTCGTCCACATGCTCCAGTCCAACGGACAGGCGCAGCAGGGTGTCGGTGATGCCGAGCTTTTCTCTCCACTCCTTCGGAACATCCGGATGGGTCTGCTTCATCGGATAGGTGATCAAAGATTCTGTACCCCCAAGGCTCTCCGCAAAGGTGATGACGCGCACCTTTTCCAGCACGCGCTGTGCCGTTTCCACGCTGTCGACGTCAAAGGAAATCATCGCACCCGCACCTCTCGCCTGCTTTGCATTGATCTCATAACCAGGATGCGTTTCCAGTCCAGCATAATATACTTTTCTGACTTTCTTCTGCTCCGTCAGCCAGCGCGCGATGTTGCCCGCATTTTCCTGCTGCCGCTCCATGCGCACCGCCAGTGTCTTGATGCCGCGCATTACCAGCCAGCTGTCGAAGGGGGACAAACAGCCGCCGGTCGTCTTTGCAATCAGGCGGATTTTTGCTGCGAGCTCTTCCTTTGCAGAGCAGACAAAACCGGCGATCGTGTCGTTATGTCCGCACAGGAACTTGCTCGCGCTGTGAATGACGATATCTGCACCGAGCGCAATCGGGTTCTGCAAATATGGAGATAAAAAGGTATTGTCTGTGATCATCAGAAGGTTATGTTCTTTTGCAAGCTCTGCGCATGCCGAAAGGTCAGTGATCTCCATCATCGGGTTGCTGGGCGTCTCGATATAAAGTGCCTTTGTTTCCGGACGCAGCACCCGTTTGATCTCATCCAAATCACCGGTATTGACAAAATCAACCATCAGTCCGTTCTTTTTGCCGATGGTATTGACCAGACGGGTTACGCCGCCGTAAAGGTCTTCAGAACAGATCACATGGTCGCCGGGTGCAAACAGATCAAATACTGCTGTCACCGCCGCCATGCCGGAAGAAAATGCCGTCGTGTCATAAGCGCCCTCCAGCGCGGTAAGGATTTCCTCCAGATGCTGTCTGGTCGGATTTTTCTCTCTCGTGTAGTCAAAGCCGGTCGAATGTCCCAGACCGATATGTCCGAACGTCGCCGTCTGATAGATTGGAAAGCTCACCGCCTTTGTCGGCTCGTCCCAGGAAAAATCCAGATTTCCGTGAATACACTTTGTTTCTATATGATTGCTCATTTTTCTGCTCTCCTTTGCAGTTATTTTTCGGATATTTTCTATCATTCTAATTGGATGCTTCCTATTTGTCAACACTAACATAGTTGGTAGATATGTTTATAATCGATTCCACAGTGGCCTTCTCCCGGACGTTCCCCCGCGCCATTCGCAATACAATAGAATGCACGCTCCGTGAACATTCTATTGTCATGAATCGCGCCTGCGGCGCTTTTCGCAGTGGCTCCGCCACCGCTCCTTTTGCTCACGAAGTCACGGGGGAACTGGTAAACAAAATAAAATTTATTCTTGACCGCCCCCTTTTCCAATGCTATAATGCATCAGATGAACAAAGGCGTTCATGAGTGAAACACTTTCCTATTTAGAGAAGTGTTTGATTCATGGACGCCTTTCAGTATTTGTACAGCAAACACGAGAGAATGAGCGAGGTGTACTTATGGAACAAACTGTGTACTTACAGCTGGAGGACGGGACCTGTCTGACCGGAAAACATTTCGGCGCTCCTTTGAAAGAGGACGTCATCGCAGAAGTCGTTTTTACGACGGCTATGACCGGATATACAGAAACACTGACCGACCCCAGTTATTACGGACAGATGGTCGTTCAGACATTTCCCCTGATCGGCAACTACGGCGTCAATCCAAAAGACTTTGAAAGCAAAGGAATTCACATGAGCGCATACATCACCAGAGAATGGTGCCCATGTCCTTCCAATTTCAGATGTCAGATGGATCTTGACGCTTTTTTAAAGCAGCAAAATATCCCTGGCATCTATGATCTGGATACCCGCTACCTGACCAAGCTCATCCGCGAGCGCGGCGTCATGAACGGACGGCTCACATCCCTCCGCCCGGACTCTGCAGCTGTTGAAGACTTAAAGGGCTGGGCAATCACGGACGCGGTAGCACACGTTACCTGCAGGGAGCCTTACCAGATTCCGTCCCCGCTTCCCCGCCATCACGTCGTTTTGTGGGATTTCGGTGCAAAACAGAATATCATCCGAAAGCTGCACGCATTAAACTGCGACCTGACCATCGTTCCCGCTTCCACGACAGCAGCACGCATCCTCTCCTATTCGCCGGACGGTATCATGTTGAGCAACGGTCCCGGCAACCCGAAGGATAACCCGGCTATCATTTCCGAGCTGTCTCACCTCTGCAAATCCGGCATACCGATTTTCGGCATCTGCCTGGGGCATCAGCTTCTCGCCCTTGCAAACGGTGCGGACACCGAAAAATTGAAATACGGACACCGCGGTGCAAACCAGCCGGTGAAAGATCTGCTCACCGGCAGGGATTATATCACCAGTCAGAATCATGGCTATGCCGTCAAAAACGATTCCCTCCCGGATCATGCAGTACTTCGTTTTATCAACCTAAACGACGGAACCTGTGAGGGCGTTTCTTATCAGGATTTTCCCGGCTTCTCAGTGCAGTTCCATCCGGAAGCTTGCGGCGGTCCTCATGACTCCGAGTTTTTGTTCCGCGAATTTGTCGCACTGATGGAAAGGAGGGCATAAAGCATGCCGTTAAATCCCAATCTGAAAAAAGTAATGGTAATCGGCTCCGGTCCCATCGTCATCGGTCAGGCTGCCGAATTTGACTATGCAGGTACCCAGGCGTGCCGCGCTTTAAAAGAGGAAGGTCTGGAGGTTGTGTTAGTTAATTCTAACCCTGCAACAATCATGACAGATGCCGCCATGGCAGATCATGTCTACGTGGAGCCTCTGACTCTGGATTTTCTAAAAAAAATCATCAAAAAAGAACACCCAGACAGCATTCTTTCCACCCTCGGCGGTCAGACCGGCCTGACGCTTTCGATGCAGCTGGCAAAGGAAGGCTTTCTGGCACAGGAGGGCGTAACACTTCTTGGCGCAAACCCGGAAACCATTGCCAAAGCCGAAGACCGTCAGGTTTTTAAAAGCACCATGGAAGCGATCCGGGAGCCTATCATCCCCTCTGTCGTTACGACGACGCTTGAGGGTGCTCTCTCCTTCGCGCACTCTGCAGGCTATCCGGTTATCGTGCGCCCCGCCTTCACCCTCGGCGGCACCGGCGGCGGCATCGCTGTTGACGAAGTACAGCTGCGCCAAATTGCTTCCGCAGGGCTCCGCCTTTCCCCGATCACGCAGATTCTGGTGGAAAAATGTATCTCCGGCTGGAAAGAGATCGAATTTGAGGTCATGCGCGACGGCGATGGAAACGTCATCACGATCTGCTCTATGGAAAATCTTGATCCGGTGGGCGTCCACACCGGCGACTCCATTGTTATCGCCCCTGCGGTCACGCTAGCGGATAAAGAATACCAGATGCTTCGAAGTGCTGCACTCCACATCATCGAAGCTATGGGCATTGAGGGCGGCTGCAACGTACAGTTTGCTCTAAATCCCGAGAGCTTCGAGTACGCTGTTATTGAGGTAAACCCCAGGGTTTCCCGTTCCTCCGCCCTTGCCAGCAAAGCGACCGGCTATCCCATCGCCAGAGTCGCTGCCAAAATCGCCATCGGCTACCGGATGGACGAAATCAAAAACGAAATCACCGGCAAGACGAAAGCATGCTTCGAACCGGCATTGGACTATGTTGTCGTCAAATTTCCGAAATGGCCCTTTGACAAATTCGTGTATGCGACAAGAAAGCTCGGAACCCAGATGAAAGCCACCGGTGAAGTCATGGCCATTGGCAGAAACTTCGAGCAGGCGCTGATGAAAGCCGTTCGCGGCGCAGAAATCTCCCATGACTGCCTGGCAGACGTGCATATGCGCGCACTCGACGACGAAACCCTAACCGCCAAAATCCTGGCGCAGGACGACGAACGCATCTTCGCGGTTTACGAAGCGCTCTTCCGCGGTTTTTCCATCGAAAAAATCCATCAGCTGACTTTGATCGATGAATGGTTTTTAGCAAAGCTTTTGCATCTGTGCGACCTCGAAAAACGGCTGGAGACAGAGCCGCTCACGCATGATTTTCTGCGGGAATTAAAGAGAAACGGTTTTCCGGATAAAACGATTGCACGCCTGTCCGGCAACTCTACTTTCCCCCACCTTCCGTATTCCTATAAGATGGTCGATACCTGCGGCGCGGAGTTTGCGGCAGAAACCCCCTACTTCTACTCCACCACTGACGAGGAGGACGAGGCTTCCGCTTTTATCGCGGAACACAGCTCCAAAAAGCCCGTCGTCATCGTCTTTGGCTCCGGTCCGATCCGGATCGGTCAGGGAATCGAATTCGACTACGCCTCCGTTCACTGTGTCTGGGCATTAAAGAATGCCGGGTATGAGGTTGTTATCGTCAATAACAATCCCGAAACCGTTTCCACCGATTTCAATACAGCAGACCGCCTGTACTTTGAGCCCCTGACTCCGGAAGATGTCGGAGACATCATCCGTGTGGAAAATCCGGTTGGTGCAGTTGTTGCCTTCGGCGGACAGACCGCAATTCGCTTGACCAAATGGCTTTCAGAAAACAACGTTCCGATTCTGGGCACACCTGCAGACAGTATTGACGCTGCCGAAGACCGGGGTCGGTTTGAAGCTCTCTTAAAACAGCTCCATATCAAGCAGCCCGTCGGAGATACCGTCCACACTGCAGAGGAAGCGATCGAAACAGCGAACCGCCTCGGCTATCCGGTTCTGCTGCGCCCCAGTTATGTCCTTGGCGGCCAGAACATGATTATCGCCTTTTCCGATGCGGATGTAAAAGAATATATGGATATTATTCTTTCCCATATGGAAGGGAACCTCGTCCTGATCGATAAATATATGATGGGCACGGAGCTTGAAGTCGACGCAATCTGCGATGGCGAGGATGTCCTGCTGCCCGGCATTATGGAGCACATCGACCGTGCAGGCATCCACTCCGGCGACTCCATCGCAGTTTACCCTGCCTGGAATTTAAGCCCCGCCAAAACCGCAAAGCTCGTGGACTACTCCACCCGCCTTGCCCTCGCCTTAAACACGAAGGGCTTGATCAACATCCAGTACGTCATCTGCCAGGATCAGGTTTATGTCATTGAGGTAAACCCCCGTTCCTCCAGAACCGTGCCTTATCTGAGCAAAGTCACCGGCATCCCGATGGTCGATATCGCCACCCGCGTCATGCTCGGGGAAAAATTAAAGGATATGCCTTACGGCACCGGTCTTGCCCCGGTTTCCTCCTACACCGCGATCAAAGTGCCTGTCTTCTCCTTTGAAAAGCTGTCTGGACTGGACACGCAGCTCGGACCTGAAATGAAATCTACCGGTGAAGTGCTCGGCATCGCACCCACCATGCGGGAAGCGCTCTACAAAGGATTGGTCGGCGCAGGCTACCAGCTGACCGACAAGGGCGGCATCTTCATCACCGTGCGCGACACCGATAAGGATGAAATCCCTGATATTGCACAGCGGTTTGCAGATCTTGGCTTCCACCTGTATGCAACCGCAGGTACGGCAGCTGTACTGCGTGACCATGGTATGTCGGTTACCCTTGTCCATAAGATCAGCGAATCCGAGCACAACACCATCGCACTTCTGGAAAGCGGAAAGGTCAATTACATCATTTCGACCTCCAAAAAGGGGCGTACCCCTGCCCGGGACAGCGTAAAGGTTCGACGCAAATCTGTGGAGCTTGGCATTCCCTGCCTGACCAGCCTGGATACGGCAGTTGCCCTGGCGGATATCTTAAAGAGCGGCTTTACGCCGGATACGGCAGAACTGGTCGATATCTGCACGCTGCAAAAATAAAATTTAAAAAGAATCCTGCGAAGCAGGATTCTCCGCCTGCGGCGGGTCGCGTAAGCGACATTCTACCATTCCGCCGCAGTGCGATCCTCGCGGAGCGTTTTTATCGTATCGAAACGAAGTTTCCTATACGATAAAAGAACAGATGGAAGAGTGACTTTCCGTCACTCTTCCATCTGTTCCTTATGATATTGCAGCGTATACAGCTGGTAATATCGTCCATGCTTTGCAAGCAGCTCCTGATGCGTGCCCTGCTCCAGGATCTTTCCGTGGGACAGCACAATGATGTTGTCCGCATGCTGAATCGTGGAAAGTCTGTGGGCTACCATCAGCATCGTGCCGACGCTGCGCATTTTTTCCAGGGAATCCTGAATCAAAAGCTCCGTCTCGGTGTCGATATTAGCAGTCGCCTCATCCAGAATCATAACACTTGGTTTGTGGATGATAGTTCGCGCAAAGCTCAGCAGCTGACGCTGTCCGGCAGAGAAGTTATTTCCTCGCTCCCGCACCTCCTCATCCAGATCATGCTCCAGCTTGTCAATAAAATGATCGGCATTCACATACTGGCAGACGCGACGGATTTCTTCATCCGAAATGCCCTCTTCCCGCAGAACGATGTTGCTGCGAATCGTGCCGGAGAACAGAAATACATCCTGCAGCATCTGACCAAAATGCCTGCGCAGGGAAGCGATCTTGATCTTGCGAATGTCGATACCGTCGATCAAAATCTCGCCCTTCTGGAACTCGTAGTTGCGGCAGATCAGGGACAAGATTGTGCTCTTTCCGGAACCGGTCGATCCGACAAACGCCACCGTCTCCCGGGGATTTACATGGAAAGACACACCCTGCAGCACCCATTCCCCGGGAATATAGGAAAACCACACATTGCGAAACTCGATTTCGCCGTGCACCTCTTCCAGCTCTATAGCATCGGGCGCATCTACCAGCTTCGGCTCCAGATCCATGATCGAGAACACCTTTTCCGCAGACGCCAAAGCCGACTGCAGCCAGTTAAACTGCTCCGCCAGGTTCTGGATCGGGGTGAAAAATTTCGAAATATACATATAAAAGGTAACGATCGTTCCACCCGTGATGGTCTGTCCTAAAAACGCCACGCCGTTTAAATGTCCCATGCCGCCGAGATAAAACAGACATAGGATGGAACAGATGTAAAGCATATACACCAACGGACGAAATACACTGAACACGAAAATCTGACTCAGGTTTGCCTTTGCCTGGGTCTGGCTTTTCTCACGAAATTCCGCCATCTTTTCCTCTTCGCGTCCGAAAATCTGCGTAACCTTGATGCCGGAAAGGTTTTCCGAAAGATAAGTATTGATATCCGTCGTCGCATCCTTTACCCTGCGGTATGCCCGGCGGGAAAACTTCCGGAAGATCACTGTAAAGATCACAATGAAGGGAACAAAGCACAGCACCATCAGCGTCAGCTCATAATTTAAGCAGATCATTGCAATTAATATGCCTATAATAACAAAGGCATTCTTTGTCAGACTGACCAGCAGGTTTGTAAACATCATCGAAATCGCATTGGTATCGTTGGTCACACGAGTCACCAGCTTGCCCACCGGAATTTCATTGAGCTGTTCGTGGGAAAGGGATTCGATATGGGTAAACAGATCCTCACGCAGATCGGATACAATCCGCTGTCCAACCCGCTGCAAAATCACCGCCTGCAAATAGGTACTTCCCATTGAAAACAGCAGCACCACCACATAACCGCCTACCCGGGCATACAGGGCAGGCAGAACAAAATCACCTGCAACCAGCTCTTCGATATTACCGATGATCAGCGGCGAAATAATATCATAGGCGATTGAAAACATCATCAGGAACAATACCAGTACAAACTGCTTCCAGTACGGCTTTGCATAGGCTACCAGACGGTGCATAATTTCGCCGTCCTTCATCGTGCGTTCAAATCCCATCTGGGACTTTTTGTCCTTTACCAGCACATAAGCGGCGATCAGAAGCGCCGTGATCGTACCGATGACCGCGCCGGTCAAAAGCAGGGGATTTACTTCAATCATGGCTGGCACCTCCTTCGCACTTTTCTACAGACTCCGACGCATGCTCTGGGGCATCAACGGAATCCGCTATGTCAGACGTCCCCACCGCATCGGACGAATCTGCCGTTTCGTCCTCCAGACGCTGTAAATCTACCATCCTCCGATACTCGGGACAGCTGTGATACAGCGCATCGTGCGTACCGACCGCTTCTACTCTGCCATCCTCCAGAAATACGATCTTATCCATCCCCTCCACTGTCGAGATGCGATGTGCGATCAGCAGGGTGGTCTTGCCTGCACGGGTGGTCTTTAAGTTATCGAGAATAATTTTTTCAGTACGGGTATCCACTGCAGAAACCGAATCATCCAAAATCAGAATCGGCGCATTTTTTAACAGCGCACGAGCAATGGAAATCCGCTGCTTCTGACCGCCGGAAACAGTCACACCCCGTTCTCCCAGGATGGTTTCATAGCCTTCCTTGAAATCTACAATATTGTCCCGCACATCTGCCATGGAAGCGGCGCCATCGATCTGATCGGGCGTAGCGTCCTCTACGCCAAAGCCGATATTGTGTGCAATGGTATCTGAAAACAGGAAATTATCCTGGGGCACATAGGCACAGGCATTGCGTACGGAATGAATGGAAACGCTGTTCACATCCTGACCGTCCACAAACAGCGTTCCGTCCGGCACGTTATAGGTACGAAGCAGCAGATCTACTACCGTAGTCTTACCCGCGCCGGTTTTGCCTACAATACCGACACTCTCACCGGCAGCTACCTGAAAGCTGACGTCCTGCAGTACATTATAATCGCCGTCCGGATAGCGGAACGTCAGATGCCGGAATTCAATACTGCCTTTTGGATTTTCAAGATTCCCTACACCATCCCGGTCCGTCACATCTACAGGGGCATCCATCAGCTCCGTAATACGATTCAGAGAAGCCTTACCGCGGGAAGTCTTTTCAATCAGCATCGAAATCGCCATGATCGGCCAGACGATGGATTCAAAGTAGCCGATGTATTCCACCAGCTGTCCGGCGTTAAATTTTCCACCAAACACCAGCCAGCCGCCATAGCCTAAAATGACACAGATGACAGATTCCACAAACAGCGTCACCAGCACCTCCAGCAGGGTTGCGATCTTTGTATAGGTAACGTTGATCTCTTCATTTTCACGGTTTAGCTTACGGAATGCTGTCAGCTCCTTAAATTCCTTGACAAATGCCTTGATCACCGCGATGCCGGAAAAGTTCTCCTGTGCAAAATCCGAAAGATCAGAGAAAGCCTTCTGCCGTTCCTCCCAGCGTTTTGTCATCGTCGTACCCATAATAGTGCCGATGCCAAACATGATCGCCGCAGGAATCAGAGCCAGCAGCGTAAGCTTGAAATCCATCCGCCACATTTTGTACAGCGCCAGCAGACCAAGCACCAGAGCGTCGAAAAACATCAGAATGCCGTCGCCGAAGCACTCCTGAATCGTATCCAGGTCATTTGTATACAGGCTCATCAGGCTTCCTACCTTGTTGACCTGATAATACTGCTGCGACAAACGACGGCTGTGATCAAACATTCGCTCCCGCAGATCTGCCTGTACACACACTGCGGAACCGAAAAAGCATACCCGCCATAAAAAGCGCCCGATCACCATCATCAAAACAATCCAGATCATGGGCAGACAGATATTCTGAAACAGTACCTCCCTGGTAAAGGTCAGCGTCTGACCATCCACCACCACTTTTCCTAAGTTCACACCATTAATGACCAGACGATACAGCTCCGGGATCATCAGCTGGGCAATATCGACGATCAAAAGTGAGAGCAGTCCAAGCAGCAGCGCCGGTGCATTTTTCAGATAGTAACGATTGATATACTTGCCGAAAATCACGACTTTTCCCTCCTTTTTCTTTTGTTTTCCCCTGTAATATTTTCCCAAAATGTAAAATAGTCGTATTTTTTAGTATAAAGGATGTAAGAGGGGAAGTCAACGCAATGGGAGAAAAAGAGACTGCCGGATCCGCCTTTTGCGGAAGAAACGGCAGTCTCCTGATATGAAATTTTACAGCGGATCCCTTGAGGTTTTTGCATCACCAAAAAAGAACATAAAATCCTGCAGCTCTGTTCGCATCATCCGGTCATTTTTCAAAAGTCTCTTCGCCTCTGCAAGCTGCAGCGTTCTGTCATAGGCAATGCTTTTGAGCTGTATGTTTCCATCCAAAATCACAGCGTAGTGCGCAGTCTTGTCGGGATCATCTGGTCTTCTGTAGGAAATGCTTCCCGGATTTATCCATTCCATTCCCTCCCCAAGGGTATGAATGCATTGTCTGTGGGTATGCCCGAAAATCAATCGTCGCTTTCCGTCACACTCTGCTCCATAGCTGGCATTCCAATACTGATCAAAGGCATAGCGGCTTTCGACCGTCCCATAGCCATTGTCGTATTGATGCGCGATTCCATAGCTCCATCCATCTGCCTCAAAATATGCCTTTTCCGGGAGCTGCTTCATCCAATCGATATCTTTTTCACTCAGTCTTTCACAGTTATAATGCACCCATTTGTATTTTCCATCCGCTACATTTGTCCATTCTCCGCTCTCGTAAATATTTATGACATGGCGATCATGGTTTCCATATACGAGGACTGTATTTTCCAACTGGCGAAACCGCTCCAGGACCTCCCGAGGTGAGATCCCGTAGTCCGTAAAATCCCCTGCGCAGCATAACAGATCATAGTCTGCTTCCTCCCGCAAAATTGTATCCAACGCCCGAATATTTGCATGAATGTCTGAAATTACAAGTACTTTCATATATCTATATTCCCTTCTGTGTCAGTTACATAAAGCCAATAGGCATAGTCGGTCAATCCGAATAGGACACCGACCATTTGATTCTCCCTGTTTCTTGCAACAAGACTGATTGATACATGGTCAACCAGCTTTGCTATCCTTTCCTCGAACCGTTCCTTCGGATACTGCGAACCCTAAATCCATATGTTTTAGAAATTCGAGATATTCTTTCAGCAATGGCATTCTACCATTTAGCATATTTTTTCACTCATACAACTTTGACGTTATTTTATGTTTCATGTGTGTACATTCTCCTTTTCCCCAAATATTTCGTATATTTTAATGCACTATATTACATTTTTATATATGAATCAATGTAGTTTTTAGCACTAACTCGAAAATACTACACGCCGTTCTCCAGTTCTTCATAGTGATGGGGTTTAACACTATAGTTTTCAAACAGGCTTTTTTCAAATGCTGCTTTCCATTTCTTCACACCCGGCACTGTCCAGCAGCTTCGGCATGGGAATCCCCAGCTTCCGAAGGGTTTCGTGATCCCATAGTTCAAATTGGAGCTTGTTTCAGTTCCGGCCGCAAAGCTTTGAATTTCACTTTCCAATCGTCGGAAATCCGGTAGGAATCACAGATTTTCTGAATGGCCTTGCCGCAGATGGAATAAGGAAGCCCACAGCTTTTCATCCACCGATGAACAACCTCCGGCTCAAAAATAGTCAGCTCTGCAATCAACCAGGCTTGCGCCATCTGTACATAATAGTGATCGTCTGCTTTCATCAGCGGCAGCAACCGCTCTGCATGACCATGCCCCAGCCGGGAAATAAACATTACATAGCCCCAGCGACGAATAAATGGATCATCGGAATGGATATATTCCTGGGCATACCCTATCGCCATTTCAAAATCCAGCGCCGCCACATACCGAATGATTTGATCCGTGTGCCACCAATCCGTAAACAGTAAATTATTGTGAATAAAAGTCATCCGTGCAGCCACATCCTTAATTTGCTGTAAGTTTACATAATAGTAGATCCGATGAAACTGCTGCTCCGTCAAAATATGTTCCCGAAGGGGAGCTGCGTCCGCCTGTTCCTTGACATAGCGGCGGATCAGCCTGTCCACGTCTGCTGTTTTGTATTGCCCCAAAGCGTCCAGATCCTGCTGAACGGATTGTGGTGTCAAAATTTTTCTTTCTTCCATAATCGTTTCTCCATATTTTTCTTCCATTTCTTTCGTATGTGCCTGAAACAACGCTAACGCCTGTATCTGAATGCAAGATCATACAGCTTTTGCTTGCACTTAAATACTGTTTTTTCACAATACAGGAAAGAACACCCCTCCCTTCGGTTCTACGATACTATATCACAGCTTGTTTTTCATATCTACATTGGGGACTGTAAGTTGTAAAAATCAGGGGATAAGTTGTATCATACATCCGCAGGAGAGAAAATCAAAGTGAACTGCCGTGTCTTGCTTTTAGCAGACACGGCAGTTTGTCAGGAGCATCATATCTTTTTCGGGATTTGGATTTTCGTAATTCTGCAAACAGGATTTTCTATTTCTTTTTCCACACCATTACATAATCTTTTTCTCCAGTAGCTTCATCCAATCCATCGCTCTGGATCTCAAAACCTTCCCTCTTGTAAAAAGAGATTGCCCGTGTATTTTTCCGATACACATTTAAGCGTAATTCGTTTCTTTTGTCTTTTGTATCATTCAGCAGAATTTTACCGATACCCTGAGACTGCATTTTATCAGAAACAAAAATGCCCTCGATATAATCGTTGTTCAGCCCTATAAACCCCTGGATTTTCTGACCACTTTCATAGACATAGACTTCCGCCTGTAACAGCATTTCTTTTACCAATTTAAAATTACGTTTCCAATATTGAGCAGAAATAAAATCATGTGCTTTTAAATTCGTATCTAACCATATATCGGCAACTCTGTCTATATCTGCTTTTTGTAATTTTCTGACCATAATCTATATTCCTCTCAAACACAACTTCGTCAAACCAAAGTTCACAATACCTGCAAGCTTGTTCCACCCTATCTTATCCCCAGCTCGTCCAGTGCTTTCTCCCAATAGGAGTCCGCAATATTATACCAGGGGTCCTGATAGTCGTTTAGTTTCATGACATGATTTAAGACCGTTCCGTGGGGCAGCTCTCCGGTATCCAACAAATGCTCCGTGATCCTGCACCAGTACGGCGATGCATCCCAAAGCCCGGATTCGTGAATTTCTTTTATTACGGTATCCACGTCATATTCCAGGGAAAGAAATTCCGGCTTCCAGTCCTTTCCGTCCGAGGTCAATATCATGTACTGTGTTTTTTTCGGGGACTTCAACGGAACTCCGACCGCTCCCGCGTTTATGATTTTCTTTTTCCCGTCAGAAACGAATCCCTGCATATGGGTATGTCCGCATATGATATAGCGCTCTTCGCATTTTTGAACGAATAAATCCTCCGAAAGCAGCGCTTTCTGATTCTCAAAAGGCGTTCCATGACAAGCCAGAACCGGTTCCATCCCGGCAAACCGGATGCTTTGGCTGATCGGCAACGTTTCAAAAAAATCAAGATCCTTTGCATTCAGACTGTTGTAATTATAAATCATTGCCATGACACTGCGGTTTCCACTTTTCCAGTCACAGTTTTGATCTTTTCTGCGATTGAGCCAGTAATCTTCTTTATTTCCCCTTATAAAAATGCAGGAAGCATTTTGTTTCAGTTCATACAGAATCTCCAGCGTTCTTTGCGGATAGGGAAACTCGCCCAAATAATCGCCCAAAAAAATATAGGCATCCACATTCTGCTCCAACGCATGCGCCAGACAGCGCTGCAAGGCGATATAGTTTCCATGTATATCTGACATTACTGCTATTTTCATGTCCGTTCTCCATTTTTCTTCGCAGATCCTCTACCGTTGCAGTGACTGGAAAAGTGCAGGTATTTTTTCCGTCCTCTTACATGCAATCCGATGCCGATGCAAAGAAACGTAACTCCGAGTATACCCCTGTCAGTTCTGTTTCAGCTCCATGTTGATCGATTTTTCGGTAAAGCCATTAAAATAGTGGTTTATTTCGTTATTTTACCGTAAACTCTGTCCATTCTATGTGATTATATTCCATCACATCATCTGCCTTTCTCATTCCTAATTTTTCGTAAAATGAAATGGCATTTTCGTTTGCAACCAGATAGACAGCAACATCCTTTTTACCGCCTGCTAAAGAATGCGCGGTCTCCATCAATTCCTTACCGATTCCCTGGTGTAAATAGTCTCTGTCTACACCCAAATCAGTTACATAAAGCCAATAAGCATAGTCGGTCAATCCGAATAGGACACCAACAATTTGATTCTCCCTGTTTCTTGCAATAAGACTGATTGATACATGGTCAACCAGCTTTGCTATCCTTTCCTCGAACCGTTCCTTCGGATACTGCGACCCTAGATCCGTGCGTTTTAGAAATTCGATATATTCTTTTGAGGATATTCGCTCCTCTTTCACCTGAATGTCTTTGCGCATAAACATTTCCTGCCAACTTTCGATTGTTCTACCCTATTGTATGCCCAGTTTTCTCAATGCTATTTTTCCAACAGAAGTTCGCAATATTTATACAAACCTGCAAAGGATTCCTACCATAATGACTGCAAGGCACAGACACACTGCTCCCACTCCGATAAACACCTTTTGAATACACGATGCTTTTTCAGTCGGGCAATAAAATTCCTCAATGTGGTCAGGATTGACAAAAAGCTCCACCGCCTGTCCTACTTCCACTTCCGGTTTCGCGGTTCCGATAAATGCTTTTGCTCTCTGTGTCACACCTCCAACGGTGTATTCATAAATCGGAAACCACGATTTTAACGCCGCCTCTCCACTGGCAGAAAAATCATCCACACCCACTCTTTCTCTTCGCAGATCCACTACGGTTGCAGTGACCGGCAAAGTGCAGATATTTCTTTTTTTCCGTCCTCCTACATGCAGTCCGATACCGATGCAAAGGAACGTAACTCCGAGTATGCCCCATACCAGTATAAAAAATAAGAATATTAGTGTTGTTGTTTCCATTCTGTCACTCCCAGTTCATCGAATTGTGTAAATGCCTCTGTCAGTTCTGTTTCCACTCCACACAAAACGCCTGAACTTAATTGTAGCATAGAAAGAAGCTTCTTCGCAAATACAAATCCGGCATTGCATTTTCCTTATTCCAAATTTTCCACCTTGTTCTTTTTGACTTTCTTTAACAGGGCATATCCCACCAGGCAGGCAACAAGCTCTGTGATCGGGAACGCCCACCAGATCAGCGAAACGTCTGCCTGTCCGTTTCTGACAAACACGGAAAAAATACCAGCCAGCGGCAATAGGATCACAAACTGTCTGAGCAGAGAAATCACCAGGGACTCTGCACCGCTTTCCAGTGCCTGGTAGATTCCCTGATATGCCACATTGATTCCCGCAAAGAGAAAGCTGATCGAAATTATCCGCATCGCTCCAATGAAATACTCTCTCGACTGTCCGGCATTGAACAGCGAAGCAAACGCGCCCGGGAAAATTTCCGTAATTGCTGTTCCGATTACCATAAGCACAGCCGCATAAATCAGACCATATTTCATTCCGTCCTGAACCCTCTTTTTGCTTCCCATTCCATATGCAAATGCTATGATCGGCGTGATCGCGTCCCTCAGTCCGAAAGCCAGAAACAGCACAAACTGCTGGACTTTATAAAACAGTCCGTATGCGGTCTGGGCGGAAGGATTGAATTTTAAAATCAGGTTCATCACATAAACCATGACAGACATCAGTGCCTGTGCAAGGATTGCCGGAAGCCCGATTGCGTAGATCTCTTTTATGTTTCCTCCTTTTTTCGCACAAAAAAACGAGCAGCAAAACTGGATTTACGCAATTTTGCTACTCGTTCGTAAGTTATTTTATTTCTGATTTTTGAAAAAGTCAAACAAAAATCTTTTACCAGACACCTTCAGGAAATCTTTTTGCGGTAATACAGATTTCTCCATTTTAAAAAATGCTTCCAGCCGCACACAGACTGTTTTTCAAATCTTCCCGATATCCCGGCTCACCCTCCCACAGGGAATTGACGGTCACACAGCTGCTTTCGGGATGTCCGGTCGCATGGATGATCTTTCCATTTCCCAGATAAATCGCCACATGTCCCGGAAAAAAAAGCAAATCACCCGGTTTGGCCTGTTCTATCGGGATTTCATGAACCGGATAGCCTTCTTTGATCGCTGCATCCCGCCAGATCAGGATCCCATTTCGGAAATAGCTCATAAACGCAAGACCGGAGCAGTCAATTCCACCTGCTGTTTTCCCGCCCCAGCGGTACTGCGTCCCGAGATAGGAATACGCAGTCTGCAGGATGCTTTTCCGAAAAGTTTCTTCCGACCTGAGCGCGTCTGCATCCTCGCATCCCTCCGGCTCCGACTGTGACACAGCATCTATAGGATCGATACGCTCCGTCAGAATCGCCGACCGCTGCAGCGCCCATTTTCTCCACCGCTCCTGTCCTTGGCACAGCTCCAGAAAACGGCTCCGCATATATCCATCCCTAAGACCGCCCATTCCATCCGGTAAAAAGACGCGTCGCCAGCCCGGCTGCAGCAGGCGGGCTGCAGCGCTGCTATCGCCTAAAGCCGAATCCTTCTCTGCCCAAATCAGACTCCCGGCATACAGTGTCATGATACACCTTGCCTGTACCCGTTCCGCTTCCAGCACGTCTGCAATATTCTGGCAAACCTGAAAAAGCTCCATGGCACAACCGGAGTTTTGTGCATCATGGCATGCACCTGTACTGCCCGTACCTTCCACGGGCACATACTCTTCTGCCGCAATCCATCCCTCATATCCATAATGCGTCCGGATTTTATAAAAAGCGTTATTTTCTTCCAAAACCTCGTATTGCCATCCAAAGAGAATTTCATCTGCAACACCGCCATTTTCCGGCACACCCGTAGGCTCTGCGCCGACAGCCGTACCACACGCTGCATATGCAGGCGTTTCATACAACGTTATTACCGGTTTCTGGCAAATTCCAGGCTTTCGCAACATTTCCTTTTCCCTCTTCTTTCTGCTTCATCGAAAAAACAAATATGATAATACAATACAAAATTTATGCAATTCAGGCTTCCGGTATACGGAAAGCCTGTATGCATCCGTCAACCTATCTGTGCGCATGCGGACGATGGCTGCACAGCATCGCTTTCCGCGCAATGTATCAAAAGAAGCTGCTGCACCTTCGTACAACAGCTTCTCCCATTTTTTGCAATAGAATATTTTTTATCTCATTCCAACTGTTACGATTTCAAAGCCTCTGACAGGAATTTCATACCAGCCGTCTGCAGTTGCAGTTTCGGGACGAACCTCTTCCTCCAGAATATTGGAGAAGTACAGGGTTTCAAAAGAAGCGTCCTTCTTGATACGCAGAACGGTGGGTTCGCCGGAGCAGTTGACAAAACGTGCCATCCGGTCAGTGCCTTCTGCTTTCTCCTTGAGGTTGGAGAACATCATGCGCTCGCCTTCCCAGGTCAGCCAGGATTTCTCAGTCGGCAGGGTTCCTGCATGAACCTTGGTCTGTGCAACTGTATAAGGTACCTGGAACTGATATGCGCTTCTGAAGCTGTTGCTTTCAACCAGATCCCCTGCAAAGAAGGTCATCTCGTACTCTGCAGTGATATGACGCAGCTGCTGGGACAGCTCGGTGGGAAATACGCCCCAGTCGCCCAGTTCGCCGACACTGCGCAGGATGGTAACTGCCAGTGCATTCTTTTCCTCCGGAAGGATTTCATACTCATACAGACCGATGTTTGCAATGAGCATGCCGCCCTTTTCATCGTTTAAGCCCACAAAGCTCTGCTGATGCTCGCACTTGCAGGGATTCTCCCACAGCTTGCTGTGCTCGTTGGGACGGTTCACCACTTCAAATACGCTGTCTGCATAGTGGTGTGTGCAGGAAATTCCGGTCGGTGCTACCACGCGGATTCTGTGATCCTTTGCGGTGTTATCGAACTCGGTTACAAACCTCACGCTGCGGCTGTCTTTTTCCAGAGTAATTGTGGTGTGCAGAACGATCTGTGTCGTCTCACTGCTTCTGCCGCAGGTACGCTTCATGAATTCTACAAGACCTTCCTGCTCTTCCTTTAACTGATCGTCTGCGGAAACCGGAACGGTCAGCACATTGGTCACTTCCACGCTTGCCGCAAAATCGGTATTTTCCACCAGCTTGATTTCTGCCTTTGTGCCCTTCGTCACAATTGCAGGATTTCCCTTCGGGCAGAAGTAGATGTATTCGTTGCCCGCATCCAGGGTATCTTCAAAATATCCAAGACCTTCGTAGGTCTTTCCGGTCTGCTTGTCCAGAACATTCAACGTACCATCGTCGTTGATCGTAACCTTCAGGAATTCATTTTCCAGATGACGGTCATCGCTTGCGATGTTGCTGCCCTTTCCAGCTGTCCCAACGGCTTCTGCAGGAACCAGCGCATAGGTACGGTAGCCCAGTGCAGGCAGTTTTTCTGCAAAAAGGGAAACCTTCACCTGTCTTGCCATGTAAGGCTGACGGAACTTGTCATCCGGCAGGTCATAGCCGAATTTTACGTCTGCATCTTCTACAGTTGCTTTCTGTACATTGCCTTCACTGTCCACAACAACGTACTCCGGCAGATCCCATGTCTTCATATCGCGGCGTCCGTCCCAGAGCCACTTGTTGTAGTCACGCTTTGCATCCAATACTACTGTCACCTTACCGGTGCGCTCGTCGCCAGTGGTGTTGAACACAACAAACGGAACTGCGTTTTCGCCATATTTTTCAAATACAGAAGTATCTGTCAGGTCTGCAACATAAGCGGAAGCATCCTCGGAAAGGGTATGGGCGATCTCTGTGGAACGGTCGAAACGGACTTCGATTTCTTTGTTGACCTGATCCACGCTACAGCCGCAAATGCTGTCGTGGGGATGGTTCTGCATCAGGATCTTCCATGCATAGTTGAAACGGTCATGGGGATATTCCTTACCGTTTTCTGCTGCAAATACAGCCAGAGGCTCGGATACGCGCTCCAGTGCAACCTCGTTTCTGCGGTTCTGGCGCTTTAAGGTTACATGGGAGGAACAGGTATTGACCAGCGTATACCAGCCGTCTGTCTCCTGGCTGGTCAGCTCGCCTTTTACGGTAGAAAGCTTTTCACCTGCCTCTGCCTGAACCTTCTTGACATAATCTTCGAAGTTAGAATGAACAAACTCGATATCGGGATACAATCTGCGCGCGGTTTCAATTGCTGCAGAAAGATCCTTCTGAACCGGCTGATGGTCGCAGCCGTTCATGAACAGCAACTCGTCTGTAGATGCGAACATCTCAGCCTTTGCAAGACGTTCCTCCCAGTATGCCTTTGCTTCTTTTTCATCCACCGGGATTTCCATGCCGTTGCAGTACCAGTTTGCAAACAGGATACCCAGAAGCTTTGTGCCATCGGGAGACTGCCACTGCATTTCAGAATAAGCGGATTCGTACTCGCCGCCTTCTTTTAATTCATTGTTAAAACCAACCGGCTTTACGCCGCGGCCAAATGCAACAGCTTCCATGCCAGCCTGGGTCAGCAGCTGAGGCATCTGTCCCGCATTGCCGAACGCATCCGGAAAATAGCCAACCTTTGTCAGGTTGCCGTAGGCTTTCGCTTCGCGGATACCGGTCTGGATATTTCTGACATTTGCTTCGCCGCTGGTTAAAAACTCATCCTGCAGGATGTAGAAGGGACCTACACGGAAATGTCCCTCTCTGACATGTCTTAACAGCTCTTCTCTTTTTTCCGGACGGATTTCCAGATAGTCGTCCAGCACGATGGTCTGACCATCCAGGTGGAAGCTGTAAAAGCCGGGATCTTTGTCAAACAGTTCCATGTTCGTGTCGATCAGATCCAGCAGTTTCATTTTATGCCGCTCTAACGGCAGATACCATTCTCTGTCCCAATGGGAATGGGAAATAATATGTACAGTCTTTTTCTTCATAGGTTTCTCCCTCTTTCCTGTCCGGCAATTCTCCGGAATCTCTGGTTTTATCATCCCCTATTCCACGAAAAAATGCAACACCCAAAATAGTTAGGTTATCTCTAAAAAAAGAATGTGCCTTGGCACATTCTCGCGCCGAGGCGCGGTTGCTTTAGCAACCATCTACCCTTGCGCCGAGTGCGCATCCTCGCGGAGCGTTTTTATTTCATAGGACGCATTTTCCTATGAAATAAAAAATCACAGCCGCAGGTTGCGTGGACATGCTGCACCCTGCGGCTGTTCTATAAATCATTACCGTTCACCCGCGCCATTCGCAAAAGCGCATCTTCGATGCTTTCCGCTGCTTCGCAGCTCATTTTTGCTCATAAAGCGGCGCTCCCTCCGTGGTTTCTTGTGCACAGATTCTCATGCGAGCATGGAATCTGCCCCCAAGAAACCACGAGTGGACTGTAACTATAAATCCGTTACATAATTTTATGAACCCATCCTGCAGGTCCTTCGATCTTACCCATCTGAATACCTGTCAGAGTGTCATACAGCTTCTGGATTACCGGTCCCATGCTTTCCATACCGCTGGGGAAACAGATCTCCCTGCCATGGTCTACCACCTTGCCGACCGGGCACACAACAGCTGCTGTACCGCAGACGCCGCATTCTGCAAAATCAGAAAGCTCCGCCAGCTTAACCGGACGCTCTTCCACCTTCATGCCCAGGATATCCTTTGCAACGACTGCGATGGAACGACGTGTTACAGAAGGAAGGATGCTGTCAGACTTGGGAATGACAAGAGTTCCTTCTTTGTCGATGAAGATAAAGTTTGCGCCGCCGGTCTCCTCTACATAGGTGCGGGTTGCGGGATCAAGGAACATGTTTTCATCGTAGCCGTTCTGATGTGCGGTTACATAGGCATGCAGACTCATCGCATAGTTCAGACCAGCCTTGATATGTCCGGTTCCATGCGGTGCTGCGCGGTCAAAATCACTGACACAGATGGTAAGCGGATGAACACCGCCCTTAAAGTACGGTCCAACCGGAGTTACCAGAATGCGGAACTGATATTCATCCGCGGGCTTAACGCCGATAACCGGAGAGCTTGCAAACATATAAGGACGAACATATAAGCTTGCGCCGCTGCCGTAAGGAGGAACCCATGCAGCATTTGCCTTAACCACTTCTTCTACTGCTTCCAGAAAACGCTCTGCCGGGAACGGAGGCATCTCCAGACGCTTTGCGCTGTCCATCATACGGACTGCATTTAAGTCCGGGCGGAACGTTACGATATGTCCATCCTCTGTTGTATATGCTTTGAGACCTTCAAAGATCTCTTGGCAATAATGAAAAATACCTGCACATTCGTTCAGGGTAACTGTCGGATCGTCTGTCAGTCCACCCTTATCCCAGGCACCATTTTTGTAATTTGCCACATAACGGTAATCTGTTGTCATATAGCCGAATCCGAGATTTGCCCAGTCCAGATTCTTTTTTTCCATCTTGTCCACACTGCTACTAAAAACATATACAAATGTATATGCTAGATGATTCGCTACAATCTCACAATTTGTAGTTACTGCTTCATCGTGTATGTTTTGGTGGTCGCAAGTGACACACTACTCACAAGTTCTTGTACACTCCACAGTCGTAAATTCCCGACTAAGCCATCGGTACATACCTATAAATTCTTTTTTTATTGATTAGATATAGGTTCATCTAAATAGCTTTTCCTTTCTAAAATTTTGATTTTTTTGCCATTTGGTTTTCATGGACTTCTACCATTACTCAATCATTACCATCAAGGTTCTACCCTATAGTTAGCAAGACTGTTTCAACTTGCACTGGCTTATCTTTCCTATGATTTCAGTGGTTTTAAGTTACCAACTAATACTATGGATTTTAAGTATCTTTGAGTATGTTTACTCACGTTTGATAATATATTTAATTACTTAAATTTCCTCCTTACTTCTGGCTCCCATCCACCAGGTTCTTCTTTTGCCGGCGTCTGTTTTGCTGTTTTATATAGAATTCGAAAATATTATAACACCATTCTTTCTGATAGAAAAGATTTTTTTCACGCGCCTTCCCATCTCTGCCGCCTGATCCGGCGTGTGGATGCCGAAGCCGACTGCTGCCGGAACGTTGCTGACACTGCGGATTTCTTTTAACATCCCATCGATATCGGTGGTGATATTGGTTCTCTCTCCGGTTACGCCCATCGATGATACCACATACAAAAATCCTTTCGCTCCTTTGGCAATCTTACGGATTCTCTCTTTGGAGGTCGGTGCAATCATCGAGATCAGGTCTATGCCATAGTTACCTGCCACAACATCGACCTCTTCTTTTTCCTCAAAGGGCAGATCGGGGATGATGATGCCGTCGATCCCTACATCCTGACAGCGTTCAAAAAACGCTTCGTAGCCGTAATGGAACACCGGATTCAAATACGTCATAAATACCAGCGGAATTTCTGTTTTCTCCCGCTGTCAAAAATGCAATAGATCCTCCTTTTCGTCCTTTCCCCTGGGTCTTGTCCCGGCAAGAGGGAAGGTGTACGCCGTCTGCTTGTCCACCTTTACCAGTGTCTCCGGCGATTTCCAGATCGTTGCTGGAAAAATAAAACATGTAGGGTGATGGATTTTTTGTCCGCAGAATCCGGTAGGTATCCAACAGGCTTCCGTTAAATCCGGCTTCCAGACGGTTCGCAAGCACCAACTGGAAAATGTCTCCCTCATGGATGTAATGCTTGACCTGCTCCACCTTTTCACAGTAGCTTTCCTGATCAAACAGAGGCGTGAGCTCCGTCGTCAGTCGCCCTGCGGGCACGTTTTTCTCTGAGCCGGATTGGAATCCTCCGGTAAGCTCCGGACGCTGCCGTTCTTTTCAGTTCTTCCAGTGATGTCTGTTCCATGCGACTGTTCCTCCTGTAAACTGTAATAGAGCGTTTTTTATTGTGTGGAAACGAAGTTTCCTGGAAGCTTCCTATACGATAAAAAAATACCCCCGCCCATGACAGATTTGTCTGTCAAGGACGGGGGCTCATCATCTTTTAAGCTGCAGGCACTTTGTGCCTGTCTTCCTACGGTACCACCTTACTTTGCGATCGTACGCACTCTTTATCAGGGTACAGATATCTTTTAAAGAATTCAAACATTCCAAAGGATACTAACATACCCCCGGCAAATAACGGATGCCCTCCGTCACAGAATACTCGGAACAAAATTCCTTTGACTGTGCCCTCTGTGGTCCATTTGATACTCCGCTTTCTGCCCGGCTCCCACCTGCCCGGACTCTCTGGAAGTGCGCCTGTACCGTTATCTCCACTTCATCAGTTTAAATTGATATAAGTTCAACTTGTTGAAAACATATTAAAACAGTCTGATTTCTTTGTCAATACTTTTTTGAAAATTAGTTTTCCTCCGGAATATCCCCATCTGCACCGATGTCGAGCATATTCATCGTCCTGCGCTTCAACCGCGCTTTCTCAGACGCTTCCAGAATAAAGTTTTTGATATTTTTTGCATTTTTGATATGGGTCAGATACAGCTCCGGATTTGTCGTATCGCCGGTGTAGCACTTTACAGTACCAAGTCCGAACATCCGCTCCCCCAGCGTCCGGATCAGTTCTACGTCCTGTACTTTATATATGTAGCAGTCGTTCTCCCGCTTGTTAATAAATCCCTCTTCCACAGTGATCAGCTCTTCTGTAACCATGTAGGTTGTAAAGGTAAAGGGAAGTCCAAAAAATCCCCATCTTTTCTTTTCCCGAAATTCCATGCTATTTCCTCCTTTTGCATCTGGTGGATTCGATACAGTTCATCGCGCCATTCGAGCATTCCACAGCTTTGCGAACAGTTCACCGCGCCATTCGCAAAAGCGCATCTTCGATGCTTCCCGCTGCTTCGCAGCTCTTTTTGCTCATGAAGCGGCGCTCCCTTCGTGGCATTCTGCAAACAGATTTTCATGCAAGCATGAAATCTGCTCACAGAATGCCACGAGTGAACTGTAGTATCATTATACGCCATCGCGGTATTTTTTTCAATTCTTCCTTGCATTCAAAATATCCCTATGCTATACTTGTCCAAGCAAAATGAAACCCAAAGGAGGAAGCGCGATGACCATGCAGTCTGTCATGTTTTATTTTCAACAGTTCTGTTTATTCGGAAGTTCGTTTTTTTCTTTTCTTTGTCAGATTATTTCCGGCAGAGGACATGGATTTCATTTTTTTGAAAAGAAATACAGGCATTTTGTTTCAAATCGAAGGGAGTTTGATTCTCTTCGATTTTATTATGTCTGAAACTCAACTGTTCAAGGAGGATTATCATTCATGAGACACCTGATGAACCCACTGGATTTTTCTGTGGAAGAGCTGGATCAGCTCTTTGATCTTGCCAACGACATCGAGAAACACCCCGACAAATATGCCCATACCTGCGAGGGCAAAAAGCTGGCGACCTGTTTCTACGAGCCGAGCACCAGAACCCGTTTAAGCTTTGAAGCCGCTATGATGAACCTGGGCGGCAAAGTGCTCGGATTTGCGGATGCATCCAATTCCTCCGCTTCCAAAGGCGAAAGTGTTTCCGACACGATCCGCGTCGTTTCCTGCTATGCCGATATCTGCGCAATGCGCCATCCCAAAGAGGGTGCTCCGATCGTTGCCGCTGAGAAATCCCGCATTCCCGTCATCAATGCCGGTGACGGCGGTCATCAGCATCCGACCCAGACCTATGCCGATCTGCTGACCATCCGTTCCTTAAAGGGGCATTTAAACAACCTGACCATCGGTCTGTGCGGCGACTTAAAATTCGGTCGTACCGTGCACTCCTTAGTCAACGCGCTCTCCCGCTACGACAACCTCCGGTTCATCTTCATTTCCCCGACCGAGCTGCGGGTTCCGGATTATATCACAGAGATGCTGCGTGAAAAAAATATTCCCTATGAAGAAGTCATCCGTCTGGAAGACAAACTGCCCGAGCTGGACGTCCTTTACATGACCCGCGTTCAGAAAGAGCGCTTCTTCAACGAAGAGGATTATGTCCGCCTGAAGGATTTCTATATCCTGACTGCGAAAAAGATGAATCTCGCACCGCCCGACATGCTGGTGCTGCACCCCCTCCCCAGAGTTAACGAAATCTCTGTCGATGTGGATGACGACCCGAGAGCCGTTTATTTCAAACAGGCGCAGTACGCGGTCTATGTCCGGATGGCGCTGATTCTGACCCTCTTAAATATTCATGTGGACTGAGAAAAAGGAGATTTCTTATGTTAAACGTAGGTAAAATTGAAGAAGGCTTTGTACTCGACCATATTCAGGCAGGCATGGCAATGTCCATCTATCACCATCTGCAACTCGATAAGCTCGACTGCACCGTTGCGATCATCAAAAACGCGCGCAGCGGCAAAATGGGCAAAAAGGACATTCTGAAAGTAGAATGCGATGTCAACATGCTCGACCTCGACGTTCTCGGCTTTATCGACCATAACATCACCGTCAATGTCATCAAAAGCGGGGATATCGTCGAAAAGAAGGAATTAAAGCTTCCCAAACAGATCAAAAACGTCATTCGCTGCAAAAATCCCCGCTGTATTACCTCGATCGAGCAGGAGCTGCCGCAGATCTTCGTCCTCGCTGACCCGAACAAGGAAGTTTATCGCTGCAAATACTGTGAAGAAAAATTTGACAAACAAAATCTTTAATGCTTAAAATAGGGGGTAGTATACAAAGGAGAATCCCATCATGTCCTTTTTTGATGAAATTAAAACAGAAATCCAGACAGAGCAGAACCAGAAGTCAAATTTGGCAGAGCAGGCGTCTGCCGCCCAGGCTTCGCAGGCTGCTTCTGAACCTGCCCCCACAGCTCCCGTTTTGCCGGAACGCATGTCGGAATTCGTTCAGGAAGAATTAAAGACCTTGCAGGGAATCATCCGTCAGGATGCCCGCAGCGGGAAATACCAGACCGTCGGCGGCAAGCATCTTTTTGATGGAACCCGCCTCTGGCACGAGGGCGACTACCGTCAGGGAACTGCTCTGCTTGCAAACTTTTATCCGTTTCTGTCCCGCGACCGGATGCAGGAAAAGGAAATCCTGACGCAGAGCAAACGCCTCTTTTTCGGTTACCGCTACGAGGTACGCTATACGCTTTCCAAAGACGGCGCCTTTTATTTCAATTATTTTAGAGAAGAAATGAAAAAACAGGGCTTTGTCATCAGCGACCTGTCCGTTTCCTTAAAAGACGGCAGCTTTGCACCGCTCCCGTTTACAACAAGCGGCACCGTCCGGTATGATTTCGAGCTCGAGCATTATCTTTCCGATTATCCGAAGCTCTATTATACCTGGCACCTGGAAGTTGTGTAAAAAAGAATGTGCCCTGGCACATTCTCGCGCCGAGGCGCGGTTGCCTCGGCAACCATCTACCCTTGCGCCGAGTGCGCATCCTCGCGAAGCGTGCATTCTATTGTCATGAACAATTGCCCCCGGCAACAGAGAACCAAAATCCTCTGCTGCCGGGGGCATCCTTTTATCCCAGCGCCACATCCAGCACCATCATCAGTACAAATCCGACCGCAAATCCAACCGTTCCCAGATTCGAATGCTCGCCCTCCGAGGCTTCCGGAATCAGCTCTTCTACGACAACATAGAGCATCGCGCCCGCCGCAAATGACAACAGATACGGCAAAAACGGATCGATCACGCTGGCGAGTGCGATGGTCAGCGCCGCACCGACCGGCTCTACCGCTCCCGAAAGCGTTCCGTACAGAAACGCCTTTTTGCGGCTCATCTGTCCTTCGCTCTTTAACGGCATCGAAATGATTGCACCCTCCGGGAAGTTCTGGATCGCAATTCCGATCGCCAGTGAAAACGCTCCGGCGGCGGTAATCCCGGTGCTGCCCGAAAGCATGCCCGCGAACACGACGCCGACCGCCATGCCCTCCGGAATGTTATGCAGTGTCACCGCAAGGACAAGCATCGTCGTCTTTTTCAGGGAGGTTTTTGGTCCCTCCGCTTCCTGTGTACCAAGGTGCAGATGCGGGATAACGCGGTCCATCCCCAGTAAAAACGCCATGCCCAAAAGCATGCCAGCTGCCGCCGGTACAAATGCAAGCCGTCCCATTCCCGCCGTCATATCCATCGACGGAATCAAAAGTGACCAGACAGACGCCGCTACCATGACGCCGGATGCAAAGCCCAGCAGCCCTTTCTGCAGCAGCTCGTTGAGTTTGTCTTTCAGAAAAAATACACATGCCGAGCCGAGCGTCGTCCCGGCAAGCGGAATCATCAATCCCCAAAAAACTGTCATGCTTCCTCCCATTTCTGCGCACCCTGTTATTATTCCTGACAATAGAATGCTCGCAGAGCATGCATTTTATTTTTTTTCTCTTTTCTTATATTCCACAGCGGATTTCTTCAGTTCTTCCAATGCTTCGGAGAACTTCTTCGAAACCATGCCCGGGTTGCCGCGCAGCATATCGCGTTTTGTGAAATCCTTCAGGAAAGAGGCCAGCTCCGGACGCTGTAGGTTCACACCAAATTTTGAACGCAGGTCGAACAGCTCTTCCCGGTTGACATTCAATCTTCCGCTGGGCAACAGCTCCTTTGCACGCTCGAAACGCTTTTCGATACCGCTTACCAGCTCATCACGGCGCTGTACAAAGCCAGCCCTGGTGCTCTCGACACTCTGGTTCCACTCTTTTTTGCGGTTTTCCCAGTTTTCTTCGGAAACCGCCAGAATCACATCCAGACGCCTCTGCATCTTTTCCAGTTCGTCCTTGGCCTGCTCCATCCGAACCAGTACATCGCGCAAATCCAGGGCTGCCTTGAAGGAAAGGGCGAAGTCCGCTGCAAAAATCACAGTCACAACCATCGTCACACCCGTCAGCACCGAAGACGGAAGCCAGAATGCAAACGCTTCGATCGGCTTGTGGATCATCCGCGTCATCAGGATCGTCAGAAGTCCCCATGCCAATGAAGATTCCAGGCAGATTTGACCCTGGAAGTTGAATTTTTTATGGGAATAATCCCAGTAACGGACTTTGAACAGCGTTTCCATCAGCACGCCCGTGATATATTCCAGCACTGTCGCGCCCACGCAGCCCGCCACATACGTTAAAATCAGATTGTCCTGAAACGGCATCGACACGATCAGCATCATCAATGCGCCCGTTCCATACAGCGGCAGAAAAGGTCCACGAATAAAACCGCGATTTACAAACCGTTTTTCATGCAGTGAAACATAGGTCGATTCAAAGCACCAACCAAAAAAGCTGTAAAAGAAAAAGAAAAACAGCCATTGAATCCAGGTATATCCCAGCATACGTCCTCCTATACAAAAAGATCGGCTCCGATCACAAGCCGTCCCTTTTTGGTTGTGTTTTTTTCACCCCGGAAAATAAATTTTCCGAAACCTCTGACCGATACCGTGTCCCCGTCCTTTAACATCTGGCTGCCGTTTTCCGTCAACCTCCCGTTGACAAAGACCTTTTTCTGTGAAAAAAGCGTCTGCCCCTGGCTGCGCGACAGTCTCCAGACCGCGCTCACAATTCCGTCGCAGCGCAGGCTCGCCACATGCTCTTCCCGGTAAGAAAGTTTTTTCTCCGGCAGCGCCTCCAGCTTTTCTACCGGCACGCAACGCACCTTTGTATGGCGCACCTGTTCGAGAGTTTCCTGTAAAAATACAGACATCGCAGACGTACAGAACACATACGCGCATTTGCCCTCCACACAGATATCCCCGATCGTGCTCCGGTCGATCCCAAGATTTAGAATCGCGCCCATAAAATCCCTGTGGCTGAAATTTTCCGCAAATTTTTCCGCCAGCGGCTCGATTTTTACCGCACAGATCGGAAACGGCTCTTCATATCCGAATTCCTCCGGATCTCCGAACCTGCCCATACACCGCTCTGCACCATCCATTCCGCCGTATAATTCGATATGTACTCCCGCCTTTGCAGCGCTTCTCCAGAGCACCTCCTGCTCTACCAGCGATAAAAAGCCGGTAAAAACAAACAGATTCTGCTGCCAGGCGCGGTCTGCAAGCTCTGCAAACCGCTTCTCCAAAAGCTGCAGTTCCTTATCCCTCTCTGCCATAATCGTTTCCTGCCGATCAGGTAAAACTGATAACCGGCTCTTTAGGCTGTTTTGCCTTTGTCACAGACTCTGCGTACAGCACAGGACCTTCGCCTTCATAATCCGCAAAATATTCTTTTTTGACTACTGCGGTCACTTTTACCCAGTCACGTTCCTGATACAGATCGATCTTATCGTAAACGCACGCAAAGCCGAGGAAGGTCATATCCTCTGCACAGCAGGTCATTGCCATACGTCCGGGCACAAAGTAGCCTTTCGGGAATTCCTCCGGCTTCATCACCATGCCGATAAACTCGATCGTCTTGCCGACATAGCGATCCACATGATCCAGACTGTCCAGATACCAGATGCCGTAGGTATTGTCATCCAACACGATTTTATCCGCCTTTAAGTCATATGGGAGATCCTCTTCCATAATCTCGTCGATTTCCCCATCCTGATCCTCGAAAATAATCTCTGCAGTCTGGTTGAGTGCCTTGACATTTCTCTTATAGGTATTGAGATCTTCGATACCATCACAGCGGTTGAAGATAATCATTTCGGATTTGCGGATCATGTCTGAAACCATGGATTTCATATTCGTAAAATACATAGGGAAGGTGGATGCATCGATCGTTGTGATCTGCTGCTCCACCTTCCAGTGCCACGGCAGGCGCAGGTCGCGGAACTTCCACATACCGTTATATTCTATGATAATGCGCTCCGGATGATACTTCTTTTCCAGCTCGACCATCTTTTCCGGAGTAAAATCCGCCTCTTCCTCGATGGTTTCCACGATCGTCTTGCTGCGCTTTAAAACGTAAGGATCGTATTCTTCCTCGCCCTCCTCGCACAGCAGAAGCAGGGTTTTGCCGGAGCTCTGGAAATACGGCTGATCCAGTGTAAAGTTAATGAACTCTGTCTTTCCGCTCCCTAAAAATCCGTTGATAATATAAACCGGCTTCATACAGTTCTCCTCTTTTTATTCTTGATAACAGAATGCTCCCAGAGTATTCTATTATTTTCTGAACAGGTTTTCCAGCTCTGCTTCCTTTAGCTTCGAACCGATGACGCAAATCTTACCGGTTACATCAGGCTTACCAGCACGCACATTGCTCTCTTCGGGAACATAGTCGAAATAAATCCATGTGCCGTCTGCCGCCGGAATCATACCCTTTGCACGCAGAACGATGCCGTACTTTTCTTCGTTGTCCAGCTCTTTTAAGAAGCCCTCAACCTCTTCTGTCGTGTAGGTTGCAGGAGTTTCAAAGCCCCAGCTGGTGAAGATTTCATCGGCATGATGGTGATGGTGGTGGTCATGATCGTGACAGCCGCAGGTGCAGTTTTCGTCGTGCTCATGATGATGCTCATGTTCGTCTTCGTCCTCATCATGGTGATGATGGCAGCAATGCTCGTGTTCGTCTTCGTCCTCATCATGGTGATGATGGCAGCAATGCTCGTGTTCGTCTTCGTCCTCATCATGGTGATGATGGCAGCAATGCTCGTGTTCATCTTCGTCCTCATCATGGTGATGATGGCAGCAATGCTCGTGTTCATCTTCGTCCTCATCATGGTGATGGTGGTGCTCATGCTCGTCATGCATTGCCTTTACCTGCTCCATCAGCTCTGCTTCCAGATCCTTTGCCCCCTCAATGGCAGCAAGAATCTCCTTGCCTTCCAGCTGTGCCAGCGGTGTTGTAATAATGGTCGCTTTCTCGTTGTGCTCCCGGATCAGCTCTACCGCCTGTTTTACCTTTTCTTCGGATGCAACGTCTGTACGGCTTAAAATAATCGTTCCGGCGTGCTCAATCTGGTTGATGAAGAACTCACCGAAGTTCTTGATATACATTTTGCACTTGGAAGCGTCTACGACAGCAACAGCGCTGTTTAACTCAACCTCTGTGCCAAGGCCCGCATTCTGGACTGCTTTCATAACGTCAGAAAGCTTGCCGACGCCGGAGGGCTCGATCAGAATACGGTCGGGATGATAGGTGTTTAAAACTTCCTTTAAAGAAGTTCCGAAATCGCCTACCAGGGAGCAGCAGATACAGCCGGAATTCATTTCTTTGATTTCGATTCCAGCGTCCTTTAAAAATCCTCCATCGATGCCGATTTCACCGAATTCGTTTTCGATCAGGACGGTCTGGGTTCCTGCCAGCGCTTCCTTTAACAGCTTCTTGATCAGGGTTGTCTTACCGGCTCCAAGGAAGCCGGATACAATATCTATTTTTGTCATGTTTTCCTCTCATTTCTGCGCACGCTTTTTTTCGCATGCCGAGTTTGTGTCAAGTGCGCACAGACACAAATCTCGCGATTGAAAAATTTTATTTTTCAATCTTAAATCTCTGTTTCTTTGCTTTGACTGCTTTCTACAGGATTCGTCATTCCTAACCAGTCATCCTTATATTCTGCGCTAAAACGGGATAATTGTCAACACCTCATTGTGGGACAACACCGGCAATATGGGACATAGAATACTGTCTCATTGTGGAACACCCACGACAGCTTTCACCAGCCGGAACGCCTCTTTGCAGGTATCCGTCAGATTTTGCATCGCAGCGTCCCGATCCATCGCCTCTTCCAGGCTGACTGCCCTTTTCTGAATGCAAAACGCTGCGTCGATTCCGATCTCATGGCAGGCTGTAAAGCCCTCCTGCAGTGCTCCGGCAAAAGCGATCACCGTACAACCATGCTTTTTCGCGAGCTTTGCCACGCCCGCAGGAGCTTTCCCCATCGCAGTCTGTTCGTCCATCCTGCCCTCTCCGGTAAGGACAAAATCCGCGTCCGCCATCTCGCGTTCCAGCCCGGTCTCTTCCAATACAATCCGGATTCCCGGCTCGAGCCGCGCACCTAAGTAGCTCTGGAATGCAAATCCAAGACCGCCAGCAGCACCCGCACCCGGACAATTTTCATCTGCCTGTAGAAAGTGCTCTTTCGTCAGCTGTGCATAGGAAAAGAGCCATTGATCCATCTGCCGGATGCTCTTTTCATCAGCGCCCTTTTGCGGTCCGAATACGCTGCTGCAGCCAAGCTCTCCGCAGAGGGAATTTTCCACGTCACAGGCAACCCGAAACGTGCACTCCTTTAAAACCGGCAGTACATGTCCACTCCGAATTTCCGCAAGATCGGCTAACCCGGCCGCCCCGTTTCGCACCGGCTGACCACTTTTATCCAGAAATTCAAATCCAAGCGCCGAAAGCATCCCAACTCCGCCGTCGTTTGTCGCACTGCCGCCGATCCCGACAATAAAATGCCTGCAGCCTTTCCGAATCGCATCCCGGATCAGCTCCCCAACGCCGTAGGTCGTTGTATGTAGCGGATTGCGTTCTTCTTTGGAAAGTAACGGCAGCCCTGCAGCTGCCGCCATTTCTATTACCGCTGTTTTATTTTTTTCCAAAATACCGTAGGACGCTGAAATTTTCCTGCCGAGCGGGTCGCTTACCAGCGCTGTTTCCATGCGTCCGCCCATTCCGGTTGTCAGTGCTTCCACCGTGCCTTCCCCGCCGTCCGCCAGCGGACGCACGACGATCTCAGCGTCCGGGAAAACTGCTTTCACGCCTGCTGCCGCCGCGTTTCCAGCCTCCATCGAAGTCATGCTTCCTTTAAAAGAATCGATTGCAATTACTGTTTTCATTCTGTACTCCATCCTCGCGCCAGGCCTATTTTCTTGCCGCCGGCAGCCTTGTCCGAAACAGCTGATGCCCGAGCTGTTTTCCATGAAACGGCACCAGTGGATACAGATAGCTTCTGCTGCTCACCGTCCGGTTAAACAACAGAGAAACCGCCAGAATCACGATTCCTCCAACATATCCCCAGACGCCAAAAATTGCCGTCAGCACCAAATTGATAATCCGCATAAATTTCAGCGCATAGCCAAGCTCCAGGCTGTTCTGTGTGTAGTTGGCGACTGCGACGAATGCCATGTACAACATGACCTCACTATTAAACCACCCACTCTTTACGCTGAACTCTCCCAAAACCAACGCCGCCATGACCGACAGCGGCGTACTGAGCATATTCGGGGTGTTGACCGCCGCAAGCTTCAGACCGTCGATTGCAAGCTCCAGCAATAAAAGCTGCCAGATCAGCGGAATATAGACCGTATCCCGCACTGCGATGAACTCAAAGCCTTTGGGAATCCACTGTGGATATTCCATCAACAAAAGAAACGTCGGTGTCAGAAAATACGTTACAATGGCGATCAGCAGGCGCGACAGTCTCAGATACGTTCCCGTGATCGGTGGAAAATAATAATCGTCCGCTTCCTCCAGCACGTCAAACAGGGAGGTCGGTGTGATCAGCGCCGACGGCGAGTTGTCCACCAGAATGATGATATTTCCCTCCAACACCTGTGCCGCCGCGGTGTCCGGACGTTCAGAAAATCGGAACTTCGGAAACGGATTCCACCAACGTCCCTGATACAGGCACTCCGCAAGGCTTTCCTGGTTCAGCGTCAGCGCATCCACCTGCAGGTTCTGAATCCGGTTCCGGATCTTTTCAAGGAACTGCTGATCTACCCGATCCTCCATATAGCACAAAACGATGTCGGTGTGGGACGTTTTTCCTGCCTGCAGCATTTCCATCCTCAGCTGCGTGCTTCGGATCCTGCGGCGGATCAGCGCCGTGTTAAAGACAATGGTTTCCACAAAACCGTCCTTCGAACCGCGCAGCACCTTATCCTTTTCCGGCTCACCGACACTTCGCGCCGGATAGGTTCTGGCATCGATCAAAATGCCCTGCTCATATCCCTCCAACAGCAGGGCGGTCACGCCGGACATCACCTGCCTGCAGATTTCATCCAGATCGCCGCACAGATCGACCTCTCCATAAGGCACAAGCTGCCTGCTCATCTCTGCCGCATCCTTCGGCATCTGCTCTTTCGTGATTCCGATAAAATGCTGCAGCAGCTTCTGCATCACTTCATCTTTACAGAATCCGTCGATCATATACAAAGCTGCATTTTTCTTCCCGATCTCCACATTTCGGTACAATACGTCAAAGCTTTCCCCAACGCCCAGCTGTCGATCCAGATAGTCTCTGTTCTTCGCCAGATCGCCGCTCACTTTTTTCATCGTCATGGAAATCTTCCTCCCGGACTTTTTGCTTTAGTCTGTCCAAAAGGGTTCCCTTTTATTCTACCTCTGTCTGAAGCTCCTGAAGCATTTTTGCAATCCGCTCCTGCGCCCGGGCGATCGTCTCGTTGACCGTATTCACATGCTCTTTATAATAAGTATCTTTTTCCTGCTGCTTTTGTTGCGCATCCGCATTCTCCGGATCCTGCGTTTTGGCTTCCTGTGCCGCCTGCATGTCCTCGCAGGCTTTTGCAGCTTCTGCGATCGCGTCGTCGACCGTCTCATTGACCGTATCAGTCAAGCTATTTTCATCCGGTGCGGTGGGCGCCGGAACTGTATCAGATGTGGTGTCGAGTGCGACATCGGAAATTGTGTCGGACGCAGGGTGGACTGCAGCCGTAACGGTCATGTTCTGTCCTGCAGCGGGCGCGCCCTGCTCTGTGACTGCCGTATCGTTTTTTTGACTCGCATAGTCCGTTTTTACGATTTCCTGCGATTTTTCCCTGTAGTCATCTGCTTGTCCCTGCGTTTTTTCGGCACGGCTAGGATTTTCTGCATATCCCCACTGCGTTCTTTCTTCGCTGTAGCTGTCTGCGTCCCACTGCCGCATCGCTTCGCTGCGTTTTCCAGCACTATTTCTGCCTGCATTTCCTGTAACCTTAAAGAGCATCTGTCCCAGACCATTCTTCAAGCCGTCCAGGCTACTCTGTCCTGCACTTCTTGCATGATCTGACTTTAAAGCTGCCAACTGCTGTTTTAACTGCCGAATCTCCTGCTGTTGTTTCTGGAAAATCGTCTGAGCCTCTGCCTTTTTGCGCTTTAATTCTGTTTTCAGGCTGTCCTCCCGGCTCTTCCATTCTGCCAGCCGTGCTGTAGTGTGTTCTTTCTCCTTTGCAAGCGCAAGTTGCTGCGTTTCCAGCTGGACACTCAGATCGTCAGCTTCCGCTTTCAATTCCTGCTGCTCTGCACGCAATTTTTCTGCTTCGGTTTCCAGTTTGACTTTCTCAGTCCTCAGACTTTTCAGCTCTGACAAAGCTTTCTCTTTCTCAGCTTCTAAAACTTCTGTTCTTGCCTGTAATTCGTCCTTTGCCTTCTGCAGCGCTTCAACTTCTGCCTGCTGTCCGGCTTTTTCTGTATTTAAGGTTTCAACTGCCGCTTCCAGCCCGCTCTTTTCTTCCTGCAGCTTGTTCAGCTCGGTCTGCAGCTCTGCTTTTTCTGCGCGCAGACTTTCTGCTTCTGCTTGCAGTATGCCAAGTTCCGACTCCATCGCATTCTTTTCTTCTTCCAGCTTCTCCGTGCGTTCCTGTTCATCCGAAAGCTGCTGGCTCAGTTTCTGCCGCATCAGGTTTTCCTCTTCCAGCTGCTGCGCATATTCCTGCTGTGCGCGTTCCGCAACCTGGCGTCCCCCTTCTATCTCCGCCTCAACCTCCTGCATGTAGTTCCATACTTCTTCTTTTTGAAATCCGCCGAATAAAACTGTTTTAAATAATTCCTTATTTCCCATCTGCCGATCCCCCTCTATATAAAATAAATTTTTAGTTCGTTATAAATATATAAGAAGGCTAAGTTTTCTCACATACTCTTACAGTATACCATACTCAAAACAGAAAAATCTATATGAAGCAGCACAAGATCTTTCCGTTAAAAACTTCTTTTTGCTATTTTAGGTTATCGTTCATCTACACCATTCGCCAAGCTGCATCTTCAATGCTTTCCGCAGCTTCCCATGTGCCTTTATTTTATGTTATACTGTTTTGTAAATACCAGGATCAAAAACAGGAAATCAAAGCGAGGTTATGTATGGATCAGTTGAATGATAGGTCCGTTGTGGAACAGCAGTATGCTACTGCAACCAATTTGCAAACGAGAATTTCCATTCATGATAAATATTCGACAAACAAGATGGGATTCGGAAACTGGATTTTTTCCAATTATAAAATTGACCCCGGAATGCGCGTTTTGGAATTAGGTTGCGGGACGGGCGATATGTGGAAAAACAAAGAAGATTTGATCCGTCTGTGTTCCAGGCTGATTCTTTCAGATTTTTCAAAAGCGATGATCGCAGCTGCCAAAAGCAATATCGGCGAACACGAAAATGTCGAATATAAAGCGATCGATATTCAGGAAATTTCCTATAAAAATGAAACTTTTGATGTCGTTATTGCAAATATGATGTTGTATCATGTACCCGATCTCGCTAAAGGTCTGGCAGAGGTACGACGTGTCTTGAAAAAGGGCGGCTTTTTCTACTGCGCGACCTATGGCGAGCATGGCATGGTAGAATATCTTTCCAAAATTCTCTCTGTCCCCGAAAATGACACAAACAAGAATTTTACGCTGCAAAACGGATCTGAAATATTACATAAAACGTTTTCCAACGTACAAAAATTAGAGTATACTGATTCGCTGTCAGTTACCAATATCGATGACATGATCGAATATCTTTATTCACTTTCCAGTATGACGTCGATCACCGGCATTCCCAAACAGGCTATAAAAGATATTTTGATCGCTCATTCTGCAAATGGAATTTTAAACGTGCCAAAAGAATATGGCATGTTTATCGCATCATAGAACAATTGGAAGTTATGGAGGAAGTAAGTATGCTAAACAACATAGAGTTCGACCTTTGGGCTAATGATTATGACAAAACTGTCGGCATTTCTGATGAGGAAAACACATATCCTTTTGCCGGTTATAAAAAGGTACTTGGGTTCATTTTCCAGACCATAATGAGAGTCGAAAATGCCGTTGTGCTGGATATTGGATTCGGAACAGGCACATTAACGACAAAACTATACGAGCGAGGCTGCTCCATTTATGGGCAGGATTTTTCATCAAGAATGATTGCGCTGGCATCTGAGAAAATGCCAAATGCACATTTATATCAGGGGGACTTTTCAAAAGGGCTTGTCGAACCATTGCGGAACTTTCGTTATGATTATATTGTTGCGACATACTCTCTGCATCATTTGACGGATGCGCAAAAAAGCGATTTCCTGTTAGACTTGCGTAACCACTTAAAGGAAAACGGTAAAATTATAATCGGCGATGTTGCCTTTGAAACACGAAAGGACTTAGAAGAGTGTAAATTGAAGGCTGGAGACACTTGGGATAATGATGAAATCTACTTTGTCGTTGAAGAACTGAGAAAAGATTTTCCAAGTCTTTCATTTACGCAAATGTCCGATTGCGCAGGCATCCTGATTTTAGACTGACAACTTCGTATTTATATGCTGATGAAAAACGTCAACTTCCCGTCCTCCGGTTTCGTCCGGCTATTTCGTCCCATTCAAACGCTATGCATAAGCTATGCACATGGAGGTATTTATCAATTTGAAAACAACAGGCATCATCGTAGAATACAACCCGCTTCACCCGGGACATATTTACCATATGGAACAGGCGCGGAAGCAAACAGGCGCGGACTATTTGATCGCAGTCATGAGCGGCAGCTTTGTCCAGCGGGGCGCTCCGGCGCTTCTGGACAAGTATACCCGTACCCGGATGGCGCTGCTTGCCGGAGCAGACGTTGTGATTGAGCTGCCCGTCTGCTTCGCCACCGGAAGCGCCGGGGATTTTGCCGCCGGGGCAGTTTCCCTGCTGGACAAGCTCGGCTGCGTGGACAGTCTTTGCTTTGGCAGCGAATCCGGCGACATTTCCTTATTTGAAAAAACGGCAACTCTGCTGCAGTGCGAATCTGCCGCTTTTTCCAATGCTTTGAAAAAAGCATTAAAATCCGGGCTATCTTTCCCTGCCGCACGCCAGCAGGCGCTGCTTTTATGCCTCGATATGGCAAAAGATATGCCATCAACAGCTTGCCCCGACAACAATTCCACAGCAGAACAGATTGTTGCCCTGCTTTCTTCCCCCAACAACCTTCTGGGATTGGAATACACCTTGGCGCTGCTGCGGCGAAACAGCTCCATCCGCCCGTTCACGATCTCACGCGTTGGCAGCGGCTATCACGATCCGCTCGGCGGTGCAGCAGACTTTCCCTCTGCATCCGCGCTGCGCAGTCTGCTCGCCAAACAAGGGAAGCAGGCTCTTTTGTCGCAGCTGCAGTGCTATCCTAAGCTGCAGCCCCTGCTGCCGCTTTGGGAGGAAGTTTTATCTCAGAACACGTTTTTATTCTCCAATGACTTATCCAGTCCATTGCACTATCGACTGCTCACTGCCGCTCCGGGTTCCTTTGGGACGTATGCTGAGGTCGGAAAAGAGCTTGCCGACAAGCTCGAAGCGAACCGCCTTTCCTTTACCGACTGGGACGACCTCTGCGTAAGACTCAAAACCCGCGAAATTACTTACAGCAAAATCAGCCGCTGTCTGTGTCGGATTCTGCTCTCTGTTCCGCAGGAAATGCTCCTTGCTGCCCGCGATAACGACTATACGCCTTACGCCCGGATTCTCGGTTTTCGGAAGAGTGCGTCTTCTCTGCTGTCCGTGCTCAAGAAAAACAGCAGCATTCCGCTCATCTCCCGCCCCGCTGCTGCAGCCCGCAGCCTTTCTCCGGAGGCACTCGCCCTCTATGAAAAGGATGTGCTCGCTGCACATCTGACGCAAACTGCACGCTGCGCAAAAACCGGGCAGCTGCCGGTTCACGAGTATACACGCCAACTGATTCTGCTGTAGTCAGACACAGGACTGCGCTGCCGCTGCAGTGCCCGCGTTTTACAGCACGCTGTGCCACCCTGCCGCATCCTCCGACATTCTCATTTCCCACTCTCCGGAATTCGCCATTTTTCTCTGTTGCATCCTGTTTTAAATCGCAATATAATGAAAACAGAATAAAAAACGGAGGAAAAATCCATGAACGAACAGCAAAAGTACCAAAAACGAAACCTACTTCTGTTCCCCCTCGGGACGGTCGGAAGAGATGCTGTCTACGCCCTGATCAACAGCTTTCTTCTGACTTTCGTTTTATTTACCCGCTCGTTAAACGCCGCACAGCTGACCGCGATCACCGCAATCATGGTCGCTGCCCGGATTTTTGACGCATTAAACGACCCCATCATGGGAAGCATCATTGAACACACCCATTCCCGTTTCGGCAAATTTAAACCCTGGCTGACAATCGGCGTTTTATCCACCTCCGTCGTCATTTATCTGTTTTTCAATACAGACCTGCACGGTTGGAGCTTCGTCTGCCTGTTCGGCATCCTTTATTTTTTGTTCAGCATCACCTATACCATGAACGATATTTCCTACTGGGGTATGATTCCGGCGCTCGGCTCCGATGCCAACGCACGCAATCAGTTTACCTCCCGTGCCACGCTGTTTGCAGGAATCGGTTCTACGCTGGCTTCTATCCTGATTCCAGTCTTTTCTACCGGCAAAAATGCCATCGGCGGAAGTTCCTTTACCGCCTATGGACGCATCGCCCTGATCATTGCGATTTTAGCGCCTCTGTTTTTAAGCATCACAATCTTCGGTGTACGCGAACGCCGTGACCCTCCCGCAGCGAAGCAGGAACGCTTCCGCTTCCGCGAAATCATCCAGACCATCCTGCGCAACGATCAGTTAGTCTGGATCGCAGTCATCTTTTTGCTGCAGCAGATCGGTAATGGACTGATCGTCGGCGGACTGGGATCTACCTATATTTATCTGACGTTCGGCTATGAAGGCGGTCTATATTCCCTGTTCACAATGGTCGGCATGTCCGCAACCGCATTTCTGATGGTCTTCTACCCTGCCATTTCCCGCAAATGTCCGCGCAAACAGCTGATGTCCATCATGGCAGTCATTGCGGTGATCGGCTACGCATTCCTCCTGATCTCCGGCTTCCTGGCAAAGACCGGCACCCTCGGCTTTGCCCTGCTCGTGTTAGGCTACATGCTCTCCAATTTCGGTCAGTATTGCTATTACCTGATTATGATGATCTCCATCCTCAATACGGTGGAATATAATGAGTACAAATTCGAAACGAGGGATGAAGCCGTCATCGCTTCCCTTCGCCCATTCATCACAAAGCTTGCCTCCGCAGTGACCGCTGTCCTGACATCTGCAACCTATCTGCTGTTCGACGTTACCAGCTACACCAACCAGATTTCTTCGCTGGAGCAGCAGTGCACCCAGGGGTTGATTACCGAAAGTGAAAAGCTCGACTTAATTTCCGGCGTGCTCTCCAGCACGACCTCGCTGCAGAGCACCGGACTTTTGCTGTGCATGTCCCTGCTGCCCTGCGCGATGATGCTTCTGTCCTACTTCCTTTATAAGAAAAAATATATTCTGGACGAAACAGAATACGACCGCATCTGTGCAGAACTGGAAAAGCGGCACGCTGCATAAAGCTGTTACTTTCCCTCCCTGCCGCAGGCGAAAAACTGTGAAGCGAAATTCTTTCCAAAAAAATCCGAAAGACCGTCGGTTCGCGCCTTCCCAAGGCTCTGCAAAACCGACGGTCTTTTTCATTCATGACAATAGAATGCTCGCAGAGCGTGCATTCTATTGTTTACATTTTTTCAGAATTCATCCTGCTCCTGCTACGATACCGCTTAGTTCTTGAAGCTATGGATCGGTGCAGGAATCCGTCCGCCGCGGTTTACAAATGCGTCACAGCTGAACTGGTTGACCGGCATAATCGGCGCATAGCCCAGCAGTCCGCCAAACTCAACGGTTTCGCCAACACCCTTACCGATAACGGGGATCAGGCGAACAGCGGTTGTCTTGTTATTGATCATACCGATCGCCATTTCATCCGCGATGATGCCGGAAATCGTGGTTGCCTTTGTGTCTCCGGGAATCGCGATCATGTCAAGGCCTACAGAGCAGACACAGGTCATCGCCTCGAGCTTTTCCAGTGTCAGCGCACCTGCTGTCACCGCATCGATCATACCCTGGTCTTCACTGACCGGAATGAATGCCCCGCTCAATCCGCCAACATAGGAAGATGCCATAACGCCGCCTTTTTTCACCTGATCATTTAACAGGGCAAGGGCTGCCGTCGTTCCAGGTGCGCCGGCATGCTCCAGACCGATTTCACATAAAATATCTGCAACAGAGTCGCCGATTGCAGGCGTCGGAGCCAGCGAAAGATCGACAATACCGAAGGGAACCTTTAACCGCTTCGAAGCCTCTTTTGCCACCAGCTGACCGACTCTCGTAACCTTGAATGCGGTCTTTTTGATCGTCTCGCAGAGCACCTCAAAGCTCTCGCCGCGCACGGATTCCAGTGCAGTCTTTACAACGCCGGGACCGCTGACGCCGACATTGATGATACGGTCAGCCTCTGTCACGCCGTGGAACGCGCCCGCCATGAACGGGTTATCGTCCGGCGCATTGCAGAATACCACCAGCTTTGCACAGCCTAAGGAATCCTGCTCCTTTGTGTACTCCGCCGTCTCTTTGATGATTTCGCCCAGCAGGCGGACAGCATCCATGTTGATACCGCAGCGGGTGGAACCGACGTTGACAGAGCTGCAGACATTTTCAGTTCTGGACAGTGCCATCGGAATCGAACGGATTAAAAGCTCATCCGCATGGGTCATGCCTTTATTCACCAACGCAGAATAACCGCCGATAAAGTTTACGCCTACCTCGTGGGCAGCTTTATCCATCACTTCTGCAATCTTTGCAAAATCCTCCGGCGTCTTACATGCGGCACCGCCGACCAGCGCAATTGGAGTCACGGAAATACGCTTGTTTACAATCGGCACGCCGAATTCCTGTGCAATCTCTTCGCCGGTCTTTACCAGATCCTTTGCGGATTCGGTAATCTTTTTATAAATTTTATCCAGACATGCGTTTAAATCCGAATCGATGCAGTCCAAAAGGCTGATTCCCATCGTAATGGTGCGTACGTCCAGATTTTCTTTTTCCACCATGTTATTGGTTTCGGTTACTTCATAGATATTGATCATGCTATTTTCTCCATTTCGCAGATGTATTTGTCGTGATTGAGCCGTTTACCGCGCCATTCGCAAACTCGCATCTTCGATGCTCTCCGCGCCGGCTACGCCACCGCTACTTTTGCTCATGGATTGGCGCTTCCTTCGTACCTTCCTGCAAGCAGATTTTCATGCAAGCATGAAATCAGCTCACAGGAAGCCACGAGTAAACTGGTGTCTCAGATTCTGTGCATCTGGTCAAAAATTTCTTCCCGCTGGCATTTGATAATAACGCCAATAGTCTCTCCGAGCGCATCCAGCTCCTGCGCAATGGTTCCGAACTCCTTGGATACATTATTCATATCCACGATCATCATCATATTAAAATATCCCTGCACAATGGTCTGGGAAATATCCAGAATGTTGATGTTGTTATCTGCCAGATATGCGCATACTCTTGCAATAATTCCGACAGTGTCCTTCCCTACTACAGTGATAATGCTCTTCTTCATGCTTTTCTCCTCTCACAGTTCCTCATTTTTTAAAAACAGATCATCTCCGAAACCTCATTGCGCTTTGCCACCTGAATCGGGAAATCACCCCCATGATACGGATTATCCGCCAGGTCAATTTCCATCCGCACGGTCTCATATGCAAGCTCCGGCAGGTTGTTTTCCTGACTCAGATGTCCCAGGATCACTTTTTTCAGGTTATCATGCAGCACCCTGCTTAACAGTCTGCCCGAATTTTCATTCGAAAGGTGCCCGCGGTTTCCGAGTATCCGCTGCTTGAGATAATAGGGATAGCTCCCCACCTGCAGCATATTTACATCGTGATTTGCCTCCAGTAAAAGGACATCCATCCCCTTTAAGCATTCCACGGTGTAGTCATTATAAGTACCAAGGTCTGTACACACAGCAGCATGGCTGCTGCCATAAGAAAAACGGTAGCCCACCGGATCTGCGGCATCGTGAGAAATACGCATCGGATTTACCGTCAGATCCTTAATTGTAAACGCTTCCTCTGCACAGACGGGATGAAAAAGCTCTTCCGGAATCTTTCCCACACTCTTCGTTTCCTGAATCGCGTCCGCAGTCTTTTCCGTCGTATAAATCGGAATTCCATACCGTCTGCTTAAAACACCAAGTCCGGCGATATGGTCAACATGTTCATGAGTGATCAAAATCGCATCAATATCCCGTCCTGTCAAACCAATATCGTTCAAGCCGTTTTCCACGCGCTTGCCGCTGATGCCTGCATCCACCAGCACATGGGTCGTATCCGTTCCCGCATAAATACAGTTTCCGCTGCTTCCGCTGGCAATACTGCATAATCTCATCTGCTCAGCCCTGCTTCCTTTAATCTTTCGTCTATCTGTCTGTAAGTATCCCCCAGGTCGGCACTATTGTCAATCACCACTTTACAGTGACATCGAAATTCTTCTTCCGAAAGCTGACTCGCAAAAATCTGTTCTACCTTTTCTTCGGAATATCCACGATCCTGCATCAGCCGCTTCCTGCGTACTTCTTTTTGTGCAAAAATGTACCATAGCTCATCCAGCAGCTCGCCATAGCCTTCCTCAATCAGGAGCGCCGCTTCCACAAAAAAGGCGTCGATTTTTCCAGCTTCGCGTTCGGCTTCGATCTCCTGCAAAATATAGGCTTTGACCGCCGGATGGATGACCGCATTGATCGCTTCCAGCAACTTATGGTCTGCAAAAATTTTCGCCGCCATTTTCTGCCGGTTGATCTGACCGTCCTCTTCCAGCGTGTCTGTTCCCAGAAGCCGGACGAGGGCATTGTAGCAGGGATTTCCCGGCTCGCGAACCTTATGCGCTGCTTCATCCGCCAGCAAAATCCGGCAGTTGCAGTGTGTCTGAATATATGCTAAAATCTTCGATTTTCCGGCCCCCACCCCGCCGGTAATTCCTATTGTTTTCATCATTTCGTTCCTTTTATTCATGACAATAGAATGCTCGCAGAGCGTGCATTCTACTATTTCGCGTCATACCAGTTCGCGCCGGTATGCAGATCCACCTCCAACGAAACGGAAAGCTCTGCCGCATGCTTCATCTTATCCTTTAAAAGCTCTGCCACCTCCGTAGCTTCCGCACGATCGGTCTCGATCAGCAGCTCGTCGTGAATCTGCAGACTGAGCCTGGAATTCAATTTCCTGCGATGCAGCTCTTCCCAGACATGGATCATCGCAAGCTTCATGATATCTGCCGCCGTACCCTGAATCGGAGAATTCATCGCCACGCGCTCGCCAAAGGAACGCTGCATAAAATTGCTGGATTTCAGCTCCGGAATCGGACGTCTGCGCCCGTAGAGCGTCGTCACATAACCGTTTCGCTTCGCATCCTCCACCTGTTTGTCCAGAAATGTCTTGACCTGCGGATAGGTCGCAAAATACTGCTCGATATAGGTTGCTGCCTCTTTCCGCGTGATGCTCAGATCCTGACTCAAGCCAAAGGAGCTGATGCCGTAAACGATACCGAAATTGACCGCCTTTGCATTGCGCCGCTGTAAGTCCGTGACTTCCTCAAACGGCGTATGGAACACCTTGGATGCCGTAATCCGATGGATATCTGCGTCACTTTTGTACGCCTCGATCAACTGCTCATCCCCGGAAATATGCGCGAGCACACGAAGCTCGATCTGGGAATAGTCCGCGTCCGTAAACAAGTAGTTGTCCTTTGGCACAAATACCTTGCGGATCAGCCGTCCCAGCTCTGTACGCATCGGAATATTCTGCAGATTCGGTTCCGTTGAAGAAATCCGTCCGGTCGCCGTGATCGTCTGATTGAAGGACGTATGGATTCTGCCGTCCTCCTCGATATAATCCGCCAGACCGTCCGCATAGGTCGATTTTAATTTCGTCAGCCCCCGATATTCCAGGATATCCGCAACAATCGGATTGTCTGCTGCGAGCTTTTCCAGAATGTCTGCAGCGGTCGAATATCCGGTTTTGGTTTTCTTTCCGCCCTTTAAGCCCATCTTTTCAAACAAAATCTCTCCCAGCTGCTTCGGCGAATTGATATTAAATTCACAGCCTGCCGCTTCGTGGATTTTTGTTTCCAGCTCGTTAATCCGGTCCACCAGCGCATCACCGTATGCCTGCAGCTCCTGTCTGCGTACCAGCACGCCCTCTTTTTCCATCTCATAAAGCACACGGGATACCGGCATCTCAATTTCATCAAACAGCTTCTGCATCCCGGCTTCTTCCAGTTTTTGGGAAAGCACCGGCACAGCCGCATAGCACACATACGCCAGTGTTCCGGCATATTCATAAAATTCTTCCGGTCTCTGCGCATATGCTTCCTTTAAAGAAAGCTTTTCAAACAGCTGCTTTCTCGTGCGGATCATGCGATCGAGCTGCTCCTTTGCAATGTCCTCCGGCTCATAATCGTTTTTGAGCGGATTTAACAGATACGCGGCAATCAAAACATCGAACAGCGTCTTTGTACCGCAGCTATCCTGGTCTTTTTCTCCATTGGACAAAAGCGCAGGATACGCTTTTTTGATTTCAAACGTAGAAAGGCCTATGCCCGCCAGATACAGCTCGGAAAGCTGACTGCAAAGCCACTGTGCGGTCAAAAAGCCCTCCGCCGGAAGCACTGCAATCTGTTCTTCGCCCCAGCACAGCGCCAGTCCGCAAAACTCGGTTTCTTCTATTTTTCTGCACTTTTTCTGATCGGATAACACTGCAAAGCCACAGTGTCCCGCTTTTTTGACCGCCTCGAAAATCTCCTGTGCCTCTGCCAAATCGCTCGTCACATGAATTTTTGCCGTCAAGCTATCCTGCTTCGTCTCTTTCTGCTCGAATCGTCCAAGCAGATTTTTAAATTCCAACTTCCGGAACAGCTGATACGCATCCTCTGTATACAGCTCTCCCAGCCGCGCTTCATTCCAGTCAAGCACCACAGGACTGTCGATGCGGATCGTCGCAAGATCGAGACTCAGATATGCCAGATCTTTATTGGCGATCAGCGATTCTCGCACCGCTTTTTTCGTCACCTCTTCGACATGCGCATACAAATTGTCCAGCGTTTGAAACTGCTTTAACAGCTCGGAAGCCGTCTTTTCACCGACCTTGGGCACGCCGGGGATATTGTCCGCCGTATCGCCCATCAGCGCCTTTAATTCGATAAAGCCGGCAGGCGTCACGCCGTACTTTGCTTCGACGTCTGCTGCATAATAATCCTCGACCTCTGTCCGCGCGCCCTTGGTTTTCGGAATTCTGATTTTAATTTTGTCACTCGCGATCTGTAAAAGATCCCTGTCCCCGGAAACCAGGGATACATCCATCCCCTCTTTTTCCGCGCGCTTTGCAAGCGTCCCCAAAATGTCGTCCGCTTCCAGTCCGGGCTGCTCCATCGTCCGGATTCCCATGGCATGCAGCACCTGCTTCATCACAGGAACCTGCTCGTGCAGCTCCTGCGGCATCGGCTTTCTCGTCCCTTTATATTCCGGGTACATCTCGTGCCGGAACGTCGGCGCTTTCACGTCGAACGCGACCGTCAGATATTCCGGCTTCTCTTCCTCCAGAAGCTTGAATAAAATATTTAAAAAGCCATAGACCGCATTCGTGTGAAGCCCCTCGGAATTGGATAAATCCGGCACGCCATAGAAGGCGCGGTTCAAAATGCTGTGTCCGTCAATTAAAACCAGTTTTTCACTCATTTATAATACCACCATCGTCAAAATCATAGTCGCCGCCAGAATCGCCATCGCTTCTGTCGCATACAGCCCATGCTGTAAGGAACTCAGGATATGCAGATGTCGCTTCTCGGTGTCAATCCGCATGCGCAGCTCTCTGTTTAAATCGAACGTATCGCCGTTTTCCAGGCGCTGCATCCCGGTTGTCACCAGAAACTGTATGCTCAGCTCCTCAAGGCAGGAACTGCATCCATCCACATGATTTAAAAATTTCTTTTCCGTGCGGTTATCCAGTTCATCCTTCAAAAACTGAGGAATCAGTTTTTCGGTCTGTTTGCAGTCCAGATCTGTCATATCACAGAGTCTCCTTTCATAAAACATCAGGGGCATCCCAGGCTGTGCCTAAAATGCCCCATTAGTATCTCATATTTTTTATAACATTGCAATTCCTTTACAATAGGTCTGCGCAACCGCATAATCGTCTTCCAAAACAACGATATCCGCATCGTAGCCGGCAGTTAATTTACCCTTCCGGTCATCTACCCGAAGAACACGGGCAGGGTTGATCGTGCAGGAATTTAATGCTGCATCGAAGGGAACCATCGCCTCTTCCACAAGAATCCTCAGCCCCTTGTTGATATTTAAGGTGCTTCCGGCGATCGTATCGGTTCCTTTTAATCTTGCCAGACCGTCCTCTCCAATTTCGATCGGATGACCGCCAAGCTCATAATTGCCGCCGGGCGGGCAGTGCTTTGCGCGCAGGGAATCACTGATCATAATGGAATAATCTCTTCCTTTCGCGGTGAAGAAGTTATTCAGTGCAGCCAGATGGGAATGACAGCCGTCACAGATGATCTCGCCGTAAATATCGCGGACACGCAGCGCGGTTCCGACCAGTCCGGGCTTTCTGTGATGATAAGGCGTCATGCCGTTGTATACATGTGTCATGCTCATCGCTCCGTTGGCGATTCCCATCAGCGCCTGCTCATAGGTCGCGCTGGAATGTCCCATGCTGACTACTACACCGTTCTGGCTGCAGTATTTCGTCAACGCAAATTCCGGATCATGCTCAGGAGCCATCGTGATATATTTGATCATGCCATGTGCGGCTTCCTGATACATTTTAAACTGTTCTACGGTCGGTTTTGCAATCGCTTCCGGGGGCTGCGCGCCCTTGTATTCCATATCCAGATAAGGTCCTTCGAAATGGATCCCCAGAATCTCTGCACCCTCGTAGCCTTCTTCCACAACCTTTGCGACATTTGCAACCGCTTTGGTCAGAACCTCCGGCATCTGAGTTACGGTTGTCGGAAGAATTGAGGTAACGCCTTCTTCCGGAATCCGTCTCATCCAGTCGCGCAGACCTTCCGGCTCGCCGTCGTTGGTATCGAATCCATAAGCACCATGCGTATGCACGTCAATAAAACCGGGAACAATCCGCTTATTGCCGTAATCCACATCTGCAGTCTTTGTCCCAAAAGGATATACATTTACGATTTTTCCATCGGCTACTTCCAGCTGAGCGGGAACAAACTGTCCTGCCAGCCAAACTCTTCTGCTCTGTAAAACCATGGTCTCCTGCCTCCTTCTTTGGCAAATCAAACGTTCAGAAAGCCTCCTGCAGACAAACCTGCAACGGCTTTCTGATTTTTGACCCTGTTATCATTTTCAGCAACAGAATGCATTAAAGTGCGGACAGAGCGTCCTCATCTGCGATCAAAACAAAGTTCGGATGCAGCTGCAGAATAGAAGCCGGAACCTGAGGTGTGATCGGTCCAAAGAAGGATTTCTTTAAAATCTCTGCTTTATCTTTGCCGCTGACAACCATCAGGACGCATTTTGCACGCATGATCGTAGCAATCCCCATGGTGTAAGCCTGACGCGGAACTTCGTCGATGGAGTTAAAGAAACGCTTGTTTGCTTCGATAGTCATCTCTGTTAAATCTACGCAATGAGTCTCTTTGTCGAACTCGTCGTTAGGCTCGTTGAAGCCAATGTGTCCATCATGTCCAAGACCCAGCAGCTGCAGATCAACACCGCCCATGGATGCGATCACTTTATTGTATTCCTCACAAGCTTTCTGACTGTCAGGCTCTGTGCCGTCCGGCAGATGGGTGTTTGCAGGATCAATATTTACATGAGAGAACAGATTGTCATGCATGAAGTAGTAATAGCTCTGCTCGTTCTCCTTGGGCAGGCCCTTGTACTCATCCAGGTTTACACTTCTTACGTTGGAGAAATCGTAGTCGCCATTTTCATAGCCTGCTACCAGATTTTTGTAAGTGCCGATCGGTGTGGAACCGGTTGCCAGACCCAGTACGCAGTCAGGCTTGTTGATGATCAGTGCACCAATATAGTTTGCAGCTTTTCTGCTCATATCGTTATAATCTTTGGTTTTGATAATTCTCATATCGCTTATTCTCCCGTTTCTGATAATGTTATTTTGTGCCGGAACCTCTCCGGCTACTCTATTCATTCTAATACATCCCGACTTTTTTCTCAATTGTTTTAAAAAAATAATTGTCCCAGGTTTACTCATAAGATTACAGTTCACACGCGCCTGGGCTGTGTCGGGAAACCAAATGTGCAGATCCTGCGGCTGTAAAACACCAGAAGGTACGCTTTACAAACATTCCGCTGTTTTGAAAAAGAATCGGAAGCCCCTCTTGCGAGGAGCCTCCGATGTGCCAGGTTTTTCGTGCCGCAGGGCACTGTCAATATTTAATTTCCTGTATCTATCGAATGGAGGGCTTTTCCCTTCGATAAGAATGTAAATGATAATTCCTGTACTGTAAAAATGTTTTACAGCATCTTCTGGATTTCGTCTGCTACAAACTGAACCTTGGTTCCGACGATAACCTGAACATTGTTCTTGTTGGGGCGGATAACGCCTGCAACGCCTGCAGATTTGATCTTCTTCTCGTCAACCTTGGTGTAATCCTTGATTTCGAAACGAAGTCTGGTAATGCAGTTATCCAGGCTGACAACGTTATCCTTGCCGCCGATACCTTCCAGCACGATCTCACCAACCTTGGTGTAGTCGTTATTTGCCAGAACAACCTGCTTTTCAGCTTCTGTATCATCATCCTCACGGCCGGGAGTCTTCAGATCAAACTTCACGATCGCGAAACGGAATACCAGATAGAATACAACGAATGCTGCAATGCCCAGAGGAATGATCATCCAGGTATTTGCTGCTGCCGGCAGGGATGCAGAGAACAGAAGGTCTGTTGCGCCTGCGGAGAAGGAGATGCCTGCACGGAAGCCAACTAAAACAGTGATTACGGTGAAGATGCCGTACAGCAGAGCGTATACAACATACAGACCGGGTGCAAGGAACATGAATGCGAATTCAAAAGGCTCGGTAACGCCGCAGATGAATGCACACAGAGCTGCGGAACCAACCAGACCGATTGCAACTTTCTTCTTCGTGCTCTTTGCAGTCTGGATCATAGCCAGCGCTGCACCGGGAACACCAAACATCATACAAGGGAAGAAACCGGACATGTACATACCAAGGCTCCAGCTTACGTCTGCGCTGGTCTCACCTGCCCAGAAGTGGGACAGATCGCCAAGGCCGATGGTGTCAAACCAGAATACGTTGTTCAATGCATGATGCAGACCAACAGGGATCAGCAGACGGTTTAAGAATGCGTAGATACCTGCACCTACAGCGTCAAGGCCTACAATACCCTCACCAAGAGCTACCAGACCACCGAAGATCAGAGGCCATACAAACAGCAGCACTGCAGAAACAACGATGGAAATAACGCCTGCGATGATCGCTACACAACGTTTGCCAGAGAAGAATGCCAGCCAATCAGGCAGCTTCGTGCTCTTAAACTTGTTGTAGCAGGTAGAACCGATCACACCAGCTAAAATACCGATGAAAGGGTTCGCGATTTTTCCAAATGCCAGCATAGCGCTTTCTTTTTCTGCCATAGAAGGCATGATGGTTGTAACCACGCCTGTGGAAAGCAGAGTTGTCATCATCAGCCAGGAAGCCAGAGCTGCCAGGCCGCCGGTGCCATCATTTTTATCGGACATGCCGACACCAACACCGATAACGAACAGGATCGCAATGTTATCGATCAAAGCTCCGCCTGCTTTTACCAGGAAGAATCCCAGTGTCTGAGCAAAGCCAACTACGTCACCACCCTGCATGGTGGACGGACAAAGTAAATAGCCGATACCCATCAGGATACCGCAAATGGGAAGGCAAGCTACCGGAAGCATTAAAGCCTTACCAAGTTTCTGTAACCATTTCATAAAAGTTACCCCTTCTTGTTTAATACAATGCAGATTCTTTCTGCACTGTGGTTTCCGCCCTGGCCGCGGATTTATTCATAAAGGTACACACCTTAACGAATACTTTGGAAAACTGTCAGCGTTATCGATTTATAAATTCTCTTTTAAAAACGCTTCCAGCGCTGCTGCGCAGGCTTCTTCATCCTCTCCTTCTACAGTAAAGGAAAGTGTATGCTCTTTCTTTGCGCCCAGCATCATCAGGGACATGATCTTCTTTGCATCTCCCTTTTTTGCGCCGCTTTCTACCGTAACGATGCTTTTAAACTTTGCGGCTTCCTTTGCCAAGAGCCCTGCCGGTCTTGCATGAAGACCGAGCTCATCCTGAATTGTGTAAGAAAACTGTGTCATGTTCTGTTCCTCCTGTGGTCACTTCTTATTCTCTTTGCAGTGCCGCTTCAGAAATTTATGTGCGGCATTGCTTTTATTCATGACAATAGAATACTCGCAGAGCGCATGCATTCTATTATTTTCAAATTTCCCGAATCGCCTTGCGAAGCCCCAGTACATAGGTCGGGGAAACGGACAATTCGTCAATCCCCATATCCACAAAGGTCTTTGTCAGCGTCGTATCTGCTCCAAGTTCTCCGCAGATGCCGACCCACGCGCCGCCTTTATGACCATTTTCGATCGTCATCCGGATCATCCGAAGCACTGCAGGATGATGGGAATCATAAATGGTATCAAGGCTCTGGTTCTGACGGTCGATCGCCAAAGTGTACTGCGTCAGGTCGTTTGTACCGATACTGAAGAAGGATACTTCCTTTGCCAGCTCTTCACTGATCATGACTGCTGCAGGTGTCTCTACCATAATACCCAATTCAACCGGTGCAATCTCAATTCCTGCCGCTGTCAGCTCTGCCTTAACCTCTTCCACGATCTCTTTGATTCGAAGGATCTCTTTAACTGAGATAATCATCGGGAACATGATGGCTGCAGTACCATAAACGGACGCTCTGTAAATTGCACGGAGCTGTGTTTTAAACACGTCAATCCGATCCAAACAGATACGGATCGCACGATAGCCCATCGCCGGATTTTCTTCTTTTGGAAGCTTGAAGTAATCCACCTGCTTGTCCGCTCCGATATCAAGTGTACGGATGATAACCTTTTTGCCTTCCATCCGGCTCAATACTTCTTTATAAATTTCAAACTGCTCTTCCTCGGAAGGATAGTCTTCCCGTCCGAGATACAAAAATTCGCTTCTGAAAAGTCCGATACCGCCTGCATCATTTAAAAGCACCTTATCCACATCTTCCGGGCTTCCGATATTCGCATAAACGTTAATCTTTCGACCGTCTCTTGTCACATTATCGAGTCCGATCAGCTTTTCAAGCTCCGCACGTTCTCTGCCGCAGGCTTCCTTTTTCTGAACTAATTCCGCAAGCACAGCCTCTTCCGGATCCAGATAAAGCTTTCCATCCAGACCATCTACAACTGCATCCATGCCGTGGTATTCTTTTAACAGCTCCACATCGGTCTGCACCAATGCCGGAATATTCATCGAACGTGCCAGAATCGCTGTATGGGAATTTGCTGAACCGTTGCGGGTTACAAATGCGAGAATCTTACTTTTATCGAGGGAAACAGTCTCACTCGGAGTCAAATCATCTGCCAGCAGGATCACCGGCTCCTCTGAAGCAATACTGCCGTCCCCGATGCCTGCCAGGATACGGATCACACGTCCGGAAATATCTTTGACATCTGCGCTGCGCGCTTTCATATAATCATCATCCATGGAAGCAAATACTGCTGCGAACTGCTCTCCTGTGGTATGCACTGCATATTCTGCATTGACCTTTTCACTCCGGATCAGTCCGGTGATCGCATCGAGATAATCGCCATCATCCAGCATCATCTTATGCACATCGAAGATCATCGCCTGTTCTTCGCCTGCTTCTGCAAGCGCTTTTTCATATAAGTCATCCAACTGTCCGATGGCAGTCTCCTTAGCTGCTTCGAACCGGGCAACCTCTGCCTCTGCATCAGCAACCTGCTTCTGCTCCAGGACATATTCCTGCTTTTCATAAAGGTAAATTTTCCCGATCGCAATTCCCTTCAGAACGCTTTTTCCCTGACAAACTACCATTTCATCATCCTCTTTGAACATTTATTTTGCAGGATGCAGCTTCATAACCGCATCTGTTGTTTCCACGTCCTTGCCGGTAAAGGTTTCTACCTGCTCATATGCATCAGAATTGCAAATAATCATCGGTGTGATTGTTTCTCTTCCACTCGCTTTGATCTTGTCCAGATCTGCAACGACAAGCAGATCGCCCTTTTTCACATCCTGACCCTCTTTTACCTTCTGTTCAAAGGGCTCACCTTTTAATTCTACAGTATCCAGACCGATATGGATCAGAATTTCAGCACCATCTGCAGTCGTAATGCCTACCGCATGACCGGTCGGAAATACGGTACTGATCTTGCCGTCTGCCGGAGCGTAAACATGTCCGTCCTGCGGGATCACAGCAATGCCCTTACCGAGGATTTCCTCAGCGAAGGTCGGATCCGGAACCTCCTTAATGCTGACACATTTTCCCTTCATCGGTGCTGTAAGCTCAATCCCTTTATCCTTTTTAAAACGATCAAAAAATCCCATTTTTCTTTCCTTCCTTTTTTTTGATATCTGCATATTTCAGCTGGACTGCGAGATAGATCACTTCCTCCTCCGTCATCTTGCAGGAAACCACGGATTCTATATAGTCTCTCATCGCTCTTGCCAGCTCATACTCATTTCTGTAATTTGCCCTGACAAATTCGTTAAAGCGAGCATCCTCTGTAATCCAGCCCTCTTTGTTCTGGATCAACCGGTTCAGCATAAACTTCAGATTCGTGATCAACCGGTCCTCATAAACCAGGTCTTCCGGAAAATGGTAATCTGCCCGAATCATTCCGATCAGGTGACGGATTATCTCCGTCATAATCTGAGTATCTCTCAGGCGCATCCCGCCAAATTCGCTGTTGACCAGATGAAACGCGATCGATGCAGCCTCATCCTCCGGCAGTCTCACTTTGATCCGCTCCTCGATCAGATCGAGGGCATGACAGCCAATCTGGAATTCTTCCGGATAAAATCTGCGGATTTCGCTGTAAAGCGCATTTTCAAACAGCATGCCGTCCTTAAACCGTCTCAGTGCGAAATCGATATGGTCGGTCAGCGCAAGATAAACGTTTTGGTTGAGCTGCATGGAAAGATGACTCTTCGCATAGGAAATAATCTCATCTGAAACCTGCACGCATTCCATTGGCATATTGGCAAGCAGCTCCTGAAACCGTGCCTGTAAATCCGGACTTCCCAGATGAAAAATCTTCTCCACCTGCGCAGCCTTGATCTCCTGACCGCTTTTTTTCTGGAAGCCGATGCCCCTGCCCATCGCCACGATCTCCCGTCCCTGATCATCCAGCGCGGAGATCACATTGTTATTGATTACCCTTTCTATCCTCATGCCCCGCTCCTGAAATGCAGCCCATGCGCAACAATCAACTGTCCGGTATCCCACATGGTCTTGCAGACTCTTTAGAAACAAAAAACCAAATTTTATAAACCAGTTCTGCAGAAATATATAATATCTGAAAAACTAATTTATAAAACTTGGTTTTGCCTGCCTGCCAGTAACAATCCAATTTATCTTATCGTGCTGTCGTACCAACTGACCTTAGTATACTGAACATCCATTCAGAAGTCAACCTTTATTTTTCATTTTGTCTTATTTTGTCCTTTTATTTTTTATTTTAGCATCCAGATTGCACAATCCGCCGGACCTTTCTTTTCCAGAAGTGTCCGGCGGAATCGTCATTTCTTCTTATTATATCCTATTTTCAGGACATCTCATTAAACAATTCTGATTTTTGTCCAACATCATGCTTCCATCAATGCTTCCATCTCGTCAAGCAGGCTGTCAAACAGCTTCAGTGCGCGGTGTACCGGCTCTGCGGTGCGCATATCAACGCCAGCGCCCTGCAGCAGGGAAATCGGATCTTTGGAGCAGCCGCCGGACAGGAAGTTTAAGTAATCCTTCACCGCAGGCTCGCCCTCGCTCAAAATCCGTTCAGACAGCGCCATCGCAGCGGAAAAGCCCGTCGAATACTGGAACACATAATAGTTGTAATAAAAATGCGGAATTCTCGCCCATTCGCGGTCGATTAAGTCATCCACAACAACCGCATCCCCATAATAGAATACGTTTAAGTCGTGGTAAATTTTGTTCAGGCCCTCTGCCGTTAAGCTGCCGCCGTTTTGTACCAGCTCGTTGATCTTTAACTCGAACTCTGCAAACATCGTCTGGCGGTACAGAGTCGTACGGAACTGCTCGAGGAAATAGTTGATCAGGTACGCTCTGGTCTTTTTGTCCTGCGTTTTTTTCAGCAGATGCTGCATCAGAAGCGACTCATTGCAGGTAGATGCGACTTCCGCAACAAAAATTACATACTCTCTGTCCACAGGCTCCTGATTTTTGGTGGAAAGATAGGAGTGCATCGCATGTCCCATCTCGTGCGCCAGCGTGAACTCGGAATCCAGCGTGCCCTTATAATTTAAAAGCACATACGGATGCACAATCTGTCCTGCGCTGTACGCACCGCCGCGCTTGCCTTTGTTTTCGTAAACGTCGATCCAGCGGCTTTCAAAGCCGTGCTTTAACACTTCCCCGTACTCTTTTCCGAGAACGGCAGTCGCATCCAGCACTTCCTCCTTCGCTTTTTCAAATGGAATCTTCACATCCGCATCCGCAACGAGGGAGGTGTAAAGATCGTACATATGAAGCTCATCCGTCTTCATCAGCTTTTTGCGCAGACGCATATAACGGTGCAGAATGCCGATGTCCTCATGAACGGCTTCGATCAGGTTATGATAGACTTCCACAGGCACGTTGGTCGCATCCAGCGAAGCGTGCAGGGCGTCCGGATATTTGCGCGCCTTTGCAAAGAATTTCAGCTGGCTGACCTGCGCGTTCAGCAGTCCTGCTGCCGTATTTAACACCTTGCCATAGCCGCCGTAAAGGGATTCAAACGCCGCTTTTCTCACATTTCGATCCGGGCTCTGCATCAGCGGGATAAAGCTTCCGCCGGTCACTTCCAGCTCTTCTTCGTTGCTGCCTTTTATCGGGTCAAAGGTCAGGTCTGCATTTACCAAAGACGAATAAACCGTTCCGGGCGCCTGCGCCATCTCCCCTGCATCTGCCAGTATCTTTTCCAGCTCCGGCGATAAAATATGATCCTTGCATCTGCGCACTTCATTGATGCTTCTGCGATACTTTAACAGCTCCGGCTTTTCTGCATAAAATGCTTCCAGCTTTTCCTCCGGAATGCTCAGAATTTCCGGGTCTGCAAAGGAAATCAGACCGCTGCATTCTACATATAAGCCCATCGCGCGCGCAGACAGCGTCTGTCCTGCCGCGTCCGCCGTATCCTGATCCTTGACGCGGGACGCATAACCGTAAATTTCGCTCAGCATGCAGTCGAGCTTTTCTGTCAGAACCGACCAGTCATACAGCGCCTGTGCGCTCTCACCCAGCCGTCCGGCATATTCTGCCGCTTCCTCTGCGACCTTTTTCGCCGCCGCAAAATCCTTTTCCCAGTCCTCTACAGTCGCATACATGTCCTCGATCGCCCAGGTGTCCTCTTTCTTTACCTGGCTGCGCATCGGAATCTTCTGATTTTCTTCCATGTCAAATCCCCTTTTCTGAAATCGCTTATTCCGTTTGAAAAAGTCTTACTTCTCCAAACGCCTGTGCCTATTATAAGGGACATGCGAAGAAACCGCAAGCGCTGTAGCGGCAAAGGACGTTTTGTGAATAAAACAATAGAATGCACGCTCTGCGAGCATTCTATTGTCATGAATCAAAAGATTTTCGAAAAGTAGAAACGTCCGCCTCACAGCTTTTTCAGAGAAATCTGCCATGCTGCGTAATCGGAATCCGCGCCCGGGAGCCGCAGTCCGCCACGCATCAGCGCAGCTCCTGTCAGCACCTGTTTTTGCATCCTGTCTTTTTTATCCCCTTTTAAATCTGTCAGGCTCACTTCATAGGAAGCATCGCTGCACAGTCCTCTCGGATAAACAAACTTCGCCGCGCAGTTGGTCTGCACATGCTGGTAAACCGCACTGATCAGCGCTTTGGATGCGTCCTTTGCTGCCATTTCCCATACGACGCAGTTGTTGTCCTGCGGGCTTGTCAGACGAAAATAACTGCCATCCGAAATCAGGTCGTAATACTGCTTGAACACCTCGATCTGGCGCTTTACCTCGACCTTTTCTTCCTCCGTCATCTTGTTTAAATCCAGCTCGTAGCCAAACGTGCCCGCCATCGCCACACAGCCTCTTGTCGCAAGCGGCGTCACTCTGCCGGTCTGGTGGTTCGGCACTGCGGAAACATGCGCGCCCATTGTCGAAACCGGATAGCCAAACGACGTGCCGTACTGAATCTGCAGGCGTTCGATCGCATCCGTATCGTCGCTGCACCAGATCTGCGGGGAATAATAGAGCATCCCGGCATCAAACCGTCCGCCGCCTCCGCTGCAGCCCTCCAGTAAAAGGTGCGGATAGGCCGAAAGCATACCGTCCAGTACACGGTATAAGCCCAGCATGAACCGGTGCGCCATCTCGCCCTGCTTTTCGGCAGGCAGGGATGTAGAATATTTATCGCAGATGCTTCGATTGAAATCCCACTTCACATAGCTGATCGGTGCGCTTGCAAGCACGCTGCAGAGCCGTTCCAGGATGTAATCCTGTACATCTTTTCTGGAAAAATCGAGAATCATCTGATGTCTGCTCAGATTCGGCTTTCTGCCCGGAATCTTTACCGCCCAGTCAGGATGTGCCCGGTACAGATCGCTGTCCTCCGAAATGCATTCCGGCTCGAACCAGATGCCGAACTTCATTCCAAGTCCAACAATACGGTCTCCCAGCTCCTTTAAGCTGCAGCCCAGCTTCTTTTCATTCGGGAACCAGTCGCCCAGACCGGAACGGTCGTCGTCACGCTTTCCAAACCATCCGTCGTCCATAACGAACAGCTCGACGCCAAGCTCTGCCGCATCCTTTGCGATCGAAACGAGCTTGTCCCCGGTAAAGTCAAAGTAAGTGCCCTCCCAGTTGTTAATCAACACCGGACGGCGCTTGTTTTTCCATTCGCCCCGGCAGATGTGCTCCCGGATGACCTGATGGAAATTATGGCTCAGCTTTCCAAAGCCCTCGGACGAGCAGCTCAAAATCACCTCCGGCGTATCAAAGCTCTCGCCCGGCTCCAGCATCCACGCAAAGTCGTCCGGATGGATGCCGCAGATCAGACGGGTCTGATCGATCTGGTCTTTTTCTGTTTCCATTAAAAATTCGCCGCTGTATACAAAAGATACACCGTAGCAGAGCCCTTTTGTCTCGTTTGTATCCTTTTCACATACGACTGCAAACGGGTTGTAGTGATGGCTGGATGCGCCTCTCACACTGCCGATCGCAGAAATACCGTGCGCAATCGGAGTGCGCTGCAGGGTGCGCTCCATTGCATGCTTTCCATAAAAGGTCAGCCATTCATAGTCGCCGGACAGCCAGTCCAGACACATGCTGGCAGCCTTTAACAGGACAACTTTACCCATTGTCCGGTTCACAACTTTCACAGCCCTTGTAATGATGTCCAGCTCTTCCAGAACGCCATACTGTAAAAGCACTTCCAGTCCGCTTTCCGGATCCCGCAAAAGGATGCCGAGGGTTTCCGCTTCTGTTTCATCCGCATAAACAGCCGGCAAGCCCGGAATGCTGTATTTTCCTCTGGAAAGCTCATATCCGGCATAACAAAGCGTTACCGCCTGGCTCCCGTTTTCATTTCTGACGCGCAGGGCACTGATCCGGTAATCCCCCGTTCCGAAACAGCTGTACTCCTGCGGCGCAAGATCTGAGGAAAGTCTGTCGTCAGCACAGGACGCTTCATACGCATAGCCGGAAAATCCGCGGTCATCCGGCGGAATCCGGTAAGAAAGATCGGAATTGTCCGTCTTTTCCCCGTAATAGGTATGCAGCAGCATGCCGTAGGCATCCACTTTCATCTGATACGTCGTATTTTTGGTCTGCAGCGTAAAAGTACGCTGCTTTTCGTCTGCATAAACTGCCATGGCAAATCCCCTCCTGTTTTTTCTTAAGGCAGAACGTCCATCGAATGTACCTTCTGCTCCGTTTCATGCCTGATTGTGCCATCGGTTTTTATTTTACCATATCCCGCCTTCTGTCTGCAATCCATCCTTTGATCCCTGCAAAAAAACTTTTTACAAATCCTTATGCTGTTTTTTCGAACTGGGAATTATACAGCTGCGCGTAAAATCCGCCCTTTGCAAGCAGTTCTTCGTGCGTGCCCTGCTCTGCAATATCTCCGTTCTTCATGACCAGAATCACATCCGCGTCCCGGATCGTCGAAAGTCGGTGGGCAATGACAAAGCTCGTTCTGCCCTTCATCAGGTTATTCATCGCTTTCTGGATCTGGATTTCTGTTCTCGTATCGACGGAGCTGGTCGCCTCGTCCAGAATCAAGATCGGATTGTCAGCAAGAATTGCACGTGCAATCGTCAAAAGCTGTTTCTGTCCCTGCGAAACGTTGGTCGCGTCTTCATTTAACTCCATCTGATAACCGCCCGGCAGCGTCCGGATGAAATGATCCGCATGTGCCGCTTTTGCCGCCGCGATGACTTCCTCATCTGTTGCATCCAGCCGTCCGTAACGGATATTTTCCATAATGGTTCCCTGGAACAGCCAGGTATCCTGCAGTACCATGCCAAACATTTCACGCAGCTGTCCTCTGTTGAAATTCCGGATATCGTGTCCATCCAGGCAGATTCTGCCGCTGTTTACGTCATAGAAACGCATCAGCAGCTTGACCATTGTCGTCTTTCCGGCGCCGGTCGGTCCAACAATCGCAACCATCTGCCCCGGTTTTACTTCACAGGAGAAATCCTGAATAACGATTTTATCCGGTGTATAGCCAAACCGTACATGCTCAAAGCTTACGGCACCGGTCAGATGATCCATTGATACCGGATGCTCAACGGTCTGCTCTTCCTCTTCCTCGTCCAGGAATTCAAAAACACGCTCTGCTGCAGCCGCTGCGGACTGCAGCATGTTTGAAACCTGTGCAATCTGTGTGATCGGCTGTGTGAAATTTTTCACATACTGGATAAACGCCTGGATATCGCCGACCTCGATCGTGCCGTTTACCGCCAGAACACTTCCCAGCACTGCAACCGCAACATAGCCGAGGTTTCCGACAAAGGTCATGATCGGCTGCATCAGACCGGAAATAAACTGGGATTTCCACGCGGATTCATACAGTCTGTCGTTTGTCCGGGAAAACGTTTCCTCCACCGCTTCTTCGCGGTTGAACGCCCGGATGACCATATGGCCGCTGTAGGTTTCCTCTACCTGTCCATTTATTTCACCGAGACAGCTCTGCTGCTCCACGAAATATTTCTGGGAATGTTTGACCACAAATCCGATCAAACCGCCGGAAATTGGCAGAATCACCAGTGCGATCAGCGTCATCAGAGGACTGATCGACAGCATCATAATCAACACGCCGATCATCGTCGCAATCGAGGTAATTAACTGGGTCACGCTTTGGTTTAAGCTCTGTCCCAGCGTATCGACATCGTTCGTGATTCTCGAAAGCACTTCTCCGACCGTTCTGGATTCGAAATATTTCATCGGCATCCGGTTGATTTTTTCGGAAATTTCCTTTCGCATCCGATAACACAGCTTCTGCGTCACGCCGGTCATCAGCCAGCCCTGAATGAAGTTAAACACTGCGCTGATACAGTAAATTCCAAGCAGCAGCAACAAAATCCTGCCGATTTTTTCAAAATCAATACCGCCGGTACCGCTCACCTTTGCGACCAGACCGTTGAACAGCTCTGTTGTCACCTTACTGAGCACTTTTGGTCCGATAATATTAAATACCGTACTTCCGATTGCAAATAAGATTACGACGCCGAGCACAATCCGATAGCTTCCAAGGTAGGCAAACAGCTTTTGGATCGTTCCCGTAAAATTCTTTGCCTTTTCCCCGGGCATCATTCCCCTGCCCGGTCCGTGTCCCATCATTGGACGCTTTTTATTTTGCTCCTGACTCATTCTGCTATGCCTCCTTTCAGCTCGCTTTCCGACAGCTGCGAGCGTGCAATTTCCTGATAGGCGCTGCAGTTTTTCATCAGCTCTTCATGGGTTCCTTTTCCAACGATTTTTCCATCCTCCAGAACGAGAATCTGCTCCGCATTCATGATTGTACTGATTCTCTGCGCAACGATCAGCACCGTCGCGTCCGCGGCCTGTTCGTGCAGCGCCTTTCGAAGCGCTGCGTCCGTTTTGTAATCCAACGCAGAAAAGCTGTCGTCAAACAGATATACCTTCGGATGCTTTGCAATGACCCTGGCAATCGCAAGACGCTGCTTCTGTCCACCGGACACGTTACTGCCTCCCTGCGCAACCGGACTATCATAGCCTTCCGGCTTTGCATCGATAAACTCGGTTGCCTGCGCTGTCTGCGCCGCTTCCTTCATCGTTTCGTCGCTGATTTCATCTTCTCCTGCGAGCTTGATATTGGAAGCGATCGTCCCGGAAAAGAGCACGCCCTTCTGGGGAACCAGTCCCATCACTTCCCGTAATTTATGCTGGCTCAAATTTCGGATGTCCACACCGTCCAGCGTAATTTTTCCTTCCGTCACATCGTAAAATCTCGGGATCAGCTGAATCAGCGTTGATTTGCCGCAGCCTGTGCTTCCGATTACAGCGGTCGTCTGTCCGGGTTTTGCCGTAAAGCTGATATGCTCCAGTACGTCCCCCTCTGCCCCGGGATATTTAAAGCTTACGTCCTCAAACCTCAGTTCTCCCCTGCACTGCGTCAGCTTTTCATCCTCCGTTTTTTTTGCATCCACAATGCTGCTGTCCGTCCGCAAAATTTCCTCAATTCGGTCTGCTGCCACACCTGCACGCGGAAGCATGACGGAAACCATCGTAATCATCAAAAAGGACATGACGATCTGCATCGTATAGGTCATAAACGCCATCATATCGCCAACCTGCAGGTTTCCGGCGTCGATTCCCTTTGCACCGAACCACACGATCATGACGGTAACGCAGTTCATAATCAGCATCATCGCCGGCATCATAAAGGTCATTACGCGGTTGGTGAACAGCTGCGTTTTCATCAGGTTCTGGTTCGCTTCATCAAACCGTTTTTCTTCGAATTTTTCTCTGGAAAATGCACGGATAACCGAAAGCCCAGTCAAAATTTCCCTGGAAACCAGGTTCATCCGGTCCACTAATTTCTGCATCAGCTTAAATTTCGGCATTGCAACGCTCACCAGGATCAGTACAACCGCCATAATGACCGCTACCGCAAGCCCAATGATCCACGCCATGCCCGTTTTTGTGCCAACCACCTTCAAAACACCGCCGATTCCGAGGATCGGGGCATAGCTTATCATCCGAAGCAGCATGACCGCGACCATCTGTACCTGCTGAATATCGTTCGTGCTTCTCGTAATCAGGGATGCTGTCGAAAACTGATGCATTTCTCCACTGGAAAACGACAACACTTTGCCAAATACCTGACCGCGCAGATTTTTACCGATCGATGCTGCAGCGCGGGACGCAAGGAAGCTGACTGCAATCGCGCACACTGCCATCAGCAGCGTAAAGCCGAGCATTTTTCCGCCCGTTTTTAAAAGATATGCGATCTGGATGCTGCCCGGGTCTTTCCCCAGCGCTTCATATTCCTCTTTCACAAATAAAATCGCCTTCTGGTTCAACAGGGAATCACTCATATCGCCCAGCTGGTCTGTGATCGTCTCCCGCAGCGAAAGCAGCTGCTCCTCGGAGAGAGAGCCGTTTTGCAGCGCTTGGAGAAGCTGAAGCTGCTCCTTGGTGGGCGCCGCTGCATCTGCTCCGTCATTCAGCGCGGTCTCCGCACTTTCGTCCATCGCAGACAGCATCACCATCGGCATCCGGAACGTATCGTTTAACGCTTCCAGATCCGCCGTTTTATTCGTTGTCCGCTCGTAAGTACCGTCCTCTGCCTGTTCATAGCAGGAAGCGGTCAGCTCTTTTTCCCCTTCTGTCATTAAATTCTGCAGGCTGCCCCAGGTCTCCTCCCGCATCCACTCGGGCGCAGCATAAGTGATACCGCCCTGCTGAATTCCGACGTCCACGATATCCGATGTATACTGCGGCAGTGCCAGATCACAGTACGCCTGCACGATCAGCAGAAGTACAATGGCCAGCACTGATTTTTTACATTGTTTTAAATAGCTCAGTAGCCGAAACATTTTCTGTTCTATTCCTCCATTCCATCCACATTCCTGAATGCTGCAATTTCTGTTTCCAGTACATCTCCAAACCGTTCCCACTGTTTAATCAGCTCACGGAATCTGCCTTCGCCCATTCTTTCTACAACTCGCTGGGCAAACACTTCCATAATACCGTGTCCCTGATCTCTTCTTTCCTGTCCGGCCTCCGTCAGCGAAACATAGCTGCTTCTTCGGTCTTTCGGGTCAATACTGCGCACGCACAGCCCTTTTTCCTCCATGCCACGGAGCAGTCTGGAAAGTGCCGACGGTAATATTTCCATTTTTTTCTGCAGATCGGAAATCGCTGCGCCGTAAATTGCATCGTGCTGCGCACTCAGCTTATGAATCATCTCCAGCACTGCAAATTCCATATTTCCAACTCCGGGATGCAGTACAGAATAATCCATCCTCCGAAACCTGCACATGACATGCTCAAATTCTCTCGCCAGTTTTAACGCGTCATCCATTTCTCCTCCTGTATCAAAGCGCCTGCAGTGCAAAGAGCTCACCCCAAGCGCCGATTTTCCCTGTCTGCTTTTTTCATTAACATTGCTAATATTTAACATTGTTAATTACGTTGGCCTATTCTACTCTTCTATCTACAGAAATACAATAAAAATTCTATAAACTTTTCATAAAAAATCACACAATCTGCCTGCCTTGACTTTTTTTCTCTCCTATGCCACAATTTTTCTATCCGGCAGGCTAAAGCAGGCACGTTTTTTTACGGTCTGCCTCCGGGCAGCTTCCTTGCCCGGAATATTTTTTCTAATCTGAATCATCCTTACTATAACGGTTTTTCCGGGAAAGAGGTTCTTATGAAATTTTTTTCGTCCACTCGCTATACGCCGCAGCAGCTGCAGAATATCGCGATCGATTTATTCTGCGACGTCCTCGGCAGCATCCTTTCCGCAATCGGCATCTATACCTTTGCAAAGCTCGCAAGCTTCGCGCCTGGCGGTATCTCCGGCGTCGCCCTGATTTTGAACCACCTGTGGAACCTGCCGATCGGTACAACCTCCCTCGTCATCAACATTCCCCTGATTTTGCTCAGTTACAGGATTGTCGGGCGTAAATTTATGATCAAATCCATCCGCACGATTCTGATCAATACCTTTTTTCTGGATTTCGTCTTTCCGCTCACGCCTGCCTATGACGGCAATCCTATGCTCGCTGCGCTTTTTTCCGGCGTATTTTTCGGCTGCGGTCTTGCGCTGATCTACATGAGAGGCTCGTCTACCGGCGGTACGGACTTCCTTACTATGTCCATCAAAGCGCTGCACCCGCACCTTTCTATCGGCGCTGTCACGATGGCAATCGACCTCGTCATCATCCTGATTGGCTGGCCTGTTTATGGTAATCCCGACGCAGTTTTATATGGACTTATTTCTACGTTTGTAACCTCGACCGTCATCGATAAAATCATGTACGGCACGAGCGCCGGAAAGCTCGCCATCATCATCACGACGCAGGGTCCTGCCATGGCAACGCATATCGACGAGGTCTGCGCAAGAGGATCGACGCTGATCCGCGCAAAAGGTTCTTATACCACGACCGAGCGCCAGGTACTGCTCTGTGCCTGCTCCAAGGCCGAAGCGTACAAGGTTCGCCGCGCCGCACATCAGACCGATCCGGACGCATTTGTCATGATTACGGAAACCAGCGAGGTCTTCGGAGAAGGCTTTATCGATCCAACCGATAACGTAAAAATACAATAGAATGCTGCGCATTCTATTGTCAGAAATAAATCGGAGGCGAGGGCAGCAGCTGCCTTCGCCTCCTCAGAAAGAGAAAGGAACAGAACATCCCTATGAAATTTCCCAAATTTTTACCGGACGGCGGCACGATCGGCTTTGTCGCCCCTTCCTTTGGCTGTGCAACCTCCCCTTATCAGGAAACGTTTGAACACGCCCAGAAACGCTTCACCGAGCTTGGCTACCGGCTTGACCTCGGACCAAACTGCTATGAAAGCAGCGGCGTCGGCATCAGCAACACCCCCGAAAAATGCGCGCAGGAGCTGATGGATTATTATGTAAAATCCGACAACGACTGTCTGATTTCCTGCGGAGGCGGCGAACTGATGTGCGAAATTCTTCCATATATGGATTTTGACCGCCTTGCGAAAGCCGATCCCAAATGGTACATGGGCTATTCCGACAACACGAATATGACCTATCTTCTCGCAACCCTTGCAGATACCGCCTCCATCTACGGTCCCTGCGCCGGCGCTTTTGGCATGGAGCTGTGGCATCCCGCTATTTCCGATGCCTTCCACCTGCTGACAGGGCGCACACAGACCGTATCCGGCTACCCCCTCTGGGAAAAGGAAGCTTTAAAAGATGAAACGAATCCCCTCGCGCCCTATCATGTGACTGAGCCGCGCGTCCTGCGCTGCTACGGGACGGAGTATGCACAGAGGACTAACGGCACGACGCATTTGTACAACGACCAGTTAAACAGCGACCCGCAGCTTGCGGGTGGTAACCTACAGACAGGCGCTGTATCGCCAGCCTCTGCCCCAAGCTTTCACGTCTCCGGCAGACTCCTCGGCGGCTGCATGGATTGTCTCGTCAATCTGACCGGAACCCGTTTCGATAAAACGAAGGACTTTATCGAGCGCTACAAAGAGGATGGCATCATCTGGTTTCTTGAAGCCTGCGATTTGAACGTCTTCTCTATCCGCAGAGCCATGTGGCAAATGGAACAGGCTGGCTGGTTCGAACACGTCAAAGCCTTCCTGATCGGTCGCCCGCTGTGCTTCGGACAGGACATGATGGGCCTCGATCCATATCAGGCGGTACTGCCCGTCGCACTTTCCCACCATGTCCCGGTAATTATGGACATCGATCTCGGACATCTTCCGCCAATGATGCCGCTGATCGTCGGCAGCCTCGCTGACGTGACTGTTTCCGGAAACGATATCCGAATCGACATGCAGCTGCGCTGACGATAAAACAAGCCGAACGCGTTATTTCATGCCGGGCACACCTTAATTCCCGTATACCCGGATCACGCCGGACACTTCTTTTAACACCGACATGCCTTTTAAGATGCTGAGCGCATCGTTAAAATGTTTTTCCCGCACCGGGTCGGTGATGATGACAAGCTCTGCAACGCCGTCATGGCTGCGCTTCTGCACGACCTGCGCGATGCTCACGTCGTTATTGCCCAAAATCCCGGCAATGTTGGCGAGCGCGCCGGGCTTGTCCGTTACCTGAATCCGTAGGAAAAACCGACTGACCGTATCCTCTGCGGATTTCACCGGAAGATCCCGGTAGCAGCCATAGCCGATCTTGCCGCAGGAATGGTGCAGGATGTTTCGCATCACGTCGATCACATCCCCCATCACTGCGCTCGCTGTCGGCAGCTGTCCTGCGCCGCGCCCCATAAACATCGCGTCGTCACAAGCTTCCCCGTGGATAAATACCGCATTGAACGAATCCCGGACAGTCGAAAGCGGATGCTGCTCCGGCAAAAGCATCGGATGTACTTTAACCTCTACGCCGCCTTCTGTCAGCCTCGTCATACCGATCAGCTTGATCACATAGCCGAATTCCTTCGCATAGCGGATATCCTCCGCCGTGATGTGTGTAATGCCCTCGGTATACACCTGGGAAAAGGTCACGTTGGAGTTAAACGCGATCGATGCCATAATCGCCACCTTGCGTCCTGCATCGTATCCTTCCACATCCGCAGTCGGGTCGCTCTCCGCATAGCCGAGCTTTGTCGCAAGGGCAAGCGCCTCTTCGTAGCCCATCCCATCCTCCGTCATCCGCGTCAGGATATAGTTGGTCGTCCCGTTGACAATGCCCATCACTTCTGTCAGTTCGCTGGCTGCCAGGCTCTGGCGCAGCGGACGGATGATCGGAATTGCGCCGGCAACCGCCGCTTCGAAATGCAGGTCACATTTTCCGGCTTCCGCCGCATCGAACAGCTGTTCTCCATATTCCGCGAGCAAATCCTTATTCGCCGTTACAACCTGTTTGCCTGCGCGGAGCGCTTCCTCCAGCCAGGTCAGCGCCGGTCGAATTCCTCCCATCACCTCAATCACGATTTCGATCTTGGGATCGTTTAAAATCTCGTCCCAACGATCTATCAGAAGCTCAGACGGAATGCCTTCCCGCGCTTTTGTCGTATCGCGCACCAGAATTTTATCCACCACCAGGCGCGCGCCCGTTTTGGAAATGATCTCTTCCTCCAGATCCTTTACCAGTTTATAAACGCCGCTGCCCACGGTTCCTGCCCCAAGCAGCGCTGCATGAATGATTCTCTCCTGTCCCATCACCATTTCCTCCATCTCTATCAAAATTCCTCCGCAATGCAATCCTCGCAGAGTATTTTTATCGTATAGAAATGAAGTTTCTCATACGATAAAAAAACAGGGAACAGGTATTGACTGCCTGTTCCCCTATTCCAAACTGCTGGTTCGCAGTCTGGGCATATTCTTACTTTAAGCTGGAAATTACATCCGCCACAGATTTGCCGGACTCCTTGATCGCTGCATACAGAGTCTGCAGATCAGCCTGTTCTTTTACTTTAGCAAGCTCCTTTTTCCGCGTCTTGAGCGCCTTTAAAGTTTCCTCAGTTTTGGAAATTTCGCTGTCCAGGTAGGCCAGTTCTTCTTCATAGGTCATGTTTTTCTTTCTTCTTGCCATAGTTGACGCATCCTCCAATGAAATAATTTCATGTAAAAAGGATAGCACGAAAAAAACAGGATGTCCAGCATATCCTTTCTATTTCCGATCATTTGTGTACCGCCGTTTGTCTGTGCGCACTATTTTGCAAAACAAACCTAAGCTGCTTACAGCTGCTTACCGGTCAGCATCTCATATGCCTGCAGATATTTTGCAATCGTCTTGTCTACGATCTCCTGAGGCAGTGTCCAGTCGTTATCCGGGTTGGCTTTGAGCCAGTCGCGGGCAAACTGCTTGTCAAAAGAAGGCTGAGAATGTCCGGGTTCATAGCCTTCCGCAGGCCAGAAACGGGAGCTGTCGGGTGTCAGCATTTCATCGCCGATCACCATGTTGCCATCCTCGTCCAGACCGAACTCAAACTTGGTATCCGCAATGATGATCCCCTTGCTCAGCGCGTACTCTGCACATTTTTTGTACAGGGCGATGGTGTTGTCACGAAGCTGTTCAGCAAGCTCCTTCCCTCTGCCAGGGAAATATTTTTCCAGATGCGTAACGCTCTGCTCAAAGGAAATATTTTCGTCGTGATCGCCGATTTCCGCTTTGGTGGAGGGAGTGTAAATAGGCTCAGGCAGCTTATCGGATTCTTTTAATCCCTCCGGCAAACGAATGCCGCATACCGTGCCGTTTTCCTTGTAGCTTGCCCAACCACTGCCGGTGATATAGCCGCGCACGATGCACTCAATGGGAAGCATCTGAAGCTTTTTGCACATCATGGATTTGCCTTCGTACTTCTCCTGCTGGAAAAACTCCGGCATATCCTTGGTATCTACAGAAATCATGTGGTTAGGAAGAATATCCTGTGTCATATCGAACCAGAACTTGGACATCTGAGTCAGGACGGTTCCCTTTTTCGTTACCTCATTATGTAAGATCACATCAAAACAGCTGATGCGGTCTGTGGCAACCATAATCAGGCTTTCGCCGTTGTCATAAATCTCACGAACTTTTCCTTCTTTGATCGGTTTTAATTCCTGCATGTTTTTCTCCTCATCTTCGCATGTGCGTCATTTTTTCAATGCAAAGTAAAAGTAACACCATCTGCACGGCATTGTCAAGATGCTGCGAAATGAAAACCGAAAATTAAACTCATTTTTCCCTTGAAATCGCAATCTCTTTATGGTAAAATCTTTTTTGTTGCAGGAGTTTTACGCACATCAGCCGGCGTGGCGGAATGGCAGACGCGGCAGACTCAAAATCTGTTTATGGTGACATAGTACGGGTTCAAGTCCCGTCGCCGGCACGAAAACCCGAAGTTTTTATAACTTCGGGTTTTTTTCTATCGGATCAAACAGCAGGTTCGATGTAACTAACTTTTTTCATTCCTGGAGGATAAACAAATGATAATACCCATCATCCTGTTTCTCGTCGGACTGGTTCTGCTGATTAAGGGTGGCGACTGGTTTGTGGACGGTGCAACAGGCATCGCTCACAAGTTCCATGTCCCGGATCTGTTAATCGGCGCAACTGTCGTTTCCATCGGTACTACCCTGCCGGAGGTCATGGTTTCCGCCACCTCTGCAGTCAGCGGCCATGGTGAAATCGCCTACGGAAACGCCATCGGTTCCATCATCTGCAATACGGCGCTGATCGCGGCAATTTCCATCGCAGTCAAGCCGTCCCGCGTGGATAAAAAGACACTCACCATTCCGGTTATTTTCTTTTATGTATCCACCGCACTCTACCTGTTTTCCGCCTACGTTACCAAGCGCTTCGATCGCGTAACCGGTGTGCTGCTTCTGCTGATTTTCGTCGCATATATCGGCATTCAGGTCTATCAGGCGATGCACGGCAAGAACCCGGAGGCTGCAGCAGCGGACGCTGAGGTCGCTGAGGTCACAGCGGCAGAGGCCGACACCGCTTCTAATTCGACCGGAAAGGATCTTCTTTTACTGGTCATCGGTGCTGCTTTTATCGCAATCGGCGCAAACCTGTTAGTTGATAATGGCATCATCATCGCCGGACTGTTGGGCGTTCCCGAATCCGTTATCGCCCTCACCTTTGTTGCTCTAGGCACCTCACTGCCGGAGCTTGTTACCGCAATCACCTCTCTGCGCAAAGGACACGGTCTGTTATCCCTCGGCAACATCATCGGCGCAAACCTGTTTAACCTCGTTTTGGTAAGCGGTGTTTCGATCCTGTTATCTCCCTTCGATCTGCCTAACAGCAAGCAGATCGGCGCTTATAACGCATCCCTCGTTATAGATATTCCTGTCATGCTCGGCGTTATGCTGATCCTGACGATTCCTCCGCTCATCAAAGGCAAAATGACACGCCTGCAGGGTATTATTCTGCTCGCTATTTACGCGGCCTTCTGCATATTCCAGTTTGCACTGTAAAACTGGCTGTGCCGCTGGCGATCCCATTTTCGCAACAGATGAGATTGTCACCCTGCAGACAATATTTTTCTCTGACATTTCATAAAAACGCCCGAACCGGTTCGGATCCTTTCATCCGTCCAGTTCGGGCATTTTTTCATTCTATTGCAGGTTTCCTCAATTGTGCGTCCTTTCCCAGTCCGCATCAGGCTTTATTTTTCAAATTTCAGATTTTTATAAAAATCAAAGCAGTCAAACGTTGCGAAGTAATCCTTCGGTGTCTCTGCACGGCGGATCAGCTTTGCAGTGCCATCCTCCTGCAGTAAAATCTCCGCGCTGCGCAGACGTCCGTTGTAGTTATAGCCCATCGAAAAGCCGTGTGCGCCCGCATCATGAATGAACAGATAATCTCCCATATCAATCTTGGGAAGGTTTCTGTCGATTGCAAATTTGTCATTATTTTCGCAAAGGGAACCGGCCACATCGTATATATGGTCGCAGGGCGCACTTTCCTTGCCCAGCACCGTGATATGATGATAAGCACCGTACATCGCGGGACGCATCAGGTTCGCCGCGCATGCATCCACGCCGATATATTCTTTGTAAATATGCTTCTCATGCACCGCCTTCGTTACCAGCGCACCGTAAGGTCCCATCATGAAACGTCCCATCTCGGTATAAATTGCGATATCTCCCATGCCTGCCGGAACCAGAACCTCTTCGTAAACCTTCCTGACGCCCTCGCCGATCGCCAGAATATCGTTCGGCTCCTGATCGGGACGATACGGAATGCCGACACCGCCAGACAGATTAATAAATGCGATGTCCGCTCCGGTTTCTTTTTCCAGCTTCACAGCAAGCTCAAACAGCTGCTTTGCCAGCTGTGGATAATATTCGTTCGTCACCGTGTTGCTCGCCAGAAATGCGTGAATACCGAAACGTTTTACTCCCTTGCTTTTTAAAATCCGATAGGCTTCAAAAATCTGCTCCGTCGTCATACCGTATTTGGAATCACCCGGATTGTCCATGATGCCGTTGCTCAACGTGAACACGCCGCCCGGATTATATCTGCAGCTCATCGTCTCCGGAAGCTTGCCCAGGATCCGCTCAACAAAATCGATATGCGTGATATCGTCCAGGTTGATAATCGCGCCCAGCTTCGCTGCCAGGGCATATTCCTCTTCAGGGGTATCGTTGGAGGAAAACATAATCTCCTCGCCCTTGGCGCCGATCGCATCACAGAGCATCAGTTCCGTTTCGGAGGAACAGTCACAGCCACAGCCGTATTCCCGTAAAATGTCAACCAAAAACGGGTTCGGGGTCGCTTTGATCGCAAAATATTCCCGAAATCCAGGGTTCCAGGAAAATGCCTCTTTTACTCTTTTCGCATTTTCGCGGATTCCTTTTTCATCGTAGAGATGAAACGGAGTCGGATACGTCTTTGCGATTTCTTCAATCTGTTCTTTGGTTACAAATGGTTTTTTGTTCATCGTTGCTCCTTTATCTGCCTCTCTTATCGGTTCTCAATCTGCCAGTCGATCGGTTCCACTCCATGTGCTTTTAAAAATTCATTGGTCTGGCTGAAATGCCTGCAGCCGAAAAATCCGCGATATGCAGACAAGGGACTCGGATGCGGCGCCTTCAAAATCAAATGCTGCGGATTCGTCAACATCGAAGCCTTCTGCTGCGCCGGACGTCCCCAGAGTAAAAAAACGATGGGACGGTCCTGCGCATTAACCGCTTCGATGACCGCATCCGTAAACTGCTCCCAGCCTTTTCCCTGATGGGAATTTGCCTGATGCGCCCGCACGGTCAACACGGTGTTCAACATCAGCACACCCTGCTTCGCCCATTTTTCCAGGTAACCGTTGTTTGGAATATAGCATCCCAGATCATCATGCAGCTCCTGATAAATATTAACAAGCGACGGCGGCACCTCCTCTCCCGGCTGCACAGAAAAGCAAAGCCCATGCGCCTGATGCTCGTTATGATAAGGGTCCTGTCCCAAAATCACGACCTTCACCTCGCGAAGCGGTGTAAAATGAAATGCGTTGAAAATATCATCCGCCGGAGGATATACCACATGCGTCGCATATTCTTCTTTCACAAAAGAAAATAACTTCGCATAATACGGTTTTCGAAACTCATCCTTTAACGCCGGCAACCAGTCGTTGTTGATCATTGCCATCTTACTGCGACTCCTTCCTTCTGCAGGTATACCTTGACCTGTCCGATTTCCAGTTCTTTATAGTGAAATAAGGAAGCCGCCAGCGCCGCATCTGCCATGCCGTCTGTCAGTGCCTCCTTGAAATGCTCCATCTTGCCTGCACCACCAGAAGCGATGACCGGAATCGACACGTTCTGCGCGATTGCCCGGGTCAGCGGAATATCATAGCCTGCCTTCGTCCCATCGCAGTCCATGCTCGTCAGCAAAATCTCCCCGGCTCCCAGCTCCTGCGCCTTTCTCGCCCATTCTACCGCGTCCAGACCGGTATCAATCCGTCCGCCGTTTTTATAAACTGTCCAGCCCTCTGCACCGTCTGTTCTGCGTCTTGCATCAATCGCAACGACAACGCACTGGCTGCCGAACTTTTCCGCCGCATCCGCGATCAGCTGCGGATTGGAAATCGCCGCTGAGTTGACAGAAATTTTATCCGCCCCCTCCCGCAGCAATGCCTTAAAATCCTCAACCGTGCGGATTCCGCCGCCGACCGTAAACGGGATAAACACCTGCTCAGCAACCCGTCTTACCATGTCCACGACCGTCGCCCGCGCATCCGAGGACGCTGTAATATCCAGGAAAACCAATTCGTCCGCACCCGCCTTATCATACGCTGCTGCGATCTCCACCGGATCTCCTGCATCCCTCAAATTGACAAAATTAACGCCCTTTACTACCCTGCCATTATGGACGTCCAGACAGGGAATGATCCGTTTTGTAAACATCCTCAGTTGCCCTCCCTGCCTAATCTCACAAAGTTCTCCAAAATTTTCAGCCCAGCCTCCGAACTCTTTTCCGGGTGGAACTGACAGGCGAACAGATTTCCTTTTTCCACAGAAGCATCGATGGAAACGCCATACTCGGTTCTCGCGGTGACGATATCCTCCTCCGCCTTCAGATAATAGGAATGCACGAAATACACATATGGCTCCCTGGAAAATCCTTCAAACAGCCGTCCTTTTTGCGGAAAGGAGAGGGAATTCCAGCCGATATGCGGAATTTTAAGCGGTCTTTTGTCTTCTGCAACGCCGTCTGGAATCCGCAGGATTTTTCCCTTTAACAGACCGAGCCCCTCCACGCCAGGGCTTTCCTCGCTCGATTCAAATAACAGCTGCAAACCAAGGCAAATTCCAAGAAACGGAGTATTCTTGTCGACAATCTCAGAAATCACATCAATCAGACCATATTCTTTTAATTTCCCCATCGCATCCCCGAATGCCCCAACACCCGGAAGGATGACTTTTTCTGCTGCAAGCAGCTGTTTCGGGTCGCGCGTCAGTATCGTATCCTCGTGCAAATATGCCAGCGCCTTCTGGACACTTTTTACATTTCCTGCGTCATAGTCGATAATTGCAATCATTTGGTTCCTCATTATTTATTAGAAATACTATTTTTCTTCCAGCAACAGCGTAACCGGATGCATCGGTACACTATATCCGCGCTCCTTAATCTCTTCCGTCATCTGATACAAATGGGAATGAACCCGGTACAGACAGGATTTTTGATTAAAATATGCAACCTTTTCAAACGGAAAACGGATCAGCTGCGGCAGCTCCATCCCAACGCCCAGCTCCAGAATCACCAAATTTCTGTTTAATGTCCCCTGCAGCCATTTGGTGTAGGTTTCCCAGCTATCTGTCGGATACACTCCACTATCCGTTTCTTCCTCTCCCTCTTTGGCTGGCGTCAGAATTCGATTTTCTTTCAGTCCTGCCTGTTTCAACAAACCGTCCTCGCATAGAGAAATCACAAAATAATTTTTATCCTTCAAAAGATCTGCCAGAACTTCATATGCCTTCTGAACCTGTTCTTTTTCACAGCCGCCCACTTTCTTTTGGCTTTTATGAAATGCGAGCAGCGCTGCCGCAGCGGGATCTGTTTGGGCGGTCTTGGCAAGCTCTGTAAAAAAAGGATCTTCCTGCACTTCCTCTTTTACTGCAAACTCCGTTCCAATCCCGACAAGCACCATCTGCGCCTGTTCAATGGACTGTCTAATTTGTTCCAACATATCGTATCAACCTTTCTTAACTTCCTTTCGCCTGCAAATGCAGCCTGCAGACCGGAATCCAGAAACATTATATCAGACTTTAGTGTAGTAAACAACTACATTTCTTATGGGATATATTCGCCTGCGTCGGGTCGCGAAAGCGACATCCTTCCTTTCCGACGCAGTGCGATCCTCACGGAGCGACATTCATTTACGCTCCCCGCCCGTTCACCCGCGCCATTCGCAAACTCGCATCTTCGATGCTTTCCGCAGCTGCGCAGCTCCTTTTGCTCATGAAGCGGCGCTCCCTTCATGGAATCCAGCAGGCAGATTTTCGTGCAAGCACGAATCTGCCTGTTTGGTCCCACGAGTGAACTGGGATAACAAAAAACGTCTGTTGAGTTCTCAACAGACGTCCTTGTCATTATAGGTTCATACCTTCAAAACTGAACACTGAAATTCTCTTTCGTATCTTCCACATCCATTCCCAACCTGTCAGGATAAGCCCTCGACCGATTAGTATTTGTCAGCTCCATGCATTACTGCACTTCCACCTCAAACCTATCTACCTCATACTCTCTAAGGGGTCTTACTTATTGGGATAACTCATCTTGAGGGGGGCTTCACGCTTAGATGCCTTCAGCGTTTATCCCTGCCGGACTTGGCTACTCTGCCATGGCTTTGGTAGCCAACAGATACACCAGCGGTCCGTCCACCCCGGTCCTCTCGTACTAAGGGCAGCTCCTCTCAATTATCCTCCGCCTGCGCCGGATAGGGACCGAACTGTCTCACGACGTTCTGAACCCAGCTCGCGTACCGCTTTAATGGGCGAACAGCCCAACCCTTGGGACCTGCTACAGCCCCAGGATGCGATGAGCC
>ENA-OQLI01000060-OQLI01000060.1-human-gut-metagenome-genome-assembly--contig:-NODE-60-length-162248-cov-7.271957_pt1 | contig 162248 bp, 153 predicted proteins | sample MGYA00242805_ERZ504812 | MGnify/ENA primary metagenome ERZ504812 (study PRJEB26092, sample SAMD00036430) | human gut metagenome | host: Homo sapiens | study: EMG produced TPA metagenomics assembly of...
AAGACTTAAAGCGCTTCCGGGAATACGAGGCGACCACCGCCAGACGGGTAAATGCCCCGGTCATCACTTATGTGATATGCTCCTCAAAGGCCAGCCGTCTGCTGGATCATATCACGGAAGGAATCAATACTTATCAAGTGAAGGTAATCCGGCTGAAAGACCACGACCAGAAAGTGCTGCTTGATTCCCTAAAAGAAAAAGCCTCCTCGGGACTAGACCGGACGGATATCATCCCGCTTCTTCTCTCCCCTCTCATGGCAGAAGAAGAGACCCGAAAAGACTGCATCTTACAGGGAATCCGCATACTAAAGATAACAGAAGAGAAACATATTTTCTCTCAGAATGAAATACGAAAGATGGAAGCCATTCTATACGCTTTCGCACTTAAATATTTTAGAGGCATAAATTTAGCCGCAATAAAGGAGGAGATTGCCATGACAGAACTTGGACAAATGATCTGGGACGATGCTCTCGCAGAGGGCCAGGCACAGGGACTTGCCAAAGGACTTGCACAGGGCCAGGCGCAGGGACAACAGCAGGCTTCGGAACGCTACAGCAAATTAATTCTGATTCTGGATAAGGAAAAGAAAAATGACCTGATCATCAAAGTCGCTTCTGATCCTGATTTTCGCGAAGAACTATACCGTAAATATGGCATTTGATTTTGGCCGAGAAAAAGGCGCAGCCTCTTCATGTGCTGCGCCTATCATTTTTACTCTGTCTCTTTTCTCCAAATTCTCCCATTGTATTTCCTCTTTACCTCTGCTATGATACTCCTACAGACAGCAGTTACGCACGGCGCTGCCGCCATATATCATATATATTTTATTTTCTTATTTTTATCCTTCATGTCACACGGACATGTTCTGCACATTTTTTCTGTCCATTCGGACGATATTCTAAACAAACAATTCCCAAAAACATTTGCAAAATCAGGCATTCTGCTGTCAGTAGAGCATTTTTTATGCTATGATACTTATATATGGAGACAGTCCTGTGCCGCCGGAAACGGAGGTCACATTGCTGCCAAATGAAACCCGCCGGAATCATGATCTCGCCCACCTGGAGGATCTTGCCTTAAAGTCCGCCGCCGACTACTTCGGCGCCGAACTCCTCCACTGGCTTGGGATTCCCGGAAAGATGATCCGTTCCTCTCCCACCGAGATCGTGGAGCTGGAAACCAGACACATGTACGAGGATTTTCTCTTTGAGCTGGAGGACGGCACCTGGTGTCACTTTGAATTCGAAAGCGACGCCATCACTCCGGAAGACTTAAAGCGCTTCCGGGAATACGAGGCGACCACCGCCAGACGGGTAAATGCCCCGGTCATCACTTATGTGATATGCTCCTCAAAGGCCAGCCGTCTGCTGGATCATATCACGGAAGGAATCAACACCTATCGAGTGAAGGTAATCCGGCTGAAAGACCACGACCAGAAAAAGCTGCTTGATTCCCTAAAAGAAAAAGCATCCTCGGGACTAGACCGGACAGATATCATTCCGCTTCTTCTGTCTCCACTTATGGCAGAAGAAGAGACCCGAAAAGACTGCCTCTTACAGGGAATCCGCATACTAAAGATAACAGAAGAGAAACATATTTTCTCTCAGAATGAAATACGAAAGATGGAAGCTATTCTATATGCTTTCGCACTTAAATATTTTAGAGACATGAATTTAGCCGCAATAAAGGAGGAGATTGCCATGACAGAACTTGGACAAATGATCTGGGATGATGCTCTTGCACAGGGCCTCGCAGAGGGCCAGGCGCAGGGACTTGCCAAGGGACTTGCACAGGGGCAGGCCCAGGGACAACAGCAGGCTTCGGAGCGCTACAGTAAATTAATTCTGATTCTGGATAAGGAAAAGAAAAATGACCTGATCATCAAAGTTGCCTCTGATCCAGATTTCCGCGAAGAACTATACCGCAAATATGGCATTTGATTTTGGCCGAGAAAAAGGCGCAGCCTCTTCATGTGCTGCGCCTTTTCCTGATTTTTCTTCTATATGATCTTATACTTTTTCAGCAAATCCACTCTCCGGCTCCCGATCTCAATGCTTGCCTTTGCATAATTCCCTTTGCTCTGTCTCGTCTCCTTCAGGTATTTCCCGATCCTTGACAGATAGGCCACCGGCAGAAGAAACCTGTGCTTTTTCAGATAGCTGTAGTTCCTTTCCATATATCTCCGGTCCGGGAAAAGAGACTGCAGGACAGACGCTTTGGCCTTCTTTCCTCTTTTGCTCTCGCTGACCGCCTGTAATGTGATATTGCTGCTGTGCTTTCTGCTCATGCTGGAATCTCCGAACACGCCTCCCTCCAGGATATCCTCCAGAAGCTCCGTCCCGTCCGTCTTCAGCTGGCTCCAGCTGTCGGGATAACCGGCCTTTCCCGGATCAAACTCCATGTATTTTTCTCCGATATCAAAAAGGGCGGCGGCAAATACATCCGCATGGATGCTCCTGCATTTTTCCAGCACCGCTTCCCAGTCTATCTCTTTTCCATATACACCCGCATAAATGACGATATCACATACCTGACGGATCCCGAATCCGCTGTGAAGGAAATGTTTGAATGCATGCAGGATAAGATACAGAAGATGATCCGTGTGGCAAAGTGTATAGACCGGGATTCCCTGTATCTCTTTCTGGATCTTCCGCACAAAGGCGTCTTCGAAAAAGTCATTAAGGCTTCCATAAGCGTCTGACTCTGAGGAAAACAGCTCTTTATGAAGTTCAATATGCAGCGCCCCGCCCGCCTTATAATACGGCACTTCTCCTTCTTTCTCGGGATCCTTATCCGGCTCTGCCGGAAGCATCTGGTTTTCTGCAAAAATGCGGCTGCATTCCGGAAACTGCTCCGCAGGGATCAGTATATCTTCATCTCCGGACGCCCGATAATCCGGCTCCCGGTACAGGCTCCGGCATACCAGCCCCTTCACCACCAGAGGCGTCAGTCCCGCCTCTGCCAGCTTTTGATATAGCTGCAGAAACTCTCCGGTCTTCCGGCTTTGCATCATGACCTGCCGGATCACCTGCCCTTTGACTGCCAACACAAGCCCCTCAGGGCAGGTCCGGAAAGCCGGACAGCTATAGACTGCGTCATAGACCATCGGCAGGATCTGGTGGTGCTGGCTAAGCCGGAAGAATTCTGCCCACTCTTCCGCATCCAGCCCGTCCTCCCAGACTGCCTTTCTTCCTTTCAGGAAGCAGCAGAGCGCTTCCATCATTTTCTCACTTATTCTCCCAGGCATCTTTTTACCTCTTATCGTCGCATAATACTACTATCTGCTATAAGTTCTCTTATTTCCTTTACATGGTAAAATTTCCCAGGCCATACGTCAAGAGATAATCTCATCATTTTTATTGAATTGTTAAAACCGCGATCTCCGGAGGATTGTTGAACCGGGGGAACTTTTCCTGATGCGTTCCCAGGCCGCTGGTCACAAACATCCGGATCTTATCCTTCTGATATATTCCATGGATATATTCCGGGAACCAGCCCTGATCCCCGCCGTAAAGCCCGCCCAGAAACGGAATGACCACCTGGCCGCCGTGGTTGTGTCCGCTGACCACCAGATCCACGTCCCAGACCTTGCTCGCATCTCCAAAGATGAAGCTGTCCGGGCGGTGGGCCAGCATGATCTTTAAGCTGTCTGTGTCCTGAAACTCCTGCAGGAAGGAAAGGGTATCCGACGGCGCCGCAGATGCGTCGTTATTGCCATTTAAGCCAAAAGCATAGTCATACATGCCGCCAATCCTGACCTTGTTCCCATTCACCTCTATATCCACATATGTTTTATCCAGCACGACTGCTCCTGCCGCTTCCAGTTCTCCGGTCAGCTCCGGATGTCCGTTCTCCATATAGCCAAGCTCGTGGTTCCCCAGCGCATAGTAAACCGGCGCCGTATCTTTTAACTGCCCGATCAGCTCCAGCGGAACCAACGCATCTTCCGACGCCTCGTTAAGCATATCCCCGTCCATAAGAATGAGATCCGGCTGAATCTCCTCTATTTTCTCTGCCAGCCTCCAATTATCCGCTCCAAACTCATGGTCGTGAAGATCCGAGATCACCACCGCCGTGACGGCTTCTCCGCATTTCCCGGTATCTACTGAAAACTCATTCACCGCCAGATAATTATAGGATACAAAAACACTTCCGGCCACATAAACGATAAGCACAATGATGATAATAGCAATGACTTTCTTCACTTTATTTTCTCCACATATCAGCTTCCAAAAGTTTATTTGACTATTATATACGCTTTCTCATTCTTTTATCAAGAAAAACCGGAACAATCTGGCAAATGATCAAAAGTCCGGACAGACTGCCTCTTTTCTATTGACTGGTTTGCTCTCCGGCGCTTATAATGACCACATAAGTAAGATTAAGGAGGACATCATGGAAAAATTACCGCAGATCTCAGCCGCAGAATATGAGATTATGAAGATTATCTGGGAGAGCTCTCCGATCAGCACCAACGATGTATGCGAACGAGTTCCGGAAGCCCATCAGTGGAGCAGCAAAACAGTCCACACGCTTTTATCCCGGCTGACGGCCAAGCAGGTCCTTGCCTATGAACAGCGGGGGCGGATGTATTATTACTATCCCCTGATCTCACAGGAAAGCTATCTGTGCCAGGAAAACCACCTGTTTTTAAACCGGTTTTACAACGGTCAGGCCTCTGCGCTGCTCTCTTCTCTTTTATCCGGCTCCGAATTATCAGATGATGATCTGGAAGAAATGCACCGCCTGATCGATTCCAAACTGGGCGGAGGTGAAGTGCTTTGACTTTTCCCATTCATTTTCTTCTGTGTAATATTGTGCTCACCGGTTTTCTGGGCCTGGTGCTGCTTTTTAGAACCGTCTTCCGCAGGCATGTGACCGCAGACAGCCGACGCCGCATCTGGTATATCTGGATGCTGGCGCTGGTTCTTCCTCTGGTGCCGGAACAGCTTTTCGATCCGGCCGGGCTTATTTATAAAATCCGGGATCTTCTTCCCTCTGCTTCTTCTGTGTCCGGTATTCCTGCGGAAACAAATGACCCCGCCATTGCCTCCATGCAGCTGGGGCTGTCGGATTTTGCCTCATCACTGGACGGCAGCACGGCTCTGCCTTTGAGCACATTTCTTGCCGCCTTCTGGGGCATCGGATGTGCAGTCACTTTCTTATGCTTTATCATCCAGATTTATAAGATCTATATGCTTAAAAATTCGGCCCGCCGTATCACCCCCGAACAGGAACCGGATCTTTATGCTCTTTATTCCTCATGCATGCGAAAGGCCGGTGTCCGTCGCCAGGTGGATCTGTACACATCCTGCCGCATCGAAAGCCCTGCCTCCTGCGGGGTTCTCCGTCCCACAATCTTCATTCCAGAGGACCTGGATATCCTGCTGTCCGCTGATGATATCCGCTTTATTTTTCTGCATGAGCTGCAGCATCTGAAGCACAAAGATGCCATCCTCAATGGCTTAAGCTGTATCTTCCAGATCCTGTACTGGTTTCATCCCCTGATCCGCTACAGCTTTACCATCATGCGCCGGGACTGCGAGATTGCCTGCGACCATGCTGTAATCCGCACGGCAGGCAGGGAGCAGGCCGCAAGCTACGGACACATGCTGATCCGCTATGCCGGGAGCCTGCGGGATCATGCATTTCTCTCTCCGCTCTCCAGCCTGGGCCAAGACAAATCCGCTGCACTACGGCGGATAAAAGAGATTGCGGAGTACAGACCGGATACCAGGTTCCGGAAATGCAGGAGCATTGTCATTTTACTCCTGACAGCACTGCTTCTTTTGGCGGCAAGCCCGTTTCTGTCAGTCTATGCTTTCCCTGACAGTACGTTTGATCTTTCTGATCTTTCCGCCAAACAGCTGGAGCAAATAGATCTCTCCGCCTGTTTTGCAGAAACGCAGGGCTCCTTTGTCTTATATGATGTAACGAAAGACCAGTGGCAGATATACAATGAAAAGTTGAGTACCCGCCGTGTATCCCCGGATTCTACTTTTAAAATATACAGCGGCCTTTTTGCTCTGGAAGAGGGACTTATTACGCCGGAGTCCTCCGGACGGGAATGGAACGGAACCGCATATCCCTTTGAATCCTGGAATCAGGATCAGACTCTTGCCACTGCCATGCAGAATTCTGTAAACTGGTATTTCCAGGATCTGGATCAGCAGATGGGGATTTCAGCTTTATATTCCTACTATTGTCAGGTCTCCTATGGGAACTGTGATCTCTCTTCCGGCACAGATCACTACTGGGCGGAGGCTTCTCTGAAAATTTCTCCGGCAGAACAGGTTCTCCTTTTATCCGGACTGCTCCAGAACAGATGGGGATTTGATGAAGAAAATATCCAGGCTGTCAAAAACGCCTTGTTTATTGCAGATACTCCTCTTGGAAAGCTTTACGGCAAAACCGGCACGGGCCTTGAAAACGGAAAAAATGTAAATGGCTGGTTCGTAGGTTTTCTGGAAAATGAAGGACATATCCGCTGCTTTGCCACGAATATCCAGGACACAGCCGGTGCGGACGGCACTACTGCAGCAGAGATCACCCTGGAAGTTTTAAATTCCCTATAAAAAGCAGGATAAGACTCCACCGCATCCCTTCCACGAAATTCAGGATGCGGCGGAGTCTTATTTACGTCTACCTTTTATTCTTCTATACCTTGATCTTTTCTGCAACTTCGTATCCAAGGACCAGTCTTATGTCCTGCACTCCTATGATCACACTGTCCCGGCACTGCTGGATCACCCTGATCGTGCTGCCCTCTTCCACATGACGGCTATGCAGGAAATCGAGCACATCCGGCAGACCGAACATCCATTTAATGGTGTAAGACTCTCCTTGTCTCGCATTTGACAACGCCTGCATGATATCCCTCCTTTTTCTAATTTTAGAAAACAGATACAGGGTTAGTCAATCGCAATCTTTGTTGCATAAAACAAATCCTATCCAATATGCTCCGCCAGGTAAAACCCTGCGGCCACTCCCGCCAGACAGAGCACCATGCTCAGGACCATGTAGGCCGCCGCAGTCTTATAATGTCCCCGGTTCAAAAGGTCGTATGTCTCCAATGAGAATGTCGAAAATGTTGTAAAGCCGCCGCATACGCCGGTTTTCAGAAATAGCACCAGCTGTTCATGGCCCCCGCGGCGAGCCGCCATTCCTGCAATGCAGCCGATCGCTGCCGCGCCAAGCACGTTTGTGATCAGCGTGAGCGCAGGAAATAGTCCTTTATAAGGCAGAAGACTGATCGCATAGCGAAGCGCTGCTCCAAGCGCACCGCCGGCTCCCACATATAAAAATCCAGCCATTTCTATTTCCTTCCTCTCGCCTCTTTATAAATCTGGTACATATCCTCCTGATCCAGCTTTTTGATACATCCAATGGTACGTTTTCCGAAATGACTGCATTTCTCGGCCAGTTCCCGCATCTGCTCTTCTGTAAGCTCGATCCCCATATCCCCGATACAGACCGGCATATCAAGAGCGTGGTAAAAATCCTCCATCGCTTCGATCCCTTTCTGTGCCGTTTTAAGCTTTTCCGCCTCTGGCTCTACTCCCATCACATTCACCGCAAATTTCGCAAACCGCTCAGGCGCAGCGTCCATTACATAGCGCGCCCAGCTTCCCCCGACCGCTGCAAGTCCTGCTCCGTGAGCCACATCAAACATTCCGCCCAGCTCGTGTTCCAGCTGATGGCTTGCCCAGTCTCCGCCGCCGGTTCCACATCCGGTCAGGCCGTTGTGCGAAAGACTTCCGGCCCACATCACCTCTGCCCTGGCCTGATAGTTGTCCGGCTCATTCATCAGAATCTTTGCATTTTTCATCACCGTCCGAAGCAGATGCTCACTAATGCCGTCTGTCATTTCCATATTTTCGCTATGGTTGAAATAACGCTCCATCGTATGCATCATAATGTCCACACATCCGCTGGCAGTCTGATATTTCGGCAGCGTCATGGTAAGCTCCGGGTTCATCACAGCAAACCTCGCCCGGGCATAGTTGCTGCTGTATCCCCGTTTCAGCCAGCCTTCCTCTTTCGTGATCACGGATGAATCGCTCATCTCGGATCCTGCCGCCGCAATCGTCAGCACGACGCCGATCGGGAGACAGGCTTTCGCCGTACGTCTCTTTTCATAAAAGTCCCACACGTCCCCTTCATTTGCCACACCATATCCAATCGCCTTGGCAGAGTCTATGACGCTTCCGCCGCCCACGGCCAGAATGAAATCAACCTGCTCTTTCCGGGCAAGCCGGATGCCCTCATACACGAGAGAAAGCCTTGGATTTGGCACCACTCCTCCCAGGGAAACATAAGAAATCCCAACCGCATCAAGCGACCGGTATATCCGTTCCAGCAGGCCGCTTCTTACCACGCTCCCGCCGCCATAATGGACCAGCACTTTTTTACAGCCCTGCTCCGCTGCCAGCTGTCCCGTTTGCACTTCCGCCCCTCTGCCAAAGATGATTTTTGTCGGTGTATAATACTGAAAATTTTCCATCTGTCCTCTCCTTCCTCTTTCTGTCTCCTTTTACAGCAACTCTTTTTCTCTTGCTTTCAGATCATAGTAGAACATATACTGCTGCATCACTCCCGCACATCCCTGATATCTCGTAAAAGGAAATCCTTCTGGGTAATGGAGCTCCAGCGCCTTTTTAATATGCGTATCCACAGGAAATGCATCCATCTGATGCAGGGCAAACAGGCAGATACAGTCTGCTACCTTGCCGCCGATTCCAGGAAGGCGCATAAGCTCTGCTCTGGCATCCTCATAGGCCATGCCTTTTAGCTTTTCCAGATCAAAATCTCCTTCCACAGCCATCCTTGCCGTACCACAGATATATTTACTCCGGTATCCCAGCTTTAACTCCCGTAATTCCTCTTCCGACACGCCTGCCAGCGCCTCGGCATCTGGAAATGTATCGTAAAAGCCTCCCCCCGGAGCTTCTTTTCTCCTGCCATATTTTTCGCACAATGTCCGGATCAGCCCCTTGATACGGGGAATATTGTTCTGCTGAGAAATTATAAATGTAATGATCATCTCCCATACGTCCTGCCTCAGGATCCGGATACCCTGTCCAAACCTGGCCGCGGCTTTCAGATATTCATCTGCTTCGTCAATTCGCCTGGCATAATCGGCATAAGACGCTGAAAGGTCAAAATATTCTTTCCATACCTCTTCGTACTCTTCCTTTGAACAGTGTAATATCGTTCTCCCCGTCTCTTCCGGCTGCCCCTGCTGTCTGACTTCAATTTTCAGATACTTGCCACCTGCCAGAAGCTCATATGTATTTTCCGATACCGGATCCAGCCGGAAACACTGCCCGGATTCACAGATCTGGGAAATAGAAAAGTAGTTATTATCGATAGTCACCATCTATCTTTTCATTCACCTCTTTACGCACTTTTTACTCCTTTGAACTTTCGGAAGCATTTTCATACATCGCCAGCTTCTTCTTAAGCTCCGCGATTTCCTGCTCCTGCTCGGAAATCTTCTCATCCTTCCTGTTAACTTCTTCTTCCCGCTCCTTCTTCAGTGCATCGATCTCCTCCTGCATTTCATCAATCATTAACTGTACCGTATTCCTGTCCAATTCACGTAACTCCTCCGAGAACATCCCCATCACCCTTTCCACATTCCGGCACAGCTCATAAATTTCCTGGTAGAGTTTTCCAAACTCCGGATACTGGTCAAGTAATGCCTCTATCGCTTCCGGATCATCTACGCTTAGGAATGTGAGCCATGCGTCCAGCTTGTTTCTAATACCTTTATTGTGCAGAAGATCCCGAAAGATGTCAATGCAGACATAACAGAATTCCTGCAGAAGCTCAATCTCCGCGCCAGTGTCAGACACCTGAGTAAAATGGTGGATACATTCCTCCTTAAATCTCCGAAAGCTTTCCGGACTCTGTTCAAAAAATACGATTGTATATACTTTATGGATATTGCGGTAGCTAAACGCTCTTCCCCTTTCTCCATGTACGCGTTTATACTGGCGAAGGAGGAGATCCGCCGAATAACAGGCGCTTCTTTGGCCTGAAAATTTATAACCGATCTTCTGCACCTCCACATTTGCAATACTATGATCCTCCAGCTCTACCACGATATCCATAATAACCAGAGAGCTTTCGTCCGCAATCCGTGTGGAATCATTGGGAAGTACTTGTAAAATCTTCACCTGCTGCCTTAGGATAAGAGACAATAATTCATTCAGGCGCTCTGGTGCATTTTCTGGGTTTAGGATTTCTTTGAAAAATGAATCATACAGGATTTTGACACCCCTGTTTCCGGAACAAAAATCCAGAAATTCTTCCTGCTGGCCTGCTGTCCAGCTTTGAAATAACTCTTCCAGCCGCAAATTTTTCCTTATAATGAGACGGACTTCTTCTTTCGACCGAATAATCGGAAAATGAGATTTTAAAGATTTCTTCACAGACGGATTCCCCCTTTTTAGAAATATAGAGTTGAAAATAAATTGGAAAATAAAACGAAATTGTTAAAACGCTTCCAATTACAGAAGCAAAGAAACTTAAGAACCGGTTTTTACCGGATAGATAGTTATAACATAGCATATCCTTAAAAGGAAAGCAATCCGGATCTGCAAAAAACGCCGCAGTCTCACCTTCTCAAGGTGTTCCTGCGGCGCTTTGCTTTTTCACTTTCTGCTGTCTTAAGCCCTCTCGCTGTAGTGATGGGCCTCCTCCAGCATCATATCTTTTACTTTCATCAGACGAATCTGGGAGCTTCTCTCGTTCTCATCCAGCTTCATCGTGATATATTTGATGGTCTCCTGTGCTTCCGGGATGATCACATGCTCCAGTGCATTAACACGGCGTCTGGTCTTCTCGATCTCTGCCGCCATCAGCTGGCACGCTTTCTCCCTCTCCGCAAGCTTTAACATATCCGGCAGGATATCTGCCAGGGATTTTACCGCTCCATCCAGATCGCTGGACGTAAAAGCAAATCCGTAAGAGTAAATATCGTTTGCGTCTGCCGTCCTGGTCTTTGTCTCAAACACCGGAATATTAACGCTCATGACATTTTTCTTATCTACTCCCAGGCTTACTTCCTGCTTCGGCGCCATCAAAGCCGTATTCAGAGTTGCCTCATCCATTCCGGCTTTCGCAATGACAAAGTTCTTATTTGCAGAGAGGATCCCGGCTTCTACCTTCTGGCGGAGTTCCATGTTCTCCTTCGCCATCTCCAGGAACTGACGCATCAGCTCGTCACGTTTATCCTTCAGAAGCTTATGGCCCCTTCTGGCGGTAGCAAGCTTTCTTTTGGTTTTTGTCAGTTCCATACGGGTAGGCGTGATCTGCGTAGATGCCATATATCTGCCTCCTTCTATGGCTTATTGTTTGCCGTAGTACATATCTAAGAACTTGTCATCGATACGTTTCAGCTCGGATCTTGGCAGGATGGACAATAACTTCCATCCGATCTCCAACGTCTCTTCGATAGACCGGTCTGTATTGTAGCCCTGGTTTACATATTCCTTTTCAAAAGCGTCTGCAAACTGAGCGTAGATCAGGTCGATCTCTGTCAGAGCCGCCTCTCCTAAGATGGTCATCAGCTCTTTTGCGTCTTTACCACGGGAGTAAGCCGCAAACAGCTGGTTCATGGTATTGGAGTGGTCTGCTCTTGTCTTGCCCTCGCCGATACCTTTGTCCTTCAGACGGGACAGGGACGGCAGCACGTCGATCGGCGGCTGGATGCCCTTGCGGTACAGGTCACGGCTAAGGATTACCTGTCCCTCGGTGATGTATCCTGTCAGGTCAGGAATCGGATGGGTCTTATCATCTTCCGGCATGGTCAGGATCGGGATCATGGTGATACTTCCGATCTTGCCTCTCTGACGTCCGGCACGCTCATACATCTGAGCCAGGTCAGTGTACATGTATCCAGGATATCCACGGCGTCCCGGGACCTCCTTTTTCGCTGCTGAGATCTCACGAAGAGCGTCCGCATAGTTTGTAATATCTGTCAGGATGACCAGTACGTGCATATCCTTTTCGAACGCCAGGTACTCTGCTGCTGTCAGCGCCATACGCGGCGTGGAAATACGCTCTACCGCAGGGTCATTTGCCAGGTTGACGAACAGGACTGTTCTGTCAATGGCTCCTGTCTCTTTAAAGGATTCTACGAAGAAGTTGGATTCTTCGAATGTGATACCCATAGCTGCGAATACAACGGCGAAGTTTTCATCTTTGCCGCGTACCTTTGCCTGTCTTGCGATCTGGGCCGCCAGCTGTGAATGTGGCAGACCGGAACAGGAGAAGATCGGCAGCTTCTGTCCACGTACCAGGGTGTTCAGTCCGTCGATGGCTGACACACCGGTCTGGATGAACTCGGAAGGATATACACGGGCCGCCGGGTTCATAGGCAGACCATTGATATCTCTTCTTTCTTCCGGAAGGATTTCCGGTCCATCGTCGATAGGGCGTCCCAGTCCGTCAAAGACACGTCCCAGCATATCTCCGGATACGCCAAGCTCCATGCTGCGTCCCAGGAAACGTACCTTGCTGTTGCTTAAGTTGATGCCGGCAGCATTTTCATAGAGCTGTACAACTACATTGTCTCCGTCTACTTCCAGCACCTTGCAGCGGCGCTTCTCGCCGTTTGCAAGCTCGATCTCGCCCAGCTCGTCGTAGGCTACGCCTTCGACTCCTTTTACCATCATCAGCGGTCCGGCAACTTCCTGTATGGTTCTATATTCTTTTGGCATAATTAGAAGTCCTCCTTCCCGAATGCACCGGCGATCTCTTCACTCAGTTCATTCATGATCTTTTCATACTCGGTTTCGATATTCTCTACCGTAGTATATTTATAACGGCCGATCTTTTCTCTGACATCCATGCTAAGCAGCACTTTCATGGAAGCGCCCTTGTTCAGAGCTTCTAAGGACTGCTCATAGAACGCCAGCACCAGTTTCATCATCAGATACTGTTTCCGGAGCGGCGTATAGGTATCTACTTCATGGAAGGAGTTCTGGTGCAGGAAGTCTTCACGGATAGATCTTGCAGCTTCCATTTTCAGACGGTCTGTCGACGACAGGGCGTCCATACCTACCATCTGCACGATCTCTTCCAGCTCTGCCTCGTCCTGCAGAAGGCTCATCATCTTCTGACGGTCCTCCATCCAGTCCTCTGCCACCGTGCTGTTAAACCAATCGCTGACATTATCCAGATACAGGGAGTAACTGGTCAGCCAGTTGATGGCCGGGAAATGTCTCTTGTATGCCAGGTTGGAATCCAGTCCCCAGAATACCTTTACGATACGGAGGGTTGCCTGGGATACTGGCTCGGAAGTATCACCACCCGGAGGAGATACGGCTCCGATTACGGACAGGGAACCTTCTCTTCCCTCTTTTCCAAGAGAAACCACGTGTCCGGCTCTTTCATAGAACTCTGCCAGACGGGATCCTAAGTATGCCGGGTAACCTTCCTCACCAGGCATTTCTTCCAGACGTCCGGACATCTCACGAAGGGCTTCTGCCCAGCGGGATGTGGAGTCTGCCATCAGGGCTACCGAATATCCCATATCACGGAAATACTCTGCAATCGTGATTCCTGTATAGATAGAAGCCTCACGGGCTGCAAACGGCATATCCGAAGTGTTGGCGATCAGAACAGTCCGCTCCATCAAAGAACGTCCGGTCTTCGGGTCTTTCAGCTCCGGGAACTCGTTCAGAACGTCGGTCATCTCATTTCCACGCTCTCCGCATCCGATATAAACCACGATATCAGCTTCCGCCCATTTTGCCAGCTGATGCTGGATGACTGTTTTTCCACTTCCGAAAGGTCCGGGAACCGCAGCCACACCGCCTTTTGCGATAGGGAAGAAGGTGTCAACGACACGCTGCCCGGTAACCAGCGGCTTATCAAGCGGCAGTTTCTTCACATACGGACGTCCTCTTCTTACCGGCCATTTCTGGACCATGGTAAGTTCCTTGTCTCCGTCTTTGGTCTCGATCACGGCGATCACGTCTTCTACCGTATACTCACCGGATTTGATTTCTTTTACGGTACCTTCCACGCCATAGGGAACCATGATCTTCTGCTGCACAATGGCAGTTTCCTGTACGGTTCCCAACACGTCTCCGGCTTCTACTTCGTCTCCGGCCTTTGCCACCGGGACGAACTCCCATTTCTTATCTCTCTTCAGGGCAGCTACCTCTACACCTCTCTGCAGGTTGTTGCCTGAAATCTTCATAATATCATCAAGCGGACGCTGGATTCCGTCATAGATACTGGAGATCAGTCCTGGTCCCAGTTCTACGGACATCGGCGCTCCGGTAGATTCTACCGGCTCGCCCGGGCCAAGGCCTGACGTCTCCTCATATACCTGGATCGACGCCTCGTCTCCGTGCATCTCGATGATCTCACCGATCAGACGCTGCTTGCTTACACGTACAACGTCAGACATGTTCGCATCGCGCATGCCGGATGCAATGACCAGCGGTCCTGCTACTTTTTTTATCGTACCTGTACTACTCATAATGGACGAATCACCTCTACTTTCTTAGTTACTGAATAAGATATCAGAGCCTACCGCCTGTTCCACAGACTTCTTGACTCCCCGCACTCCGTTTCCGGTATTTCCGGAAATTCCCGGAATTTCTATGATTGCCGGAATCAGCTGATTCTGATATCTTGCAATCTCATGCTTCATTCCTGCCGCCAGCGCTTCTGTGATATAGATGATTCCATATCCTCCCGCCGCCAGCTCCTGTAATCGTTCTCCGGCTTCCTCCTGGGCCGTCACGGGAAATGTATCCAGTCCCAGCGCCGCAAAGCCGTAGATACTGTCATAATCGCCTACTACTGCAATCTTATACATACATCTCCCTTACCCTTTCTCGGATTGAATCATCCGGTAAGTCATTGAGTTTGCCGGAAAGAATGATTCGTACCGTTTTTATTTCATTTTGTCTGGCAATCACATAGGCGATTACAGGTCCTATCGTAAATGCCTGATATTTCTGCGGACTGATCGTCTGAATGATCCGGTTGTCGCACCAGCGTTCAAACGCAGACGGCGATTCCGCAAGCGCCTCTGCTCCTTCCGCATAGGCTGTGCCCTGCAGGTAATCACGGATCGCATCCATGCCGCCAAGCGCTGCTTTTGCAAGCTGGTCTACATTCACACTTTCACACTCTGCCATAGCCCGCTTCATAAACTCGATTGATTTCGCGGTTTTCTGTGAACGGACAGCGATCTTGATATCCGCCACGGCCACCGTAGACTCCGCATAATCACGGATGATCGCGGCGTCCGAGCGTTTCCCCGCCTCATAGATGGCGTCTAGCGCCGCCCGGTCAATGATGCAGTCGCACAACTGTCCGTCCCCGGTATGGAGAAGTGACTCGTAAGCCTCTTCTGCCGCATGCTGCATATATGCCGGAAGTCTTCCGAACTCCTTTTCCCGGACGATCTCGGACATGACACTTCCCGGAATCTGCACATCCTCATAATAAATATGCTGGATCTTTGCTCCCGTACATGCCTCTTTCACCGCAGCTTTCAGGTTATGGAAAATCTTCGGATAGGAAAGTACTGCAAAATGCTCCATGTCAATATGCAGATCCTTTACGACCTCCCAGATCTTCTCTTCCTCTCTGGTCAGCATCGCCTCTGCATTGCCGGAGCTCTCACTGTCTCCCCAGCCCTTTTCCTCCAGAAACTGCAGGCACTGTCCGTAATCCTGGCAGGCAATGAGCTGCTCGATCGTACTGCCTGAAAACAGTCCAACCTCCAGGGCACGTATGCGCGCAACCGCGTAGGTATATTGTTCGCTCATTTTATTCCTCCCATCTGGTTACGCCTGTAAAAATACTAATTGGTGCACAATGTCGGACAGTTCGTCTTTCTTTGCATCAAACATGGCCCGGATCGTACAGTTTTCTTCAATCCCGCCATAAATCAGAATAAATCCGTTGTCAATCTTTCTGCCTTCCCTGGACAGTCTTAAGCTCCCGCCCTTTGAAGCCGCGGTTTCAGAAACCTTTGCTTCAAATCCATCCGGCAGCCTTGCTAGGTCAGCCGCAGAAAAGCAGATCTCCCCTTCCTGGGGCAGCGCATACTTTTCTACCATTTTCAGGAGCATAGAAAAATACTCCTCCTCACTCATGGCTTTTACCTTTTCGTATGCTTTCTCCAGCACTTCGGCGATCACTTCCTGCTTTGCAGCCAGGATCTTGGTCCTCTTCTGCAGGTCGATCGAGGACACCATGCGCTCCTGATAATTCGCCACGTCTTCCTCTGCCTTTTTCTGGATGCTCTCTGTCTGCTTTGCCGCATCTTCTTTTGCCAGGCGGATCATCTCGTCTGCCTGTGCGTTTGCCTCGGAGATCTTCTCCTCGGCAGCTTTCTTTGCTTCGTCCAGGATCTGACTTTTCATTTTATCTAATCCAGTCATAAACCCTTGCACTCCTTTTTTTGATTTCTGCTGCTTTTCGTTTCCTGTGACTAAACCTGGATCGCAGTAACTGCCAGGATAGAAATCAGAAGTGAAAGGATCGCGTAGGTCTCAACCATTGCCGGGAACAGCATGGCTTTACCAAACTGATCTGGTTTCTTTGCAATAATGCCGATCGCTGCCGCAGAACACTGTCCCTGGGATTTTCCTGAGATCAGTCCCACAATACCTACCGGGAGGCACGCTGCCAGGATCAGAAGTCCGGTCTGCGGTGTCAGCTCTGCCGCGCCGCAGCCTAAAAGGCCGATCTTGGAAAGCGTAATAAAACCTACCAGTAGTCCATAGATACCCTGTGTACCAGGCAGAAGCTGCATAACGAGAACCTTTGCAAATTTACTCGGTTCTTCTGTTACAACTCCGGAAGCCGCCTGTCCCGCGATACCTACACCAAGCGCAGAGCCCGCGCCTGCCAGACATACTGCTGCCGCCGCACCAAGAAGTGCATATACCAGTCCTACATTATCCCATATACTCATGATTAACGTTCCTCCTTAATATCTACATATTTTGTATCTGTTTCAAACGGTTCAAACGGCCGTCCGCCGCCTTCATAGAATTTTCCGAAGAATTCTACAAACTGGAGACGATTGGTGTGTACATATGCCCCCAGAAGGTTGATCGAAAGGTTCATTGCATGACCGATGACGAAAATGATCGCAAATCCGATGGCTCCTACAATTCCTCCGCCCAGCATGCTTCCCATCTGATTAACTACGGATGCAATAACACCTGTCGCAAGGCCAAGGGCCAGCAGACGGGAATACGACAGCACGTCGCTGAGCCATCCTGTGATATTGTAAATATCATACGCACCAAGCGCCAGCCGCAGCACCGGATTTTTGCTGGATCTTCCTGACATCAGCAGAAGTCCGACAGCACCGATAATAGACAGTGCCTTTGCCAGTGTATTAAGCACCGGCGGGAATACGATCTTCACCTGTGCGATCGATGCAAAGATGTCCGACGGGATCAGCATCATGATCAGGCCGATCAGGAAGATAAACCACAGTACCACATCGCAGAAGAAATCCAGGTACTGCTTATCCTTGATCTGCATATAGCCCTTGATCCCAAGGCCCACAAACAGGTGTACCAGTCCAAAGGCCATAGAATAGATCAGAAGCTTCATCGGATCATTAAGCGGTGCGAACCAAAGCGGCGGCACAGACACTTCCACCCCAAAGAAGGTTCTTCCGATCACATCCACCGCATCGCCGAAATATCCTGAAAACAGGATTCCCCATACGATGGTGGAAAGTCCGCAGAACATAAACAGCTTTATCGACTTGTGCATACTGGCGCTCATCAGCGGATATTTCTTGAGTACCACGAAGCATGCGATAGCAACAATCGCTCCATACGCCGCATCTGAGAGCATCATTCCGAAGAAGAACACGTAGAAAAATGACATGATCGTCGTCGGGTCAAACTCCCCTTTATGCGGAAGTCCATACGCCTCCAGCACACCTTCCACACTGGAAGAAAATGCATTGTTCTGGAGTACGGTCGGCGGTTCCTCGTCTTCCTTCAGTTCATCAATGTCGATCACGCAGTCGTAATGCTCACCGATGGCCTTTTCCACTGCCCCGGCCGCCTTCTTCGGAATATAACCGCTGATCACGAAGGTTCTCTGTGACTGTGGAAGGGTTCCGAGGATCTCATACTTCTTCGCCCTCATCCGGTAATAATCGCCGATCACCTTCAGTTCTTCCCGGAATTTGGCACATCCTTTGATTTCCTCTTCAATCTCTTCGATCTTCTTATTCAGTTGTTCAATTTTCGTTTTTAACTCTGCCGTTTCTTTCGCCGGCACCGCATGTACGGTCTGCGAAGGCTTTGCAAATCCTGCCGCCCTTAAGGCCTCTTCCACTGCCCCGGCATCTGCCTTCAAACATAATACAGCCAGATATGTGGCATCCTGATCACTGTTTATGATCTCTACATCCACGGCATCTGTTTGTGCTTCCCCGGTCTGGATCTGTTCATAGACCGATTCCAGAGTTGTTTCTCCCGGCATGGTCCCCAGAAGCATCGCCGTCTTCCCGGTGCCTTTGCAGTTCATCGGCACATCCAGGGAAAGCCACGGCACAAGAGCTTCGATCTGATTTTCCAGCTTTGCACTCTCGGCCTTATGCTCGGCAATTTCTTTATTGCAGGCAACAATCCTTTCGGCTTTTTCCAGAATTTCTTCTCTTTTTGCCGTGATCTTTGCAAATTGGTCGGATTCTACCAGCTTCTTGCCTTCCAGGCTGGCAAACATAGACTTCTTTTCCGGTGCATAGGCATCCAGGATATCGAGTGCTGATTCGGAAAGCGATGCTTTCTTTTCAAAGCTCTGCCTGGCGCTTATGGTATCCATCTTTTCAAAGCCGTCTTCGTCTTCTGCAACCTGGCTCATTTCCATGATGCCCATTGACTGTATCTTTTCCAAGATTGCCTTTCGGTCTTTTTTCAGCGCGCAGATACTGATTCTTTGCATCTGCAAAACTGCCATAGCCTCATCCCTCCTTCTTTTTGCATTTTTTCTGGCTTCTCATTCAAGCGAAAATAGGTCAGACGAGTCTTGCGATCACCGCAGATACAGCCGCATCCTCCTTGGCTAGCGCTGTCCCCCTTAAAGATGCAATTTGCTCTTCCGTTTCCTTCAATGCATCCTGCATCGTTTGTGTCCCAACTTCTTTTGCTGACGACAGACTGGCCTCTGCCTTTTCCTTAGCGTCCCTGACCGCATCTTCCTTGATCTTTGCAGCCTTTTTTGACGCTTCTTCAAGAATCCCCGCACATCTGGCATCCGCGTCTTTTATGATCTCTTCAGCCTCGCGCTCTGTCTCCTTGATGGTCTGAATGGTTTCTTCTACCATCTGTCTGTTCACCACCTCTCTCAATATGAGTCCTGTAGTTACGATTATAATATGAATTTTAACAAAAGTCTAGCGCAATGAATAATCTTACAATATTTCTTGCATTTTTACCATTTTAATCTGTGTAAATGTCCCTCCAGATTCAGCCCTGCAAACTGGTTCTGGCGGAGCGCTTCATACAAAATGATTGCTGCAGAATTGCCGAGATTCAAGGACCGGATATCTCCGATCATCGGAATCCTGATGCAGTCTTCTTTATGCTGTACCAAAATCTCTTCCGGTATACCTGCGCTCTCTTTTCCGAACATAATATAACAGTCCGGTTCATACCGGACTTCTGTATAGACCTTTGCCGCTTTGGTGGTTGCCATATAAATTTTTGCTCCAGGATTCTTCTCCAGGAAATCTTGATAATCAATGTAGGTTTCCACATCCAGATCATCCCAGTAATCCATACCTGCACGCTTCAGATTCTTCTCATTCAGCCGGAAGCCAAGCGGCTCGATAAGATGCAGCTTCGTGCCGGTCGCCACGCAGGTCCGCCCGATGTTTCCTGTATTAGACGGAATTTCTGGCTCAAGCAGTACAATATGAAACATATAGCGCCCTCCTTTTATCAACATTTTAAATAAATGAAGGGCGCTCGTCAATATACACATTTGTTAAAATTGTATCATAATTTTTTCTACTTTTTACTAAATTTATCAATTTTTTACAATATTTTTGCCAATTCATCCGGCGCCGGACGGTCAATATACCGGATATCTTCCCCATTTTGGATAATTTTATCGTTATTATTGGCAATTTCACCAATTACCGTCCCCCGGATTCCCTGTTCTGCCAGCAGCCTTTCCACACGGCTTTCTTCATCCGTTACGATCAGAAAACATCCTTCTGAGCGCAGCTGGTAAGGATTCAAGCGATAACATTCACAGATCTCAATGGTCTCCTGCAGGATCGGAAATTTTTTCAGATCCAGCGAGATCCCTTTTCCCGCCGCCTTTGCCAGATACCACAGCGCTGCCAGGATTCCTCCTTCCCCCACCGGATATACGAAAGCATCCGTAATCTCTTCTATTTCTTCCTCAGAATGGATATCCCTTTCCTCGCCCCGGGCCTTCGCCTGCATAAGGAAGGCCGGTGCAAATTTCTGTTCCAGCTCCTCTCTCTTCTTTTCCAGGACACACAGCATCCCGTCCAGTCCGATCCAGCCGGTCAGAATGATCTTTTGTCCGGCCCGAAGGCTCTGCTCTTTCGCTTCTGTTTTTCTCATATATTACCGCCCTTCCCGCCCGCTGTCTCTATAAGGACTGGGCCTGACTGATCGCCGCGTTGATCTGCGCCTGATCCTGAGACGCGATCGCATCCCGCACTATTTTTGATTTCGCCGGGTCATCCGATGCCGTTCCCACCAGGATGATCTGATCCGACTTTTCATACACACTCTGATTGATGACTTCCCGGGATTCTTCCACACCATCCTGGTATACCACCTTCCACAGCTGGGCCGTAGTACCGGTGTGAGGGCTGCCGGAATACTCCATACTTCCAAGCGCCGCTTCTGCATCTTCTTTATATACTACACTGTATTCCTCTGTTTCCAGAGTTTCGCTCTCATATTCTACCGTCCGGCCCTCCGGACGCGTATCCTTTCCGTAAATAGTAAAGCGCATCTGGTTGGCCGCGTCAATCTCACCTGCAATATAAATAGGCGTGTCATAATTATTGGTAAAAACAAAGTCCAGGATCCCTTCCGCAATCGCCGCATCCCTGGACGGCTTCACATAATTCACCAGCATCGAGTGGGGATATCTCTTATCCACCTGTAGCTCCGCATACAGGACCGCATTGTATAAAGTGGTCGAAACCTGGCAGATCCCGCCTCCGTAGGAATCCACCACCTGTCCGTTCTCATAGGATCCCGCTTCTACATATCCATGCTCCGCATCATAGGGCGCCGTGGCATCACAGACAGACAGGCTTTCTCCCGGCATGAGTATGGTGCCGTTCAGTTTTCCAACACCGGTGCTTAAGTTCTGCCACCTGTCTCCGCCCCCGGCATCCGTAGAAAAGCTTCCGAGCTCATCTTCGATGGTCGCAAGATCTGCCGTCTTGATCTTTGGCTCCTCCTTGACCAATGTAAGATCAACTGACAGATCCTCATGATCCCAGTTTTTTTCTATAAACCGCTCCAGACTCTCAATGGACGCCTCTACATCCACCGTATAGCCTTCTTTCTCCTCCACGACAGAAAAGGAGCCTTCTCCCGTACGCTCAATGTATGCATTTTCCGCCCGCACCGTAAGCGGTACCGCCCGCTCATCTATCACAGCCTTTGCCGTCTCCGGATCCAGCCGCATCGCCTCTTTCACTACATGCTTTTCCTTAGACAGTCCCCGGATCTCGCGGAATCTTTGTACCACCGACCCTTTCTTGCCATAATCCATTGCCTGCTTTACCAGCTGGTCTGCATCCTTGTACTTAAGCCCCAGCTCCCCAAGACTTGCTTTTGCAGATTTTTCGCCCACACCCATGGTCACCATATTCCCCAGACGCTCCTGGTGGTGGGCGTCTACCGCCTGCCTTGCTTCCTTTTCCTTCATACCGGAAACATCCAGCGTCCCGATATATACATTTTGAAGAACCCGGTTCTGCGGAAAGCGGTTTACATAATGCCGAAGCCCGCCATAAACGATCCCGCAGACCGCAAAAAAGCATACAAAAACCAGGCCGCACACCAGGTACGCCCTTTGCTTCTTCATTCGTGCTATTTTTTTATTTCTTTGGATTCTGCTCTTCAGCCGCCTATCCGACATACTTGTCCCCCAGACTCTTTTCCTTCCCTTACTGCAGATTTTATACCATCAGATACGGGATTACCATTGTCGCGACCATGGCCACAATAACTACAATGATGACAATAGCAATCATTCTTCTGGTTCTTTTGTTATTAAAATTCATAGGTTCTCTCCTTCTCTATTCTCTATGATACAGGTTCTTGCTTCCTGATTCAATGGGTTTCTTTCCAGATAATCGAATAATACATATTGCTTTTCTTTCTCAAAATACTCCAGATGCGTCATCCTCCGCATCTGATTTTTATCATACTTTTCATATTCCGGCAGATATTTTCTTAGCCGATCCTCGTCTTCATAAAACGCCCGCCGGATTTCTTTCGTCATCTTCGGCTCCCCGGCAAAGGGCGGCCTGGTCTTTGCATTTTCCCTCAGATAATAATCGTAAATGAGCCATTCCCGGATTTCTTCCTCCTTATCCGGAAACTTCTCCTTTACAAAATCCAGGAATATTTCATATCTTGCACTGCGTTTATGCTGGACATCCCAGATCCCCCGGCTCTGATAATATCTCCACAGGCCCTTATACATCGAAAATGCGGACGCAAAGCAGTTTTCCATAGCTTCTACTGTATGAGTAAACTGGCGGCTGTTATAATACACCTCTACCATCTCTTCCACGCCTTTCAGGCAGAGTATATCCTCATAGGAGAGCCAGTGTGTCTTCAGCACCTCATAAGGCGGCCTGCTCTTACAGACCAGCCCGTACGCTTCTTCCTGTTCTTTCATATAAGAGCCTTTTAGCACCTTCAAAAATCCAAGCTGAAGCTGATCCGGCCTCAGTCTGTACACCTCGTCAAAGGATCTTTGGAAGCTTTCCAGATCCTCATAAGGAAGGCCGGCAATCAGATCCAGATGCTGGTGGATATTTCCGGCTTTTCGGATACGCCTCACGGCCGTTCCTACTTTTTCAAGATCCATCTTTCTTCGGATTTCCCGGATTGTCTCCGGATTGGTCGACTGCACGCCAATTTCCAGCTGTATCAGCCCCGGACGCATCCCGCTGATCAGTGCGATCTCCTCCTCATCTAAAAGATCCGCCGCAATCTCAAAATGAAAATTTGTCTTTCCCCGGTCATGTTCTTTGATATAACGCCAGATCTCCATGGCATGTCCATGCACCAGGTTAAAGGTCCTGTCCACAAATTTTACCTGCGGCACCTCCCGGTCGATCAGGAACTGAAGCTCTCTCTTCACCAGAGAAAGATCCCGGAACCTCAGCTTTTTATCTATGGAAGACAGACAATAGCTGCAGGAAAACGGGCAGCCCCTGCTGGATTCATAGTATATGATCCGGTTCCGGAAATTTTCCAGATTTTCATAGACGAAGGGAACCTTGCTAAGGTCGATGGGCGGCCTCCATGGATTCTCTGTGATTTCTCCGCCGCGGCTCCGAAAAGAAATTCCCTTGATCCCGGCAAGCGCCTCCTCAAAAGAGCCCTCTTCTTCGCAGCTTCTGTCCCGGTACGCCCGGACAAGTTCTTGAAAGGTTTCTTCCCCTTCCCCTTTCATCACTCCTTTTACCTGCGCAAAGCGGCGCAGTACGTCTTCCGCATCATAGGAAACCTCGGGGCCTCCCAGCCAGATTTCCGTCTCCGGACAGAGCTTGGCAAATTCACGCGCCAGGCTTTTTATCAACTCTATATTCCAGATATAACAGGAAAAGCACAGCACATCCGGCTTTCTCCGATACAGATCTCCCAGGATGGCGTCCTCTGTCTGATTGATCGTGTATTCGGCAATCTCCACACAGGAATCCTTCACATAGGCCTTCAGGCTGTAGACCGCCAGGTTTGAATGAATATATTTTGCATTAACTGCCGTCAAAAGTATCCTCATATTCTTGACATTTCCTCCGAAATAGGGTAAAATTAAGGCTCGTGCAGCCGGGGTGTTAGCGGTACCTTGTACCTGCAATCCGCTATAGCAGGGGTGATATTGCGCAGAGGGCACAGCTTTGCAGAGCTGCCCTTGACAAGTGGCATTGAGGCTTGGGTCTTACGCGACGGAAATCCGTGAACCGTGTCAGGTCGGGAACGAAGCAGCACTAAACGGAATCTTCCGGGTGCCGTAAGGGTGCCTGGGCTGAGTTAACTATCAAGGTAACGTCTGTGAATCTGCGCTCGAAGCGCAATGCACGATTTTTTTCTTTTCACGCAGTTCTTTAAAAAATGCTTTCATCATCTGACTGCATTCTTCCCCCAGTATTCCCGTCTGAAGCTCCGCCTGATGATTGAACTCCTTCATCTGAAGCAGGTTAAGGATCGATCCCGCACAGCCTGCCTTGGGATTCATACAGCCCACCACGACCCTCGTAAGCCGGGACTGTACAATGGCACCGGCACACATCTGACAGGGTTCCAGCGTCACATACATCGTACAGCCCTCCAGTCTCCAGTCATTCATCCTTTTGCTGGCTTTCCGGATCGCGATCATCTCTGCATGTGCCAGTGTATTTTTATCAATGGTTCTCCTGTTGTATCCTCTTCCGATAATCTTATCCTGATAGACAATCACACAGCCGATAGGCACCTCACCAAGCGCATAGGCCTTCTTTGCCTGCCGGATTGCCTCCTTCATGTATTTTTCATCCTTCTTCCGAGCTTCTGTCTGTTCTTCCATCTGTTTTCTCCCGTTCTATAGCGGCCACTTTGCGGCCACTGTTTTATGTCCGCGGACAGAGCGGTGTCTGCCTTCGCACACACCGGCACCAGTACCCAAACTTTTCTTCCGTCTCCTGTTCTTCTTCACTTAAATCCACTTCAATATCGCATCTGCGGATAAACTCCGGAAATCCAAATGCCTCCGCCGCCTTTGCTTCTTTGGGGTGAAAGATCCCCGGTACTCCCAGCCGCAGCCATTCTCCGTCATCCAGAAATACCAGGTGATGATAATTGAAATAGCCATGCAGAAGAAAGCTGTTGTTGGAAAGCTTCCACTCACACCGGGGAAGCCTGGCCAGATCATTTCTCTGGATCTTCTGACAGCGAAATCCTCCCTTGGATATCTGGATCTCTTCTGTCTCCTCCACTTCCTGTCTTTCTTCCGTTTCCTTTAATGTCTTTTCCTCTGCCGTCTCTTCCTCTGCTGTCTCTTCCTCCGCCATTTCTTCTGCCGATTCTTCCGCTGGTTCTTCCGCCAGTTCTTCTTCCCTGGTTCCTTCATCCGGATCCCAGATCCGCATAGCGCCTATATCTGGCTGTTTCTCATCCCATACCGCCGCAAATCTTCTGCCATCGCCGCTCTCCAGGATAATTCCGTTGATACGGTCAAAATTCTCCCGTCCCCCGGTATCTCCACTGGTAAAATACATCCGGTAATTAATGGCAGGGTTCACATTCTCTGCATCCCCCTGCCATATTCCGACACATTCCCCATCCTCTACGAAAAACAGGTACAATTTCAGGACTTTTGTCTCTCCCAGATTCAGGCCCTTCCCATGGATATGGAGCACACAGTCCTCCACTCCCTGCTCCGCCTTTACAAAGCCCACATTCCGGAGCTTTTTTCCCTGTTCATACTCGTACAAATAACGAATAAACCGCTTCACTCTTTTCTTTCCTCCATGCTGGTTCATTTACCACAATCTATTCCCCCGCATGTGGAAATATACCTAGATCATCGCCTTCAACTCCTGGTACAGCCTCTTGGCATAGCTGTCTGTCATTCCGCAGATATAGTCTGTCACTAACAGAATCCTCAGATACAGCTTCTCCACGTCTGACTTCCCTCTGGCGTGATAGTGATACGCATTTTTATAGTTATTAGAAATAAAATAAACCATCCTCTGATCTATAGAATTCAATGACTGAGACGGATCGTCATATTTGATGGCCGCCCCCATAAACTGATCCATCAGATCATTAAGGATCACTGCTTCCTTTACCTCCATCCGGTAAATCGTCTCCGAGGTAAATACCTTTCGGTTGGCAAGATCCCCCAGCAGATCCATCAGCTTTTCTCCAAAGGTCTGATAGAAGAGATCATGACAGTATGTTCCGCTCATGATCTCTCTGTAATTGGATGTAAATCCAAAAGTTGCACAGCTGATCAAAAATCCCTGCACCCGGACAATCCAGTTTTTCACCGCATATTCCTCCGGATCAGCTATGCCCTTTTCAAAGGCCCGGCGGTAATATTCCTCCAGCTTATCCGCTGCCTGGAACGCACCGTCCTGATTCTTTAAATATCCATCCTGCAGAACCTTTAGTTCCCTCAGAAGCCTGGAATAGCTGATAAACCCTTTTACAAAAGCATCTTCTATATCGCCGGTTTTATAGGCTATGTCATCCGCAGCTTCCAGAATAAATGTAAGAGGATGCCGGCATCCGCAGGCGCCCGTCTCTTTTTCAACCTCTTCAAAGATCTGCCGGTCCGCCAGATAATACCCCATCTTCTTTGTTTTAACATCCCCGGAATCAGCATCCACTTCCACAGATGACACCGGATATTTTAAAATAGTCCCAAGAAGTGCATAGGTCAGATTCATTCCATTTTCATCGACCAGGAAATGAAGCTTTGTCACCAGCCGCAGCGCCTGGGCATTTCCCTCAAAATGGTAAAAATCCTCCCGCATCTGCGGCATGAGCACCTGATCCAGAGGCTTTCCGTGGTAGGTAAGCCTTGGAAGATTCCGCTGGAACCACTCCCGGATGGCAATCTCTCCGAAATGCCCGAAAGGCGGATTGCCAATATCATGGATCAGCCCCGCACATTGCAGGATATGACAGATATCCTCTTTCATCCTCGGAGTGAAACTGGAATCTTTCTTATATTCCAATATGTTTTCTCCGATATTCTGTCCCAGAGATTTGGCAAATGAAGAAACCTCCAGGGAATGTGTCAGTCTGGTCCGGATAAAATCACTTTTATCCAGAGGGAACACCTGCGTCTTGTCCTGCAGCCGTCTGAACGACGCACTTCCGATTATCCGGTGATAGTCCTTCTCGAACTCACTTCTTAAGTCTGTATTTTTATAACGGCGTGTCTTCCCCGCACTTTCCCTGCTTCTTTTTGTTGATAATAATTGTTCCCAATTCAATCTTTTACGCCCTCTTTAGTCCAGATAGATCGGCGGCACGTAATCCTTGCCAAGCAGTGCCTTTTTTCGCTCCTGATATCCCAGGAATGCCCACTCGGTCATATCAGTCCAGGTGTGTGTGCCTCTGTCATAAACCTGCACATAGCCGATGCGGGTCGGATGCATCCGGACACTGTTGCTTTTGTATTCTCTTCCGGTATAAGGATTAATATCCCCTTTCTCCAGATCCTCTTCTTCGGCTGTGAACTCCTCAAGCTCTGCAAGCGCTGCTTCTCTGGCGCTTCTTTCCGCCTCATCCTCTTCTGCCTCTTCCTCATAGAGCAGCGGCTCTTCCTGTTCCAGCACATATTCTTCTGTTACAGCCTCTGCTACCGGCTCCGGCGTACGGATCTGAACGTCTGCCGACTCGTTTTCTGCTTCCTGCGTCATTTCCTCTGCAGGCGCCGGCTCTTCGGATTTCTCTTCTGCTTTTTTCTCTTCCGGCTTCCGGATACGGCGCAGCAGATACTCCCTCCAGCCATGCTTCTTTTCTTCTTTTTTAGGCCCCTGCTTTTCTTTCGCCTTTTCCTCTTCCCTGTGTGGTTCCTCTTCTTTTTCTTCTTCCTCTGCGGCAACCTCTTCAAGGAGCTCTGCCACCGGCTCTTCCAGCGGCGGAAGTTCTCCCTGTTCCCGCTCGATCATTGCGTCCAGTTCTTCGTGGATAGCCACCAGTTCCCCGATGGTTATATCCCGTTCCTGCACCTCTGCCGGCCCGGCAGCTGTCTCTTCCGGCTCCTCCGGGGCCGCGGCTTCCGCATACATCTCTTCCGGCTGCTCTTCCCAGACTTCTGCCGGTTCCTCCCAGGTCTCTGTCTGTGCATGATTATTCTGTGCTTTTTCTATGGAAACGCCGTCTTCTCCAAGAATACTGAGCTGAAATGGGCAATCAAGAATCTCGGCGATCATACGCATGTCCTGCTCCTGGAAATTATCCCGCCCCAGTCTCTGGGTCAGATTCTGGCGCGACATTTTCTTTCCGGTACGTTCCTCAATGGTCTCTGCGAGTTCCTTGATTGTCATGCCCCTGCGGCTTAAGATGATTTTCACTTGTTCTCCAAATGTTAAATCCAGCATAACATGTCCTCCTTATTAATTTGAATTTTATACTCTCCCGACAGGTCTTATCTTTTGTGTAAACTATTCTGTTTCTTGATAAACCCAGTCTTTTCCCTTTTACTATTCTATCACCTGCCCGAAGCCTCGTCAACTACTCCTTCCCTGTCAAACTCCGTCAGATGAAGCTCCTCGTCAATCCGGGGATCCGTTGTGCATACCGCCATCCTGCCAGGGATCTGCGGATGTGAATATTCGCAGTAATGATATATACCCGGATACTCCTCCGGCTGCTTCCCAAGCACCGGTCTTCCCGTGCTGTCCCAGTCTATCCGGAACGCTCTGGTACTAAGCCCCATCCCCCTTCGGGTGGCTTTCATAAAGCTCTCCTTCAGAACCCAGTAACGGTAAAACAATTCCTTCCGCTCCTCTTCGCTGTCTGTTCCTATTATATGTGCATATTCCTCCCCGCAAAAAAAGCGCTTTGCAACTTTCTCCCGGTATTCTCCTATCATCTCCAGATCGCAGCCCACCTGCGCCTCTTTGCAGTCACTGAAGGCGCACAACACATATTCCCCGGAGTGGGACAGATTGAAGGGTGTATCTTCTCCCAGCTTCTCCTGTTGCTGCAGCCTGGTCCAAAGAGACCACGCTCCCACACTCTGGGCTTTTGCATTTTCACTCTTGAGGCGGTCTGCTTTTTCCTTTCTCCATTCCGGCAGCTTTTCATAATAAAATACATAATTCGTTTTATCAAAAAGCGGCGTAATCCGTGCCGCCCAGACTTTCACCATCTTTTTTTCTCCTGCTTTTTGTGTTATGATATGGGATACCAAAAGGGTCTTGACCCATGCTTTCATTATAGGGTCCTGCCTGTCATTTTACAAGCAGTCCCTTTTCTTTTGTTATTGGTGAAATTTTTTCGAAATGGTTGACATCTTCCGTATATTAAGGTAGTATACTATTGTTTTCACACTTTAAATAGCTAAAATTTTACAGTGTAAATATTTCAATATTATCATACAAATTTTTCCTGGAGGGACTTATTATGATTATCGTATTAAAACCACGTGCAAAGCAGGATGATATTACCCGTGTTGAACAGATGGTCAAGAGAAAAGGACTGGACACCCACATTGTTGTCGGTTCCGAGATGACCATCATCGGCTGTATCGGAGACACCACCCAGGTGGATCCTAAGCTTTTCGAGGTTGATTCTGCCGTCGACAAGGTCATGCACGTTCAGGAGCCATATAAACTTGCCAACCGCGCCTTTCATCCAGAGGATTCTGTCATTGATGTCTCGGGAGTAAAAATCGGCGGCGGACATCTTGGACTGATTGCCGGGCCATGTTCTGTAGAATCCGTAGATCAGGTTATGGAAATCGCAAAGGCCGTTAAGGCCTCCGGCGCCAACCTCCTGCGGGGCGGGGCATTTAAGCCGCGCACAAGCCCTTATTCATTCCAGGGGCTTGGCTTAAAGGGACTGGATATTCTCTGTGAGGTAAGAGAGGCCACCGGTCTTCCTATTGTTACCGAACTGATGTCTACAGATTATCTGGATCTTTTTAACGAGAAGGTGGATCTGATCCAGATCGGCGCACGGAACATGCAGAATTTTGACCTCTTAAAACAGCTGGGACAGGTAGACCGTCCCATCCTGTTAAAGAGAGGCCTGAACGCTACCTATGAGGAATGGATCATGTCTGCGGAATACATTATGGCATCCGGTAATGAAAATGTCATCTTATGCGAGCGCGGAATCCGCACCTTTGAAACCTATACCAGGAACACGCTGGACCTCCAGAGCATTCCGGTCCTGCGCCGTCTGACTCATCTTCCGGTCATCGTAGACCCAAGCCATGCCGGCGGAAAATGGTGGCTGGTAGATTCCATGGCAAAGGCCTCTGTAGCCGCCGGAGCTGACGGACTGATGATCGAGGTTCACAACAACCCGGAATGTGCTCTGTGCGATGGCGCTCAGTCGCTGAAACCAAAAAAATATGACGATCTGATCAAAGAGGTTTCCCAGATTGCCAAAGTTGTCGGAAAAATCCTGTAATTACAGCTAATTCCCAAAAGCAGATGCTAAGAAAGGGGACGCGGATTATGAAACTTACCGTAAACCTGGGGGCAGACAGCTACCCTATTTATATTGAAAACCATATCCTGGAACATGCCCTTACCTACATTTCGGAAATATTTTCCGGGAAAAGGATCATGATCATCTCTGATGACCAGGTCTATCCCCGGTATGGCAGCGCTCTGAAAGCTAATCTGGAAGCCCAGTATGAATGTTTCCACCTGGAGCTTCCCCACGGGGAAACTACAAAAAACTTCAAGACTCTTCCTGTGCTTTACAGTGCCATGCTGGACGCCGGAATTTCCCGTAGCGACCTGGTCATTGCTCTTGGCGGAGGTGTCATCGGCGACCTGGCAGGATTTGCCGCCGCCAGCTATCTGCGCGGCGTAAAGCTGGTGCAGATACCCACCTCTCTCCTTGCACAGGTGGATTCCTCCGTAGGCGGAAAGGTGGCCGTTGATCTTCCTCAGGGAAAAAATCTGGTAGGAGCCTTTTATCAGCCCTCCCTGGTCCTGATCGATCCCTCGGTCCTTGACACCCTGGACACCAGATTCGTAAACGACGGCATGGGCGAAGTCATAAAATATGGATGCATCAAGGACCGGGAGCTTTTCGACCTGCTTGCCTCCTACAGTTCATTTGAGGATCTGAAGCCCAGACTCGCCGAAATTATCGGCCGCTGCGTCGACATCAAGCGCCGCGTTGTGGAAAAGGATCAATTCGATACCGGCGAGCGGATGCTCCTAAATTTTGGTCATACCCTGGCCCACGCTATCGAGCAATTCCACCACTATGAGCGGGAAAGCCACGGTGAAGCGGTCAGCATCGGCATGTATCAGATTTCTTTGCTGGCAGAACAGGAAAACCTGACCCGTCCCGGAACCGCAGATCAGATCCTGAAGGTCCTTGATATTTACGGCCTTCCCCATTCCTGCGGAATCCCTCTTACAGAGTTAACAGAGGCCATGACCCGGGACAAAAAAAATCTGAATAATAAATTGAACCTGATCCTGCTGAACGAAATCGGCGTCAGCCGTATCTATCCGGCTTCCATTGATTTCTTCCACAGTGACCGGATCGTATAATATTTACAGCTATTGGAGGGATATAAATGAGATTAAAAGATAAAGTCGCCATCGTCACCGGTGCCGGAAAGGGAATCGGCCGGGCCGCCGCACTTGCCGCGGCAGCCGAAGGAGCCACTGTTGTCGCAGTCGCCCGTACACAGTCCGACCTGGATGAAACAGTACGGCTGATCCGGGAAAAGGGCGGAACAGCATCCTCGCTCTCCCGGGACCTGACCTGCGGAGAACAGGCCGCATCTATGGTGGACAGTGTCCTGCAGATGTATGGCCGTATCGATATCCTGATCAACAATGCAGGCGGCTATCCGAAGGAAATTTATGAAGGCAGGGAACATCAGGCGATCCGGCTCTGGGAGTGGAGCGAGGAGCAGTGGGATCAGATTATCCGCACCAACCTCCGGATTCCTTTTTTATGCATGAAGCATGTGATTCCTGTCATGATCCGTCAGGGAAGCGGTAAGATCGTCAGCGTATCCTCCCGCATGGGCCGCATTGCCTCTCAAATGGGCGCCTATTCTGTCGCCAAGGGCGGAATCGTTACCATGACCAAAACTGCTGCTATCCAGACTCAGGAATACGGCATCCAGGTCAACGCTGTTGCTCCCGGCATGGTAGATACGCCGGGCCAGCGGGTTTACAACCACTCTGTGGGACAGGACGATGCCGTTATGGGCAGCGCCGACGACGTGGCCAGAGCCATTGTCTACCTGCTCTGCGATGCTCCGGACGTGATGACCGGGCAGTGCATTGATCTGTTTACTACGTTATAAATACGAAAAAAAGCCAAAATACCACCCTGGTCTTTCCGTACGGGCTATCGCAAATTTTAATTCTGCGATCCTGCACATATTCAAGGTGGTATTTTTATTTTGTTATCAAATCTTTTTTCAAAGTTTTCTTTCTCTTATCCTGTGTCTTTCTACCAGATCCCCAACACATGCTGCATAGCAAGACTTACCACTGTGATCCCGATCCAGCACGCCATTCCCATCAGAATCGGTTTACCTCCGGTCTTTACCAGCTTCACAATATTGGTATTCAGGCCGATTGCCGCCATCGCCATCACAATAAAAAACTTGGACAGTTCCTTCAACGGCGCAAACACATCTGCCGGCACGCCAGCCGCTGTTGCAGCTGTGGTAATCACGGATGCACCGATGAAAAACAGGATAAAAAACGGGAACACCTGCCTGATAGAAACCTTCCCGGCACCCTCGCCTTTTTCCCGTCTTGTACGGATCAGCGCCAGCACCAGCGTGATCGGAATAATTGCCAGAGTCCGGGTCAGTTTTACCGTCACCGCCTTATCGAGCGTCTGGCTGCCCAGCCCATACAGGCTGTCCCAGGTGGAGGCCGCTGCGGTTACAGACGAGGTATCATTTACCGCCGTTCCGGCGAATACCCCAAACGCTTCTCCGGAATTTGTTGCAAAGCCGAGGAAACCTCCCAATGTCGGAAACAAAATCGCCGCCAGCACGTTGAAAAAGAAAATTACCGAAATCGCCTGCGCCACTTCCTCATCATCCGCATCAATGACCGGCGCCGTCGCCGCAATGGCAGAGCCTCCGCAGATCGAAGATCCTACTCCCACCAGCGTCGATATCTTTCCCGGAATACGCATTGCCCTATGCAAAACGTAGGCAATAATCAAGGATGTGGCAATCGTTGAGAAAATAATCGGCAAAGACTGTTTTCCTGTCTGAAGAATCACCTGTAGATTCAGGCCGAATCCCAAAAGGATCACCGCATACTGCAGGATCTTTTTAGATGTATATTTAATGCCACTTTCCAGGGCGCTCTTATCCCTGATCCCCAGCGTCAGAACCATCCCCGCCAGGATCGCGATCACCGGTCCCCCAATGATCGGAAAACGCTGACCCAGCAGCCAGGACGGCACCGCGATACAAAAGCAAACCAAAATTCCCTTCCAGTTCTTACCCACAAAACTCATATTCGCCCTCCACATTTCATTCACATACATATCCACATAACTTTCCACATTTTTCACGAAACAAATCATAACACACGATTATCATAATGTAAAATTATAAATCTTTATTTTTCAATAAAAATATGTTATTATTCTTTCAATGGGGACGGGGGATTTCCAGAAATCCCCCGTCCCCATTGAAGGAGGTAGCCATGCTTGATCATCGTATTTTGACATTTCTTACTGTTTGTGATGAATTAAATTTTACCCGTGCGGCGCAGAAGCTTCACATTTCCCAGCCCGCGGTGTCGCAACACATTCAGTATATCGAGGAATATTACCAGGTCCAGGCTTTCCGTTTCCAGGGAAAGCGGATCTTTCTTACGGAAACAGGAATCCTGCTCCGGGATTCCCTGACTTCACTCTACAACAACGAAATGTACTTAAAAGAACAACTTATGTCGATCACAGATCTGAAATATCGCGTCCACTTTGGTGCGACTCTGACCGTGGGAGAGTTCATGATCGCCGAGCCACTGTCCCATTTCCTGGCGGCCCACCCGGACTCGGATCTTTCCGTGACCGTAGCAAATACAGAGCTTCTCCTGCAAAAGCTGGATGCCGGCGAAATTGATTTTGCCATCCTGGAGGGGAACTATCCCCGCCATTTATACCGTCATGTCCCCTATGTCAACGAACGCTTCATTCCCATCTGCGGGGAACGGCATGTATTCAAAAAGACGCCCCGAAGTCTTCTGGATCTGACTTCGGAACGTCTTCTTGTCCGGGAATCCGGCTCCGGCACCCGCCGGATCCTGGAGGATGCCCTGGCCGAATATGACCTTGGTATTGAAAATTTTCAGCACATTACCACCATCGGTAATATGAACACCATTAAAGATATGGTGCAAAACAGCTGCGGTATCACTTTTCTCTATGAGACTGCAGTCAAAGAGGACTTAAAAAACGGCGCGATCCGCCGGATCCCTCTTCCCGGCTGGGATATCCGCCATGAAATCTCTATCGTTTGGAAGAAGGATCACTTATTTGAAGAGGCTCTCCTTGGGCTTATCCAAGAGCTTTTCCATGTGTGACCTTCATACATGCACGGAAAAAGTTCTTAAGTTTTCAAAGTTTGTTTACAATTTTTTCTTATTTTAAACACAGAATCATCACAAACTTTATCTATACTATAATTGTTCAAGAAATTGAACACAAATCTTTTTCATAACTTTTTCCTCAGGACTGCACTCCTCCCAAGAGCAGTCCTATTTAAATGCTATTTTTCATGCTCCTGCTTCAACTGCTTTATTTCCTCCTGAAGACTCAGGATCAATGCTTCCTTCTCATCCAGTTTGCGCCTCTGCTCATTTATCTCTTCTTGTTTCCCATCAATTTCTTCCTGCATCTCGTCGATCATATACTGCACTGTATTGCGGTCCAGCTCCTGCAGTTCCTTTGAAAACATTTCCATCACCCTCTCCACATTCAGGCACAGGCCGTAAACCTCTGCATACAGCTTCCTAAACTCCGGGTAAGCTTCTACCAATTCTGCGATTTCCTCCGGGCTGTCTGTACTAAGAAATTCAAGCCATGCTTCCAACTTGTTTCTGATACCTTTATTGTGCACAATATCCCGAAATACGTCAAGCGGAATGTAAACGTATTCCTGGAGAAGCTCCATCTCTACGCCAGTATCCGATTTCTGCGAAAAACGATGAATATAATTCTTAGAAAAATCTTTAAATTCTCTGGGACTTTTTTCATATAAAACTATTGTATAGACTTTCTTAATATCTCTGTAACTGAATGTCTTTCCTTTCTCTCCTTTTACGCGTTTGTACTGTCTCAAAAGCAGATCTGCCGAATAACAGGCACTTCTCTGCCCGGCGAAGAGATACCCGATCTTCTGCACCTCCACATTTGCAATACTGTGATCTTCCATCTCTATCACAATATCCATGATGACCAGAGAGCTTTCATCTGCAATCCGCACTGTATCATTAGGCAACACCTTTAAAATCTTCACTTTCTGCTCCAGTATCAAAGACAGAAACTCTTCCAGCCTTTCCGGAGCGCTTTCCGGATTTAAAATTTCCTTAAAAAATGCGTCATATAGAATCTTAATCCCCTTATTCCCGGTGCAAAAATCCAAAAATTCCTCCTGCTGCTCTCTGTTCCACTGCCGGTAAATCTCCAGAAGTTTTTCTTTTTCGGAAATCTCCTGCCACACCTCCTCCCTTGTACGTATCATCGGAAAATACTTTTGCAGAATATTCGCCATTCCGTCTCCTCCTTCATTCTTTTTTCAATCGCTTTTTCATTTACGGGTATCGTGCTTCAGATCAGAAGCTTCCGAAATTTGAATGCCTTTCGGCTAAATGAATTCTTCTCTTATTTATATAGAGAAGATGCTCCGACGCCAGAACAGCGCCGATATTGATACGCTAACTATAGCACATACAAAAACGGCAGGCAACTTCTTTTTCTCAGAAGAGACAAAAGGTACATTCCGGAATTGTAAGCAATCGCCAAGGCTTCGGGCAAGCCCGGACTTTGGCTTGTCGCAAGCGCAAAAAAGGCATGCCGCAAGCGCAAAAAAGGCATGCCGCATTTCTGCAGCATGCCCAAATATGACGCTTGTCCGCCCTATATATCCCCATGTTTATTCCTGGACGCCTTTAGCCTTGCCATCGCCCGGGCAAGTGATGCCTGGGACAGATGATACTCCTGGATGCTCTGCTTCTGACGAAGGCGTTCTTCCGCTCTTTCTTTGGCCTCTTCCGCCCGCTTCACATCAATATCCTCCGGTCTTTCCGCTGTATTCACCAGCACCGACACACGGTTGTTCATGATCTCCGCAAACCCCATGGATACCGCGGCCGTCACCCACTCACCGTCAGGTGTTTTAAAATGAAGCTCTCCCGGATCCACCGCAATCACCATATTCTCATGGTGGGGCAGAACACCCTTCTGCCCATCCGGAGCCGGAACCGTCAGATACTGACATGGGCCCTCATAAAATATTTTATCACTGGATATGATCTTTAACGAAAATGTTTTCATAGCTTACCGCACTCCTTATACCTGCGCCTTAAGCATTTGCTTTTGCCTTCTCCTTCACATCTTCAATGGTTCCCACATTAAAGAATGCGCTCTCCGGATACTCATCCATCTCACCATCAATGATGGCCGCAAATCCACGGATCGTCTCCTCAAGCGGCACATATTTTCCGGGTGTGCCTGTAAATACCTCTGCCACTGAGAACGGCTGGGAAAGGAATCTTTGCACCTTTCTGGCACGGTTAACCGTCATTTTATCTTCATCTGACAGCTCTTCCATACCAAGGATCGCAATGATATCCTGCAGCTCTTTATATTTCTGCAGAATCTCCTGAACCTTTCTTGCCACCCGGTAATGTTCCTCTCCTACCACGTCTGCCTCCAGGATCCTGGATGTGGACTCCAGCGGATCCACCGCCGGATAAATACCCTGCTCCACGATCTTTCTGGAAAGAACCGTAGTAGCATCCAGGTGAGAGAAGGTAGTGGCCGGCGCCGGGTCCGTCAGGTCATCGGCCGGCACGTAAACTGCCTGCACTGAAGTAACCGAACCCTTCCGGGTAGATGCGATACGCTCCTGCAGCGCACCCATTTCATTAGCCAGCGTAGGCTGATATCCTACTGCGGAAGGCATACGTCCAAGCAGCGCTGACACCTCTGAGCCAGCCTGTACGAAACGGAAAATATTATCGATAAAGAGCAGCACATTCTGATGCTCTTCATCACGGAAATACTCTGCCATCGTAAGTCCGGTCTCCGCCACACGCATACGTGCTCCAGGCGGCTCGTTCATCTGTCCGAATACCAGGGCCGTTTTATTTAAGACTCCAGACTCACTCATCTCGGTCCAGAGGTCATTTCCCTCACGGGAACGCTCTCCTACACCTGTAAAGATAGAATATCCGCCATGCTCTGTCGCAATATTATGGATCAGCTCCTGGATCAATACGGTTTTTCCAACACCCGCACCTCCGAACAGACCAATCTTTCCTCCCTTAGCGTAGGGAGTCAGAAGATCAATAACCTTGATCCCCGTCTCCAGTACTTCTACCGCCGGGCTCTGCTCCTCGAAGCTTGGCGCTTTCCGGTGAATTACCCAGTGTTCACTGTCCTCCGGGATTTTTTCTTTGTCATCAATCGTCTCTCCCAGTACGTTAAAGAGACGGCCCAAAGTCTGTTCTCCTACCGGCACCTTGATTCCGGCGCCTGTTGCGGTTACTTCCATTCCCTTATAAAGCCCGTCACTGGACGCCAGCATGATACAACGGGCCACATTATTTCCAACATGCTGTGCAACCTCCATTACACAGCGCTTTCCGCCGTTGTCTACCTCCAGCGCATCCTTAATAAACGGAAGCTCTTCTTTGCTCTGAAACTCTACGTCCACGACAGGTCCCATAACCTGTATGATTTTTCCCTTTGTCATAACGTTCCTGCTCACTTCCTTTTCTGTGCATTCGCCCCGCCGATGACCTCAGTCAATTCCTGAGTAATATCAGCCTGGCGCACACGGTTATATGTTATTGTCAGTTCATCCAGCATATCCGATGCACTGTCTGTCGCATTCTGCATTGCCTGCATCCTGGCATTGTGCTCACTGCAGTAAGATTCTACCAGGCACCCGTAAATAATCCCTACCGCATAGTTCGGTACGATATTGTCCATAACACTATGGGCTGATGGGTACAGAGTCATTCCCTCCTGATAGACTCCCGCCAGGGACGGCATATTTTTGGGGGCAAAGCTCACTCTGTGCAGGGGCAGGAGCTTTATCACCTCTGTATTTGCCTGCATAGCGTTTTCCATTTTTGTATAAATGATATAAACGTCATCCAGCTCGCCCTCTTCAAACAGAGACACCATTTCTTCCGCGATCACACGCGCCCGGTACAACGTCGGATTCTGCACGGTATACCGAAATGAAGTATCCAGCTCCAAATCCTTCTTCTTGGAAAAATACTGCCTTCCCAGCTCGCCCAGCACATACATCTTGTGGCGCCCGGGTTCTTTCAGCATCTCCTCCGCCTTTTTGATCACATTGTGATTATAGGCGCCCGCCAGACCCTTGTCCGCAGTAATAACAATATACCCGATCTTTCGCTCTTCCGCCGGGATCTTCTCCCTGATGTCAAAGAAATGGCTGTGCATATCCGGAACATGCCGGAGTATTCTGGAAATCTCTGCCTGCATTGCAAAAAAGAAGGGCTCCGTATCCGCAAGTTTTTTTCTGGCCTGCTTCATTTTCGAAGAGGAGATCAGATACATGGCATTCGTAATCTTTCTGGTCTCCTGGATACTGGCCATCCTTTCTTTCAGCTCTCTTGCATTTGCCATAGTTACACCTGCTTATCTGCTTTCCTTAAATTTCTTCACTGCATCAATGATCTGCTCTGTCAGCTCGTCATCCAGAACTTTCTTTTTCTCCAGAGCTTCTCCGATCTGCGGATATTCCCGGTCAAAAAATGCCAGCATCTCTTTCTGGAACTCTTTGACTTTGGACGTTTCCACATCCATCATCAGCTTATGCGTTGCCGCGCACAGCGTGATGACCTGCTCATGCATAGACAGGGGATGTCCCAGCGGCTGCTTCAGAAGTTCTGTCAGCACGCTTCCGTATTTCAACTGTTCCCTGGTCGCATCATCCAGGTCAGAACTAAACTGTGTAAACGATTCCATTTCTCTTGCCTGTGCAAGATCGATACGGATACTTCCGCTGGCCTTTTTCATGGCTTTTGTCTGCGCTGCCCCACCCACACGGGATACGGAAAGTCCTACGTTGACCGCCGGACGCATACCTGCATTGAACAGGCTGCTTTCCAGGAAGATCTGTCCGTCAGTAATAGAAATAACGTTGGTCGGAATATAAGCTGACACGTCTCCTGCCTGGGTCTCAATAATCGGCAGTGCCGTGATCGAACCGCCTCCCGCTTCTTCATTCAGACGGCTGCTGCGCTCCAGAAGTCTGGAATGAAGATAGAATACATCACCAGGATATGCCTCACGTCCCGGAGAACGTCCCAGCAGCAGCGAAATCGCACGATACGCCACCGCATGTTTGGACAGATCGTCATAAATGATCAGGACATCCTTCCCCTGATACATAAAATACTCTGCCAGGGCTGTCGCCGAATAAGGAACAATATACTGCAGCGGCGCACACTCACTGGCCGTTGAGCAAAATACTGTCGTGTAATCCAGTGCGTCATTTTTACGAAGTGTATTTACCAGCTGTGCCACCGTAGATGCCTTCTGTCCGATTGCCACATAGATACAGATCACATCTTTTCCCTTCTGATTCAGAATCGTATCCAGCGCAATCGATGTCTTTCCCGTCTGCCTGTCTCCAATGATCAGCTCACGCTGTCCACGGCCGATCGGGAACATGGAATCAATAGACAAAATACCAGTCTCCAGCGGTACGCTGACGGATTTACGCTCTACGATGCCGGGAGCCTCCTGCTCTACCGGGCTGTAATCCTCCGCCTTAATTTCTCCCCGTCCGTCGATCGGAGAACCCAGCGCATCCACGATCCTTCCGATATATCCTTCTCCTACCGGAATTCCTGCGCGCCTCTTTGTACGGGAAGCCTTCGTTCCCTGTGTGATCCCGCTGTCATCTCCGAACAGGATGCAGCTGATCTCATTTTGCTTAATATCCTGAACCATACCCTTCAGTCCGTTTTCCAGGGTAATGATCTCTCCATACATTGCATGGTCCAGACCATAGATCGTGGCGATACCGTCTCCGACAGAGACAACTGTTCCTACCTCCTGATTCCGGCTGACTTCGTCATAGTTACTTATTTCTTCTTTTATTATAGAGATAATCTCATCCGAACTGATTGCTCGCAATCCTCTCACCTCCAGGTTAATTTTTCTTCCAGCCGGTTCAGACGTCCCTGCACGCTATAGTCATATTCCTTGTCTCCTATAGACAAAATAAAACCGCCTAATAGAGAAGCATCTTCCTCCAGCACCCAGCTGACTTTTCCTGCATGCATCGTCTTTTTGATCCATGCTTCCATTTTTTCCTTCTGCTCCTCTAAAGGCAATGTCGTATAGCGTAAAACTGCCGTCACGATACCTTCTGCTGCCTGCTTTTTTTCTTCATAGCCCTGGAAGATTTCTTCCAGGATCCCGGCCTTTTCGTGGTCCACCAGCACCTTCAGGAAACTTCTCATTTCCTTCGGAAAGATCCGGTCAATGATCCCATGCTTCTGCTCTTTCGAAACCGCCGGATTAGAAAGCACCTCAGGAAGCTCCTCTGAAACTTCCCAAAGCCTCTTTGTCTCACCGATAGCCTCCTCCGGCACTTTCAACTGATACAGGACCTCTGCATAACGCAGTGCCGCCAGCGAACAGTAGCCGGCCCTATTCTTCTGTTCTGTCATGCGGATCACCTGCTTCTTTCAGAAATTGATCATAAGCTGTCCGGCCGCCCGCGCCGGGACCTTCATCCATCAGGACCTTTCTTGCAGCTTCCATTGCAAGAGATGCGACCTGTGATTTCATATCTCTTAATGCCTGTTCCCGTTCTATATCCACGGTCTCTCTGGCACTCTTCATCAGCCTGTCGGCCTCTGCCCCCGCATCCTGCAGGATACGGTCATACTCTGCCTTGGCTTCCTGCCGGGCGCGTTCGATCATCTGAGAGGATTCCTCCCCTGCTCCCTTTAATTTCTCCTCGTACTGGCTCTTGAGCTCCAGCGCCTGGTTCTGGCTGTCTTCCGCATTCTTCAGGCCGTCAGAGATCATCGCCTCCCGCTTTTCCATGATATTCATGATCGGGCGGAATAAAAATTTACGCAGAATCAAAAACAGGATGACCAGATTGATCATGGTAAGAACCAGATTAAAATCTATTCTCAGCACTTATTTTTACCTGCCTTTCTCCTTCGAACTGCTTTTTCGGATCCTCCTACTGCAGGAAGAAGATAATCAAAATGGCAATAATAAATCCATAGATCGCTGTTGCCTCTGCCAATGCACATCCAAGAATCAGGGTCTTGCTGATCTTTCCTTCTGCCTCCGGCTGTCTTGCGATAGCATCTGCTGCTTTCGCTGTGGCAATACCGATACCGACACCTGCTCCAATACCTGTCAAAACTGCTACTGCTGCTCCGATTGCAATAATTGTACCTGTCATAATTGTTTAATCTCCTTTTCTTTCTCTCTTTTGATTATTCCATTTCTTCATTCATAAATAATGCTGTCAGGAACACAAATACATATGCCTGTAATAATCCGTCGAAAATGTCAAAATAAAAGCTTAACGGGATCGGCACCAGGAAAGGCACCACCGCTTTTACCAGTTCCATGACCACAAATCCGCCCAGCATATTTCCAAAAAGACGCATGCACAGCGACAACGGACGGATAACTATCTCCATCAACATAATCGGCGCGACCACCGGCACCGGCTTGGCGAAATGCACACACCAGTGCTTCAGTCCATTTTTGTGTATTCCGGAATATTCGATCAGGATCATACTCATGATCGCAAGCGCCGCCGTAACATTCAAGTCCTTGGTCGGCGGCTTAAAGCCCGCAAGCCCGATCAGGTTCGCCACTGCAAGATACAGGGCTACCGTCATCAGCCACGGAACATAGCGTCTGTTCGACTTCCCGATAATCCCTTCAAAGAAATCGCTTCCCCATGTGATCACCGATTCCAGTGCCAGCTGCACCTTCCCCGGATTCTCCACCTTCAGATTTTTCACAAAAACGATAGAAAGGACCGTCAGGACCGCCATAATGATCCATGTCACAACGACCGCTTCATCCACGGCAATCCCGCCAAAAATGGGAATTTCAAAGACTGTCTGGCAAGTCAGTTGTTCCAACAGCTCATTCGTTAATTCTTCCGTACTATCCCCTTCCTTCAATAAGTTTTTCTAAACATTACTGCTAATCGAAAGAAAAGTCAAGAACTCCAAAATATTTCTTAACAAAGAGGTTTTGCTATTTTATTTTCCGCATTTTTTATGCAATTTTAATATTTTTTCACTTAATTCACCCGCATATTCTGTGAATAACGACGACATTCTAATTCCATATGGTAAATTCCCCTAATTTTTCAGGCTGTTTTCACAAGTATTTTCGCTATTTTTCGTCTATTTTCTCCAAAAGCCACAAAAATATTTTCAAAGGGGACAGGGGGGAATGCGAAAGGGGACGTACACTTTTGCAAAAAGTGTACGTCCCCTTTCGCACATTACCGGCACCGCACCAGCCGTATGATCCAGAAGGCCATATCTCCGAAGACCAGCACCAGGAATACCGGGGTGAACCATCCTCCCAGCGGCCGGCAGAGGGTGATGTTTACGATCATATACGCAAAGTCCGCGGTTACGATCAGCTTGAGTGAAACCACCATGTATTTCAGTGTACGGTAAACCCTGGCCTGATTTGCGGCCGTCACCTTCACGCCCGTGTTCCAGATCTGAGGAAACCTTTCCACTGCGCTGATTACAAGATACATGATCCACCATAGCACTACCAGGAAAAGTATCTCTCCTTTTCCTCCCCAGCGGTCGATCTCTCCCGCCGCCCCGTAGTGCATCGGCACTTTATCCGGAAAGGAAGACCAGCCGATGATCAGATACAGCGACACTCCCACCATCAGCGCCAGGCCAAGTCCCTGCATGATCTTATCCGCAAGATTGCTTCTTATTTTCACGACAGTCTCCATCTCTATGCCTCCTCTCTGCAGCGCCGGATGATCTGATTTGCTTTTTCATAAATATATTCTGGATCCTCCCCAACAAAGAACTCTCCGTTTTCATATAGAATACGCCCGTTTACCATGGTAAGCTTTACATTCTGCTTGCTCCCGCTGTACACCAGGTTTTTCGCAATGTTATTTAAGGGCTGCATATTTGGCTGATGCAGATCGATCATGATCAGATCCGCCAGCTTCCCTTCCGCAAGCGCATCACATTCGTTAAGTCCGCAGGCCTTCGCCCCGCCTGCCGTCGCCATGTAAAGCACCTGGCCCGCATCCACCACAGCCGCATCCTTCTCTCTTAGCTTTGCAAGTCCGGTGGTCAGGAACATTTCCCGAAACATATCCAGGCAATTGTTGCTGGCCGGTCCGTCGGTCCCGATGCCGATATTGATCCCAAGCTCCATCATTCTCCGGATCGGCGCGATCCCGCTGGCAAGCTTGGTATTGGAGCCGGGATTTGTCACCACCGACAGCCCTCTCTTTTGAAAGATCCTCAGATCCTCTTCTGTCATGTGCACACAGTGAAAGCCTCCGCCGCCATACTCAAACATCCCAAGACTGTCCAGATATGCCGTAGGCGTCATCCCGGTCCGGGCAATACACTGCTCCACCTCCGTACGGGTCTCGGAATTATGGGTATATACCGGCGCCTGATATTTCTGCGCCAGTCCGGCAATCTTCCGAAGCAGCGGCTCTGAAGTGGTATACTCTGCGTGGAATCCTAAGCGGAAACTGATAAGCCCTCCCGGCTCCTTCTCCTCCCGATACTTCAGGTACCACTCCTCCAGTTCTTCCGCCGACTGGGTAAAGTCATTGACCGCACCGCACAGCACCGTCCGGAATCCATAGTCTTCCGATGCCCTGGCGATCGTGTCCGGCGTCAGGTACATGTCAAAATTCGCCGTGATCCCTCCAGTCAGATATTCCAGGATCGCAAGCTTCGACAACAGATAAATATCTTCCCCGTCAAGCTTTGCCTCCATAGGAAACACCTGCTCCGTAAGCCAGGACTGCAGCGGCAGGTCATCTGCATAGGAGCGAAGGAACGTCATGCCGGAATGGGTATGTGCATTTTTAAAGCCCGGCATCAGCAGATTCCCGCATGCATCGATCTCCCTGTCCCAGCCTGCCTTTTCACCGGCACAGGCGCCGCTGACACCGCTGCCCACGTAAGCGATCCGGTTCCCGCATACATGAAGTTCTCCTTCCGTGATCTTCATCCGGTCCGCCTCGTCCGCCATAGTCAGGATCCTTGCGTTGTAAAACCGTATATTCAAGGCTACTCCCCCTTTGCCATATTGACGATTGATGCCGTTACCAGCTTTTCAAACAGCGGCGCCACCCGGTCCGCCGTCTCCTGTACCTCCTGATGCGAAAGCGGCTGGTCCGTAAGCCCGCAGGCCAGATTTGAAATGCAGGAGATCCCACAGATCTTCATCCCCATATGGTTCGCCGCAATGCCTTCACAAGCCGTACTCATTCCTACCGCATCCGCCCCCAGAGTCCTGCACATCTTAACCTCTGCCGGCGTCTCAAAATTCGGGCCGGTCAGCTGGATATAAACGCCTTCCTGAAGAGGGATCCCAAGATCTTTAGCCGTCTTTCGGATGATTTCCTGCAGATCCTTGTCATAAACCTCCGACATATCACAGAACCTTGGCCCCAGCTCCTCCAGATTCTCTCCGATCAGGGGCGAGGGTACAAAGCTTGCAATCTGATCCTTGATCAGCATAAAATCTCCTGCTGAAAACTCCGGATTCACGCCGCCCGCCGCATTGGTCAGGAACAGGATCCCGGCTCCCAGAAGCTTCATCAGGCGAATCGGCAGTACCACGTCCGTCATCGGGTATCCTTCATAATAATGAACCCGCCCCTGCATAGCCACCACCGGCACATCATCCACATATCCGAACAAGAACCGTCCCTTGTGCCCCGGCACCGTGGACACCGGAAATCCTTCAATCTCATGGTAATCCAGCACCTGAGAGATCTTGATCTGCTCTCCGTAGTTTCCAAGCCCCGATCCCAGCACCAGCGCTACCCGGGGCTTAAAATCCACCTTTTCCCGCACTGATGCATAGCACCGCATGAGTTTCTCATACACCTGGTTCATACAATACCACCTCTTTCTTCCTTAAGCTCTCCTGCACATTGATCAGCCGCTGATTTGAGGATCCGCGGAACAGTAACGTGATGTCTTTTTTTGCCTCCACAAACCTTCCGTCCACCAGTACATCGATCATGGAAAGCATTTCGTCCGTCCACCGGCACCTGGCCCGGCTTTCTTCCAAAAGTTCCCTGTCAAACAGATACCCTGTATAACACCATACCGTTTTTTTCGGAAATCGTTCTTTAAATTTCCGCAGAAGCCCCACCAGCACCTCCTGGTTGGCCGGCTCAAAAGGCTCGCCGCCAAGGAGGCTTAAACCAGCGATATAGCCCGGCGCTAAAGCTTCCAGGATCTCCCGCTCTGTCTCTTCGGTATAAGGCTTCCCAAATCCAAAATCCCAGGTCTCCTGATTAAAGCACCCCGGACAGTGATGGGTACACCCGGATACAAACAGGGAGACCCGGACCCCCTCCCCATTTGCAATATCATATTTTTTGATTTCCCCATAATTCATAAACCATTCTCCCAACTACCTGTTTTTATGACTGCCGCGGATCGCTCCGCATTTCCTGTCTTTAGTATAACAAAGGCGCCAAGTCTTTCAAAGACTTAAGCGCCTTACTTTTTACAAATACTGTTTTATAAATGCAGTACCCGGTCCTTGATCTCCTGGGTCCTTCCCTGGTTCCAGAACTGGGTTCCGATATAACCGCAGGTTCTTCTTGCCACAAACATCTTATCCTGATCGTGGTTGCCGCAGTTCGGGCACTCCCAGATCAGCTTGCCGGATTCGTCCTCCTTGATCAGGATCTCTCCGTCATATCCGCAGCACTCGCAATAATCACTCTTGGTATTCAGCTCCGCATACATGATGTGGTCGTAGATATACTGCATTACAGAAAGCACTGCCGGCAGATTGTTCTGCATGTTCGGAACCTCGATATAGCTGATGGCTCCGCCCGGTGACAGTTTCTGGAACTCCGCCTCAAAGGACAGCTTGTGGAAAGCGTCAATCTCTTCCGCCACATGTACATGATAGCTGTTGGTAATATAATTCTTGTCTGTCACACCTTCAATGATGCCAAACCGTTTCTGCAGGCATTTTGCAAATTTATAAGTGGTGGACTCCATCGGAGTACCGTATACGGAATAGCTGATGTTCTCTGCCTCTTTCCACTCTTTGCATTTATCATTAAGCCTCTGCATAACCTGCATTGCAAACGGTCTCGCCTCCGGATCGGTGTGGGATTTGCCCAGCATCCGCACGCACATCTCGTAAAGCCCCGCATAGCCAAGAGAAATGGTGGAATAGCCATTGTAAAGAAGCCGGTCGATCTTCTCGCCCTTCTTCAGTCTTGCCAGCGCGCCATACTGCCACAGGATCGGCGCCACGTCTGAAATGGTTCCCAGAAGTCTTTCATGTCTGCAGCGCAGCGCCCGGTGGCACAGCTCCAGTCTCTCATCCAGGATCTTCCAGAAGCGCTCCATGTCTCCTTCCGCGGAGCACGCCACATCCACCAGATTGATGGTAACTACGCCCTGGTTAAATCTTCCATAGAACTTGTGGCTTCCGTCAGCATTTCTCTGAGAATCTTCTACCGTCAGGAAGGAACGGCATCCCATACACGGATATACCTCTCCCTGCTTCAGCTCTTTCATGATCTTTGCGGAAATATAATCCGGAACCATCCGCTTAGCGGTACATTTTGCCGCCAGCTCTGTCAGATGCCAGTACGGAGCATCCTCGGTAATATTATCCTCGTCCAGCACGTAGATCAGCTTCGGGAACGCCGGCGTGATCCACACGCCCTTTTCATTTTTGACACCCTGCATCCTCTGGATCATCACCTCTTCGATGATCATTGCCAGGTCGTCTCTGGTCTGCCCTTCCGGCACTTCGTCCAGATACATGAACACCGTTACAAACGGCGCCTGTCCGTTACAGGTCATCAGCGTGATCAGCTGGTACTGGATCGTCTGGATACCGCTTTTGATCTCGTCTTTCAGGCGCTTCTCCGTCACCTTCCTGATGATCTCTTCATCCAGGGACTCTCCACACTCTTTTCTTTCAGCAATCACGTTTTTCTTGATCTTCTGACGGCTGATATCTACAAACGGCGCCAGATGCGCCAGCGTAAAGGACTGACCTCCGTACTGGTTGCTGGCTACCTGCGCCACGATCTGGGTGGTTACGTTGCAGGCTGTGAAGAAGCTGTGCGGCTTCTCAATCAGCGTTTCGCTGATCACAGTGCCATTCTGCAGCATATCCTCCAGGTTGATCAGATCACAGTTGTGTTCTTTCTGTGCAAAATAGTCCGAATCATGGAAATGAATGATCCCCTTCTCATGCGCTTCCACGATCTCCTCCGGCAAAAGCACACGTCTGGACAGATCCTTGCTGACCTCTCCGGCCATGTAATCCCTCTGCGTAGAATTGATCACCGGATTTTTATTGGAATTTTCCTGATTTACTTCTTCATTGATGTGCTCGATCAGCGCCAGGATCCCGTTGTCTGTGGTATTGGACTTTCTGGCCAGTTCTCTTTTATAACGATACCGCACATATTTCTGCGCCACCTCGTAGCCTCTCATCTCCATGATGCTGGTTTCCACCAGATCCTGGATGTCCTCCACATTCACCGCGTGTCTGGACTCCATCACCATTTCAGCAATCTTCTCGGCAATCGCCACGATCTGATATTCGTTCATCTGATGGATCCTGTCCACCTCTGCATTTGCTTTTGTGATCGCATTGACGATCTTGGAAATATCAAAGGAAACCTCTTCCCCATTTCTCTTGATTACTTTAGTCTTTACGTCTAAGTTCATGTATCCCCTTTTCCTTTCTACCAAATATTGCGATATATAAATTTCTCAAACACTAGATATTGTACAGGTATCATCATACACTAAAACCGCAGAAAAGAAAAGGGGGTTTTTTTTAATATTTTTTTAACGATAGGAAACAGTCTCTATTCCTGCCTGTTCTGCCATCTCGCACCATGTTTCTATATCTTTGTCCGAGGGCCTTTGGAACTCTTCCGGCGGAAGTTCCCGGCCAAGCTGCCGGTACTTCTCCTCTCCCAAGGTATGGTAGGGCAAAAATTCCAGCTTTGCCATCGGACAATTTTGCGCAAGGAACCCTATCAGCTCCCGGATACTTTTTTCATCCCCGTTGACGCCGAGGAGCACCGGCATCCGGATGACCATCGGGATCCCAAGCCCGTACACTCGTTTTGCGTTTTCCAGTATCCTGTCATTGTCTTTTCCGGTAAAATACCGGTGCCGCTCACGGTCTGTCAGCTTGATATCATAAAAGATCTGATCCATCTTTTCCAGGATATCTCTTATCTCTTCAAAGGAAAACTCGCCGCAGGTCTCAATGGCCATCGGCACCGCCATGTCGTAAATCTCTCCGGCCAGCTCTCTCAAAAATTCCGTCTGCACCGTGGCTTCTCCTCCGGAAAACGTAACCCCTCCTCCGGATTTCCGATAGAAAATCATCTGCCTTCTGACCGCTGCAAGAATCTCCGCTGTCCTGACATATCTGGTCATCGGATTCCTAAGGGTCTGTCCCTCCGGATTTGCGCACCACATGCACCGGAGAGGACATCCGGCAAGAAAAATCGTTGTCCGTATCCCCTCTCCATCATTAACAGAATAATTCTGGATCTGCATAATATAGCCGCCCATACGTTAAAACTCCGCATGCTCTGTCCGTGCAATGATCGCATCCTGCATGGACTTCGACAGATTCACAAACTGTGTGCTGTATCCTGCTACCCGGACCAGCAGATCCTTATAATCCTCCGGCTTTTCCTGGGCCCTGCGGAGAACCTCGGATGACAGGGTATTGAACTGCACATGAAATGCTCCCAGCGCAAAGAACGCCTGGATCATAGCTCCTAAGTTGGCCTGTCCTCTGCGGGTCGCCACCAGCTCATGATTCAGCCGCAGGTTCAGAAGCGTCCCGCCGGAATGGATCTCCTGGTTGACTTTGGCCGCCGACCGCATGGCTGCTAGCGGTGTTGACTTGTCACTGCCCACATAGGGGGATACCCCTTCGCTGGACGGCTCGCCGTTTTTCCGTCCGCAGGGAGTCGCCGCCAGGACTCTTCCCATCGGAATATAGTTTGAGATTCCCATAAACGCCGTGTTAAAGGGCGATCCAAATACATCCTTATACTGATGGATCTCCTGGTAATACCAGTTTGCCATTTTGATCGCTATTTCATCCACATAATCGTCGTCATTTCCATATTTGGGGACCTCCCTGGCCTTCTTCCGGAGCTCCTCATATCCTTCCCAATCAGCCGAAAGAGCACGGTCTAACTCTTCCATAGTCGTTTCCTTGTCTTCAAACACCAGTTTTTTGATGACCGCAAGAGAATTCGAAGCCACCGCCAGACCAATCCCCGTGATCACGGGGCCCACGTTATATTTGGCCCCTCCCTGGCTCAGATCCTTCCCTGTTTCCAGACAGGATTCAATGCAGGAGGAAAGGAACGGACGGGGCACCATTTCCTGATGCAGCTTCTGCGCCTCAATAGTTGCAATCACCGAATGTTTACATAAATTCGCAAACTGCCGGTAGAATGCCTTTTCTACTTCTTCGTAGGAAACGAACTCACGGCTGGGCTTTTCCGGAAGTCCCATCTGTTCTCCGGTCATCCGGCTCTTTCCTTCATTCAGTGCATATTCCAGCGCACTTCCGAAATTCACATTAACAGCAGCCGTCCACTCCCCGGTCTTCCGATAATGGGGCACTACACATCCGCAGTTGTTCCAGTCCCTGGCGTCTTCCGGCTCATACCCCGCGTTGATCAGCATCTGGTATCCTACGCTGTCATTGTGGATCGCCGGGAATCCGGTACCCTTGCTCACCAGGTTTGTAACAGCCGCCATAAACTCCTCCGGACAGTCCGCCTGAATCCGCACGCTCAGGCCCGGCTGATGAGTCTTGACCTCTTCCGTCGCCTTCAGCGCCATATAACTCAGTTCGTTTACTGCATTGAGGCCTTCCCTGGTCTTTCCGCCCACAGTCAGATTCTGGAACTGATTGTATCCGGCAAAATAATCCGCCGTGTTTGCAGAGATCGTCCACACCCATTCTGAATATTTCAGCCATAGAGCATCGATCAGTTCCTGCGCATCTTCCTTTTTGATCACTCCGGCATCGATATCCTGTCTATAATACGGATACATATACTGGTCAAATCTTCCCGGATTCAGCGCCAGAGGATTCTCCGACAGGATCCCGCCGATCTGGGTAAACCAGATAAACTGCATGGCCTCATAGAAGGATCGGGGAGGATATTCCGGTACCCGCCGGCAGTTTCCGGCGATCCGAAGCAGCTCCTTCCTGCGTTTTTCATCTTCCTCTTTTTCCGCCATCCGTTCCGCCTCATCCGCATACCGGTTGGCATAGCGTATGATCCCCTCGGACGTCAGGATCACTGACCGGTAAAAAGTAATCTGATCCATTTCTTCCGGAACCGCCTCATTCAGCGCTTCTATCTTTTCCCTGGCCTCTTTGATGATCCCGCCAAAGCCTTTCACAAACAGAACATCCTGATAGTCCGGCGTGATCTCACCCACCGCCTGGCGCCATTTGGAGTCATTGTCGATCACTCCCGTGTCCACTGCAATCTTCCTGGTCTCCTCGGGCACTCTGGCAAGAAATGCTTCTTCCAGAGACTTCCCCTTCCAGTACGGAAATATCTTTTCTCTGACAAACGCCCTCTGCTCATCCGTCATCACATACGGATCCTGGGAACGCTTGTCAAAATCATCCATCTCCCGGTCTACCCACAGCCAGGAAAACTCCGGCGTCAGGATGCCGCATTTACGGAACTCTCCTACCACGCCTACGATCAGTTCTCCCTCAAAGATATGTACCGATATCCCGGCACAGGTATCATAAAAGGCCTGGGCCCGGCGGATTGCTACGTGCTGGCCTTCTGTTTTCTTATGAGACTCCGTCCACAGAAACGCCCGCTCGCAGGAGATGGCTGGTTTCGCATTCACATAATTCTGCCGGATTTTTTCAATCCTGTCGGTCAACATGCTTCACACCTCCTCTTTCCCTGATTTTTCTGATTCCCTTATTCTTTTTACAGAGCCAGCTTGCCCGCAAAATCTGACATCACTTCAGAAATTTTGATCTGCTGCGGACAGACAGCTTCACAGCTTCTGCACCCAACGCAGGAACCCGGACGCTTATCCTCCGGATATCCGCCCAGAACCATAGGTGCGATGAAACCGCCTCCGGTAAAGTTATGCTCATTATACAGCTTTAACAGCTCCGGAATATCCAGTTCCTGAGGACAATGGCTTGTACAGTAGTGGCAGGCCGTGCAGGGCACCGTGTTTTTCTCCAGCATCCTGTCCGCAATATGAAGGATTGCTTCCATCTCCTTTTCATTTAACGGATGATCCTCTTCAAAGGTATGGATATTATCCTTTAACTGTTCCATGCTGGACATGCCAGACAGGATCACCTTAACCTCCGGCAGCGACTGCAAAAAGCGGAACGCCCACGCCGGCACTCCTTCTTCCGGCCGGAGTCCCTTTAGTTCCTTCTCATACTCCTCGCCCACAACAGCAAGCTTTCCTCCCCGCAGCGGCTCCATGACCCACACCGGAATATCGTATTCCTTCAAAAGCTCCACTTTTTCCTTTGCCTGCTGGAACTTCCAGTCCAGATAATTGATCTGAAGCTGACAAAATTCCATGTCTTTTCCGTATTTTTCCAGAAAACGCTTCATAACTTTCAGCCCGCCGTGGGCAGAAAATCCAAGATGACGGATCCGTCCGTTTTTCTTCTGCTCCATCAGATAATCATAAATGCCATGTTTCTCGTCCAGATAATCATCAATATTCATCTCGCATACATTGTGGAACAGATAGAAATCAAAGTATTCTACCTGGCATTTCTCCAGCTGTTTCTCGAAAATCTCCTTCACCTTATCCATATTAGAAAGGTCATATCCCGGGAACTTGCTGGCCAGGTAAAATTTCTCTCTCGGGTGCTTTTTCAGCGCACGGCCCACTACCAGCTCTGAATTGCCGTTGTGGTAGCCCCAGGCCGTATCATAATAATTAATGCCCTGTTCCATGGCATAATCGATCAGCTCCGCCGCCGCCTTTTCATCAATCTTTGCATCGTCTCCGTCGATGACCGGCAGACGCATGGTGCCCAGTCCAAGGGCTGAAAGCTTCATATCCTGAAAATCTCTGTAAATCATCGTATCTTCTCCTTTCTGTCTTCCATACACTCGAATATTACTGCCAGAATAAATAACACCTCAATATATATTATACCTGCTTTTCTTCCCATTGTCGAATACCCGTGACGTATTATGAACAATTCGTTTTTGCTATCGCCAACAAAAATTTGACGGCTATTTATAGCCGCCAAATTAACTTATCTCTTTTTTATAAATCTGTATATTGCGCCGTCGAACTCCTTACAACCAGTTTGGGTTCTATTCTCCGGACTGTTCTTTCCTCTTTTAATTCAGCAAAATGTTCAATCAATCCCATTGTCTCTTCCACCAGTCTTCCATACTCCTGTCTCACCGTTGTCAGATCATATGCGTTCCATCTGGCCATTGGAATATCATCATATCCTATTACAGAAAGATCTTTCGGAATTGTTAATCCAAATTCTTTTTTTGCCGCATCTATCAATCCGAGCGCCGTTACATCACTGGTGCAGAAAACCGCGCTTGGCCTTTTCTTCTTTTCATGATTCAACAGTTTCTTTCCTGCTTCATACCCGGATTCATAAGTATAGTCCACTTTTTCACAGGCCATCATAAAAATATGATTTTGTTGAAGCACCGAAGAAAAACCAGCTCGCTTTTCAATTTCCTCCCTTGTGTCATTCACATAACAGACATAACCAATCCTTTTATGACCAAGACCGCATAAATGTTTTGCCGCCAGCTGGGCTCCCATCACCGAATCCACATATACCATCCCCACGTCCGGCTGCTCAATATATCTGTTAAACAAAACAATCGGCACATCACTTGAAATACTAATCTGCTTTATATCCTTTTTAATCGCAGGCGCCGTAATCACAATTGCTTCCACCTGAAACTGTAATACCTTTAAAACAATATTATCTATATTATCCCGCTTTGTAACCCGGAACATTAAACACTGTTTCCCCGCCGCCTGAAATTTATCAATAAGTTCATTTAAAATCGAATGATAAAAGGGCCCCATCCCCTCGCCTACCACAATACCTATAATGTTGGTTTTTCCCCGTATCATACTCCTGGCCATAAAATTGGGCCGATACCCTAATTGCTCTGCGGCTTTCAAAACCCTCTCTCTGGCTTCGGTCTTCACGCTTCCATTTCCAAACACTCTGGAAACTGTTGATTGGGAAACTCCCGCAAGCTTTGCCACATCTCTGGATGTAACAGACTTATTATACTGAAATTTCGTCAATGCTTTATCCTCTATCTTCTCCAATTACATATACTGGATAAGAGCCAGCACGACATACTGTATCAAAAAGAATGCAAGCACGATTCCTTCCTGCCAGCCAAAACTGAATGGAAGGATACTTGCTCCATCCTGATGAGTATTTCCCTCTCGAATCATTTTCCGGCGCATACCTAAAGCTGTATATTGTTCTGTCTCTTCTCCGGACCGGTTGCTTTTGCAGAAGCAGCTTGCCATATACCCAGTAATTATCGTTATTATAGCACCGATAGCCGGATTCCACAACCAGCTTGTATGCCAGACTGAAGCAATTCCAAATCCTCCCGCAAGCCCGATGACAAATCCGATTGCTGTTCCATTATCATTTGCCTTCCTGGTAAACATTGCAAGCATAAAGGCTCCTGCTGCCGGACCTGCAAAATAGGAAATATAATTCCCGACCACGTCAATAATCGACGCCACTGTTCCATTGAAGCCAATGTATATAATCACCGTAATGACTGCTCCGATTACCAGTGTAATTATCTGAGAGACCTTAAGAGATGCTTCCTTTCCTTCTTTTGCAAAATAGTATTCATAAATATCCTTTGTAAACACTGCCGCCATACTGTTCATCAACGAATCAATACTGCTCATTGCCGCCGCAAAGACCCCGGCTATAATCAGTCCAATGATCCCCACCGGAAGTTCTTCCAGGATAAATGTAATCATAACCGTATTGGAGTCTGTAAATTCTCTCCCGCCAAAAAACAGAAAGAGAAGCACTCCCACAAAAAGCATAAAATAATAAACAATATTCATAATGAAAGCGCTGACTACAAAGGAATTTTTCGTCTGTCTCAGTGATTTCGCCGTCAAAACCCGCTGTACCTGCGCCTGGTCAAAGCAAAAGTACCGGATCCACATAAAACTGCCGCCTATCAAAGTCGCCCAGAATGTATTAGTGATTGTAACATCGGTACGGAAATCCAGAGCATCCAGCTTTCCTGTCGCCTTCGCCTGGGACAGCGTCTCGAAAAAACCAAGATCCAGGCCCTTGATTGCAGTAACCACCACAAGAAATACTCCTCCGATCACCACGATCATCTGGATCGTATCCGTCCAGATGACCGCTTTAATTCCTCCCATAAGCGTATAAATAAGTGTAATCACTACCACAATCGGGGTAAGCACCTGGATCGGCCAGCCCGTGATTGTATGAATAATCAGGACCGGTATATAGACCATGGAGCTTACCTGGATCAGCGAATTGACAAAAAACTGGATGATTGCCAAAATTCTGGTCTTATTTCCCAGACGCTTCTCCATATATTGATAAACCGAAGTCACCTGCAGCTGGTAAATCACCGGTGTCGTAATGTACAAAGCGACAAATATGGCGAACGGTACCGCAATATTGGCCATGACCGGATACATCCCATCTGTGTAAGCCCATCCCGGGCCGCCGATAAACCCATTGGCGCTGATCATCGTCGCCGCCACAGAAAGTGCGATCGGAATCCAGGGCATTGACCTCTTTGCCAGGAAATAGTCATCCGTATCCTGATTGTCTTTTCCGGTCAGATACCCTACTGCCAGCATCAGTACAAAATATCCTGCTATAACTGCAACATCAATTCCCGACATTTTCTCTTGCCCCCTTCTTCTTAATCATTCTCTTCCTTTGTCTTTCCTCTTTTCAAGGTCTCCGGCAAAAATGCCCATAATACAGTTCCTGCGATAAACACTGCAATAGAAATATAGAAGATCGGCATCATGCCAAGCGCTCCTCCTGCTGTCCCCGCAATGGCCGGGATTGCAAATGTTGAGATAATGCGCCCGCCATTAAATGAAATTCCTGCCGAAAGCGCCCGGTACTTGCTGGGAAATAATTCCGAATAATAAGCGCCCCATGGACCTGAATATCCCACAGCGAATCCGATCAGCACAGAGACTGCATAGAAGGCCGCCGTCTGGTCTCCGCCAAGCCGTGTATAGATAAACACACCGACTGCGCTTAAAGCCATTCCGATCAGAGGCACTTTTCGCCCAAATCTGTCGGAAATCCCTCCCCAGATCAGATAACCAATCAGCTGTCCGGTTCCCTGCATACTATAGATTGCTCCAGCCGTGGCAGCGCTCATGCCTACTCCTGTCACCAGGTATGTAGTGGCATTATTGGAAAATGCAGAATAAGCCGTAAAATTCGCTCCTGACAGCAGAATGACCCCTAATCCGATCCACAGATACTTTCCTTTGTACATGCTGAGGTAGCTGATTTTTTCTCCGCTTTCCTTTCCTTTTTCAAACAGTTCTTTTGTATATGCCGTATCATCCGGTACAAAAATAAATGCCAGAACCGCTCCTATAATGGGTGGAATTACAGCCGTATACACCAGCACCTCCCAGTTGGTGTCTCCCATCAGCCCGTACAGCCATCCTCCGAAGATCATCGCCAGAGAATATAAGGAGGTCAGTATTGCTGCAAGCTTTCCTCTGTATTTCCCTGGAAACATATCCGCCACAAGCGGCATGGCAGTCCCAAACACACCGCCCAGTACAACACCGCAGAATAATCTTGCGGCTTTCCATAACAGAATGTTTGTCGGTGACAGCAGCGGCAAATACGTGGTCAATGCGATCAGCAGCGCCACCGCAATCAGTGTGCGCTTTTTCCCGACCCTTGCTGAAATAAATCCAAACAAAAACGTTCCGGGAATCGTTCCAAAAGACATCACTGCAAAGATCTCCTCCGTCTGCTGAAGAGAAAATGCGAAGCCGCCGTCTGCAATTTCCGCAATCATCGTTGGTTTTACAAACGTCCCAATCATAAAATTATAGCAGTAGAAAAAATAAATCACCGCAATCGCCAGAAAAGCAATCCACTTTTTTACATAGGAATCATTTTTCCCAAGAATGATATCATTATTATCCATTTTTTTCCTCCTCCGTGATATTATCATTGTCTTCTATATACATCTGCTTCAATACATCCAGTCCGTCAAATGTAATCCATTCTTCTTTGATTTTATGATTGAGGACATGGAAGTGGCTGATTCCCATGATTTCCACCGGTTTTCCGGAAGGATTTCCAAAAAACCCTATTCCTTCGTTAAGCCCTCGAAGCCTCCAGCGCATGGCAACATCCTGGCCGTCGCCGCCCTGTCTTTCATTTACCGTCACACGCTCCACCTCATAACTGCCTCCTGGCACGGAAGAAAGCAGGCTGATGATCATTCCCTGGATCTCGTCATATCCATTCAGATCTTTATCACAGATAAAGTGCACTACCGCATTTTCATGATAATATTTTTTCACTTCATTAATGTACTTATAGTTATAAATCCTTCCAGCCATTTCCAGTATCCATTCTCCTACGGAATCATCCCGTGCGGAATGGTATTTCGGAACACACTGGCCTTCCATTGCTTCGCACAGTCCGTAAGTACGCTGTATCCCAGCATATTCTTTACCGGCTGCTTTTGCCATTTTCCGAGCTGTCTCATGCGGATCCAGCCCCAGCTGCATCACAATCCACAGATTATCTCTTACCAGCCATTCTTCATATATTCTATTCTCAGACACTGCACAGTCAATTACCGTCCGAAAATGGATTTTCTTTTTGGTTGCCGGGCCAAAATTACTGTCTCCCAGATTCGTAGCCGTCGACATTACCCGGTGAGAAGAAAGATAACCGTCCGCACCATGTTCAGACCAGATTACATTCTGTCCGATCAGGCGTCTGTCCGGAAACGCATGGAGAGTCTGGAGCGTATTGCTGACCACATCTTTAATTCCCACAAGATTGGAAGAGCCGCAATGCATCACGATATTGTTATGATAGGTATCATAAATTACCCCGATTCCCCTTTCTTCCCAGATTTGATGCGTAATCCGCATAATATAATCTACAAAATCCCGATACTGCGGATCAAAACCGTCCATTTTCTGTTCCCGTTTGGTCTTGTTTTTAAAATCGTTATAATCAAGATGCCCGACCGGTGTTACTTCCCGGGTATCCCCATAAAAAACTGTCACTGATTCCTTTTTTGTTCTTTTTTGCTCTTTTGCCTGATCTTTCATCTTTTCTTCTGCCTTTTCTCCCATCTGTTCCATCACATTTCTTTTCCTTTCTATCTGTTTGTAATATCTGCTGTTCTTTTAAGTACATCTAATCCCTGCTGCTTCAGCCAATACGGCAGATCAATAAACACCCAGTTCTCAGACAGTTTATCCCCTTTCCGGTAATAGACGTCAACCACCTGCATATCAGAAGGAACCTCGCCGCCAGGCATTCCAAGAAATCCTCCGATCGGTGTATTCGTCAGGTTTGGCCATCCAAAGAAACATGCAAAATTTCCTTCCGCAAAACGGCACACATGTCCATGGAAAGTTTTTCCTTTCAGATTATTCCTGAACGGAAGCTGATGCTGTTCCTGATAACGCGGTATTGTATAAGATGCTCCGATTCCGCCAGGCCCATACCAGATCATATCTTCTGCCCATGCCTTTTCCAGCACCTCCGGCGGACACCCCATAGAACCACTCTTATTTAATTCGTCTAGGTCATCTACCATCTTGTTGACAAGATCCAGTGTTTTTACTCCTTTTTCCGCCGGGGCGTCCTCAAACAGCAAACCGTTGTGATCCCTCGGTCCGGGATAAACAAAAAACTGTCCTGTCTGCGGCGGCATAGGACTTACTCCGGCCTCCATCATAAATCCGATCAAATCCACAAAAAGACCTGTTTTTGTAATTTTTCCATCCTGCACACAGTTAAATTCTGCATAACGGAGATGCTGCATTTTACGCGTATGTCGAATCCCCAGAAAATCCTCATCAAAAAGTCCCATAAACTGCCCCATGCTCATGACCCAGCGATCTCCATCAATCTCATTTTCACCGCCCAGGAAAATATCCATTCTTCTCTGCATATGCTTCAAAGATTTTTTCAATGGTGTCCAGAAAACTTCTGCTGCTGCCCCGGCCCCATTCTGTTCCCGAAACGGATATACCCCTTTCCAGTTATAATCCTCTGATGTAAAACGTGCCAATACTCTCTCTGCTTCATCTGGCGAAGCCTTCTCCATAGCATCATAATAATTTCTTACCAATTTCTTTTCTTCCTGATAACCCACTGTATCTTCCTCCTGTCCGTTTTTTGAATACGTATTCATTTTTATTCAAAAAAAATAATGAAGTACATGTATTTTTCATTTTGAATACGTATTCATTTTATGTGTTAATATTATCACAGCTTGCTATATTTGTAAATTCGACATTTTGCACTTAATTTCTTTATTATATTTATATAACTTTCACAATGAAAAGACGGTGTACCTCTGTGAGTAAACACCGTCTTTTCATTTTCCCTGTATTTAACCTTTCTCGATCAGCATCCACACAAGGGTTGCATTTTCCCCGGAATCATTCATGCTTTTATGCATCTCGCCGGCGGGGATAAAGGAAGCATCCCCCGCCGCCATTTCATGAACCTTCCCATTGCTCTCGCACTTGACTCTTCCGGATATAATGTAAGAATATTCATCCCCGGTATGGGAGGCAGGAGGCACCACTGTTCCCGGCGGGAACACTGCATACCCCATAGACACTTTGCCGTCCGTCTGGCATGCCCCTCCGAAAAAGTCCGTCATCTCTACATGATCCGCCCGTACATGTACCGGCACTTCTTCTTTCTTTCTGACGATCATACATCCATCACCTGCCTTCGCTCTTCGGTAAAGCCTCTGACCTCAAATGTTTCCGGATCCACAATTACACCATAATCCTTTTCAGCCTGTTCTAAAGAAATGTATTCGTTCTTTACGTCCCAGGCTACGCGCTCCGGCGCTCTTTTCAGAGGATTTCCATATCCTCCGCCGGTACAGGTCACCATACGCACCACGTCGCCCCTGTTCATGACACGTCTGGCCGTGATCCCCATCGGGCCTTCTACCGTGCCATCTGCATCATGGAATTCAAAATAGTTGTAGGAGCCGTCTTTTCCTCCGGCCGCTCCCCAGGCAGGAAACTTATTCCGTCCAAAGGATGCCGTAAAAAGCTGCCCGTCCGTCATGGCCCGGTAGGAACGCACCGCGCCGCTTCCTCCCCGGTATTCCCCGGCACCGGCGCCGTCCGTATGCAGACTGTACTCATCCACCATGATCCCATACCGGTTTTCCGCCATCTCCACCGGCACATTATAGGTCTCTCCATCACCAACACAGAACTGTCCTACTTCGCCGTCTTTTCCAGCGCTTGCTCCCCAGCCTCCGCCGGTAGGCTCCACGATCAGGAAGGGTTCGCCGCTTCCCTGCTTTGTTCCCGCAAGGACTACCGAGCACACCGACAGCATATGTCCGGCTCCCAGCATTTCCGGAAATACCGGGGCCAGAGCCCGCCATACCACATCCGAAGAATAGATCATACTCTCAAAATAGCAGGATGTGGGTGCCGGCGCATGGCATCTGAGTACAGAGCCATCCTCCGCAAAGATACGCATAGGCTCAAACACACCATCGTTTACTGCCAGCTCCGGTCCTAAGATTGACATATAGATTACTTTTACACCAGCACACAGGGAACTGTATCCCGTGTTGATCGGACTTGCCACCTGAGGGCTGCTCCCAGTAAAGTCAGCGATAAATTCATCTTCCGTAATGGTAAGCTTCACTTTTAGCTTCACCAGATTTCCGTAGCCGTCATCGTCCATATACTCTTCCATCTCCCAGGTTCCCTTTGGCAGCTCCGCAATCCTCTTGCGGGCAATCTTTTCTCCCTGGGCCAGAAGACGCTTCATCGATTCCTTTACCACATCTACCGTGTATTTGTCACACAGCTCCCCAATCCTTCGGTAGCCGGTTCTAAGGGATGCGATCTGTCCCCACATGTCACCCTCGGAGGTCTCCGGGAACCGGACATTGCTTTTGATCATCTCCAGTAGCGGCTGGCAGATTTCTCCACGGTCCAGAAGCCTGACTCCCGAGAACCTTAAGCCCTCCTGGAATGCATCCGAGGAGTCTGTTGTGAAGGATCCTGCCGCCATGCCTCCCACGTCTGACCAATGGGCTTTATTCCCGATAAACGCAATCAGCTCATCCTGATAAAATACCGGCATGACCATCCCGATATCTGACAGATGCGTACCGCCTCCCATGTAAGGATCATTGATCAGGTACACATCCCCGGGATGCAGGTTTTCTTTTCCGTATTTCTGAATAATTTCCTGGATCATCGGTGCGATCAGCCCGATAAATCCACAGGCACCGTTTCCCTGTGTCAGCAGCTTGCCATTTACATCCGCAATTCCACTGGCATAGTCCAGCGTTTCATAGATGATGGGGCTCATAGACGTCCGGGCAAACGCATAAAACACCTCATTGCTGACAGCGATCAGGGAATCCTTTACAATGTCCAGTGTTACCGGACTTACTTTTACTTCTGCCATCACTCCTGCACCTCCGTTTCAATGATCAGATTTCCGTAATCGTCCACCGTGATGCGCTGTCCCTTTGCCGCCACCGCAGATGCAGCCGCTTCTTCTACGATCACAGGGCCGTCAAGTACCGCTCCTCTTCCCAGTTTCTCTCTTAAATAAACCGGGGTATCCATCCAGCCGTCCTCTGCATAATAAACTTTCCGGATTTCTTTTTTCGCATCTTCTACGGGACCCTCCTGCGGCGGAATCTTCGCCAGTTCCGGCTTCGTCAGACGGCCGTACGCCACCAGATGCAGGTTTACGATCTCTGTCGGAGTATCTGTAAGGCGGAATGTATAAAAATGCTCATGGGTGTCATGAAATCTCTGGATGATCTCTTCCTTCGTCTCCTCACTCCACGGAATCGGCGGTACATTCACCTTCACAGTGTGTTCCTGGCCCATATACCGCATATCCGCAATGTAATTGCAGACAATATTTTCTTTCGGGATGTCTTCTTTTTCAGACTGCTCCTGTGCCTGGGAAAGAAGGCCCTCCCACATATCATTCAGTTCCTCTGCACTGACTTCATTCATCCTGCGGATGTTTGTCTGGATATAGTCATGCCGCACATCCGTCATCAACATTCCCCATGCAGAGAATACCGGAGCCGCGATCGGAACGATAACCTTGCGTATATTCAGTTCCTTTGCAAGATATGCACAGTGCATGGGTCCGCCGCCGCCAAAGGCTACCATAGTAAAGTCTCTTGGGTCGTAGCCTCTTCTTACAGAGATCAGCTTCAGCGCATTATACATATTGGCCTCCGCCACCCTGAGGATACTCATGGCTGCCTCGTCTGTATCCATTCCAAAGGCATCTCCTACTTTTTCCTGAATGGCCGCACGAACCGCATCCATATCAACCTGATTATCAAAATTTTCCGCTGACAGTCGTCCCGTCACCAGACATGCGTCTGTGGTGGTCGGCTCTGTTCCGCCGATACCGTAAGCCACGGGCCCCGGAACCGCTCCTGCCGACTGCGGACCTACCTTCAGAGAGCCGGCCTCATCGATCCAGGCAATGGAACCACCGCCGTTTCCGATCTCCACAATGTCCACTACAGGGGCCATGATCGGATATCCGGCGTAGCTTTCCGTCCGTTCGATCCGATATTCTGTCGTCACCTTTACTTCCCCGTTGTCGATAAGGGAACACTTCGCCGTGGTCCCGCCCACGTCAAATGCGATGATATTACGCTCCCCGATCATCTTTCCCAGGATCGCAGAGCCATACACGCCCGCCACCGGGCCGGACTCCACCATATTGATCGGCGTCTGCTTTGCCTGTTCAAAGGTAGTCGTCCCTCCGTTGGACTGCATAATGTATTCCTTGGCGTGACATCCGGCTTCCTTAAGCCTCCGGTCCAGATTATCTATGTAGGAGGACGCTACCGGCATGACATAAGAATTCAGAGCAATCGTAGACGTCCGTTCATATTCTCTCCACTCTTTCGTCACTTCTATGGATGATGTGACAAAGACCTCCGGCCAGAGCTTTCGGATCAATTCCACCGTACGCTTCTCATGCTCGTCATTTGCATAAGAGTTTATATAGCAAACAGCAATAGCCTCTACCTTCTCTTTCTTAAAATACTCTACTGCCGTCCTGATATCGTCCTCGTTCAGAGGTGTTACGATCTTCCCGTCAAAGCTGACCCGCTCTTCAACCTCCTTCCTGAGGTAGCGGGGTATAAACGGTCTTGGCTTTGCAAATACCATGTTAAAGAGATCCGGCCGGTTGCATCTGGCGATCTCCAGCACATCCCGGAATCCCTTTGTGGTGATCAGTGCCGTCTTTGCTCCCTTCCGCTCTGTCAGCGCATTGATGATCGTCGTCGTCCCGTGGATAAAGTCTTTGATCTCCTGCGGACATACACCGCTCTTTTGAATGACCTTGATCACTCCTTCTTCGAAATTCGGCGGCGTCGTATGACTCTTTGTCAAAATCGTCTTCCCCTGGTCGTCCACTGCCACCAGGTCAGTAAATGTTCCGCCAATGTCTGTCGCAACTCGCAATATGATCCCACCTTTCCTTCTTCTTTCAGTTCTCCGCCTATACAGCAATCACGTACTAAAATATAGTCGGTGTTACTATACATAAAAAAACCAGTTCCCGGTTTTCTATGTTCACAATACTATGCAGCAGCGTAGAAGGATAATGAATAGATTCTCCTTCGGTAACCACATACTCCTTTCCATCAACGGTAAATTTTGCCGTTCCCTCCAATATATAGATAAATTCCTCGCCTTCATGGGTACAGGGTTCAAAATCACTCCGCAAAGGCTCCATGCGGAGCAGGAGGCTTTCCAGCTTTCGCCCTTCAAACCTGCCGCTCAGGCGCTCATAGCCCGCATACTTTTTCTCCAGCCCCATGATTCCTGTTCCATCGCTCTCCCGATGTACAAAACGACCGTCAGGTTCCGGTCCATCATCAAAAAGCTCCCTCATCGTAATATTTAACGCCTCAGCGATCTTCTTCAGAGATACCAGCGTAATTGATGAAACGCCCCTCTCAAACTGAGACAAGAAGCTGACCGACAGATCTGTCCTCTCACTCAGCTCTTTTAGCGTAATATTATTTTCTCTGCGTATTTTTCGTATTTTATTGCTGACCGATTCCATTGTTTTTCCTTTTACTCCTATGTTTATATAACAGAATATTTCATTTATTCAAAATAATTACAGTGACACTGTAATTATTTTACTATTTTAGCATTTAAAATTCAAGTATTTAGTTGATATTTTCTGACTTTTTTATCGTTATCTTTATTTTATACTGACACCACCATCCTCTTCCGCAACGCTCATCTCCACTCCGCTCTTCTTGCGTTGCTCGATTGCTACACGCAAAAAAACCGCCGTCCCCGCGGCTCGCAATGTCCGCAAAAACAGCGATTTCTAAGTGCGCGATCAGGGGTTCGAACCCTGGACACCCTGATTAAGAGTCAGGTGCTCTGCCAGCTGAGCTAATCGCGCATATTTTATTTTCGCATTGACTTTTCCGTTCAACGCAAGAGTCATTATATAACAGATTTTTCTATAATGCAAGTATTTTTTTTCGATTCATTCATATTTTTTCTTTTTCACTCATATACTGTACCAGGGGAGTGATAAAAATGATGATGCTTTTTCAAAAAAATATCCGAAAATATGTGGACAGGCAGGATCTGCCTTTTTTTCTGCTGGTCGTTTTTCTTGGATGTATCAATCATTTTGTCTACGACTGGTCACATGGTCTGGCCCTGGCAGCTCTATTCTGTCCGGTCAGCGAGTCTACCTGGGAACATCTAAAGCTGCTGTTTTTCCCGTTCCTTCTTTCTTCTCTTCTTTATTATTACAAATACAAGCCCAGGACAGCACGCTTCCTATATTCAAGATTCCTCGGCGCAGTCTGCGGAATCTGTTCTATTATTGTGTTATTTTACACTTATACCGGAATCACAGGACAAAGTTTTCTTATCATTGACATTCTGATTTTCTGTCTTAGTACAGGTTTATCATTCTTAATGTCTTCCTTTTTTTACCAGACTCTTTCTTCTATTCCTTCCAGTACCGTATCTGCTGCGCTCTGGATCATCCTGTCCTTCGCATTTTTCTTTTTCACATGCTATCCCTTGAATCTCCCATTGTTTTTCCCACCAGATATAGTATAATCAAATTAAAGATTTCATTGATCAATTTACGGAAGGAGTAAACATTATGAAAAATGAAATTGTCAGCTGCAAAATTGAACATCATGCCGTTCTTTTTGCATTACTGGCAAAACGCGCAATCGAAGAATGCGGTGATCAGGGCCGCGAAGCAATCCTTGCCGGCATGACCGCATATGGAAATGAGCGTGGTATGCGCATGGCGGAAAATGCACTCGCCCATGGAGACGAACTGACCACCATGACCAATCAGGCTTATGGCGAATGGCAGCCGGATTATGAAGGACAGATGGAATTCGGACAGCTCAGGACAGAGCCGTCTCTGCAGACCTACATATCCAAATGCGCCTGGTGTGAAGCCTGGAAAAAATACGATCTGCTGGAGTACGGCAAACTATATTGCGTAAATGTTGACAACGCCGTCTACCAGGGCTTCCGCTCAGACTTCGTCTGTACGCACCTGTCCACCCCCATGAGCTGGGGCGGTGAACAATGCAAATTCGACTGGGGACATCCTATCTCCCCACAAGAGGCCGAAGAACTAGCAGAAAAGAAAAAAGAGCTGGGGACATCCTGTATGAAAGACTTCAGCTTCCATACAGCTCACCTGAAATACACAATCAGCCGTTTCCTTATCAATTATCTGGGCGAAGACGGACAGGACATCGTAGAACTGGCGCTTCAGGATTATGTCGACCTCTTCGGCCAGGAATACCTGGACGTATTAGAGGGGCTGTATCCTTAATCCATTGGGGACGGGGGATTTTCAGAAATCCCCCGTCCCCAATGGATTTAATTTTAAGTTATCCACATAATTATCCACACAATTATCCACATACTTATCCACAAAGAGGAGGTCTTTACTATGTCAGTCACAAAGAAAATCGGTATTATCGGTTGCGGGAACATGGGCGGAGCTATTTTGTATGGCGCACTGGAAAGCGGTGTCCTTTCAAAGGAAAACGTCTATGTATACGATATCAACCCGGCCATGATGGAGAAGGCCGACAGCTGGGGCGTACATCTTGCCAAAGACGATGAAGATGTCTGCGAAAACAGCGATCTGATCCTTCTCGCCGTAAAACCACAAAATGCGGCAGAAGCGCTGTCTCAGTGCAAAAAGGCACTGGAGGGCAAAGCTCTGATGTCCATTGTCGCCGGTGTCAGCGTTGCACGCCTCCAGGATATGATCGATGGCACACCCCGAATCCTGAGGATCATGCCAAACACTCCGGCCATGGTATTCGAGGGAGCTTTTGCACTCTGTTCTGATAATGATTTTACCGAAGACGAAATGAATACAGCCAAAACGATTTACTCTTCCATTGGTATTGTTGAACTTGTTCCGGAGAATCTCATCGACGCCGTATGTGGACTTAGCGGCGGAGGCCCCGCGTATGTGGCCATGTTCATCGAAGCCATGGCTGACGGCGGCGTAAAACAAGGCCTGCCCAGGAAAACCGCTTACCGTCTGGCCGCCCAGACCTGCCTTGGCACCGCCAAGATGATCCTGGAAAAAGGTATCCACCCCGGCGAGTTGAAAGATATGGTCACCTCTCCCGGCGGAACGACCATCGAGGGCTGTGAAGCTCTGGAAAAAGGCGGCATGCGGGCCGCTGTCATCGAATGTATCAACGCCGGTACAGAAAAATCCAAAAAACTGTAAAGGAAGAGCATCTGGAAAATATTTAATATTTTTCAGATATCTGTCCACATACTTATCCACATAGTTTTCCACATTTTGTGGATAAATTTAAATGGGGACGGGGGATTTCTGAAAATCCCCCGTCCCCATTTAAAACATCCGCTTAATCACTTTCAGCCTGGTAAACTCTTCTCTTTCTTTTTCCTCCAGCGCATTGTTTATGGTATACACCAGATTGCTATACATAGGTATAGTTATATTCTTCAGCGCATTCGCACGCTTCTGCGTCTTCTTAATATTTGTCGCAAGCCGGTACGCCGAGTTTTCCACCTCCGAAAGCTTAATGGTCAGTTCCTTTACCTCTCGAAATGCTTCTCTCGCAATATCAATAGACTCTCTCGTCGTTCCGAAGGAATATGTCAGATCATTCTGCTTGTCATCATATTTGATATGCGGAATCTCGGTCCCCATGATACTTCTCGTCTGTATGCGAATAGAATCTTCAATCGGCACTGTATAGGCCAGCTCCTGTACCCAGCTGATCCCATGCTCAATATTTGCCCGCTGCAGACAAGCGTATGCCTTTGTAAAAGTCTCGTCAATCTTTTCCTGGATATCTTTGGCCTCGTCAATCAGCCCCATCAGTTCCTTGAGCAGGATATTCCTTTTTTTATCCATCAGATCGTAGCCCTGATGTGCCAATGCCAGAGAATTCTTTGCAAGCATTAGATTTCCCTTGGTTGGGAACTCCCGTGGATCCATACATACGCCTCCTTTCCACTCCCAGACATGCCCTCGGCCCCAAGCTCTCCACCCACGTGAAGCACCCTTGCCACGTGGACCTCGCGGCTCCGCCGCTCAGTCACGTCGCTCCCAGACATGCCCCCGGCCCAAGCTCTCCCCACGTGAAGCAGACTTGCCACGTGGACCTCGCGGCTCCGCCGCTCAGTCACGTCGCTCCCAGACATGCCCCCGGCCCCAAGCTCTCCCCACGTGAAGCACCCTTGCCACGTGGACCTCGCGGCTCCGCCGCTCAGTCACGTCGCTCCCAGACATGCCCCCGGCCCCAAATGCATGCAAGCATGCCTTGTGGCCTCGGACATGTCTAGTCTGCTTCACGTGGATAGTATTTTTCGATCAGCTTGGTGTCGATACGATCCAGCTCCTCCTTCGGCAGCATCCCCAGAAGCTCCCAGCCAAGATCCAACGTCTCCTGGATGCTCCGGTTCTCATTCGGTCCCTGTCCAATGTAGCGATGTTCAAACTCCTCGCCGAATTTCAGATACTGCTTATCAATAGGCGACAGTTCATCTTCTCCGATGACCGACGCCAGATTCCTGGCCTCCCCCACCTTCGCATAAGCAGAGAACAACTGATTCGCCAGATCCTGATGATCCTCCCTGGTATACCCTTCACCGATACCGTCCTTCATCAGACGGGACAGCGACGGCAGGATACTGATAGGCGGATACACCGCCTGGCCATGCAGATTCCGGTCCAGCACGATCTGCCCTTCCGTAATGTAGCCGGTCAGATCCGGGATTGGATGGGTAATATCGTCATTGGGCATGGTCAGGATAGGCAGCTGGGTCACGGACCCGTTGGCGCTCTCCACGATCCCTGCCCTCTCGTAAATTGTGGCAAGCTCACTGTATAAATAGCCAGGGTATCCCTTTCTGGAAGGAATCTCTCCCTTAGAAGATGATACCTCACGCATCGCCTCTGCAAACGAAGTCATGTCCGTCAAAATGACCAGGATATGCATATTACATTCAAAAGCCAGGTATTCCGCTGCCGTCAGCGCCACCTTCGGTGTGATCAGACGCTCCACCACCGGATCATTGGCCAGATTCAGGAACATACATACATGATCCGACACACCGCTCTCCTCAAAGGTCTTACGGAAGAACTCCGCCACGTCATGTTTAACACCCATGGCACCAAACACCACAGCAAACTCCCCCTCGGCCCCCTCGCCCAGAGACGCCTGCTTTACGATCTGCGCCGCCAGCTGGTCATGAGGCAGTCCATTTCCCGAAAAAATGGGAAGCTTCTGCCCCCTGATCAGCGTCGTCAGCCCGTCAATGGCAGAGATCCCCGTACGGATATAGTTCCTGGGATACTCTCTCTTCACCGGGTTCAGCGGCAGACCGTTTACATCTCTCCGGTCCGTGGAAACAATCGGTCCCAGCCCGTCAACCGGTTCACCGATCCCGTTAAAGGTACGTCCCAGCATATCCGGAGATACCGCCACCTCCATCGGACGTCCTGTCAGCTTGGTATGGGTATTTTGAAGCGACATATTCTCCGTCCCTTCAAACACCTGGATCACCGCCTTGTCCTCATTCAGCTCAATGATCCTTCCCATCTTCTGCTGCTTTCCTTCTATTGTAAATTCCACGATCTCATCATAGAATGCGTCCTGCAGGCCTTCCAGCACCACCAGAGGACCATTTATGCTGCTCAGCCCCAGATATTCTATCGCCATCCTCTAAGAGACCTCCTTTCCTATCCATTCTTCTCGATCACACGGTTGTAAAACTCATCAATATCCCGTTTGTACAGATCCAGAAGCTGCAGATTGTCATTGGGCACATCGTACTTAATGGCAATCACTTTTTCAAAAATCCCTTCTGCCTTCAAAACCGACATCGGCATCCCCATAGCCACCAGTTCCCGGCTCTTTTTATAGAGATACAGGATTACATCCATCATCTTAAACTGCTTCTCCATGGATACGCAGGTATCATCTTTATGAAATGCATTCTGCTGCAGGAACCCTAAACGGATCACCTTGGCGATCTCCAGCACCAGCTTCTGGTCATCCGGCAGTACATCGCCCCCGATCAGCTTGACGATCTCCATCAGGCTGCTCTCCTGATTGAGAAGCGCCATCAGCCGGTTCCGGTAGTCTACAAACTTCGGCGACACGTAATCCGTATACCATCCGCTTAAGTCCGTCAGATATTCGCTGTAGCTGGAGAGCCAGTGGATCGCCGGAAAGTGCCTGGAATAGGCCAGCGACTTGTCAAGTCCCCAGAAACAGCGCACGAAACGCTTTGTATTCATAGTCACGGGCTCAGAAAAATCACCGCCCTGAGGGGATACCGCCCCGATAATAGATACGGATCCTGTTGTCCCGTTCAGATTCTGCATCATGCCCGCCCTCTCATAAAAAGCAGACAGCCTGGAAGCCAGATAAGCCGGGAACCCTTCCTCTGCCGGCATCTCTTCCAGACGTCCGGAAAGCTCTCTTAAAGCCTCCGCCCAGCGGGACGTGGAATCAGCCATAATGGCCACGTCGTACCCCATATCCCGGTAGTACTCCGCCAGTGTAAGTCCCGTATAGATAGAAGCCTCTCTGGCAGCTACCGGCATGTTTGAAGTATTGGCGATCAGAGTCGTGCGGTCCATCAGAGGATTTCCGCTCCTTGGATCCACCAGTTCCCCGAATTCTTCCAGCACCTGGGTCATCTCATTGCCCCGCTCTCCGCATCCGATATAAATAATGATATCTGCATCCGACCACTTGGCGATCTGATGCTGCGTCATCGTTTTTCCGGTTCCAAAGCCTCCCGGTATCGCCGCCGTTCCGCCCTTCGCGATAGGAAACATGGTATCCAGGATCCTCTGCCCCGTGATCAGCGGTACACTGGCCGGATATCTCTGGTGCGTAGGTCTTGCCACACGGATCGGCCAGCGCTGCATCATAGACAGCTCTTTTCTGGTGCCGTCCCGAAGCTCGACCGTCACCAGCGTATCATGGATCCGGTACTCCCCGTCCGGCTTCACCTCCACAACCGTGCCCTCCACGTCAGGAGGAACCATACACTTATGGACGATCGCCCGGGTCTCCGGCACCTCGGCAATGATCGTGCCTCCATGCACCAGCTCGCCTGGGCTGACCATAATATGCGTATCCCAGAGCCGGTCCATATCAAGCGCATCCACACTGACTCCCCGGGTAATAAATGCTCCGCCGCTGTCAGCGATCCTCTCCAGAGGCCGTTCGATCCCGTCAAAAATATTATTTAAAATACCAGGCGCCAGCGTTACCGACACTGCCGCTCCCGAACCTTCCACCAGTTCGCCGGGCTTCAGGCCACTGGTTTCCTCGTACACCTGTACCGTGGTCATTTCCTTATCCAGCGAGATTACTTCACCCACCAGCTTTTCATTTCCTACATAAACCATTTCAGACATCTGAAAGTCCGTCTTCCCCTTCAGGTAGATGACAGGGCCATTGATGCCGTATATTTTCCCGATTCTGACACTATGCACCCTTCTCACCTCCCCGGAACAGGAATTTCTGGTACTCGCTCTCAAGCGCTCCCTTAAATGCATGATCGATCAGAATATTCCTGCCTCTGAGCACCGCGCGGATGCCTCCCTTAAAATCCTCCTTGCTGACGGTCAGCTCCATTCCTGTATGCTCTTCCAGATAATCCTTTTTATCCGCATCGGTCGAATTGATATAGATCGTCATCTCTCCGCCGTCCGCAAACGCCGCAGCCTTCTCGATATATTCCACCAGCAGCCTTCGGTAGGCCTCCGTCTCCATATATTCTTTCAAAAGGGTCTCAACTTCCTCAAACAACTTTTTCTTGAGCTCCATTTGTGTCCTGCCAATTTCTCTCTTTAATTCCAGCTGCGCTTTGGACGAAGCCATATTGAGCTGCTGCCTGGCATTTACCTTTTCTGCCTTGATCCGGGTCTCTGCCTGGCGCTTCGCCTCCTGACAATGCTGTTCAAACACTCCGTTCAACGCTTCCTCATGCTGCCGTATGATCGCATTGCCCTCTGCTCTTGCTTCCTCCATTGCTGCAGTCTGCAGATGAAACATCTTTTCCTCTGTCGTCAAGCGTGTCACCTTCTTTTCCTATAGTTTCAGGCCAATTGCCTCATTTACATAAGAAGTGATAAAATCTTTCTTTCTTCCGGTTCCATGCCGGTCAGGAATCTCTATCAGAAGAGGCATTGTCCGCTCCAGCTTGATCTCATTGATAAGATCCGGGAACTCCCTCCCAAACTTTTCTGTCAGCAGGATGATCCCTACGGATTTGTCATTCATGGCCGTCTCGATGGCATTTTTCAGCTCCTGTCTTTCATGTACGACCACTCCGTCTACGCCGGCCAGCCTCATTCCCGTCAAAGTATCGACATTATCACTGATCAGATACATCTTCATCTCAGATTATAACTGTCCCAGGATCATGAAGGAGATGATCAGACCATACAGGCAGACACCTTCTGCAAGACCTACAAAGATCAGAGATTTTCCAAGCGCGCTGGAGTCCTCGCTGATAGCACCAAGGGCTGCACTGGCCGCGCTGGCCACCGCTATACCGCCGCCCACACAGGAAAGTCCGGTGGACAGAGCTGCTGCAATATATCCGAATCCCGTTGCATTTGAGACGGCTGCATCTGCAGTTTCCGCTGCCTGCACCGGGCTTCCTCCAAACAACATGATCCCTGCGATCACAAACGCTCCGAAGAAGAAAAACAGATTCGTCCCCAGAGCACGCTTATAGCGTTTCTTATTTCTCTCCCCGATCAGGAAGTACCCAAATGGAATGATGATGCTTAAGATCAGTGCTGCAATGAGTAAAAATTTCACCGTTAATGTCATGGCTTATATCCTCCTTATTTATAAAGCATTACCGTTTTTTATGACTGTTAAAAGGTTTGAACTCTCTTCCGCTGCCCTTGTAAAAGCGGCTGAACATCTCATAATATTCCAGACGCAGTACCTGGATTCCCACGACCAGTCCTTCCAGTCCGCAGACTACGACATTTCCAATCACCAGAACAATCCAGTTCGGCGTCCCTTCCTGTGCACCCGCAAGCATCAGCACCACCTCCATGATGGCAGCATGGCTTACTGCAAACGCTCCGATACGCACATAGGAAAGCGTATTGGAAAAATAACTCAACAGCGTTTCAAAAAGTTCGAAAAATCCCTGTACCAGGAACATCACCTTTCCGCCTTCGATCTTCTTGTGATTGCGTTTCACCAGATTTGCCAGGGGCTCCTTAAACAAAAAGATCAGGATCGGGATTCCCAAAAATACCGCAAGCATAATGTTGCCGGGGACCTTGTGTCCCGTCATATACAACACGATGGTCAGTACCAGGAATCCATAAAACAGAAGCCCTGCCACTCCATTGTTGGAAAACCATGCATTTTCCGTATCGTGGGCCCGGAAGGCATTGACGATCTGGAAGATCATCACCAGCAGGTTCAGCCCCATGCCAAAGGCAATGGCCACCACAAACACCGTATTCAGCTGTCCGATAAAAGGCAGGTTCGTCATCGCCGATACCGGATGCAGCCACAGGGCCGGGATCACATCCTCAAATCCAAATACGCTTCCGTACAAGACTCCGAAAAGCATAGAAAACAGTCCCGCCACCGAGATAATGCCCGCCAGATTGATCTTCTTCGTCAGATAGAGGATCCCGCCAATCGCAAAAAGGCAGAACCCTTGTCCCAGATCTCCGAACATTGCTCCGAAAATAAAGGTATATGTCAGCGCCACAAAAATCGTCGGATCCATTTCATTGTGGGCCGGCATCCCGTACATCTGGATAAACATCTCAAACGGCTTGAAAAACCTGGGATTCTCCAGCTTGGTCGGCGGCTCTCCAAAGTATTTCTCCCGGTCTTCCTCTACCACTACCAGCACTTTGTCATCCTTTTCTGTTTCCTTCAGGAAGGCCTCCACGTCATCTTCGCCCATCCAGCCGCAGATGATATAATAGTCCTCCTTGTTCTCATCATCCTCCATCCGCGCCGCCATCTTGCGTACATCGAAATTATTGGCCAGCTCCTCCAGGCGTCTCTGCGCTCCCAAAAGCTGCGCCGCATGGCTCTGGATCAGTTCTGCTATCGCGCGGTCCACGCTCTCAATCTGTTCCCCGTCATGCTCAATATCCTGCTGCAGGCTCTCACAGGCCTGAGCAGGTGTACCGATATACTCTTTCGAAAGCGGGATCTTTTCAAAATGCAGGGAATGAAAAATCGCATCCGTTTTGCCGGCATCTGCATTTGCCACAAAATAGCAGCCGTACACATAGTTTTCATTTCGCACGCCCTCCAGAAATACCGCTTTCAGGTCTTCATACAAGTATTTTTCAAGTCTGCGGTAATAATCTACATTGATCCGTCCGAACCGTACCCGCATATAACGGTATCCCATAACATCATGCAGATTTACCTCCAGCGGCCGGAAAGGCTCCAGCACATTCAGCTTCTCTCTTAATTCCTCCGCATGCTTCTTCAGCCGTTCTCTCCGTTCGGCCAGCTCCAGATACTGGTGGTTCAGATCACGGATCATTCCGATCATTGCGTCCTGGTCCATGGTAAGATCCGGCTCCACCTTCCCGTCCTCCAGAAGCCCTATAAATTCTTCCGCTTTGTTCAGCGGTTCTCTATATGGATTCACTTCCGCAAAAGGAATCAGATTTTCCGTCGTTTTCAGTTCAGCGATGGCATTTTCCAGCTGCATCTCATGCCTGGACAAATATACCTGACACATGCGGTCGATATCTGTCCTTGGCCCGCTGATACTCAAAAACTTCATCTTTACTATCATTGTTTCACACCTCCCAGGTACGCAAGCGTCTCTCCCCTCGGCAGGCCGTACCGGATACATTCCATAGCCGTGGTCAGCGCATCGATCTCCTCCTCCTTCAGGAACAGATAAGTATAGATCGAAGCTATCGAGTACGGGTTCTGCCTTCGGTCCGCCAGGTACAGCTTTTGCAGGCAGTCCTTGTATATCCGCTCGATGGTCCTGTCGCTGCCGAAATGATATTTCTTTGCATAATAGGTATTTTCCAGCTGTCTTTGAAATTCCTCCACACTGGGAGTCTCCACCAGCGTTTTATATTCTTCCACACTCAGGCGGTAGTGGATCGGTATCGTCAGGGAATAGATATCGGGCGGGAGCATGTGATAATATTTCTTTGCCCGGTATACCCACTGGATATTCAGAAGGTCGATCTTTGTCCCGCAGTCCCGGATATACATTTTCTGCTCTTTTCCCTTCAAAAGCCTCCGCTGCCGTTTCCAGAGGGTTGTAAAATAATAAAGCTCCAGCGCCATGTCATAATCAAATAGGGTGGCCGTCTTAAGCTCCTGGATCTTTTTAAGCGATTTATAATACTCTGTATTCTGCAGATTTTCCACCAGCTCCGTAACATTTTTCGAACTCACCAGTGCGTCAATGGATATCTGTGAATACTTTTCAAAATATTCCTTCTTATAGTCCAGATCCATCGGTTTTTGATAGTGGTTAAATACGATCCGCAGACAGTAATTGATCACATCAATCTCATAGCGTTTCCAGTATGTCTTTAAAAACTGCTTCTGTTCCATTCCGCCAAACCGGAATATCCTGCTAAAATCATCAAACAGCGACTGATACAGCACCTTTTCTACATTTCCCCTGTGGTAGAACGTGCTGTCCATATTCTCCAGGTACGGGGCATAGGCTGCTTTCTCCTTCAGATATTCCGTCACCTCCGCCACACTCTTAAGAGACGCGATCTGTTCAAAATCTTCCGGTTTCAGAAGCTTTGCCTGCATCGCCCGGATCTTTGTCGTGATCCCGCTGTATGTCATAACACTTCCCATAGGCTACACCTCTGTGATATTTTTCAGGATCTGCCGCGCATACCAGGTGTGCCGCTCCTCATATTCTTTCTTCAGATCTTCAATAGCAGAACGGTTTTTCAGCCTCTGCTCCTCCAGCGCCTGATCCATCTGCTCCTTCGCCTCTGCCCGGATTTTCTCCACCTCTTCCCTGGTGTTCATTTCCAGTTCCCGGTCAAAAGCATCCCGCTTTGCCTGTATTTCCCTCTCTACCTCATACTTCTGAGCTTCCGCATGCTCCACGATGGCCTCGGCCGTCTTTTCGATTTCCGCCAGCTTTTCAACGATAGAATCCATACTCCGCCCTCCGTTTTCATTCTACAAAATAAATCTATTATTAATAATACACTGAATTTTTTGAAATTTCCACAAATATTTCTGGCAAATCCACCCTCTAAGATACTGCGTTGACTTTTTGCTGACAAGACTATAAACTAAGGTGAGTAAAAAATGCTGAATTTTAAGGAGGAAACGCTATGCGCCTTAGAAATATCCCGCGCGCCGAGAGCGTTCTCAGGGAATGTAAAGAAGTTGTTAAGAATGCATCCGAACACCAGAACCACTGGAAAAAGGTCTTCGGAAACGATCACCCGGTCCATATTGAGATCGGAATGGGGAAAGGGCAGTTTCTTCTCACTCTGGCCCGCCGGAACCCGGAGATTAATTATATCGGTATCGAACGCTATTCCAGCGTGCTCCTGCGTGCTGTTGAAAAATATGAAAAACTTTCCGCAGACATGCAAAAGCCTCTTCCCAACATTCGTCTCATCTGCATGGACGCAAGGGAGATCACGGAAGTATTCGCTCCCGGCGAGGTAGAGAAGATTTATCTGAATTTTTCGGATCCCTGGCCCAAAGCACGCCATGCCAGAAGACGTCTGACTTCATCCGATTTTCTCGCCCTGTACGACCAGATACTGACTTCTGACGGAACAGTTGAATTCAAAACAGACAACCGTGTCCTGTTTGACTTTTCTGTAGAGGAAGTCAAAGCCTCTTCTTTGTTTGAGTTGACCGGACTCACCTATGACCTGCATCATGACAGCAGTATGAACGCCGGGAATATCATGACAGAGTACGAAGAAAAATTCTCCTCCGCCGGTGGGGCTATCTGCAAATTAGTCGCCGCAAGGAAAGGTTCCGCTGCCGGATGCATATAATGTAGGGAGAAACAAGATCTGGAAGTCATATATGAAACATCGAAGCAGAAAAAACTTACGGCAGAAAATGTGTGCATTCACCTATCGGAATCCACATTTCCGTCTGATACTACGCCGTCTGAACTGTTCTATACAGGAAGTTTTTCGTATATTGAACCCCAGATGCTAGGAGGAAAAGCAAGAATGCTGCATTTAAATAAAGACAGCTTTTCTGCCGCTCTTGATGACTCTCCTCTCCCGGCCGTCGTCATGTTTTATGCCAACTGGTGCAGTAAATGTGCGATGATGAAGCCCGTGGCCGAGGATCTGGAAGCTTATTTTCAGAACCGGATTCTCTTTTATGAGGTCGATGTGGAGGAATCGCCGCAGCTGGCCGATCAATATGCCGGCGAGCTGGTCCCCGCCTTTGTCTGTATCAGCCGGGGAACCGTCGTCGGCGCAATGAGCGGTATCATCGAAGAAGGGCTGTTAAAAGAGCGGATACAGAAAATCTTCAGAAATAGTTAATGTAGTTTTTATTTGCATTTATTTACAGATATGTTATATTGAGTAATGTATAAATTAAGGAAAAGGGGGCCTGGTGAACACACCATGCATATGAAAAAAATGAAAAGAACACTACCAGTATTGATGGCAGCTGCTCTTGCCACGGCATCATTACCTCTTGCCGTACAGGCGGACAGCTCCAACGTTGTAACTCTGGGCGCTAATCTCTCGGAAGAGCAGAAAACGTCCATGTATGAATATTTCGGGACCTCTAAAGATCAGGTCCAGACCATCGAAGTCACCAACGCCGATGAGCGTCAGTATATGGAAGGCATTGCATCCGAGGAACAGATCGGTACCAGGACTTACAGCTGCTCTTATGTACAGCCCACCTCTGACGGCGGAATCCAGGTCAAGGTCGCGAACCTGACCTATGTAACCAGCTCCATGATCGCAAGTACGCTGACCACTTCCGGAGTAGAAAACTGTAACGTAGTCGCTGCCTCACCCATCGCAGTATCAGGAACCGGCGCTCTGACCGGTATCATGATGGCTTATGAAACTGCCAGCGGCGAGACTCTGGATGAAGGACAGAAGGCTGCCGCTACAGAAGAGCTGGTAACCACCGGCGAGCTGGCCGATGCAGTCGGACAGGAAGAAGCCACCGGACTGATGAATGATGTAAAAGAGCAGGTCATTGAAGACGGCATTACAGATCCTTCCCAGATCCAGGATGTAGTCAATGACGCGGCTAATACCTACAACATCACCCTGACAGAGGATCAGATGAACAAGATCACCTCTCTGATGGAAACGATTTCTCAGTATGACTATGATGTCAATGCTCTGAAAAACACTCTGGATAACTTAAATGGGGAAAGCGGAGGATTCTTCTCCAATCTCTGGGATTCCATCACCGGATTTTTCGGCGGCGGAGACAGTAACGGCGGTATTATTAACGATACCAACGATGATGTACTTGGTTCCGATGTTGTGACAGACAGTACATTAGAAGATTCCGGTTCTTCTGATTCTTCCTCTGACAGCACAGAAGAAGAGGGCGGCGGCTTCTGGGACAGCATTGTCGGCTTCTTCCAGAATCTGTTCGGCGGCGGAGATGACACCAAGGACGAAACCACCGATGAATCTGCCGAGGAGACCACAGACGAAACCACTGACCCGGCTGCCGATGAAACCACCGATGAGACACTGGATGAGAACAGTGAAAACACAGATGGCGCCGAGACAGAGAATACAGACGAGAATGCGGACGGCACCACGGAGGCTGACGGAACCGACAGCCCTGCAGCTGATGAAAATGCAGACGGTACTGTTTCCAACACTGACAATACGGGAACAGCAAATGATCCTGCCGCAGCTGAAACTCAGAACAACTAGGAAGGCGTCTTAGCCTGACCATAGAAAAAGAGCGTAAGATCAAAGTCTTACGCTCTTTTTCCATCCCTTTTCTATCCTGTTTCAGCAGTCAATCTCTAAAATTCAAAGATTGCCACGCCATAGGGTGACAGCGGGTAAGCAAAGGAGTACGGTCTTCCGTCACACTCCTGCTTAACGGCCTTGTAGACCGGCTGCTTCTTCCGTCCGTTTCCGCCATACTGTTCCTCGTCACTGTCCAGTACCAGCTTATACTGCTTTCTTCTGGGTACGCCAACCCGGTAATCCGCCCACTCCATTGGCGTAAAGTTACAGATGAACAGCAGATTCTTTTTATTATCCTTGGAATGTCTCATAAAGCTGAAAACACTTCTGTAGCGGTCATCCGCATTGATCCACTCAAAGCCTTCCCAGGAATCATCCATCTCATAGAGTGCTTTGTTTTTCTTATACAGGTGCAGCAGATCACGGAACCAGTTCTGGACCGCCTGATGCTCCTTTTCCGCCAGCAGGAACCAGTCAAGCTCCCTCTCCTCGCTCCATTCCCGCAGCTGGGCAAATTCCTGTCCCATAAAAAGGAGCTTCTTTCCTACATGCCCGATCATAAAAGCATAGCCTACCTTCAGATTGGCATACTTATCAAATCCAAGTCCCGGCATCTTATTGAGCATGGAGCACTTCAGATGCACCACCTCGTCATGGGACAGCACCAGGATATAGTTTTCACTGTATGCATAACTCATGGCAAAGGTCATCAGATTATGATTGTCCTTCCGGAAATACGGATCCAGTTTCATGTATTCCGTAAAATCATGCATCCATCCCATGTTCCACTTCAGGCTGAATCCCAGTCCGTCTTCCTCCACCGGCCCGGTCACCATCGGCCACGCCGTAGACTCTTCCGCAATCATCAGCGCTCCAGGGTTTCTTCCCAGCACCACAGAATTCAAATGCTTAAAGAAATCAATGGCCTCCAGATTCTTGTTGCCCCCATATTTATTGGCTACCCACTGGCCGTCCTGCTTTCCGTAATCCAGATAAAGCATCGAAGCCACCGCATCTACCCGCAGACCGTCTACATGATACTTTTCGATCCAGAACAATGCGTTAGAAATCAGGAAGTTTCGCACCTCATTTTTTCCATAGTCAAAAATCTTGGTGCCCCAGTCCGGATGCTCTCCTTTTCTCGGATCCTGATATTCAAATGTCGGCGTACCATCAAAATCCGCCAGGCCATGGGCATCTCTTGGGAAATGCGCCGGTACCCAGTCCAGAATAACACCTATTTTATTTCTATGGAAATAATTTACCATCCAGGCAAAATCTTCCGGCGTTCCGTAACGGGACGTGGGTGCAAAATAACCTGTCACCTGATATCCCCAGGAACCGTCAAAGGGATGTTCCGCAATCCCGATCAGCTCGATATGGGTATAGCCCATATCCTTCATATATTTGACGGCTTCTTCTCCAAACTCCCGATAGGTATAAAATCCTTCGTCCTCCCGCCCGGGATGCCGTTTCCAGGAACCAATATGCGCCTCATAGATTGACATCGGTTCTTTGGTGTGATCCCAGCCGGCACGCTTCTCCATCCAGGCGGAATCCGACCACTTGATCCCGGAAAGGTCATAGACCTTGGACGCCGTTCCCGGCCGCAGTTCGGCATGGAACGCAAAGGGATCCGACTTAAAAATATAATCTCCCCTGTACGTCTGGATGCAGTATTTATACATGGCATACTGCTGGATTCCCGGAATAAAGCAGGTATAGATGCCCAGCGGCTCTTCCCGTTCCATCGGGTTTGCTTCCGTATCCCAGTCATTAAATTCTCCGACTACAGACACACTTTCCGCATGGGGCGCCCACACCGCAAAATATACCCCTTCTTTTTTTCCATCCTTCACAAAGTGGGCCCCCAGCTTATTATAGATTTCATAATGATTTCCCTGCCCAAAGAGATACTGATCCAGTTCTCCTACTTCATATGGTTTCTTTTTCTTTTTTGCCATACTGAACCCCCACAATCTGTCCTAATATATCCATATTATACTTTAGATGGCCGAAAAAAAAAAGAGTTTTGACAAATCTATCTGTCAAAACTCTTAATTTTTTGATTAAATCTTAAAGTCTTCTTCCTTTAAGATAATTCTGTCAGAATCGTCTGTTCCCTTGCCGAATACACGTCTTGCAAGATGCTTTACATTGGCCTTCTGGGAATGATCAATAGCTTCATCCATAATCTCCTTAACCTCAGCAACGGATACGGCATGATCCTCTCTCTGCATTACATCAATCCGGCTGTACAGCGCCAGGATTCCCATTTCATCCAGCTTATAGCCATTCTCCTTTGCATAGGTCTGCCCGAAGGTTACCAGCTCATCATTAATGAATACCGGAAGCTCCAGCTTGGAAGTAAACTTCTTCTTGAAATCTGCATTGACAGCCAGCATCCTCTCCAGAGGCTTTCTCTGATCCTCCAGCACGAACAGGAGCTCTCCTGTCTTCTTCTCCATCAGGTAATTCAGTTCCTTGATGGTCCTGGAGTTTAACTTTCCGGCCTTCTCAATGATGATAGCTCCGCCCTTGAGCTTCTGGATGATATTGGTCAGTTCCTTCTTATTCAGAGATTCACCGGTCACGATAGCAACCTTGCCCTGCTTCAGGTTTCTCTGCTTCTGGATCGCCTTTACGATATCTACCGCCAGCACGGTCTTACCGGAACCTTTCCGTCCCACTACCAGCAGGTTGCCGGTCTTGGATGTTCCTTCTCTCTGCGCTCTTCTGTCATTGTCCAGCACTTCTACGATCTGTTCGCTCATACCTCTTACCGGAACAAAGTAAGAAAATAGTTTCTTCTGTTCCTCCGTAAGTCCGGCCTTTAACCCAATCTCACTGGTCGCACTCAGATCATATCGTCCGGTTACTACAAATCCTGTATCAAACGGAACGCCGCTTCCTTTGGACTTTTTGATTCTCTCCTGGATTTCCTCTTCGGAAGGCTCTTCGATTTCCAGTTCTTCTGCCTCAAACTCTTCTTCGTCATCTTCAAAGTCCTCTTCCTCAAGGTCCTCTTCTTCAAAGTCTTCTTCCTCGAAGTCCTCCTCATCAAAGTCCTCTTCCTCGAAGTCTTCCTCATCGAAGTCCTCTTCTTCGAAATCCTCCTCATCAAAATCCGCATCCTCGAAGTCGTCCTCGTAATCATCGTCGAAGTCGTCCTCAAAGTCGGCATCTTCAAAGTCCTCTTCAAAATCGGCATCTTCGAAGTCTTCTTCCTCGAAGTCCTCTTCGTAATCGGCATCCTCTAACTCTTCTTCGAAGTCCTCTTCGTAATCCGTGTCCTCCGGCTCCTCATCCTCAAACTCTTCACCAAAGTCTATATCTTCAAGACTTAACTGTTCCGGCTCTTCTTCAAACTCAAAGTCTTCAAAGTCCTCATAGGTATCTTCACTTTCCGGAGACTCTTCTTCCTTTTCGTCCTGATCCATTTCTGCCACCAGTCTTACCAGATCATCCGGGATTCTCTGTGTCTTTCCTTCTGCAAACGCATTATCCAGCAAGGCTTCTTTTTCAGCTTCCTCTGCGGCCTTTCTTGCCGCCTCTTCTTCTGCCGCTTTTCTTGCTGCTTCTTCCTCCGCTGCCTTTCTTGCTGCTTCTTCCTCTGCTGCCTTTCTTGCTGCCTCTGCTTCTGCTGCCTTTCTTGCTGCTTCTGCTTCTGCCGCCTTTCTTTCTACTTCTCTTCTCTCGGCTTCCTGTCTGCGCCTTGCTTCCTCCCGTTCTTTTTTCAGCCGTTCCTCATCTTTCGCCTTCTGCTGTGCAATGGCTTCTGCATTTTCCTTCTGTTTTTCTTCCCACTCCTGAAGGATATCGTCAATCCGCATCTGACTGGTTACCCGGAGATCCTCTTCCTTCTTTTCCATTGCCTCTTTCTCAATATTAATGCCACTGGCAATTGCCACGCCATTAGCCAGTGCTTCTTCCAGCGTAGCTCCCTTTACAACCTGTGTAATGGAAGATTTCTTCTTCGGCTGTTCCTCTTCCTTCTGCGGTTCCTCTTCCGGCTCTTCTTCCTGATTTTCTTCTGCCGGCTCTTCTTCCGGTTCTTCCACAGCCTCTTCCTCTGATTCTTCTTCAGAATCTTCCATGCTCTTTTCCATCTCTTCTACCGCCTGTGCCAGGCTGACTGCGGAAACTGGTCTGGACACCTCTTCTTCCGTATCTGCCGCAGATTCCTCCGGTTCTTCCGTATCTGCCACGGATTCCTCCGGTTCTTCAGTCTCTTCTACAGCCTCTTCTGCCGCCTCCACGGCTTCTTCTGCCTGCACTGGTTTCGCTGCCGGTTTCTTCGGCGCTCCCGGCCTGCTGTCATATTTTTCCTGCTGCAGGGGTGTCAACGGTTTATACTTCATTTTCAATTCCATCGCTTTATAGACATATTTGCCCTCGCTGAACCACAGGATCAGGTCATCACATTCCTCCAGGCACTCTGCAGTCATACCTGCCTCATGATAAAGCTCCGCCAGCTCATACGCCCATTTTTCTACATACTCGGCTTTCTTAAAATCTTCCAGTGCCGCGATCTGTTCGGTGAGCGGCGCCCCTTGTGCCCTTAAAATACGGTATTTTAATATGTACTGATTCGGATCTCTCGGAGCCAGCTTCACAAACTCCTCATAACAATCCGATGCTTCTTCTACATCATTGATCTTCAGCGCCAGAGTTCCCAGGCGGTATACGATCTTTCTGCTTCCCGGCGATCTGTCAAACGCTACAAAAAGAATATCCCGGCTTTTTTGGAACTCACCATTATATTCGTATATCTCACTGACCGTGTTCAACATCGATGCACTCTTTACCCTGCGCCAGTCGATGGTGTCTGCGATCTCCATTGCCTTTTTGTACTGCTTGCTCTCCAAATATTCAAGCATTTGCTCTGTTTTTACCCGATATTCATATTTATCCAAATCTCTCACCTCAAAAATATATTTTTAATCCTCTTAATTTTTACAATTTTACGTATATAAGTTTATCATACGCTATATCTATTGTCAAAATATACGAGAAAATTTGTTACAAAAATATTACAAACCGCGCATTTCATGCTATTATAGAAATATATCTAAACTAAGGAGGCGCAACATGAAACTTTCACTAAACGGAATTAAGAACAAATCGGACTGGGAAGCTACAAACATCACACTGCCCGGCTATGACGTGGAAGCGGCGGCCGAAAAAGCAAAAGCAGCTCCCCGCTGGGCTCACTTTGGAATCGGCAATATCTTCCGTATCTTCATCGGCGGCATTGCCGACGGCATGCTGGAGAATGGAGACCTGGATACTGCCCTCACCTGTGTGGAGACCTTTGACTATGATGTCGTGGACAAGATCTATCGCCCATTCGACAACCTGGGATTAAGTGTCATCCTGCATACAGACGGCACCAGAGACTGCAAGGTCCTTGGCTCCTTCGGAGAGGCCATAAAGGCACAGAGCTCTGATCCGGCACAGTGGACGCGTCTGAAGGAAATCTTTTCTGCCCCCTCCCTTCAGATGGTTTCCTTTACAATTACCGAAAAGGGGTATGCTCTGACCACTTCAAGCGGCAGCTACCTCCCTTATGTGGAAGCAGATATTGAAAACGGGCCGGACAAGGCTGTTGGCGCCATGGGCGTCTTAACCGCTATGCTTCTTGCGCGCTACCAGAACGGCAGGGCTCCTCTTGCCCTTGTTTCCATGGATAACTGCTCCAAAAACGGCAGCATTCTTCGCAGTTCCGTGCTGACTATGGCCGAAGAATGGAAGAAGAAGGGATATGTAGACGAGGACTTCTTCGCCTATGTAAGCGATGAATCCATCGTTTCCTTCCCATGGACCATGATCGACAAGATCACTCCCCGCCCGAACCCTGACATCGCTGCTGATCTGAAGGCTCTTGGCGTAGAGGATATGGATCCTGTAGAAACCTCAAAGCGCACCTATATCGCTCCTTTTATCAACGGCGAGGATCCTCAGTATCTGGTCATCGAAGACAGTTTCCCGAATGGCCGTCCTCCGCTTGAAAAGGGCAAAGGCGTTTATCTTGGCAGCCGGGATACCGTCAACAAATCCGAACGCATGAAGGTTACCGCTCTGTTAAACCCGGTTCACTCTGCTGTCGGTCCTTTCGGCGTACTGCTGGGCGAGGAATATTTTGCCGACATGATCAACCGTGATGCAAAATTAATGAAGCTGGCCAAATCCGTATGCTATGACGAAGGATTCCCGATGGTAGAAAGCCCGGAGATCATTGACCCGAAAGCATTTGCCGATGAGCTGTTTAATCTCCGGTTTGTCAACGAATATCTGCTGGATACCAATCTCCGGCTCTGTACCGATGAGTCCCAGGGACTTGGAATCCGCTTCGGCGAAACCATCAAGGCGTACACCGCCAAATACGGCAGCGCCGAACAGCTGATCGCTATCCCCCTCGGTATTGCCGGATGGCTGCGGTATGTTCTGGCAGTAGATGATGCCGGCAACACTTACACGCTGGCTCCTGATCCACTGGCTGGCGAAATTGCTGACGCTTTGAAGGATGTCGAGATCGGAAATCCGGAAACTCTGAAGGATCAGTTAAAGCCAATCCTCTCGAATGAAAAGATCTTTTTCACCAACCTTTACGAAAACGGTGTGGGTGAAAAGATCGAAGGGCTTTTCCGTGAAATGATTGCAGGTCAGGGCGCCGTTCGGGCAACAATTGATAAGTATATGTAATTTTGTTTGAAAACCGGCAGGATGCGTGATTCGTATCCTGCCGATCTTTTTCCGGACTTTCATGTACAACAAAACAGCCATTACGATCACCGTGACCATAATGGCTGTTATATATTTAATTTTATCATATTTTATATTTTTAATCGGAGGATCTTCTGTAATTCTTCTCGTTCCTTATTTATACTCCTTCTGTTTCTATATAATCTACTTTCGTGGTTATTATAATATCTATAACTGTTTCCATCATAGCCAGTGCCCTTATCATTTGTCTATGATCGTATTAAGTTATTCCTTCTATAACCTTTCGTTTATATAGTGTTTCGTATAAATCTGTGATATTAGGTAATGTTTCTTTACACATTTTCTAATATTCCGAAATTAATGTGGTATTGTTTTCAATATGTCTGCAGATAGAATTTCTTTTCTTTCAATGAATCTCCGGCTTGTTTTTCTTCTCCGATTTCTCTTTTCATTCTGTATTTGCCGGTTTATCTTTCTTTATGGTAAAGGCTTATTCTACAGGAACGATAATCTGCCATACCACTAACATATTGAATTTTAAATTCTGCTGCTGTGTCCAATGGATTAAGCCTCCTTTTCTTAAATTTCCAAATCAATGTATTTTTTATGATTCCCTTTCTCGTCAGGAACTCATTTCTTATTGATCTTTGGATTGATTATATAGTAGCACCGGCGCTTTATTTTGTCAACACTATTTTTGCATTTTTTATTAATTAATTTATAACTATTTTATTTTTGTATAAATTTACAGAATATTTTGTTTTATTCCTTTTGTTTACTACAATATAAGATCTCCCGTTTTCTGATAATCTTCCAAAGAATAGGACTCGATCACGTTCCCCTGCACCACGTATAACACCTGCCCGATATACAGACCTCTTGCACTCCTGCTGCCGCTGCCGTTGATTTCCTCCTCCATCCGGCAGGTAAATCCGTTCATCTCATCATATTCAAACAGAAAATATATTTCTCCGCCTTCTCCATAACCGGAAAATCCGATCATATTCTGATCCGGTTCTATCAGCACTGCCTTATAGTTGTTAAACAGATCCGTATAATAAATGTGTTCCAGAACAACGGTATCTTTTTCTATCACATTCCTGGGGTCTGTAATATCAAACATTGTCAGCTTTATTCCGCCTGTGACCTGTGTTTCCTCACCTACCTCCATGCCGATTCCCAAAAGCTTTCCCTCTCCGTAAAAATGAAGATATTCTGAAAACCCGGGTATCTTTAATGCCCCTAGTATTGTCGGATTCTCCGGATCGGAAAGATCCACGCTAAACAACGGATCCGTCTCCCGGAAGGTCACAAAATAGGCAATGTCACCCATGAATCTTGCAGAATAGATCCTCTCCTCTTCAGCCAGCCCTTCAATAGATCCCGTCTTTTCCAGCTTCTCATTCAGGATATATACAGAATTGGTATCATCTACCGTAGACACCACACGAAGATATCCATTATATTCATCGATTGAAAAACTATCGTTCAGATAACCGTCGAAACTACCCTGCGCTGTTCCGGTAAGCTTTCCATCTGCATACGCTACTCGCCGGACCGCAGTGACGGTTGATCCGGAAGGCTGCCAAATAGTCTCATAATAATAAATATTCTCGTTGCTTACATACAGCTCCCCGCCTTTGGACATCAGTGCCTTACTGTCCTTTACCTGATCCGGCTGATCCGGATCGATGGAAACGATGACCTCATACATATCCGCCCGCTCGGTCTGTGGAAGATAAATATCTGTTTCTTCCATGACTTTATCGTTTATCGACGGCAGATAGGTTCCCGGTTCCCGTGGATCCGGCTCATTCCACAGATCAATATAATGATTGGTAAACAGATAAACAAAGCCATCTGACAGCCGGGAAGACTGATATCCTCCACTTTGGATTACCCGGCCTTCTTCCTTAGGTTCTGCAGGCTTCTGGATGTCATAAGTGATCACTTCTGTCTCCTGGGTGTTATCAGCCCCACTGTCCGCTACCAGTATCATTTTCCCATCCATAAGGTAGATCTCATATATATATTCCCCGTCTTCCAGCCTGATCCTGCCCACTGTTTCCATCTGTCCGCCCGCCGTATCTACAATAGCCACCGTCACGCCGTCATCCTGAAGCACATACAGATACCTGCCATCCGTCTTGACTACATCTCCTTCGTCCACACCCTCCTGCCTTACATTAGTCTGAGAATAATTTTCAGCAGATGAACGCCCGGCTTCTGTTCCGGAGCTGGCTGTCCCTGCATCGCCGACTGCCATATCGCCTTCAGACGCCGATTCTTCCACTACAGATGCTCTGAATCTTTCTACACTCTTTTCCACATATCCATAAATTTCATCGTAGCTTTCTGCAGTCCGGATCATCCCGCCCGTATCTGCCAGCGTATCCTCCAGCCAGGATACTTCTGTCTGCGAATTTCCACCCTGTTCCTGCCTGTCTCCCCAGATCAGCAGACCTGCCGCAAACACAACGCAGGCTGCCGCCACGGATCCCGCCGCATAAAGCCTCTTCCGATATTTGCTCTTTTGCATACTGGAAGTTTCCTTCCGAAGTCTCTTTTTCATTTCCTCCGGGTAAAGTGTCTCCGGGACCTGGATCTCTTCAGCCCGTTCTCGTATACGCTCAAGAATTTCCTGCTCTTTCCTGTCCATATGTCCTCCTTTCACTCACCTTAACATGACTTCCATTTTCTTTAACGCACGGCTGCGCCTGGATCTGATCGTGTTGTCACTTTGGTCCAACATACGCCCGATTTCCCGGCTGCTGTATCCGCCAAACACTGACAGACCGATGATCTCCTGTTCTTCATCTGTCAGAACAGCAAACGCCCTTCTGACATCCAGCGCCGCCGCATGATCCATTTCCTCAAACGGAACGCACTCTCTTTCACTTCCCTCTGCCTTTTTTCTTTCTCTGGCTTCCGTCCTCAGCCGTTTCCTGCAAACGTTTGCCAGAATCGTGAAAATCCAGCTTTTGAAAGCTTCACGCTTCCGAAGTTTCCGGATATTTACATAAGCTGCCGTCACTGCCTCGCTGACTGCATCCTCCGCATCCTGCGGATGTCCCAAAATGCAGAGCGCATAACGGTACAGGTCTGGAAAAACGCTTTCATACAGCTTCGCAAACATCTCCTCATCACATTTCATATCTTCTCCTCCCTGCCAGATATGACCTACAATACACATTACTATTGTTCTATATATTAGAGTCAAAAAAGGTGGAAACTGTTGCATTTATATTTAAGAAAAACATCCCGGATACGGCCTCATATGATGCCGCACCCGGGATGCTCTGTATTTTGTCGTTTTATTTTTTTCTTATCCGATCTTCAAACCAGCCTGTTATCCACGATAATAGTTGATCAGGCAGCCCTTGGTGATGATCTCTCTTTCTGCATCTGTCATATCTCCAAGCTTGAAGGTCAATTCCTTAAGTTCTTCGCCTTTTACCACATATGCAGTGATTTCCGAAGCTTTTTCGGCAACTGCCTTTTTGATATCCGGCACAAAGATGTAATCTCCATTCCGGAAGCTTAAGCTTTCATGATCTTCTTCAGTGATAAACGGAAGCATACCCCAGTTGATCAGGTTAGAACGGTATCTCTTGGTAGCATATTCATTGGCAATATTCGCCCAGCCGCCCAGTACCTTCTGGCAGGAAGCAGCCTGCTCTCTGGCGGAGCCGTCTCCCGGCTTCACTGCAAAGATGGTGCTGCCGATGCCTAAGTTGCCTTCTCCCGCTTCCGGGAACTTCGTCTGTACCGTCTTCGTCACCGGCTTTAATTCTTCCAGGACCTCCAACGGACATTTTCCGGCTTCGATAGCCTTCTCTGCCTTCTGGACCTCTTTCGCACGTCCCACATAAGCCGGATCTTTTCTGGACAGGGCAAACTCTGCCAGCCCCAGCGGGTTCGAGCGATAGGAAGAAGTCTCTCCGGACGGAATCAGCTCGTCTGTGGTGGTTACCGGATCATGAATCTCAGATACCACTTTCAGGAGCAGGTTTTCCGGAAGTGCAGGCATTTCCGGCCAGTCCTTGATATTCGGTCCGAACTTGATCTCCACAGACGGATCTGCCACGCCTTTGCTGTCGAAGACACGGTTTGCATAAATCTTCTGGTCGAAATGATATTTTCTTCCTTTATATTCTACATCCATATCTGTCGCCGGAGTCAGGAAACCTTTATTAGCTGCTGTTGCAGCAATGGAACGGGCATCCATCAGCGCCACCGATGCGATCTGTCCGCTCTGCAGCTTGGATCCTTCCCGGTTCGGGAAGTTTCTGGTGGAATGGCGGATAGAAAATGCATTGTTCGCCGGCGTATCACCAGCTCCGAAGCAGGGACCGCAGAAGGCGGTCTTCACAATGGTTCCGGCCTCCATCAGGTCTGCCACCGCTCCGTTTTTCACCAGTTCCATATAAATCGGCGTGCTGGCCGGATATACGCTGAAGGTAAATTCATCCGCTCCGATATAATGTCCCCGGATGATGTCCGCCGCCGCACAGATATTTTCAAAACCGCCGCCGGCACATCCTGCGATGATTCCCTGGTCTACATATAATTTTCCGTTTACGATCTTATCCTGAAGAGAATAATCCACAGCTCCGTCCAGGCTTACCAGCGCCTTCTTCTCTACATCGTGCAGGATGTCCGTAAGATTTGCGTTGACCTCGTCGATAGTATATGTATTGGACGGATGGAACGGCATTGCGATCATCGGCTTGATCTCGCTTAAGTTGACATATACCATGCCGTCATAGTAGGCCACTTCTCCCGGATTTAATTCCTGATAATCCTCTTCTCTTCCGTGGATTTCATAAAATTCCCTGATCTTCTCATCCGTTTTCCAGATGGAGGAAAGACAGGTGGTCTCTGTGGTCATTACATCGATGCCGATCCGGAAGTCCGCACTCAGCTTCTCCACGCCCGGCCCGACAAATTCCATGACTTTATTATTCACATAGCCGTTTGCAAAGGTCGCCCCGATAATGGCAAGCGCCACGTCCTGCGGACCTACGCCTTTCACAGGCTCGCCATCCAGATAGATACCTACTACCTGCGGCATTTTGATATCATACGTCTTGTTCAACAGCTGTTTTACCAGCTCCGGACCGCCTTCTCCCATAGCCATGGTACCCAGGGCTCCATAGCGGGTGTGGCTGTCGGATCCCAGGATCATCTTTCCGCCGCCTGAGAGCATTTCTCTGGCGTACTGGTGAATAACCGCCTGGTGCGGCGGTACATAGACGCCGCCATATTTCTTGGCACAGGTCAGTCCAAACATGTGGTCATCTTCGTTGATCGTTCCCCCTACCGCACACAGAGAATTGTGGCAGTTGGTCAGTACATAGGGAATAGGGAATTTCTCAAGCCCGGACGCCCTTGCCGTCTGGATGATCCCTACGAAGGTAATATCGTGAGACGTCAGCTTATCAAATTTGATCTGAAGCTTTTCCATGTTCCCGGAAGTATTATGCGCCTCCAGAATCCGGTAAGCCATCGTATTCTTCGCCGCATCCTCACTGGATACCTTCTGTCCGGTACGGGCTCCCGCTTCTTCCGCATTTTCCACGATCTCGCTTCCGTGCAGAAGATAAACACCACTGTCGTACAATTTTATCATCTTGTCTTCCTCCTGTCCTAGTTTTTCTCATTTATATCCTTCATATGATCTGCCACCATCATGGCTATCTTAAACGTCAGGGCGTCGTCAAAGACTCTGACGTCCAGTCCCGTCTTTTTCTGGATCTTTTCCAGACGGTACACCAGTGTATTTCGGTGTACATAGAGTTGTCTTGCCGTCTCTGAGATATTCAGGTTGTTGTCAAAAAACGTATAGACCGTGGTCAATTCTTCTTCCTCGAATTTTTCTTCCGGCCCGTTCTCAAATACTTCCTTCAGGAACATCTCGCACAGCGATGGCGGAAGCTGATGGATCAGCCGTCCGATTCCCAGCTCGTCATATGCCAGAATATTTTTTTCCACATAGAAAACCCTGCCTACCTGAAGAGCAAGATCCGCTTCTTTATAAGAACGGGATACATCTTTTAACTCTTCTACAATCGTCCCATATGCGACCCGCACTCCGACCATGGCCTCCATATTCAGAGTATCCACGATTTCGTGGGCGATCCGGTTCAGTGTCTGATAATCATCGGTATTTTCCAACGCTTTTACCAGGATCACATGCCGCTCGTCTACCGCCGTTACAAAGTCTTTCATCCCGGTGGCATACAGACCACGCATAGTCTCCAGAATCAGAGTTTCCCCCTCGTTCTTGGACTCAATAAGAAATACTACCCGCCGCTGTTCCACGGGTATCTTCATTTTCTTAGCCTGGTTATAGACATCTACTACCAGCATATTGTCCAGGATCAGATTCTGGATAAAACGGTTCTTATCCATCTTTTCCTTATATGCAAACAGCAGGTTGGCAATCTGGCTGGCTCCAAATCTCCCCGCCGTCACAGCCTCATGGCTGCCGCCTTCTATCCCTAATATGTATACCGGATCCTCTTCATCCCGGATCAGGAATAAGCAGATCTCCTCTTCAACCCGCTCTTCCTCTCCGCTCTCGCCAAAGGAAACGGCTTTCTCTTCCCAGGCAGGCATCTTTTCACTGGTCATGACCAGGCAGACGCCTTTTTTATCCCAGACGGCACACTCCAGTCCGCTGATTCTTTTCATATCCTGTACGGCTTTGTGCAATAGCTGATTCGAAAGCAATCGGAACCCCTCCTGTTCTCTACATGTGAATTTTATTTTACCACAGGACCACGCCAGTGTACAAGTGAGAAATCCCCCTGCGGCTGTCCGCCGGCTTTTCTCCCGTCTCTGTATTCTCCCGGCATGTTGTGGTGACTGATGAAAGAAAAAAGGGATCCCGACTCCGGGATCCCTCTTATTTCATTTTCCAGACTAGTTTGTGATTGTCTGCTCTGTTTCTTTATCAAATACATGGATCTTCTCAGCATCCAATGCAAATTTTACGGTATCGCCTGTTCTTGCTGTTGTTCTTGGATCCACTCTTGCAGTCATGCTTGCGCCTTCATAGTCGAAGTACAGGAATACTTCTGCACCGAGCATCTCGTATACACGGATCTTAGCTTCGATCACGGTGTTCGGAGAAGCCTGAAGGAATGCAGGCTCATCATGCACATCTTCCGGACGGATACCAAGTACAACGGTCTTTCCATCGTATCCGCCGTCGATCAGCTTCTGTCCCTTTGCTGCAGGCAGTTCGATCTCGGAAGGTCCTGCTACCAGGTATACCTTGCCATTCTGTACTTTACAGGTAGCATCTACAAAGTTCATCTGCGGAGATCCGATGAATCCTGCTACGAACAGGTTGCACGGATAATCATACAGTGTCTGAGGTGTATCTACCTGCTGAACAACACCAGCGTTCATAACTACGATTCTGGTACCCAGTGTCATAGCCTCTGTCTGGTCATGTGTTACATAAATGATTGTTGTGCCCAGTCTCTGATGCAGCTTGGAAATCTCAATACGCATCTGTCCACGCAGTTTTGCGTCCAAGTTGGAAAGAGGCTCGTCCATCAGGAATACCTTCGGGTTACGTACGATCGCACGTCCCATAGCAACACGCTGTCTCTGTCCACCGGAAAGAGCTTTCGGCTTACGATCCAGCAGAGCTTCCAGATCCAGGATTCTTGCTGCTTCACGAACCATCTTGTCGATCTGATCCTTCGGTACCTTTCTCAGTTTCAGACCGAATGCCATGTTGTCATATACGGTCATATGCGGATACAGAGCGTAGTTCTGGAATACCATCGCGATATCTCTGTCCTTAGGCTCTACATCGTTTACAACCTTGTCGCCGATCTTCAGTTCTCCGGAAGTAATGTCTTCCAGACCTGCGATCATACGAAGCGTTGTAGATTTTCCACATCCGGATGGTCCTACAAAGATGATAAATTCTTTATCTTCAATCTCAAGGTTGAAATCTTTTACAGCTTCGAATCCGTTTGGATAAGTTTTGTTGATATGCTTCAGTGATAAACTTGCCATTGTATTTTCCTCCTAAAAATGACTTTCGTTTCCGTTCTGTTAAAGAGTATAGTAAATATTTCTTATTTTCGAAATGCCAAAGTTGAACAATCTTTTCCGGCAATTCTATACAAGTTGACGAACACAGCGCATTACAGTCCCCAGCGAACCTAGACAAGAGCAGAAGGTCTTGCCATGCTCGCATGCAAAAGACCTTCTGCTCTTGTCTGGTGAGAGTGAAACTCGTAACCGCCATCCTCATAAGCAGTCTTTGCACGAAGTGCAAAACAAAAGCGCGCCAGCGCTGGGACTGCGCATGGGGACGGCGGTTCGGTGGGGACTGCTATTTGCAGTACAAAAGGAAAGTCTCGCTTATTCTTCTTCCGAAAGCAGCGCCTGATACACGTCCCTTTTACTGATCCCCCGGTCCTTTGCCACCTGCTTCATGGCCTCTTTTTTTGACATTCCTTCCGAAAGATACCTCTCCATATGTTCCGCCAGCGGAATCTCCTCCCACTTCGCCTGCTGCTCCTTCCTGATCTCTGTGCGGCTTTTCCCTTCTACCACCAGCACGCACTCCCCTTTCGGCTCCTGCTCCTCATAATACGCAGCCGCGCCGGAAAGGGTATTCTCATAGACCGTTTCATGCTTTTTGGTCAGTTCTCTGCACACCCGCACCTGCCGGTCTCCTCCCAGCGTTTCTTCCAGAGTACGCAGAGTCTTAACGAGCCTGTGGGGCGCCTCATATATTACAATGGTCCGGGTCTCTTCCTTTAACTCGTCAAGGATCTGCTGCCGCTCTTTCTTGTCCGCAGGAAGAAAGGCCTCGAAAGCAAATCTCCTGGTAGGAAGACCCGAAATCGTAAGGGCCGTGATGCAGGCTGCCGCTCCCGGGACAGCCGTCACCTGGATCCCGGCTTCCCGGCACATCCTCACCAGCTCCTCCCCCGGATCCGAAATTCCCGGCGTACCCGCATCTGTGATCAGTGCAATATCGGTCCCTGCCTGGAGCTTTTCCAGAAGCTTGCGTCCTTTTTCGATTTTATTGTATTCGTGGTAGCTGGTCATCGGCGTTTTAATCTCAAAATGATTCAAAAGCCGGATACTGTTGCGGGTATCCTCTGCCGCGATCAGATCCACTTCCTGCAAAATGCGCACCCCGCGGAAGGTCATGTCTTCCAGATTGCCGATAGGGGTCGCGCAAAGATACAAGGTTCCTGCCATGGTACGCTCCTTTCTACTTCATTCCATACATCGCCCTCAGTTCCTGCGTATATGTCCCGTCTTTTTCATACACGATCAGCGGTGGTTCCACTTCCATCCTGGGATTTCCGCCCTTCAGGCCCTCGATCAGGACCATATTGGGCTCCTTATCTACATATGGATATACCAGCCGCATCCTTTTGGGCTCCAGCTTTGCAGCCGACATTTTTGCCAATAGCTCCGGCAGACGAAACGGCCGGTGTACCATGTAAAACCTGCCCTTTGACTTCAGGACTTTTGTGCTTTCCCGCAGAATATCGTCAATCGTACACAGGGCTTCATGGCGGGCGATGTACAATGCCTCGTTTTCATTTTTCAGGCCGTGGCTTCCGATCATGTACGGAGGGTTGGTCGTAATAACTTCAAAAGAAGCGGCTCCAAAGATCGAAGCCGCTTCTTTGATGTCGCCTGTCACAATATCTATTTTTTCTTCCAGTCCGTTAAGCTTTACACTGCGTACGGCCATCCCCGCACTTTCTTCCTGGATCTCCAGGCCCGCATAATGCTCGCCCGGATACTTAGCCGCAAGCAAAAGTGGCAGGATGCCGTTTCCACAGCCAAGATCCAGAGCTCTCTCACCTCTTCTTACCTTCGCAAAAGCACTGAGCAGCACCGCATCCATGCCAAAGCAGAAACGCCCCGGGTTCTGAATGATCTGATAGCCACGAAGCTGAAGGTCATCCAGCCGTTCTCCGGCTTTTAAATACTGTTCCTGGTCTGTTCTATTCATCGTCTAACTTTGACGCCCCATTCTTTTCTTCTAAATTCCTGAGTTCCGCCATCTCTTCCTTCGAAAGCTTTACATCCTTTTTCTTTCGTCTGGGCTTGAACTTAAGCTCCGAGGCCTTGTACTCCCGGATCTCTTTCTCATCATTATCCAGAGTAACAACCACCTTCACCTGCTGCCGCAGCACATTGACTGCCTGCACATCACCCTTTAATCCTTCCGGAGTCGTCACATGGTCGCCATTTGCCGGCAGATGACGGTTCAGCTCTTCGTAGGTCTGCTCTTCATTGGTCAGACAGCACATCAGCCTGCCGCACACTCCGGAAATCTTGGACGGGTTCAGAGACAGATTCTGCTCCTTCGCCATCTTGATAGATACCGGTGCAAATTCCGACAGATAGGTATGGCAGCAAAGCTCCCTGCCGCAGATGCCAATGCCCCCGCGGATCTTCGTTTCATCCCGCACGCCGATCTGCCGAAGCTCGATCCTGGTGCGGAACACACTTGCCAGGTCTTTTACCAGCTCCCGGAAATCAATCCGTCCGTCCGCAGTAAAATAAAACAGCACCTTATTGTTGTCAAAGGTATATTCAGCATCGATCAGCTTCATTTCCAGCCCGTGTTTCCGGATCTTTTCCAGACAGATGCCAAAGGCTTCCTTTTCCTTCTCCCGGTTTTTCTCTTCCCTGCGGATATCATCTGCTGTCGCAATCCGGATCACCGGTTTCAGAGGCTGCAGGATCTTGTCATCCTCCACCTCTTTTGGCCCCGTAACTACGGAACCAAACTCCACACCCCGGGCCGTTTCCACGATCACCTTGTCCCCGGTGCGGATCTTATATTTCCCGGGCGCAAAGAAATACACCTTCCCCGCCCTGCGGAATCTTACTCCTATCACTCGTGTCATATTACTAATTCTCCTTTATCGTCAAGAACAAAAGTTCCATTACCAGATCAAAGTTTACATTGGCACGGAGACGGGATTTCGCCGTGTCCAGAGCCTTCAGGATCGTCTCGATCCCTTCGTAGGAGCTTTTCTTCGCCTGCTCTTTGATGTAAGAAATCTGCTCCTTGAAGACAACCTTGTCCATATCTTTTGTCGCTTTATATAACAGGACATCCCGATACCAGATCATAATGATATCCAGATAATCCGTGATTTCTAATTTATAGGCTGTGATCCGGTTTACCGCCTGGACAATCTCACTAAGCTCCATCTCATGGATATATTTCAGGAGCTGTATCGCCTCTTCCCGGATCTCATTAAAATGCTCCGAATTTGCCAGCATGATAGCCCTCCCTAGATTGCCCTGGGCAAACGCCGTACACATGTCTGCTTTATAATCCGGCACTTCGAGCACTTCCATCAGATATTTGCGGATCAGAGTATTCCGGATATTCCGAAGCTTCAGCATCACGCACCTGGACGTGATGGTCGGAAGCAGCGCCTCCGCATTTTCTGTCAACAGGAAAAATACTACATATTCCGGCGGCTCTTCCAGTGTTTTCAGCAATGCGTTCTGCGCCTGCGGGGTCATCAGCTCTGCGTGGTCGATGATATATACCTTGTAAGGTCCCTGATATGGCTTGACCATCACCGTATCATTGACCTGTTCCCGGATATCATCCACACTGATCGTACCCGGTTTCTCATGAGTCACCCGAAGGATGTCCGGATGGTTGCCGCTCTCTGCCTGTCTGCAGGAATGGCACACATTGCAAGGCTCCGGCCCTCCTTTTTCACACAGGAGCGTCATGGCAAACAGGCTTGCCAGCATCTTCTTTCCGGAACCTCTCTCCCCGTTCAGAATATAGGCATGCCCCACCTGTCCGTTTTCCACCGAACTCTGAATGTACTTTATAATGTCTTTGTGACCAACTACATCTTTAAAACTTCCCATGTCGTATTTCCCCTATGATTTCATCTAAACATTTTTCTTTATCTCGATTGGAAAACCGTTTCCGGATCCCCAGTCTTGCCAGATTCTCTTCAGAGAAGTCCTTCTCATCCGCCAGGAATCGCCGGCACATCTCCGCATATTTCGGCTCCCGCTGCTCCCGCTCTCTTGCTAGGGCCCGCTGAAGCCTTTCACCGTCCTCTACTTCCACGTAGAGCGGCACCAGATTCTCTTCACCGTAAAACCCGCGCATCTTTTCGTAAGACTCCAGGGTGCCGATTACCAGGTAATCCGCCCTGTCAAGGTCTACCTGGCCGTCATCCACGGTAGCGTAGCGCCACAGCCCGCAGACCGTATTGTAGGCGCGCTGCTCTACTACCTTTCCCTGCTTTTCATAACAATCCAGTGCGGCATCATCTACGAAAAAATACTCCACGCCGTCCCTTTCTCCTTCCCGGATAGGGCGGGTCGTGTACAGTGTGATGGTCCTAAGCTCCGGAAGAGCCTGCTTTACCTCTTTAAAGAGAGTGTCCTTCCCGGAAGCGCTTTTCCCCATCATATAATATATCTTACCCATGCTTCCACACCTCGATCCAGGAATCTTCCTTAAGCCCTTCCACGGCAAATCCCTGTTCCTGATACCATTGTAACATATCTGCCGTCTCTTGTGACACCCTTTCTCCCGGAACGATCATCGGGCATCCCGGCGGGTAGAGATAGGCATATTCCATGGCTGTCTCTCCCACACAGTCCTTCCAGGAAACCTTTCGGATCCCGGCCGGATCTTTTTCTCTTAAATCCTCGGCCTCGCCCGGAGCATATATCAGTTCCTGCCGCGGGAAACCTCCGGCTCCCGGGCACTCCATCTGACCTTCCCAAACGGCATCTTTGGCTTTTTGACGCTCTTCTGCCTCTCTGTCGATGGAAAAAAGAGCATTTACAAGCCGCTCCATCCCTTCCTCCGTATCACCTACGGATGTCATCAGAAGCACATAGCCGCCCGCCCGCATTTCGGGCTGCAGATGATAGTCATCCAGGAGCTTCCGGTACAGCTCACGGCTGGAGAGTCCGCTGCCGGCGCAGGAGATCACCAGCTTGGAAGGCTCCATGTTATCCGCCTTCGCAAGCCGCAGGCGCTTTAAAGCTCCCAGCTCTTTTCTCGTCCTTTTCAGCATCTCCACATAGGGCCCGAATAATTCTTCCCTTCGCTCCCGCAGCATGTGGATACAGGCGTCGATTCCTGCCATCAGTACATAGGACGGACTGCTGGACTCCAGCATATGCAGATATTTTCGTACTCTGCGCCGGTCCACTCTTTCTCCGTTGATATGCAAAAGCGCCGTCTGTGTCAGAGATGGAAGCGTCTTGTGCAGACTGTGGATCACGATATCCGCGCCTTTTTGATTGGCATTTTTCGGAAAACAGGGGTGAAAGCCAAAATGCGCCCCGTGTGCCTCATCCACGATCAGTGGAATGTCATGCACATGGACCGCCTCTGCGATTGATTCCACATCGGATACTATCCCGTCATAGGTCGGCGATACGATCACTGCCGCCCGGATGTTCGGATGCGTTTCCAGCGCCCGCCGGATATCGTCTGCGGAAATCTCTGTATTCAGCTGTGTGTCCGGATCGAAGCCCGGATAAACATACACCGGATGAAGCCCCTGCATTTCCAGGGCATGATACACCGATTTGTGGCAGTTCCTTGCCACCAGGATCTCATCGCCTCTCCTGGTCACTCCCAGAATGGCACTTAGGATTCCGACCGTGCTTCCATTGACCAGAAAGTGGGTCTCGTCTGCATGGTACGTCTCTGCCGCCCGTTCCTGGGCCTCTCTTAGGATACCCTCTGCGTGATGCAGATCGTCAAACCCGTCGATCTCTGTGATATCAATCTGGCAGGGTGTAACTCCCCCCAGCATGTCCAGCTTCCGTTTATGGCCCGGCATATGGAACCCGTAATAATCAGAGGCCCCATATGCCGTCAGCTTTTCTAACAATGTACTCATCTTGTCCCTACAGTCTCGTCAGCAGTTCTTCTCTTTCTTTTTCATAGCCCGGCTTTCCAAGAAGCGCAAACATGTTTTTCTTATAGCTCTCCACGCCTGGCTGGTTAAATGGATTTACACCCAGAATATATCCGCTGACTCCGCAGGCAAACTCGAAGAAATAGAACAACTCTCCCAGGGAGAACTCGTCCTGTCTCGGAATGTTGACCATCAGGTTCGGCACATTTCCGTCTGTATGCGCCAGCACGGTTCCGTTCATCGCACTCTTATTAACAAAGTCCACATTTTTGCCTGCCAGATAGTTTAATCCATCCAGATCTACCGGCTCCTCCTGAATGATGATCTCTTCTTTTGACTCTTCCACATTCATGACTGTTTCGTACAGGATCCGGTTGCCGTCCTGGATGAACTGTCCCATGGAATGAAGGTCTGTGGTCAGGTCTACAGATGCCGGGAAGATTCCTTTCTGATCCTTGCCTTCGCTCTCGCCGTAGAGCTGTTTCCACCATTCAGATACATAATGAAGGCTTGGCTCATAATTTGCCAGGATCTCAACAGTCTTTCCTTTCCGGAGCAAAATGTTGCGGACTGCCGCATACTGCATCGCATCGTTTTCCTCAAAGTCCGCATTCAGCGCCCGCTCTCTTCCTGCTGCCGCTCCGGCCATCAGCTGGTCGATATCCGCGCCGCTGACCGCGATCGGAAGAAGGCCTACTGCTGTCAGTACAGAGAAACGTCCGCCTACATCATCCGGTACCACAAAGGACTCATATCCTTCTTCGGTCGCCAGGTTCTTTAACGCTCCCCTAGCCTTATCAGTCGTTGCATAGATTCTCTTTGCCGCTTCCTCTTTGCCGTATTTCTTTTCCAGCATTTCTTTAAAGATACGGAAGGCGATGGCCGGCTCTGTGGTCGTTCCGGATTTGGAAATAATGTTCACGGAGAAATCTCTGTCTCCGATCACATCGATCAGATGCTTCAGATACGTGCTGCTGATACTATTTCCTACATAATAGATCTCCGGAGTCTTGCGGATCTCTTTTGATACCATATTATAAAAGCTGTGACGCAAAAATTCGATTGCTGCTCTTGCGCCAAGGTAAGAGCCTCCGATCCCGATTACCAGAAGCACCTCTGAATCACTCTGGATCTTTGCCGCAGCCTGTTTGATCCGCGCAAACTCTTCCTTATCATAGTTAACCGGAAGATCGATCCATCCAAGGAAATCATTCCCTGCTCCTTCTCTTCCGAGAAGCTCTGCCTTTGCTGCTTCAGCAATCTTCTTCATAGATACCATTTCATGGTCTGCAATAAATGTTTTTGCTTTTGAATAGTCAAACGTAACCTTACTCATGATCGTGACTCCTTCCATTCCTAATCCTTTGCGTTTATCCAATTTGTGCTTCGGCATACGCCGATACATACATTTATTATATTAGCAAATCAAGGGTCGTTTCGCAAGCGCTTCGTCCAGAACGTATGTCAGGCCATGTACTCCTCCAGGATCTGCCGGATCAGCACGTCCTTGTCCACGGCTTTTTTCTCCTGCTTCTCCGAAGCCTGTACTTCTGCCTGCTCTTCTTTTGCCTGCGCCAATACCGCCGGCTCCTGTTTTATATTCCGGATCCTTTCTGCTCCCTTTTCAATTGCCGCGTCGATTGCCTCCTGATCCCGTACCTCTGTGACCCTGGTTTCTCTGACCGGAGTTCCTTCCGGCTCGTCCACTTTCTGAAAGCTTTCTGTCCCGTGCGCCTCCGGCGCCATGACCTGGATCTCTTTCTGGTATGCCTTTTCATACTTACGGCGACATACATTTTCCAGATAGTCTACCATATAATTTTTCACTGCTTTCAGACGATACCCCTCATCTGTAGTCAGATGGAACAGGTACACTGCTATCGCAAGAACTGCTCCTGCCGCCCCCGCACGGAGCACCGCATCGCCCATGCCCTCCAGGGCATACCAGCCTGCTGCCCCTGCTGCCCCCAGCAAAAGACATCCTGCCGCAGACGCTTTTTCCAGCCGCCTTAAGGTATGAAGCTTCATTCCCAGAACCCGGTACTCATACAGGTACTTATCCACAAATACTCCCACATTTTCCACAGTGTCGCTTACCATACAGGCGTGTTCAAACTTGGCTTTTACCAGCCGCATCAGCGGGTGATTGCTTTTATTCATATTACCCGCCGCCCACACCAGCCGTTTCAGCGAAAGGTTGACCGCAATCTTGCTTAAGATACCCACGGCCACTACGATCCCCATCAGCACATATAAGATGCGCCCCTCCAATATCACTTCTAACATATAAAAAGCCCTCCTTTTGATTTGCATTATACTGGAAAATCAAAAGGAGCGCCTAAAAAGCGTTCTACAAGTTCCGCACAGATCCCGGCGGATCCTGTCAAACTATATTATACTTTGTCTAAAACCTTTTATAATGTTTTTACAGTGATCTCATCAATTCTCTGACCAGCGCCACGCTGTGGGCGATCGCCTGCTTTTCGAAGGCCGGATAATCCATGACTGCGCTGTTGTCGGCTTTATCCGAAATCGCACGAATGATGACACACGAAACTTTGTTCAGATATGCCGCCTGGGCGATTGCCGCACCCTCCATCTCCACGCAGAGCGGGTGGAATGTGTCCCGGATCCGGTCTTTCTGCTCCTGTCTGCCGATAAACTGCTCCCCGCTGGCAATGCGTCCGGTAAAGGTCTGGATATCCGGATTGGCTCTCCGGTTTGCCTCTTCCGCCTTCTTTACAAGCTCCGGATCCGCCGGAAATGCCAGCACATCCATCTGAGGAATCTGTCCCAGCGGATAGCCGAAGGTTTCTGCGTCCACATCATGCTGTACCGCATCTGTGGAGATCACCATGTCCCCGATATCGATCCCGGCGTCTAAGGAGCCTGCAATTCCTGTGTTGATCAGCCTGGATACCTGAAAATGCTGGGCCAGGATCTGGGCGCAGATCCCGGCATTGACCTTTCCGATCCCGCTGCGTACTACTACCACGTCTTGTCCTTCCAATGTCCCTTCTACAAACTCCATGGATGCGATCTCCGTCACCGCACGAACGTCCATGGCTTCCTTCAGAGCCGCTACCTCATCCTCCATTGCTCCAATGATTCCTGTCCTCATCTTCGTCCTCCTTCTGTGATTTTTATGAAAACTCTGCTAACGCTCCAGTAAATAAAGCTCCGGCAGCCTGCAACTGCTGGGGCTTCCGCTTTTCACTCTAGCAGAATCCCTTGAGAACTGCAATATTTTCTGTTATAATCTCTTTAGATTTCGAAGGAGGAGGCATCATTGATATGGAATATATACCACACGGGGTCTGTTCCCGCCTGATCCACGTAGAATTGGATGGAAATATCGTTAAAAATGTAGAATTTGTCGGCGGGTGCAGCGGCAATACCCAAGGGATCTCCCACCTGGTAAGGGGGATGGATGTCCACGAGGCGATCTCAAGGCTGCAGGGAATCCGCTGCGGAAATAAAGCGACATCCTGCCCGGATCAGCTTTCTTACGCCCTGAAACAGGCAATCGGCGAATAGTGCGTAAAAAGGATGCGGCATGGCGCCGCATCCTTTTCTTTTTGAACCCTTTGCGTTTTGTTCATAGACATTGGCCAGGAAGGCTGTGGGACGCGCTGTCGCGACGTCTTCAGCCCGTAACGTGGGCCTTACGGTTTCTCAATGTAAGGATTTATTTAATTTTTAATTCTTAATAAAATAAACAACTTGCGCCGTAACAGCGCGCCCCACAGCCTCCCCGGCTCCACGTCATACCGGTTAACCGGTGTATAAATTTTGTTAGTTAAATAGTTTCCTTCTCTGTTTCGTTTAGATGGTTATGGTTCTTCTACGTAGACACCATTGGTGAAGGAACTGCTGACATCATCGTTAGCGGAGTGCGTACATCTGACTCGATAATAGTATCCACCTTCTACCTCTAAGGTACGATTGGAACCCACACGATCTGTATTTTCACTCTTCTTATACCAGCCGTCATAAGTAGACCAGGTTGTATCTCCTTCCTGTGCTCGCTCCACAAGAACCGATACTCTAATTGTTTCTACGTCATGAGCCGCTATTGTGGTTCCTCCTGCATATATCTTTCCTGGTCCCAAACGAACTATTTTGGAGTATCCAGTCAATAAATCCTCTCCACGTGTGATCTTTGTATCATAACCAACGGACTCTTTTTCAAAAATCAACAAAGAACCATCTAAAATCGGCTTGTCAACTGCTGCTTCTACTTGCTTTGTTGAAAAAAATGGCATGCTGAAAACCAACAAAGCAATCATACAGACTGACAAAATTCTCTTTTTCAACTCTCACCTCCCTCTGCACACTTTCTCCTTCCTCATAATATAAACACATAACTTAACAAAAACTGACGCAGTTTTTAATAAAAATGCAAATTTTTAATTATATTTTCAAATTCTTGCTTGGATATTGATCCCAGCATAAAATATTCAACTCCTTGATGTGAAAATTGCGCAGACATTCTTTGCACATTATTTTCTCTAGTAGAATATTCTTTTATTTGTATACTATTTTCCTCTACTTCTATCTCATATTGCTCGACTATAGTATCTTCTACATCTATTCCCCATGAAGATTCCCTATAAGAAGCACTCATTAAGTAAGTAAATACTTCGTCATTAATTCTATATATAAACTCAGCGGTCTGCATTTGCGAATCGTATTCCATTCTATCAAAGTTTTTTTCTTTTGGCCCATTCATTATTTTTACCGGCTCTACTCCAAACTCCTCACTAATTTTCTGGTATGCCTCTTCTTCGTCTTCCTCCACAATCACAAGATTCTCATCACTGGAATCCACCTGTTCTACTTCTCTATCTCCCACAAAACTTTTCATCATCACAACCATCCGTTCTGGTCCGCCAACCGCAGTGATGCCAACAGCTCCCATCGTTATGAGCACTGCTGCCACAGCAATATATATCTTCCAAGGTTTGCGGCCATGCCTCTTTCTTGTATGCTTCTTTGTGGATTCTTCTGCGGGCACTTCTTCTGTTCCATTTGCTTTCGCCCGCTCTTTTTCCTCCTGAATGATTTTCCGTCCGCGCTCCAGAGCATAGCGGTCCTCTTCGGAGAGGCGGCTGTAGATTTCTTCTCTTTCGGCTTCTTTGATTTTTTCTATCTCATCATCCAGCTTTGCACGGATAGCTTCTTTAGTGCCTTCCGGCATACGGATGTCATCTTCGGATCCATGATTTTTTATATGATTTATCTGCTGTTCTTCCTCTTTTGCCAGCTCTATAAAATTTTCGGCGAGATGCTGTTCCAGCATGTCTTTCTTTTTCTCCATATTTCTTTCCCCATTATTATATGCATTTTTATCATGCATCTTGTGTCACGCAGGACGTTCTTTCTCTTGACCAAAGCTACAGGTAACGTATAATATATAAGATATAGAATATGCTTCATCACAGCATATGATACGTATATTAGCTTGGGAGGTCTTTATGAAACGTATTATCTTAACCGGTGGCGGCACTGCCGGCCACGTTACTCCTAACATTGCATTATTGCCGCGGCTTAAGGAATTACAATATGATATCCACTATATCGGTTCTTATAACGGTATCGAAAAGGAACTGATCGAGCAGTTCGGAATTCCTTATCACGGAATTTCTTCCGGGAAACTGCGCCGCTATTTCAGTGTTCAGAATTTTACGGATCCCTTCCGTGTTCTGAAAGGGCTTGGTGAAGCCAAACGGCTGATCAAAATATTAGATCCGGATGTGATCTTTTCAAAGGGAGGCTTTGTCTCTGTCCCGGTAGTCATGGCCGGGAAGGGCAAAAAGGTTCCCGTGATCATCCATGAATCGGATATGACACCCGGTCTTGCCAATAAACTGGCTCTTCCTTCTGCTACAAAGGTATGCTGCAACTTTCCAGAAACCCTGGAGCATCTTCCGGGAGGAAAAGCTGTTCTTACCGGTTCCCCTATCCGGCAGGAATTATTATCCGGTGATAAGTATAAGGCAAAGGAGTTTTTAAAATTCACTTCCGACAAACCGGTCATTCTGGTCATTGGAGGAAGCCTTGGATCCGTCGCTGTAAATGAAGCGGTCCGCAGCGTCCTGCCTGAGCTTTTAAAATCCTTCCAGGTCGTACACCTTTGCGGAAAAGGCAAGGTAGACAGTTCACTTAAAGATCTTGAAGGCTACGCTCAGTTTGAATACATCAAAGATGAATTAAAAGATTTATTTGCCCTGACAGATCTTGTGATCTCCCGTGCAGGGGCTAACGCTATCTGCGAACTGCTTGCCCTGCACAAGCCTAATCTTTTGATTCCTCTTCCCGCGTCCCAGAGCCGGGGCGATCAGATCCTCAATGCCCGCTCTTTTGAACGTCAGGGCTACAGCATGGTACTGGAAGAAGATTCTCTGAATCAGAAGGTTCTTCTGGATGCCATCCATGAATTATACGAAAACCGGGAATCCTATATTAATGCCATGAAGCAGTCTCCGCAGCAGAATTCTATTGATACTATCATTGATCTGATCGAGTCTGTGGCAAATGCTTAATATCTGCCCCCGCCTGACCACACGGGTCAGCTGCGGGGGTTTTCATTCTCCCTGGAGTTTGTCATATCTCTCTTTGTATTTCTCCCGTATCCACTGCTTCGCTCTGTAGAGCATACTATGAAACGATTCCAGATCCATTCCCATGGTCTCTGCTACTTCCTTTTGCGGTTTCTCCAGCACATAAACGATCGTGATCGCATCGTACCACCGCTGATTTTTACGATATAACGCCGCAAATATATCCCCGGTCAGCTCAGTAAACTCTTTCTCCTTCAGTCTACGGATCAGAATTTCTTCAGGATCTTCCACAGATTCTGATATCCTGCGTTCCTCTTCCTCCGTAAACTCGGCAACAAGATATTCACGCGCCGTATCTCTTCTCCAGTTCATTGCCGCATACTTTGCGGTCAGAATCAGCCACGGCTTTGCAGCCTCGATATTTGTATGTTCCATATTCCGGAAGAGCTTCAGAAACGTATCTTGTGCTATCTCCTCTGCCGCATGATGATTTCGTGTATATCTTTTCGCCGTCAGATAGATGGTTTCTATATTTGCTTCATAAATGGAATCAAATACTCCTCTTCCTTCTGTCTCCGCCCTCACACCTTTATCCTTCTCTTCCTTTGTTACATTTTTGACAGGATGTCGTTTTTATCTTCCTCCGTCAGCTCGCCCATCTTCCAGGTCACTCCTACTCCGTCATCCTTAAATCTCGGGATCAAATGCATATGAAAATGGAACACTGTCTGTCCGGCGGCCTCTCCGTTATTCTGCACGATATTATAACCGTCGCATCCCAGGATATCTGTAAGCTTTGTGATCATCTTCTTCGCCAGCACCAGCACCTTCCCGGCCAGCTCATCATCCAGCTCATACAGATTTGCATAATGCTCCTTGGGAATAATAAGCGCATGTCCTTTTGCCGCAGGGTTTGCATCCAGAATTACTCGGAAATCCTCGTCCTCATACAGGGTAGCGGTAGGGATCTCTCCTCCTGCAAGTTTACAAAAAATGCAATTTTCGTCTTTCATACTTTTTTCCTTCTTTCTAAAAATTTTGTGATTGATTATTATATCCGCCAATGCTAAACTGATAAGTCAGAAAGGGCGGTAATATCTATGTTTCAGGCGACAGACTATGACAAATTACAACAGATCATGGAGGAAAGCTCCGAAAAAAAGGAACTCCTCACCAGACTTTTAGAATCTCAAAGGATGCAGATCAGCACCATCAGCCATGAGATCCGCAACCCGCTTTCTCTCGTGTACAGCTCTCTCCAGCTGATTGAAAAAGAGCACCCGGAGGTCGTTGATTTCCGGCATTGGAACGAAATGCGCAGAGATATTGAATACATGACTCATCTTTTGGAGGAATTATCTTCATTTAACAACAGCGAAAAACTTCATCTTACAGATACTGCAATGACCTCATTCCTTCGAACTCTCGCATTGTCCTTTGCGGCTTCTTTGATCGACACGCCTATTGAATTTATCTCCCGGATCGATCCGGAGCTTCCGGTCCTTTCCATCGATACTGTAAAGTTTCGGCAGCTGCTTTTAAACCTGCTGTCCAACGCCAGGGATGCGCTGTCTGCTCCCGGCACTTCCTCCGGTCATTCTCCCACACTTACTTTTTTAGCAGAAGTACGGCAGTCGTCTCTACTCCTTACCGTGAAAGACAATGGGTGCGGCATCGCTCCTGAAAACCTGTCGTCTGTCTTTGAACCCTTCACCACCTACAAGCAGGGCGGTACCGGACTTGGGCTTGCCATCGCCCGCCGGGTTGTCCTGGCCCATCAGGGAACGATCCAGGTATCTTCCCGCTTAGGCAAAGGAACCATATTCACGGTGACGCTTCCGATACAGAAGGATCCCGCATAATATTCCCGCGGCTAATCCTCCTACGTGTGCGGCATTATCCACACCTGTACTGGAAAAGCCAAAATACAGACTGATCGCGATCATAACAAACATCCCCCGGCCGGAGATGTCCCGCAGCCGCCCGTGGTTGCAGACAACTACATACAGAAGTGCCCCTGTGATTCCGAAAATAGCTCCGGAGGCTCCTGCGGATACTGCAAAATCCTGCAGCCGGATATCCAGAAATCCGGATAGAATATTTCCTGCAAGGCCGCTGACAAAATATGTAATCACATAGCGGACTCTTCCCATCTCCAGCTCCAGATTCCAGCCGATCATCAAAAGCATGACCATATTATTGAACAGATGCTGAAAACCAAAGTGTAAAAAGATGCTGGTCAGCAGCCGGTAATATTCTCCATTTTCCAGTATATAAGGGACATACATCGCACCATGTGCCAGCATATATTCCCCGTTCTCTGTCATCCCTCCAAAGGACAGATATAGAAATACGATCACATTTGCTGCCGCAATCGCTATGGTGCAGTAAGCCTTGTCATTTTTATTTCCCATCCTGTCTTTATCCACCTTCCGGCCTTATCTGATCTGCTGATTTTCGTATGTTTAGTATAGCATAGATTCCGGATAATTCACCACTTCATTTTTCGAAATACGTCGACATTCTTCGTCATAATTCTTCCTCTTCTATATGCAGTCCATCCCAGTCTCCCCATCTGTGCTTTTTATGCTTATTTAAAAAATGCTTTACCGGAGTCCACATGTTATCGGTTTCTCTTAGGATTGAACTGCCCATTTCCTGTTCCGTAATCCAGTCATGCTCGGCAGTATCATAGCTGACTTCTTTCTTCTCCTTTTTTTCCGGTTGTTCCTCCTGATAAAAACATTCTTTTATCAGCTTTTCCATGCTGTAATTCTCTTCCATAGTCCCTTTATGAAGGAGAAATATCATACGCACAGCTTCTTTATCCTGATAATCTGCTTCCTTTACAAAATACTCTGTCAGTCGATGAAACTCTTCCCACAGATCCTGCCTGGCCGGAGGATAATAACAAAAATAAAACCTCCCTTCCTCGAAAAAAATGTATTCCGGCTTCAGAAGGATTCTATGTACATCCAGCAGATAAACCTCTGCTTCCCGTACCGCCATCTGAAATGCCGTAAGGAAGTGACGCAGGTCCTCCTCCCCTATTTTCCCCCTTTCATACATAGCCTTCATCGAGACTTTTCCGCTGACATCATACTCATAATAACTGCAGTCATCTACTCCCCGTCCCCGCACAGGCAGAAAGCCATCCGGAGCATTTACTTTAAGCATCCGCATCTGATAATCTTCTTCATAGAATCCCTGCTCTTCAATCGTGATCTTTCGTTCCATTGCCCTATTTGATGAACCTCCTCCATTTTCTGATTTCTTTTTCCGGCTCTGTCACCGCCGCCCGGTGCTCCAGCGCAAGGCTCATCCCTCCCCTTGCCGCTGTTATCTCCACCTTGATCTCCTCTTCGCTTACGGAAATGCCTGCCTGTGCTCCCGCAAACAGAATACATTTCCCCTGTATCCGCTCTGCAAACAAAGCCTCCAGCTCTGCGGCATCCACACCGTCTTTCTCCCTGGCCTTCGTGCTCCCTGCCACTGCTGTCTCATATGCAGCGGCTGACAGGATATTTTTGTCATGAAAATAAAAAATCACCAGAATACAACTCATGATCAAAAACAATGCGAGCGGTACCAGTACCGACATCTCCACGGTAAACACTGCCTGCAGATATCTTCCCCGTCGTTTTCTCTTCTTTTTCCTCTCCCGGCTCATACATATCCGCCTCCCCATACGCTGATCAGGTATCCTGCCGCCAGGAACGGATAAAAGGGTACGCTCAGACGTCTTGACATTCTCTTTCTTGCCAGCAGCGCCACCGAAACCAGGGTCAGCAAAAGAAATGCTGCCGCAAGGACTTCCAGGACGCCCCACAGCCCCAGAAAAATCCCCAGAATCAGGATCGCCCAGCTGTCGCCGTATCCCACTTTCTGTCTGCTCGCCCAGCTGATCCCCAGAAAAACAAGCCCTACCGCCACGCCTCCCAGTACCAGCCACAGGTCTTCCCGTTGAAACATGATCTGGTAAACAAGTACCGCCAGATTGGCTGCCGCCAGGATCTCCACCGGCACCTTGCGAAATTGTATATCAACAATGGAAAGCACGCTCAGCATTCCCATACCTATGATTTGACTCAATGTCCACATTTAGAACAAGCCCCCTTCCCTATAACCTCTGACAGCGGCACTGCATACACGGTACGCTTCAGGCTGCTGCAGGAAAGAGAACTGTGATAGCGGTCGCCGTAATCGGTAATATAGGCCGATCCTCCGCCTTTTCCCCCGCAGTGTTCGCAGGCATAGTACCTTCCTCCGCTTTCGTTCCGCAGCCCAGATATCTCTTTCCCCTGAACCATTCGTATCGACAGATCCAGGTATGTACAATGGTAATCTTTATGATAGACAAGCCCGGTCTCTGTCACATAGACGGTCTCATCCTCCTCTTTGCCAAAGCCCCCCTTTTCGTATCCTGTCCATCCCTTTATCCGCATAGTCTCCTCATACTCGATCAACGGCAGTGAGAATATGGGAATCGGGATCCGCACCTGATAGGATGCAGTGATCTGTCCGATCCCGGTACCCATCGACATCCAGGAGCTGTCGCAGTGGATTCCTCCGCTCCCTCCTTCTATAAGACTACGCTCCAGCCTGTACGCCCCGATACTTTCCACCACATCCGCTTCCAGGCTGGACGGCTGAAGAAGCGGCGCGGCATAAGCCTCCTTTGCCGCCTGCTTTCCGGCATACTGAAGGCCGGACCGCACCGCCGTCCCAATCGCCATGAGCTCCAGAAGATAGATCAGGCACACCAGCGCAAAAAAGAAAACAGGAACTGCCAGGGCTGCTTCTATCGTAACCGAGGCGGACACGGATGCCCTCCCGTGCTTTCTCACACAGACAGTCTGAGGGCGAGTCTTCCTGATACGGTTTGACACGAATCCTTCTCCTTTCCATTAGAATATATATGACGGCTTTTCAGCCCGAGAATTGAGTTTGGGAAATAATTAAGATGCCGGAAGGGCATCCGTGCCCGCCCCTATTGATAGCCAAAATATGTTGGGAAATCATATCGGATCCCTCGTCTTAGGGTTACCGCGGATACAAGCTCCATACGGCTTACGCAGATATCTGCCCGGAAGCCGGCCTGTCCATGCCTTTGCCGCAGGTTTTGTTCTATGATTCCCAGTGCCCGGACCGCGCAGCTTTCCTGCTTCTCCAGAAACAAAAGCATCCGCAGATATTCCCTATACAAAAGGCCTCCTTCTGTATCCATTCCCTCGCTTTGGTCTTCTTCCGTCCCCAGCGTGAGCAGGGAAGACAGGCTAAGCTGCCAGCTTTCTTTTGACTTTATGAGAGGTACCCGGTTTCCCGAAAGGAGTGACCTAAGATCCATGACCGTTTCTCCGTAGGCCCATGCCAACAGGATGACCTGGGCGGCTGCCGCGGTAATTGCAGGTACTGCCAGCAGCGAACACAACGTCAGCGCCATCGCCTCTGCTTCTGCCTTCATGGCGGCGTCTGTCTGAATATAGGCATAGTTGGGAACAAATCTAAGAAGCATCAGCTTTTTCACGACCGCCTCCAGATTTTCCCGGTCACTTGCCTTGCCCTCCAGGATATATTCCAGCTCATAGTCCAATGCTCCTGTCTTTTCCTCATCCGTAAACATCGAAAAGTGTTCCAGCAGATATTCCCCGAATAGCAGTGTTGTTATTGTCCCTCCCGCTTCTGCCACATCCGAAAAATCTCCCCATCCGGTGTTTTTCTCTCTATGTTCCAGAAGGTCTGCTTCAGCAAGCTGCTTTTCTGATACCGTCGCATCCTTTGGCAGCACCAGCTTTAAGATCGGAGATTGCTGAAGCTCCCCCACATGGGCAATCGGATTTTCTTCCTTCGGAAGCTCTCCTTCATTCGCATTCAGCAGATCCTCCAGCTCCTGCTCCTTTTCCTTCTCTTCTGTCTGAAGCTTCCCCGCCTGATCTTCCTGCTGCCCCCATACGGATGTCATCCCTGTCCAGTCTTTGACCTTGTCTATCCCATATTTTTGTTCCATATAGTACGCCGTCTGCTCTAAAAATGACTGGCATCCATGGTCTGTCAGGAACTGAATCCTGCTGATCCTGTGCTCCATGCTGCCGGCTCCGTAATACTCCAGCCGGTCTATAAGATTCTGCTCTGAATACCGCCCTGTCTCATAACCGGCATCCAGGGCAAAAATCTCATATTCCTCCAGAAGTTCCTTTTGATATTCCGCAAACACGCTTTCTATCGCCCGGTTCATATCCGCCCGCCGGTAATTCTTTGCCATCTGGATCGATGCACTTTCCATCACCGCACCTGCAAACGAAACTAACAAAATAAATATCAGGCTTAAAAATACGGTAATCTCTCCTTTTAGCTTTCTGGCGTCTGATCTCTCTAAATTCCCGCGCTTTCGCTGGTAATCTTTTCGAAAATTGTCTGCACCAGACTGGTAAGCTGGGATTTGAAAATGATGACAAGACCGATCAGCACCACAAGAATTAAAATAATCTCCACCACACCAATCCCTTCGTCGTCCCGCAGCGTACTGATTAAATATCTGATTCTCCACATAGCCATTCCCCTTTCATTTTTATTATATTCACAAAATCTGCATAGACAGGAATGCCGGCACTATGACAATCACCAACACTACCGTCAGCATCAGGAACATTGGGAGCAAAAGCTTTGTTCCCGCTTCCTCGCCCAGCCTCCTGGCCCTCGCCTTGCGGTCCTCAAAGGCCTGGATAGCTTCCATCTTTAATAATTCGGTCAGCCCTCTGGTTCCTTTCCGCAGGTTCTGCGACAACAACGCCCCGAATCTTACATAGGCCTGAACCTTACACCGCCGTCCAAAGTTCTCATAGCTTTCTGCTTCTGTATGGCCACTTTCCATTTCTCTGCAGGTTTTCTGCATCTCCTCATAGGCGCAGCGCACCCCTGTCGTTTTTTTCTGCCGCTCATATTCTTCCACCACCTTTCGAAATGCTCGCTTTACTGTCATTCCAGCTCCCAGATACAGCGTCAGTTTTCCTATAATTTCTGGATAATCCCGGATCATCTGCCTGCTTCTTCTGGCCTCTTCCTGCATTTCGTCCTGCTTTTTTTGTGCGATCAACAGCGAAATGACAAGCAGCGCCATTATGATCAGTACCAATCCCCGTTCATCCATCTGACGATAATATGATACGGCCTTCCCCCGGATAGCCTCCGGCAGATTCCAGTCTTTTTCCTCTCTGTTTTTTCTTTCTGATGCCGCCAGCGTCTCCTCAATCTCCTGTTTTCTTGCTTCTTCTCCGGAAAGTACCAGGGGATACAGATGCGCTGTACACTGATACGCTGCCTGCTTTGTCTCATCCTCCCGGTAGGTCAGAACCGCATTTAAAGTAACCAGTGTACCTTCCGCGTCCAGTGCGTCTTCCTGTATCTCTCCCTGGATATTCATTACGTCATACCGGTCAAGTTCCCATGAGATGTCTACCGGCTCTTCCGGTACCGCTGTCACCAGATCCAGATCCTGTTCTACCCGGTCCAGGCTTTCATTCCCATTTAAAATTTCGCTCTCCAGCTTCCGGATCACACGGTCAAACATTTCCTGGATCTCATCAGCCGTATATCTTTGCTCCGCCACCTCAATCTCTACCGGAATCCTCTCTTTCCTTCCTTCTATTATCACGTCCAGGACTTCCGTACTGCTTCCCTCTCCATACGCATTTCTTATGATACCTCCATCCAGCTTTGTCATAGATGCCGCATAATCTGCCGTCAAAAGAACGATTCCTGAAAGCATCACAAGCACTGCCGTCCCGGCGATCACACTTCGATCCTTATGATTCTTAGCCCAAGATAATAGGCGCCTATGTAAACCATAAGGCATACTGTCATCACCCCCGTCCCTGCCACATTTCCATATAAGCTGTCCATAAATTCCGGAAAGCTGAATGACATATATCCAATGATCACGTAGGGCACTGCCGACATGACCCGGAACTCATACTGCTTTGCGGCCAGGATTGTGTCAATTTCTCTTTTTACATCAATCTTATCGCTGATCTGTCCCGCCGTGTCCTTAATGATTGCCAGCATATCGCCGCCACTGCGTTTTGCCGAGATGAACACTGACGCAAAGCTCCTTAAATCTTCCAGCTCCACTCGTCCTGCGAACTCCTCCAGCACCTGTTCTACCGTCACCTGGAGCCTGAGCTGGCGGACAATGATCTGCAGTTCTTTGGAGATTCTTGCCTTCTCCGGATAGATCAGCCTCATCTCCTTTTGCGTTTCCCGAAAGGCATTTTCTACAGAATATCCGGTATTTAGGGATGAAGAGAGGGTCAGGATCGCCTCTTTAAACTGTTGGGCAAAATCACTTTCCTTTTTCCGATACTCCTCCCTTACCATCAGGCGCCAGTGCCAGATCCACAGAGGAAACAACAGGATCCCCGCCCACAGGGACCGGTAATACAGCCATGCCGTCACCGCCGTGATTCCCGTAGCCTTAGCTGTGATCCACAGCCATTCCCGTTTTGTCATATCCTGACGCCAACAGCTTGTCCCTGCGGCTAAGTTCATGATATTTTTTCCAGCTTCCTTCAATCCTGCCATTCTTCATCCCCTCCTCCTCAAACCGGTACAAAGTCTGCAGGCAGATCTCTCCCTCTAAATATCCCAGTACCTCTGTCACCTCCAGCACTTTCCGGCTCTTATCTCTAAGCCTGCCCAGATGGACAATCAGATCAAGGGCAGACGCAATCTGCCTCTGGATCGCAGGAAGGGGCAGTTCCATCCCCATCAGGACCATTGTTTCCAGCCGGGACAACATGTCCTTTGGACTGTTGGCATGTCCGGTGCTTAAGCTCCCGTCATGTCCGGTATTCATTGCCTGCAGCATATCGATCGCTTCCGCCGAACGGACCTCTCCTACGATAATGCGTGTAGGGCGCATCCGGAGCGCCGCTTTAATAAGGTCACGTATCGTTACCGCCCCGGTTCCCTCGATATTGGCATTTCTTGCCTCAAGGCTCACCAGATTGGGAATCCCTTGGATCTTCAGCTCACTGCTGTCCTCAATTGTCACAATTCTTTCATCTCTGGGTATATACTGCGATAATGCATTTAAGAAAGTGGTTTTGCCGGAACCGGTACCGCCACTGATAAAGATATTGTAGCCGGACTTTACCAGAACATCTAAAAACCCGGCAATCTCCCTGCTTATGGATCCCCATGCCATCAACTGTTCCATGGAGGCTGCCTCTTTTGAAAATTTTCGTATCGTAACGACTGGTCCATTAAGCGCTACCGGCGCCAGCACTACATTGACGCGAGAGCCGTCTGCCAGCCGCGCGTCTACAATCGGCGAAGCCTCGTTTACCAGACGGTTTGCTCCGGATACGATCTGCTGGATCACATCTTCAAGCTTCTCTCTGGACACAAATCGGCGGTCTGACTGATACAGTCTTCCGTTTTTTTCATAAAAAATGTATTCTGTACCATTGATCATAATCTCCGTAATCTCGTCATCCTCCAGAAACTCCTGTAAAAGATCCAGCTTACGAAAAGCATTAAACAAGTCTTTGCCAAGTGCCGTCTTCTCCGCCAAAGATAAATGCTCCTCCCGGGATGCTTCGCTTAAAACCTGATAGATCAGCTGCGTCAGTTCCTCATCCCCGACCTCCCTGGTCATATCAAGCTCGTCCATGATCCTGGCATGAAGCTGTTCTGCCCGGATCATCGCAGACTCTCCTTTTTCTGAAGCTTCTTTCTGACATCATCATATCCAAGCAGATGCAGCTCTTCTTCAAACTGGAGCATTTTAGAAGTTCCGATCCGATCCTGGAGCACCGGCACATGAATCTCTGTACACATCCGGAGCAGTCCGTATACACCCTGTATCCCCTCATCCAGGTCCAGGATCACCGCCTCATACATCCCCTCTGTCAAAATCTGGCGGAGCAGCTGTTCCCAGTCCTTTGCCGGGACTGTCTTAATATCCTCAGATACCCTGGCTGGCAGCAGATAGTCCAAAGGCCCCATATGGCTGACCATCCCGGTCAGCATCCAGCCCAGATCCTTCCCCTCCATCCTGGAATAGTACAACGCATCTGCGATAGTACTCCCTTCTTCGGGAAAATGTCCGCCAACCCCTCCATACAATTCCATATTCAGATACAGCGTATGCGCTGATACTCCGATCTTCTGCCCAATCTGCAGTGCGTAACTTGTTTTTCCTGTACGGTGGACCGGGGAATAAACACCGATCACTCTCATACTTTGCTTCTTTTTCTGCAAAAAAATCTCTCCGGCTGTTCTAAGCTCCTGACCACAGTTCTGAAGTATCTCTCCCAGAAGCGTCTCTCCCGACTGATAACGATATAGGAGAGTTTCTCCCGGATTTACTTCTGTGTGCTCCGATTCTGTCAATACAAAAATGTTTCCGGCATGAAATTTCTTTCGCCGGGCCCGGGGGCAGGCATCTGTAATCACCAGAATATCCGCCGGCCTGTCCTTTTCCATTTCCTCCGCCTGATCCGCATCCGTACAGATCCGGATCTGAAACGCCAGTTCCTTTTTCTGCATCAGAAACGCAGCCAGCGCGGCAGCATAGCCTTCTTCCTGATCACAGATCACAAAGCTGCTTCCCACATATGATCCCTCCTTAATAGCATAGCTGTCATATTGTAACGTCTCTTGTTTTGAATGTCTGCCGATACGGCATTGAATGTTGAATCAATCGAATCTATCATCAGAATCAAACAGATACAAGCTGGAAGTTCAGCTTGTAGGACGATTATACTCCCGGGATGTCTGCTTGTCCATCCCGATTTTAAAAAATGCAAATCTTTGTGCAAGACTCACAGAATTCCGTAAAAGCTAATGCCATATAAAAGCGCAACCCCCGGAACTCCAAGGATTCCTGATGTCAAAACAGTAATGGGATTAATTCCAACCTGCACCGGCACTCCCTGCAAAGACATAAATTCATTTACAAAGAAAACTAAAGATATCCCAACTACAACCCGCACAAAAAAGTTTACCGCTATCCGAATCCCTTTTTCCGCCATAGAATCTTCCTCTCTTTCATCTTTATTCCATATATATCCCGGATTCTGGTATTTTATTCCGGAATCCCGACATACTATTGCTAAACAAGAGATTATCAAAAGACTAACGGAGGTGGCATTATGCAGCTATTTCACCGCAGCCGGGCAGAACACAAAGATCACGATACCCCTTACTCCTGCCCGCCGCCAAGCGGCCTGCTCGAGGAGATCGAGCTGGCAAAACGAGAGATGAATGATGCTTATAATCATTTTCAGAGCGCCTCTGATCCGGATCTGATCGACTGCTGCATTTACAGAGGAAATGCGGCGTGGAAAAGGTACCAGTTTCTGATCAGAGAGGCAAAACAAACGCAGATGGGGACGTAGGCTTTTTGCAAAAGCCTACGTCCCCATCTGCGTTGTCCTATGTCCCTAACCGCACCTACAACCGGATCGTGATCTCCCGCTCCGTGCGGTGGTATTGATGATAATTGACGCCTGCCGCATCGAACATCCGCATGGATGCCTGCACGGAAGGAGTGTCTTCGTATTTATTGCTGTCGTAGATGACCTCCTTGATCCCGCTCTGAATAATGGCTTTCGCACATTCATTACAGGGAAAGAGAGATACATAAAGCTTTGCACCTTCCAGACTGCCGCCCCGGTAGTTCAGGATGGCATTAAGCTCGCTGTGAACGGTATATACATATTTTGTCTCCAGCGGATCATCGCCCTCCCTGACCCAGGGAAATTCATCATCCGAGCAGCCCGTCGGAAGGCCATTGTAGCCCATAGACAGGATCTTATTATCCTGGCTTACAATACAGCATCCCACCTGCGTATTCGGATCCTTGGACCGCAGGCCGGACAGGATCGCAACTCCCATAAAATACTCATCCCAGCTGATATAATCTTTTCTCTTTGCTCCCAAGACTCTTCCTCCTTCCTCTTTGCACTTTCCGCTCTATTTCGTACCAAAAATGCGGTCGCCCGCGTCGCCCAGTCCCGGCACGATATATTTATGCTCATTCAGACGTTCATCCAATGCACCGATATACAGATCCACATCCGGATGCTCCTTTTGCATGCGCTCCACGCCCTCCGGCGCAGCGATGATGCACATCAGCCGCATATGGCGGACGCCTTTCTCTTTCAGAAGCTGTACAGCCGCCGCACAGGATCCGCCTGTGGCCAGCATAGGATCTACCACGAATACCTCCCGCTCCTCGCAGTCGGCCGGAAGCTTGCAAAAATATTCTATCGGCTGAAAAGTTTCAGGATCCCGGTACAGTCCGATATGTCCTACCTTTGCCGCCGGGATCAGACTTAAAATGCCGTCTACCATCCCCAGTCCGGCTCTCAGGATCGGTACCACCGCCATCTTCTTGCCGCTCAGTTCTTTCCCTGTCATTTCGCAGATCGGAGTCTGAATCTTCACATCCTTAAGCTTCAGATCTCTGGTTGCCTCATAACACATCAGCGCCGAGATCTCGCTGACGATTTCCCGAAATTCCTTGGATCCCACATCCTCTCTGCGGATGTAGCTGATCTTATGCTGGATCAGTGGATGATCCATTACCTGTACTTTTGACATATGACTCTCCTCCCACTTATGTAATCCGGATTACCTGATGCCCTGCCGCCTTCAAAAGCCGGTTCATGACCGCCGCTCCGATGCCGCCGGAGGCAAATGCTTCACTGTAGATCTCGTCCACGCCGTCCCCGTCAAACTCCCGCAGGATTCCGTACAGGCTGCTGGCGATGGTCGCCTCGTCAGCCCGCGTTCCCGCCACTTTCACATCTCCGTCAGGATAGCTCTCCTTTGTCTCCTCCGTGGCAATGATCCCTACCCTTTTCCCTTCCTGTTGCTTTGTGGCGGCTGTCTCTCTGATCCAGGCCGTCACCTTTTCTACCTCTCCTTCCACGACCACAAGATTCGCTTTTGGTGCATAATGGCGGTACTTCATGCCAGGAGCCTTCGGAGCGGTCCTGCTGTCTGCCTTCAGGAGTGTCTGGTCCACGGCCACCTCGCCGATCAGCTCTTCCAGCATCTCACGAGTCACCGCTCCCGGCCGCAGGATCATGGGAGGGGTGACCGTCATATCCAGGATCGTGGATTCCACTCCAATCTCTACCGGACCGCCGTCCACGATCATTTCAATTCGTCCGTCGAGATCCTCCGCCACGTGTTCCGCTCTCGTAGGACTCGGTCTTCCGGAAGTATTGGCACTGGGTGCGGCAATATATCCTCCTCCCGCATCAATCACGGCGCGGGCCGCCGGATGGCTTGGCATCCTCACAGCCACGGTTTCGAGCCCTCCGGTCGTGCCGTAAGGTACGATCTTTGTCTTCTCAAAAATCATGGTCAGCGGGCCGGGCCAGTATGCTTCGGCCACTTTCCTGGCCGCATCCGGGATCTGACTGACAATCTTTCCCAGAGCAGCCATATTCGTAATATGGACGATCAGCGGATTATCTGATGGACGTCCCTTCGCCGCATAAATCTTTTTCGCCGCCTCCTCATTCAACGCATCAGCACCCAGTCCGTAGACTGTTTCTGTAGGGAAGGCCACCAGCCCTCCCCGCTTCAGGATATCTCCGGCTTCCTGCAGTGTTTTTCTGTTTTCTTCTTGATATTCTTCACTTTTTCTAAGTTTTCGTATTTTTGTTTCCATGTGTCTCATTATACTACACTCTAATCTCCCACACAAGCCAGGATTCCCTCTGCAATGGCGTGTGCAAGCTCCTGCTGGTAGGATTCATCTGTCAGAAGATCCAGCTCTTCCGGACAGCTTAAGAAACCACACTCTACGATCAGTGTCGGTACCTCTGTCCGTTTCAGGAGATAGTAGTCTCCATTGGCTTTTGACTCCCTGATCTGTCCTTTCTCCACCCCTGCAAACACCCGTTCCATCTGCCGGGCCATCCATTCTCCCTCCTGCGATCCGGAATAATAGAAGACCTGGATTCCCCTCACGGACGGATCCGTATAGCTGTTCTGATGAATGCTTACCGTCAGATCCGGTCTCGTCCGATTGATCAGTTCGGTCCTCGCCTCCATATCCGCAAGCTTCCTGCCGCCCTCCTCCCCTTCTCCAAGTTCCTCATCCTCCGTGCGGGTATAGATGACCTGGACACCGGTTTTCTGGAGTTCTTCTCCCGTTTTTTTCGCAATCTGCAAATTCAGATCCTTTTCCAGGATCCCGCCTTCTCCCACCTTCCCCGGGTCCTTTCCCCCATGGCCGGCGTCGATGACCACCTTTCTCTCTTTTTCATCCGCTTTTGTCGACGACTGCACTGATTCAGCCGTCTGCTCGGAAAGCCTCGTGTTTGCCAGGGCCAGAGCTGCAAGGAGAAGGAGCATCAGCGTAAGCCTTATGATTTTTTGCAAAAAAATACCTCCTGTAAGTCATTTTTATTATAAATATATGACCACAGGAGGTATTCTATATTTAATTTACATACTGTTGGATCAGAGTCCAGATATCCGAACTTTCCTGTCCCAACGCCCATGCTGCCGTACCTGCAAGCCCGTTTTCCTTCATGAGCTTAAGCTTTGGCTCTATGGACTCGGCGTCCTCCAGCCAGATCTTGTAGGTCACGCCTTCCACTTCCCAGGTCGCATAGTTCTGCTGTGCGTCTCCATCCCAGGTCGCTGTTACTCCGGCCTGTGCTACCGTGTCTGCCGCCGCAGTCATGCCCAGCGCCTCGCTGGTCACGTTGGTCGTATACTCAGCTTCATCCGTTCCGGCTGCCGCCGCGATCTCCTCTTCCGTCTTTGGCGTCTCCTGCCATAATCTGGTAAAGAAGGGGATTCCGCTGATTACCTTTTCTGCCGGCACTTCTTCCAGGGTGGCTTCGATCCCGTTCTTAACGAAATCATAGGACGATACCGGTCCCGCTTCCGGTGAACCCGCATAATGCTCGTCATATCCCATGATCACTACATAATCTGCCACGATTCCCTGCTCTTTCCGGTCGTACTGCATGTTGTATCCCATTGGAACATAGTTGTCTACAGACAGGACCAGCCCGTTCTGCCGGCATCTGACAGACAACTCCCGGATAAACTGGATGAAATGCTCTCCGCAGTCCTCCGATATCCTTTCAAAATCGACATTAATCCCGTCGATACCCACTCTGAGCGCTTCCGAGATGAGCTGATTGATCAGCTTGGTCCTCTTTGACGTATGGCTCAAAACTTCATAAGATTCTTCATAGGAATCAATCCCGCCGTCAAAATCCCGGATCGCAGCCCATACTTCAATGTTGGACTGATGTGCATAATTGACATATTCTGTTGATGCGATGGATGTCAGATTCGCATCCGTATCCGCCACATGGAACCAGGTGGGAGCGATCGTCGTAAGTCCCTTGGTCTGTGCGATCATTTCCAGCACACCGGAATTGGCATCGCTGTTGGTCACATTATGCCAGACCATATTGATCGTATAGTCCTTGGAAATATTCGTAAACTCCTGCTCCTCAAAGTCTCTGGAAATCTCTTTTGTCTCTTCATCCCGGAGCGCACTGTTCTTCACATAGCCGATAAATCCGTCTTTGGTGCGGACCTTCTTCCAGTTCTCTTCCCGCTCTACGATGGTCACCTCATCGCCTTTGCTGATCTGTGTCAGGATCGGACTCTTTACCCCGCCCTGATAGCGTACCTGTGTATCGCGGCGAACCTCGGCAACAGTGGTCTCTCCCCAGTCTGTGACAATCATCACGCGGCTTGGGTCATCATACACCTCATAGTCTATATTGGTATACTGCTGGATAAAATCCAGGGCAATATATGCTGTGCTTCCGTCCGTTCTCAGAATAACGTAGTCTTCGCTCTGCTTTTCATTGGACACCGAGTAATCCTTGCTCCCCACTTCCACCGATACCATATCGGTCGGCAAAGTATACAGCAGGGTATTTTCATTAGGATCCCAGTAAAATCTGCTGTTGATATGATCCCGGACTATCTCATACTGTATATATGCCTTTCCGTCCGCAATCATTCCCAGTGGCTCTACAACCTGATTGTCCACCGTAATCGCCAGCTGCCCTTCCTGTTCTATCCCAAAATACGCATTCCTGTCATACTCTTCATCAGAAGGGCTGTAACGTTTCCACAAAAATGCACCGACAACTGCCGCAATCACTAAAATGATCAAAAGAGCAATCTTAATGCCCAGATTTCTCTTTCTTCTTCGCTTCGACTGTGGTTTCCTTACCGGTCTCCTGGCTTCGGCTCTTCTATCTTCAGGCCTTCCCCTCTCGGGCCTTCTCCTTTCAGTCTGTCGGTTCGGCGGCCGTCTGGATCCTTTTGTCCCAGCTGCCGCTTTTCTTTTTGCAGCACTGCGCTGCCTGATACCATCCCGGCCAGCGCTGCCCGTACGGGACGAACTCGTGCGGCTGTTTTTTTCTTTTTCTTCCATGCTGCACCTCCTACTAGACCTTATTATAGCAAAAGGGCGGACCTACGTCATTAATTATTTCGACAATTTTTAGACCATCTGATATGATCTGCAGGGTGTTTTCGTTCCTTTTTGTTTACAGTTCCACACGGGTAAACCACAGCGCCTTGATATCTCCCTCTTCATTCAGCACATAATCCCTCATATAAACCGTATCCTCGCACATGAGATGAGCCTGTACGATCTGCATGGGACTTGCCGGCAGGCCGTCAATTCCAAGGCCTACCTTCTGTTTCTCGTACTCTGTCAATTCCTGGAACATCGCCCGGAGTTCTTCTTTCTCGGACATATCTTGATCCCTCTTCTAATGCCGGATGATAGCTACGGCTGCAAATGCATATCCCATGCCAGAAAAAGGTCCATGATACGTTCCCGCTTAAGATATGACGCAGCTAAAGCGTACTAAGAAGACAGCTTTGGCATTATTTTCCTTTCTTTTATTTCTCTAAAAAATTGTGATAATTTGCCTGAAATGGCATTATTCGATTGACTGCTGATAGATTCTGAAATTTACATTGAGAAATGAAATGAATTGATTAAAATTCTCCCTCCTTTGTTCTAAGAACGTAGCTATCAGGGAAAACTATCTTCTAGTATCGTTTATTATATCCGATGCGGCTCCTGAGCGCAAGTGCTTTTTGGGGTATATCCTTTTTTTATTTTATATATATTTTATTTAACATCTCCCGACTGCTGTGCTATACTAAATTAGAAGGAAGTGATGATTATGAAGATTGAAAAATTAAGCGACAATCAGATCCGCTGCACTCTGACGCGCGCAGACCTTGCTGCCCGCCAGCTTCAGCTCAGCGAACTGGCTTATGGAACCGAAAAAGCTAAGTCACTTTTCCGCGATATGATGCAACAGGCAGCCTTCGAATTTGGATTTGAGGCGGATGATATCCCGCTGATGATCGAAGCCATCCCGGCTTCCGCAGATTCGATCGTGCTGATAATTACTAAAGTCGAGGACCCGGAAGAACTCGACACTCGTTTTTCAAAGTTTGCTCCGGCTTCCGGTCCGGATACAGATTTCCAGAAGAATCAGCCGAGCAAGCTGGAGGGGGCAGATGCACTGTTAGATCTTTTAGATAAGGTGAAAGAAAAAATGTCTCCTCAGGACAGCGAACAGTCATCCGTTGAAAAGACGGCTTCCGTAAGGCCCGCGCTTCGCCTGTTCTCTTTCTCCACGCTTGACAACGTGCAGAAGGCAGCCGGCCTCTTAAGTACCATGTACTCAGGTTCCAACACCTTATATAAGGACGAGGGCGAAAACGTATATATCCTGGCTCTGTCACAGTCCGGACATACAGAACTTGATTTTAACCGGATCTGCAATATGCTGTCAGAATACGGGTCTCTGGAAAAAACCTCCGGATCGACCCTGGCATTTCTGGAGGAGCACTGCAAAACGATCATCTCCTCAGATGCCGTCCATACACTCGCAGCAATCTGACCGCACAATGCCTAAAAAAAGACCTCTGGCCAATCAGCCAAAGGTCTTTTTCATTTTAAGCCTCCACACCATTTGCGGTCAGTGTCGCATTCAATTTCGCAATCAAAAGATCCGGATCAATTCCGTGGCCCATTGCACCCTGTTCAATGGTCTCCATCTGGGAATGTGGGCAGCCAATGCATCCCATTCCTGCTTCCATCAGGTCATCCACGATCTTTGGGCATGTATCATAATACTTTGTAAGCAATTCGCCGAAGGTCATATCTTTTGTTACCTGTGCCATCATGACACCTCCTTTACAATTTCAGTGTTTTCATTATAATCTCTTTTTTCCATTGTGTAAACATTTTATTCAAATTAATAGTTTAATCTGCTTTCTCAAAAGTCAATAATCATTTCGTTTTTTTTCGACAAAATTGCATTTTTATTATATCTTCACAAAACGTTCGTTCTTTTATTTACCCCGAGTAATCCCCCGTTTTTTGCTCTTTTTATGTGGATAATGTGGATAATTTTTTAAAAACATCGGTTTTTCCACCTTTTTTTGGCATTTCAATGTGGATAACTTGGAAAACTCCCGTTCCCAGATTTTTACAAATTTTTACAATTTTGTACATTTTGTACATTTCTTCTCTTTTCTCTCTTTTTTTTAATTTTTAACAAAAAGCTATTCTTTCGTTTACATTCAGATTAATCTCCTGACAGTCAGGATATTGGTGTACGTGGCCGGAAGAATTCCAATTCCTCTCTGGCTGTTGATGGCGTTGACGATCTCCCCATTGCCCATGTAAATTCCCACGTGTCCGTCATACAAAATGAGATCTCCTGCCACCGCCTGATCATAGCTCACTGGCGTCCCCACATTTTCCATATCCCAGGTGGTGCGGGGCAGGCTGATCCCGAAATGTGCAAATACAGACTGAACAAACCCGGAGCAGTCCGCACCCTCGGTCAGGCTTGTCCCGCCCCATACATAAGGATTTCCGATAAACTGGCATGCGTAATCTACAATAGCCTGTCCGGTCTGAGCCTTTGCAGCCGCCTCTTCCGCTGCCTTTCGCGCCGCTTCTTCGGCTTCAGCCTGGAGCCTTGCAGCTTCCTCTTCCTTGGATTCCGCATAGACAAATGCCTCTTCTTCCTGCTGGCTCTCCGTCTGGCTCACCATTTCCCGGGCTTTTTGATCGGCATTCTTTCCTATTATTATATAATCAGAATAAACATAGCCTGTCACGGTCCCGGACTGGATCTTCGTCCACTCGCCCACCGGTCCGATGATCTTCGCAGCATTATCGGGATACAGCTTTCCCAGCCACTCACTTTCTGTTGTCGGTTCGCTCCTGATATACAGAAACGTCTGGACATTGGCAAATGCCATATCTAAATACTCACCCTTCTCTGTCGGTACAAGATAATCCTCTACTTCGATTTTTTTATCTGACAGATAGCAGTCACTTAAAACTTCCTCAATCCCCGCCTGCGGCAGGATCTGTTCTGCTGCCGTCTGGTCAGAGGCTTGTACCGTGTGAGGAAATGCGGTCACTGCACCTGTAATAGTAACTAAGAACAATCCCTTCTTAAGATTAGAACCCATAAACTCCCTCCTTTATGTTTTCTTATCTTTTGTAAATGTTACAGAATTGTTACATATGTTACGGTATTATTATACCACCCAAGAAAGTGTTGTCAACATGTTTCATAGGCGTTCTATCGTCATATTATGCACTGTACTTTCAAAATAATACTCTAAATCCGGCTCAAAATATTACAAAATGTTATATTTTGAAAATCATTGTTGACAGGACTTTATTCATTTTATATACTGATTATAGTAATTATTATTATTATCGAAAGGAGGAGCAAGAGTGGCAAATTTGAAATACAGCAAGCAGCGTGCATCCATTCTGGAATATTTATCCGGCACTCACTCTCATCCGACTGCTGACATGGTGTACCTGCATGTAAAAGAAGAATTTCCAAATATCAGTCTTGGAACTGTTTACCGTAACCTTAATCTTCTTGCAGATATTGGCGAGATCACAAAGATTCCGACTCCGGACGGCGGCGACCGTTTTGACGGACGGACAGATTCTCATTACCATGTGATCTGCAGCGGCTGCGGCAATGTTTTTGACCTGGAACTTAGTGACTCCTTTGATCAGTTCATTGATAAGACCGCCGGGGAACATTTTGACGGTGTCATTGAATCACACAATATATTATTTTACGGAAAATGTTCAAACTGCTGTAGTAATGAGAACAAAAAAAGTTTAAAATAAGGATTGACAGAAGTCATAACATGTGGTAACTTAATATTAGTAATTGTTACTAATATTAAAATAATAAAAATATATAAAGGAGATGTAAGAACATGAAGAAATTTGTATGTACTGTATGTGGTTATGTTTATGAAGGAGAGGCTGCTCCGGCTGAATGTCCAGTTTGCCACGCTCCGGCTGAAAAATTCAAAGAGCAGACAGGAGACAGAGAGTGGGCTGCTGAGCACGTGGTAGGTGTTGCTCAGGGCGTTAGCGAAGACATTCTTGCAGACTTAAGAGCAAACTTTGAAGGCGAGTGCTCTGAGGTTGGTATGTATCTGGCAATGGCCAGAGTGGCTCACAGAGAAGGATATCCGGAAATCGGCCTGTACTGGGAAAAAGCTGCTTATGAAGAGGCTGAGCACGCTGCTAAATTTGCAGAACTGCTCGGCGAAGTCGTAACCGACAGCACAAAGAAGAACCTGGAGATGCGTGTAGATGCTGAAAACGGCGCTACCGCTGGTAAGTTTGATCTTGCAAAACGTGCAAAAGCTGCTAACCTGGACGCAATCCATGATACAGTTCATGAAATGGCAAGAGACGAAGCACGTCACGGAAAAGCATTCGAAGGCCTGTTAAAGAGATACTTTGGTTAAGCTACGAGCCAGGCACTATATATAGAAGTTGCGCCTCTACAAGTTTACTTGTAAGAAGCGCGGCTTCTATATATTAGTATTCGGCGACAGCCGACAGCGAGAAAACTCTTGTTTTCGAGCTGGCCTGGCGAGTTTACCTGCCGGGGTTAGTATTCGGCGACAGCCGACAGCGAGGAAGCTTTTGCTTCCTGGCTGGCCTGGCGAGTTTACACATATTCACGAGAGGTTTTACAAATACTATTAAAAACGGAGGATATTGATATGTCTAAATATGCAGGAACAAAAACCGAACAGAACTTAATGGAAGCTTTTTCCGGCGAATCTCAGGCACGCAATAAATATACCTATTACGCTTCTGCCGCTAAGAAAGCCGGCTATGTGCAGATGGCAAACATTTTTGAGGAAACAGCAAACCAGGAAAAAGAACATGCAAAAATGTGGTTCAAGGAATTCCACGGCATCGGCGATGTGGCAGAGAACTTAGAGGATGCTGCCGCCGGAGAGAACTATGAGTGGACAGATATGTACAAGCGTATGGCTGAGGAAGCCAGAGCAGAAGGCTTTGAAGAGCTGGCTGTAAAATTTGAAGGCGTTGCCCAGGTAGAAGCTGCTCACGAGAAGCGCTACCGCAAGCTGCTGGAAAGCTACAAAGCAGGAAAGACCTTTAAAGACGATGCTCCTCTTGGATGGAAATGCAACAACTGCGGATTCATCTATATGGGCGATGAGGCTCCGGAAGTATGTCCGGTTTGTGCTCATCCAAGAGCTTACTTTGAGAGAAAAGTAGAAAATTACTAAGATTTGCTTCAACAGGCTGCAGGGAGAAATCTCTGCAGCCTGTTTTGTATATTCCAGTCTTCACTTCTACCATCCTTTTTGCTAGGCATATTTTCGCCAGTCCTGATGATAGCCGTCCAGGAACGTCCCCATCCGGCGGATAGCATCGGATAGTACTTCTGCCTGTGGAAGCATGACGATCCGGAAATGATCCGGGTCATGCCAGTCAAATCCACTGCCTGGTACCAGCAGGATATGTGTATTGTACAAAAGATCTCTTGCAAATTTCTTATCGTCCGTAATTCCGAATTTTCTTACGTCCAGCCGCGGGAAAATGTAAAAGGCGGCATCATTTTTCACAAAAGATATCCCGTCTATCTTCTGAAGTTCCCTTACAGCTGCTTCCCTTTGTTCATAAAGACGCCCGCCCGGCCTTACCATGGAGGCCGGTGTCTCCATATCCTGAAGCGCCGCCGGGATTGCCACCTGCGCCAGTGCATTGGCACAAAGCCGCATAGAAGTCATCTGGACGATTCCTTCCCTGTATTCGTCCGTCAATGCTCTTGGTCCGCTAAGCACCATCCATCCGCACCGGTAACCGCACAGACAATGAGATTTGGAAAGGCCGTTCATCGTAACCATCGGCACATCTTCTGCCAGGGCCGCCGTGGACACATGCTGTTTTCCATCCATCACCAGGCGATCATAGATCTCATCAGAAAAAATCATCAGTCCGTTTTCTCTTGCCACCTGGATGATCTCAAGCAGGATCTCCTTCTGATACAGCACTCCCGTTGGGTTATTGGGATTGATAATAACGATGGCTTTCGTCCTTGCAGTAACTTTCTTTTTAATGTCCGCAAGATCCGGCGCCCAGTCTGCTTTCTCATCGCATGTATAGAAAACCGGCCTTCCACCGGCCAGGCATACGGAATTTCCCCACAAAGAATAGCTGGGACTGGGAACTAACACCTCATCCGCACTGTTTAAAAGCGGGAGCAGTGCAAAGGAAACCACCTCACTGACACCGTTTCCGATGAAAATATCATCCGGATCTATCCCCTTTATCCCCTTACTCTTTTCATACTCGCAGATTGCCTCTCTGGCATCTCTTCGTCCTCGGAAATCGCAGTATGCCATTCCTTCTTCAGCGCAATCTTCCATCGCCCTTTTCACACTTTCCGGCACCTCAAATCCAAAAACCGCCGGATTTCCTGTATTCAGTTTTAATATATCCATTCCTTTTTTCTGCATTTCCAGAGCTTCCATGTACAACGGTCCCCGGATATCAGAATGTACGTGCTCCATTCGTTTTGCTTTCCGAAATGCTTCCATTTTTATTTCCTCCTGATATTGGTATAAAGTTCGAACCTTTTCTTTACATTTATGATAACGCCGGACTATAATATATTCAAATACCAATAATCATATATATGTTATATCGTTTTAACTATAACTTTGGGAGGTTTTATGTTTACCTGGAAGAAATATGTCTATGAAGTTTACCGGGAAAAAAGCTTTTCTAAGGCGGCACAGAATCTATATATCAGTCAGCCCTCCTTAAGCGCCCGCATCAAAAAAATCGAGGAGGAAATCGGCGTACCTTTGTTTGACCGCAGCACATCCCCGCTGCAGCTTACGGAGGCAGGACGGATCTATATTGATGCGGCAGAGGAGATCTTTCAGATTGAACAGCGGGTGGAAAATGCTATCAATAATCTGAATACTCTGAAATCCGGCCATTTATCCATCGGGGCCAGCAATTTGTTCGCCGCCTATGTTCTTCCCACTTTGATCTCGGGGTTTAAACGGAAATATCCAAGAATTGATATTCAGATCACCGAGGGAAATACTGATCAGCTGGAAGCCATGCTCAGCAGCGGATATCTGGATTTTGTCATTGACAATTATCACTATGACAGCACTCTTTACAATAAGGAATCTTACTGCCAGGAGCATATCCTGCTGGCGGTGCCCCGGCATTTTCCCATAAATAAAGAGCTGGAATCTTTCCAGCTCTCATATGAAAATATTCAAAGCGAATCGGATCTGTCCGAAAAATGTCCGGCAGTTCCACTTAACTCCTTTTCCTCCCTGCCTTTTATCATGCTGACGCCGGGCAATGATACGCGCACCCGCGGGGAACATCTCTGCCGCCTTGCCGGCTTTAGCCCCAGGATCATCCTGGAGCTGCAGCAGCAGTCCACCGCCTATATGGCCGCCTCCACGCAGCTTGGCGCCACGTTTATCAGTGACATGCTGGTACAGCGCCTCCCGTCCTTTGAAAATCTGGTCTACTACAAGCTTTCCGGGCCTGATGCACTGCGCCAGGTATTTTTCTATTATAAAAAGCACAAGTACAAGACCCGGGTAATGGAGGAATTTATTGCCTTGATGCACGCCGGTACAGCCGTTCCACCGGACGGTACAGGAGTGCTTCCGCAAGGATCAGAAATACCACATTGACTACCGTAGCCGGAATGGAGGCGGCTGATCCTGCGGCAGCTGCCGCAAAGCCGCTTCCCAGGATCATCATTTTGACAATCCCCATAACAAACTCAATGAGGATATTCATGCATCCGTATAGCACGGTACAGATCATCGCTCCCCGGTATTCCTTTTTCCTGTCTCCCCCCGCCCTGTTTTTTAAGACTGCAAACAGAGCTCCGATAAGCAGACATTTGATGATCGTTTCCAGAAATACCTGTGGGACATCCTGCAGATAACCGTTCAGGATATCGAAGATCACCAGTCCGAGGGTACCTGAAACGGCACCCCTTTTTCCTCCCATAAGGAGCACACCCATGACTACAAAAATGTGGCCAAAGTGTACAAACGGCGTCCCTACCACTGCAGGAAGAGGGACCCGGAAGATCTGGATACCCAGAAAGGTAATCGCAGCAAAGAAAGCAGTTACTACCAGCTTATTGATCGATTCATCTCTCGAAATATTTTCTTCCTTCTTTATCATTTTCTGTCATTCCTCATTCTGTCATTCTGGCGAATCAGACCGCTGTCAGGCCATTTTCTTTTTCCCGATTCCTGTAATCAGGCCGGATTTAAGAAGTACCGGGCGCAGTGCATTATACATTGCGCACACCAGAACCGTGGAGATTACGGCATTGACAAACGTAGCAGCAGTGCTCCATTTTGCCAGGACCTCCGCCATCTGCTGCGGCTGCCCCAGAATATACATTTTGTAAAAATATCCTGCAAGCGGGTCTGCGATCACATTGAAGCCAAGTCCTGCTATTGAAGCGATCAGACTCCATTTCCATACATATTTTTTGTCAGTGCTTTCGTTGATCCTGGCGATTCTGTGAGCCACCAGTCCTACGATCAGGCCAATGCACAGCTTCAGGAAAAATGTCTTGGGCGCGCCGGTGATATAGATCGGATCCATGATGTCTGCGATTCCCATGCCGATGGCTCCCGCCAGTCCGCCATAGAGGCCGCCCAAAAGAAGCGCCGCCAGGACACAAAAGGCGTTACCGATGTGGATCGATGTGGCATCTCCGCCCGGCATCGGGATCTTTATCTGAAGATACGTAAAAGAAACATAACAAAGAGCTGCCAGAAGCGCTGTCTGCGCCAGTTTTATTACTGTTTGATTCCTTTTTTCCATATAGTCTCACTCCCTTTTTCGATTCTCATACATCGTAGCACTGAACTGTCTTCTTATAAATATCCAGTTATTTCATATTTAACCAGTCCAGTTTCTTAAATTTCTAAATAAATATGAAATTTTTGTGATTATGCTTGCTTTTTGAGAATATGGGTTATAATATACACATATGGATAATGTAGTTTTTAAAACTATGTGTTGTGTTTTATCAATATATATCTGAACAGGAGGAGTGTATTATGGCAGAAGTAATTAAAGAACATATTAAAGATCCGGGGAGTGCGATCACCCATTTTATCGGGATGCTCATGGCAATCTTCGCAGCAGTCCCGCTGCTTATCAAGGCAGCTCATGAGCCGAACCGGATTTATATCATTTCTATTACAATCTATGCGGCAAGCCTGATCCTTTTGTATGCGGCAAGTACTACCTACCATACCTTTGACCGTTCCAAAAAGATCAATACGATCCTCAAAAAAATAGATCATATGATGATCAGCGTACTGATCGCCGGAAGCTATACCCCGATCTGTCTCCTGGTTCTGCCCCGCAGGATCGGCCTGATCCTTCTTAGCATTGTCTGGGGAATCGCGATTATCGGAATACTGATCAAGGCATTCTGGATCAACTGCCCCAAGTGGGTTTCTTCCGTATTATACATCGGCATGGGATGGACCTGCGTTCTCGCATTTACCCAGATCCTCAACTCCATGTCTCCGGCAGCTTTCGGCTGGCTGCTGGCCGGCGGTATTATTTACACCATCGGTGGAGTCATCTATGCTTTGAAGCTGCCTCTATTCAATATGCGGCATAAAAACTTCGGGACACATGAAATCTTTCATCTGTTCGTCATGGGCGGAAGTGCCTGCCACTTTATCGTAATGTATGCATTCGTGTTATAAACATTGTGATGTGGATAACTTCAATTGGGGACGGGGGTTTTTCAGAAAACCCCCGTCCCCAATTGAATGACTTCTTCTTTCTTTTTACGACTCATATGTTTGATCTCATACTCCCGGCGCATCGCTTCCTCCCGAGAGTCAAATTCTTCATAATACAGCAGTTTTACAGGCCTTCTGGACTTTGTATACTTGGCACCTTTCCCTGCATTGTGGGCTTCAATCCTCTTTTTAAGATCGTTAGTCCACCCGGTATATAAGCTTCCGTCTCTACATTGTACGATATATGTATAATTCATTTTCCACATTTTCCACAATATTTCCAAGTTATCAACATTAATTATAAAAGGTTTTCCACATTTGTCAATGCGAGGTCCCATTGGGGACGGGGGTTTTCTGAAAAAGGGACGGGGGATTTTCGAAAATCCCCCGTCCCCAATGCTACATATAGTCCAGCGGGTTGATTGGCTGTCCGTCCTTTCGCATTTCGAAATACACGTTCGTGCCTTCTACGCTGTAATATTTTGTCGGCTTGCTTACATATCCGATCACCGTATTCGCCTCCACATAGTCTCCCACCTTCAGCGGGACGTCTTTCAGCTGTCCGTAAAGGAGTTCGTAACCGTTGCCGATGTCAATATTCACTGTCGTTCCAGTCTCTGCCATATTGTCGATAGACTTGACGATACCGGTCGTGCCTGCGATCACCTGATCGTTTTCGGCAGCAGATATAATGAGCGCCGGGTTGTATTTGTACTGATCCAGTGTGGAAAAGTATACTGTCTTGTCCATACTGTAGCTCATCAGCACTGTTCCGTTGACTGGCCATACCAGCTTGCTGTCCTCACCAAAGTTTAGGTTCACACCGGATCCTGAAGTGCTCTGCACACCGGCGCCTCCCGCTCCACTGCTTCCCGTTCCACTGCCGGAAGCACTTCCACCTGCGTCGGAATTTCCGTCTGCCGTTTCCTTTTCCTCCTCACCGGTGCCGGCGGTCCCGCCCTGCGTCTTATCCGCATTCTGGTTATCAATCACCGCACTGTCTGCTTCCCTGGCATCATCTGCGCTGTCTTCTGTAATGTTATCCTTTGTCTCATTTTCTTCCGTCCTTGCAATCTCTTCGTTTTGTCGGGCTTCCCTACTATTCCCCAAAGTATATGTTCCTACAATAGCGATCGCTGCCACAAAGCACAATACTGCTGCGACGGTAGCTCCCCTCTTTTTTTGTGAAGGGCTTTGCTTTTTATTCATCTTATCACCACCTCTGACTATATTTTTGCCAGAAGCTGTGATAGTTATTCTGTGTTCTGTAAGATTTCTGCTACCTCTTTTTGTTCACAGCCTTCAAAAAAATAATTTAAAATTTCATCATAGGTCTGGCCGTCTTTTGCCATCCGGTGCGCGCTGTACTGACTCATGCCAAGTCCGTGCCCCACGCCTCTTGTGGTGATCCGCATCTTCCCGTTGTACCGCTGCAGGGTGAAACAGGAAGACGCCAGTTCATACTTCTTTCGAAATTCCTCTCCGCTTATATTTTCCTGGCCGACCCGCACATTCGTCACATATCCCGCTGTATCAAGCGCCGTTACCTCCGCATCCATGTCGTTCACTTCTACCGTCTGAAGCTGCTCCTCGGCCTCCACATCATCCGGGCACTCCCGGATCTGGAGATACGGGCAGTCTTCATTTCCCAATACCTCTTTCCCATCCCTGGTACATCCGATACTCAGCCGGAAAAACGGCACATAGGCCGGCTGTCCCTGCCAGGTCAGAATCTGTCCTTCCGTCTCCTGCCAGGCATCCTGGAATTTCCGGTAATAGATTCCATCCTTCCCGCCCCAGGCTTCCTGCATCTCCTCCCGGTTCCAGAAATTTCCCTGGACCGCCTCCTTGTTCCCGCCTGTTTGAATCTGCCGGTAAATGTCAGTCCGCACCAGCACAGCCTGTGCTTTCAGGGCCTCCTTTTCATAATCTGCCGGAATTTCCTTTGCCATAACGCCGATTCCATAATCCTCCAACGGCATTTCTATGACCTGTCCTTCTTCCGCCTTTTCACCTGACATCTCTACCTGGATATAGGTCTGATCTACCCTGGACTGTGCTGTAATGCTTGGCCCATTTATAAATACAGTCATCACGTAGGGGAGAAGAACGATGATGAGCAGACAGCATCCCATTTTCTTTAATTTCAACCACATGAAAAAGCCCTCCCATACACTGTATGGGAGGGCGTGTCTTTTTATACCTTTTACTCTTCTTTTATATCTCCTGCGCTTTTATACTTCTACAGTCACTGCGTCAAGATGCCAGATATCATCCACATACTCCTGAATGGTACGGTCAGAAGAGAACTTGCCGCAGCATGCGGTATTCAGAAGCGCCATCTTTGCCCAGCGGTCACGGTCGCGGTATGCGGCCTCTACCCGTGTCTGCGCCTCTGCGTAGGAACGGAAGTCCTTCAGGATAAAGTACATATCCGCACGGTTTCCGCCAATTGGCTTTAACAGAGAATTGTACAGATCACGGTACATCTCGCTGTCGCCGTGGGAATACGTGCCGTCCACCAGCTGCTCTACCACCCGGCGCACTTCCGGATCATTGTTATAGATCTCGTATGGATCATAGCCGCCATGGTTCTCAAAATTGATAACCTCGTCGGAGCTCAGTCCAAAGATAAATGCATTTTCGATGCCTACTTCTTCTACGATCTCCACATTCGCTCCATCCATGGTGCCAAGAGTCGGCGCTCCGTTCAGCATAAACTTCATGTTTCCTGTTCCGGATGCCTCTTTGGAAGCAGTGGAAATCTGCTCGCTGACATCTGCCGCCGCAAAGATCATCTCTGCGTTGGATACCCGGTAATCCTCGATAAATACAACCTTCAGCTTGCCGTTGATGCTGCGGTCATTATTGACTACATCTGCCACCGAATTGATCAGCTTGATGATCTGTTTCGCGCGGATATATCCTGCAGACGCCTTTGCCCCGAAAATGAAGGTTCTTGGATAGAAGCTGCGTTCCGGGTGCTCCTTGATCTGATTATACAGATACATCACATGCAGGATATTTAAGAGCTGCCGTTTGTACTCATGGAGACGCTTTACCTGTACGTCAAAGATGGATCTCGGATCCACTTCGATGCCGTTGTGCTCCAGGATATATTTTGCCAGACGCTCTTTATTTCTATATTTAATGTCCATGAACTCTTTCAGGGCCTCTTTGTCATCTGCCCACTTTTTCAGTCCGGACATCAGGGACAGGTCTGTCGCCCAGTCCTTGGTTCCGATCTTCTCTGTTACCCACTGAGCCAGAAGCGGATTGCCGTGCATCAGGAACCGTCTCTGGGTAATACCATTGGTCTTGTTATTAAACTTCTGCGGCATCATCTGGTAGAAATCTTTAAGCTCCTGATTCTTTAAGATCTCTGTATGCAGTCTTGCCACACCGTTGACAGAATATCCGGCTACAATGGCAAGATGCGCCATTTTTACCTGCCCGTCCCGGATAATGGCCATCTTACGGATCTTCTCCTCATTGCCCGGATACTGCTCCTGAATCTTTAAGATAAAGCGGCGGTCAATCTCCTGGATGATCTGGTATACACGCGGAAGCAGACGGGAGAACAAATCTACCGGCCATTTTTCCAGAGCCTCTGCCATGATGGTGTGGTTGGTGTAGGCGCAGGTCTTTGTAGTGATTTCCCATGCCTCGTTCCATCCCAGATCCTCTTCATCAAGAAGGATACGCATCAGCTCTGCAACCGCCACCGTCGGGTGGGTATCGTTCATCTGGATCGTCATTTTCTCCGGCAGCTTCATCAGGTCGTCATGTCTTCTTTTATATTTGGCAACTGCTGCCTGCAGGCTTGCAGATACAAAGAAATACTGCTGCTTTAAGCGCAGCTCTTTTCCTGCATAGTGATTATCATTTGGATAGAGAACCTCAACGATGGTCTTTGCCAGATTCTGCTGCTCAACTGCCTTGTGGTAATCTCCTCTGTCAAATGCGTTGAGCTGGAAGTCCACGATCGGCTCTGCGTCCCAGATCCTTAAGGTGTTGACCACATGGTTGTTGTAGCCGACGATGGGGTAATCATAAGGGATTGCCAGGACAGACTCGTAATTTTCCTGTACAAAATGAGTCTTTCCTGTACGGTCGTCATATTCTACACGGATATTTCCCCCGAAGCGCACTTCCTTTGCATACTCCGGACGGCGAAGCTCAAAGGGGTTGCCGTCTTTGAGCCAGTTGTCCGGCTTTTCTACCTGATAGCCGTTTTCGATTTTCTGCTTAAACATTCCATAGCGGTAACGGATCCCGCATCCGTAAGCTGCATATCCCAGAGTAGCAAGGGAATCTAAGAAGCAGGCCGCCAGCCGTCCCAGGCCTCCGTTTCCAAGAGCCGGATCCGGCTCCTGATCCTCGATCAGGTTTAAGTCGATGCCAAGCTCATCTAAAGCTTCCTTCACTTCCTTGTAGGCTGTCATATTAATCAGATTATTGCCAAGAGCCCTGCCCATCAGGAACTCCATAGACATATAGTAAACCACCTTGGGATCCTCTTTGTCATAGGTTTCCTGTGTTGCGATCCAGTCGTCGATGATCGCTTCCTTCACCGCATAGGACACCGCCTGGTATAACTGCTGCGGGGTGGCCTCTTCGATGGTTTTCCGGAACAAAGTTTTTACATTTTCTGTAACTTCGCGTTTGAACGTCTGCTTGTCAAATCTCGGATTATACATTCTTCTCTTTTCCTTTCTTCTCTTTACCCGTCTTATCTTTTCTCCACACCAAGGACTACCTTTTCACCGTTGATCTTCCACTCCTTGACATAGCCGGCCGGTTCATGTTTCTCCACCAGCTCTGCCAGAGTCTCGTCACCGATAGTCTTCTCATTTTCTGCGAATACTGCTTCAGCCTTTTCGGTACCCTCATAAGTGATCCGGATCTTGTCGGTCACCTGGAAATCTGCTTCCTTACGCATGGTCTGTACCTTGCTGATGATTTCGCGCACAAAACCTTCCTTCAGCAGTTCCTCGGAAAGATTGGTATCCAGCACCACAGTGATGCCGTTATCATTTTCAGATACATAGCCTTCCATCTGGCTGCTCTCGATCAGCAGGTCTTCACGGAACAGCGTGACTTCCTGGCCGTTTACATCAAGCTTTAAGGAACCGTTCTCATTCAGCTCATCCATCGCCGCATTTCCGTCAAGGGATGTAAGTGCTGCCTTGATTCCACCTAAAAGTTTACCATATTTTGGTCCAACTGTCTTTAACTGTGGTTTAAATGTATATGAAGTAAAATCGCGGACTTCCTGTGTAAATGTAACAGATTTTACATTTAACTCTTCCTTTACGATCTCCTGATAAAATTCAGGAACTTCAAAATCCGCCTTCACATACATCTGTCCGATCGGCTGACGGTTCTTGATATTGGCAGTATTTCTGCAGGCACGGCCCATAACTACCAGCTCCAGCACGTTATCCATATTTGCTTCCAGCTCTTTGTCAATGTACTCTTCTTTTACAGCCGGGAAATCGCACAGGTGGATACTCTCCGGCGCAGTCTGATCGATGGATCTTACCAGATTCTGGTAGATCTCTTCTGTCATGAACGGGATCATCGGCGCAGCAGCTTTACTGATCTCTACCAATGCTGTATAAAGCGTCATATAGGCATTGATCTTATCCTGCTCCATTCCCTTCGCCCAGAAACGCTCACGGCTTCTTCTGACATACCAGTTGCTCATGTCATCTACAAACTCCTGCAGCGCTCTTGCAGTCTCCGGGATCTTGTAGTCTGCCAGGTTCTGGTCTACTTCTGCGATCACTGTGTTCAGCTTGGACAGAAGCCATTTGTCCATGACGGATAATTTATCATATTCTAAGGTATACTTCGTAGCGTCAAACTCGTCAATGTTTGCGTACAGCACAAAAAATGCATAGGTGTTCCACAGAGTTCCCATGAATTTACGCTGTCCCTCTACCACTGCTTTTCCGTGGAAACGGTTCGGCAGCCATGGCGCGCTGTTTACATAGAAATACCAGCGGATCGCATCCGCACCGTATTTTTCCAGCGCCTCAAACGGGTCTACCGCATTTCCCTTGGACTTGCTCATCTTCTGTCCGTTCTCATCCTGCACATGACCCAGAACGATAACGTTCTTATACGGCGCCTTGTTAAAGATCAGTGTAGAGATCGCAAGCAGCGAGTAGAACCATCCTCTGGTCTGGTCCACCGCCTCGGAAATAAAGTCTGCCGGGAACTGTTTCTCGAACAGCTCCTGATTCTCGAACGGATAGTGATGCTGTGCAAACGGCATCGCCCCGGAATCAAACCAGCAGTCGATTACCTCCGGTACCCGGTGCATCTCTTTTCCGCACTTCGGACACTTGATGGTCACGGCGTCGATATACGGCCGGTGCAGCTCGATCTCGTCCGGACAGTTATCAGACATTTCCTTTAATTCGGCAATGCTTCCGATGGAGTGCTGATGTCCGCACTCGCACTCCCAGATATTTAACGGGGTTCCCCAGTAACGGTTCCGGCTGATGCCCCAGTCCTGAACATTTTCCAGCCAGTCGCCGAAACGTCCTTTTCCGATGCTCTCCGGGATCCAGTTGATGGTGTTGTTATTAGCGATCAGGTCGTCCTTTACCTCTGTCATCTTGATGAACCAGGACTCGCGCGCATAGTAGATCAGCGGCGTATCGCAGCGCCAGCAGTGAGGATAGCTGTGCTCGAACTTCGGCGCGTCGTAAAGAAGCCCTCTCTCCTCCAGGTCTTTGATGACCTCCGGGTCTGCCTTTTTCACGAACAGCCCTGCAAACGGAGTCGTCTCGCCCATATTTCCCTTTTCATCTACCAGCTGGACGAAAGGCATGTCATACTTCCGTCCCACCTTGGCGTCGTCCTCACCAAATGCCGGTGCGATGTGTACCACGCCGGTACCGTCGGTCAGAGTAACATAGGTGTCACAGGTAATGAAAAATGCTTTTTTGTTCTGCTTATCTGCACAGTCCTTTGCACACTGATACAAAGGCTCGTATTCTTTGTATTCCAGCTCTTTTCCTTTATAGGTCTCCAGCACCTCGTAAGCCGGCTTTCCTTCCTCGCCAAGCTTTCCAAGAACGGTGTCAAGAAGCGCGGAAGCCATATAATATACATAACCGTCTGCCGCCTTTGCCTTTGCGTATTCCTCCTCCGGGTTTACACAGAGGCCGATGTTGGACGGCAGGGTCCACGGCGTGGTGGTCCATGCCAGGAAGTAAGCGTCCTCGCCGATCACCTTGAACCGCACGATGGCGGAGCGTTCTTTTACATCCTTATAGCCCTGAGCCACCTCCTGAGCCGACAGCGGAGTTCCGCAGCGCGGGCAGTAAGGCACGATCTTGAATCCTTTGTATAAAAGGCCTTTTTCCCAGATCTTTTTCAGCGCCCACCATTCGGACTCAATATAATCGTTATGATAGGTTACGTAAGGATTTTCCATATCCGCCCAGAAGCCGACGGTGGCAGAGAAATCCTCCCACATGCCTTTGTATTTCCATACGCTTTCCTTACATTTGTCGATGAACGGCTCCAGACCATATTCTTCGATCTGATCTTTACCGTCCAGCCCCAGAGCTTTTTCTACCTCCAGCTCTACCGGCAGGCCATGGGTATCCCATCCTGCTTTTCTCGGCACCTCATACCCTTTCATGGTGCGGTATCTGGGGATCATATCTTTGATAACACGGGTCAGTACATGGCCGATATGCGGCTTTCCGTTGGCTGTCGGAGGACCGTCGTAAAACATATAGATATCGTTGCCGTCCCGTTCCTCCATACTTTTTTCAAAAATGTGATTTTCTTCCCAGAATTTTTCAACTTCTTTTTCTCTGTCCACAAAGTTAAGATCCGTGGAAACCTTCTTGTACATAAGAAACCTCCTTAAAAAATAAAACGCTTCCGCCCTGTATAGGACGAAAGCGAACTTTGCGTTTTTTACACCACCTAAACATACTGTCATATGTCTTCCCTGTAACGGAGGAATTCCGTCAGCGCTTACTGGGCGCTCCCTTCTTTCCAGGGGCCTTTCAGCATCTGCAACTCGGAAGTGATATTCAGATATATCTTACTGGTACCGGCATCCCACCGCCGCCGGCTCTCTTGGACGTTCGTATATATCCTACTGTCTTCGTCAAAGTTTTTATACACTTTCTTATTATAGACGTGAAAATACAGGAGCGTCAAGTAGTTTTTTTATCTCCTTCTCCTCCTTCTTCTCCGCCGTCTCTGCTTTCTTTTCCGGATCACGCGGATGAATAAGAGGATCAGGATCAGCAGAAGAACCACTGCCGCGGCCAGAATGGCCACGGATACCAGACCCTTTCCTTCTTTTTCCGTCTCTGCCTTTTCACCGCTGATATCCTTTACCTGTGCGGAATGATCCTCTATATAAGAATCGCTGACCTTTGCCCTGGCCGATCCCAGAAGCCGGTCTTCATAATAATAATTAAGTGTTGCCTCTTTGCCGGTGCCCTCGTCGGGGATCAGCTCCATCTTCAGATCTTCAAATGATATCCCGGAAGGCAGCATCACATAGCCGCTGTTTTCTTCTTCCAGAATTTCCTCCACATCCTCCGATGTTTCATTGTCCGCCACGGAGACCTTCTGGAAATTCTGGAATACATACTCCAGAAGATTCCGGGTATCGGGATATACATTGACCCCGTGGGTTTTTAAGACTACACATACCAGCTGAATGTTTCCATTGTCCGCCATAGTGATCAGTGTGGACAACGCATCGGAGGTGTACCCTGTCTTGCCGCCGATGGCATAGGGATAATACTCACTCTCATTGGGAATCAGCATCTGATGGTGCTGCTGGAATACATGCTCTTCCGTGGTTCCGGATGCCGGGATCGTATACTGGGGCGTCTGGGCGATTGTAAAAAATTCCGGATACTTGAACAGCTCCCGGCCGATCAGCGCCATGTCTCTGGCACAGGTATAATGATTCGGATCATGGAGTCCATTCGTATTGACAAAATTAGAATTTTCTCCGCCCAGCTCCTTACATACCCGGTTCATTTCTTCTATAAACCAGGTATAATCATGGCCGCTGGCTGTTCCCACATTTTCACCTACGGCATAGGCGACTTCGTTTGCGGATGCCAGAAGCGTTGCGTACAGTGCCTGCTCCAGTGTGAGCTGATTGCCTTCTTTCATTCCTATAGATGACTCATCCGGTTTCAGGAATGCCACACTTTCATGGGAAAAAGAAACCGGATCCGCAAGACTTCCATTCTGCAGCGCTACCAGCGTGGTCAGTACCTTTGTGATGCTGGCAGGATAGTGATGGGCGTCAATATTTTTGGCATAGAGAATGGCCCCTGTCCCTGCATCCATGACGATTGCCGCTTCTCCATAGGTTCCCGGCCCCTCCGGCCAGTTTTTCCAGCTATTGCTCTGAACCTCCATCTGGTAGACAGTGTCCAGCTCCTTCTTAAGGGCTTCCTCCGGCGTCAGTTCTTCTTCGCTGTCTGTCTCGCTGGACTCGCCGGAAGCTGCTGCATCGTCCTGGGAAGGTTCTGTGGCATATACAGGCCTGCCCGCACAGCTGACAAGAACTGCCGCAAATGCCAGCAACAAGAATCCCCCTCTGATCTTTCTTATCATCGGATATTTCTCCTTAACAAACTAATAGTAGATAAGTCCCGTAAACTAATTTGTTTATTAATTGATTTTTTTAAGATAATAGAACCCATATGCCGGAATATTGACTCCGATTGGCTGCAGTACCTTTCCGGTCAGCAGCTCTATATATTCTCCATCTGTCTCATTAATCCATGCTGTCTTATCGTATTCTGTAAAGTTAAAAAGTCCAAGGATCTTATCCCCGTCATAGTATCGTCCGATGCAAAGGACTCCGGCGTCCCAGGTCTCGATGGTCCAGGTGTCTGCATTGGTCATAAATGCCTTTTCACTTTTGCGAATCTTCTCCAGCTGCTGAAGCCTCTGATATACCTGGCCTTCCACAGTATTTTCATCATCCACGTGTTCCGCCAGATCCCATCTCATAGGGCCCCTGTGGATATAGCGGGAATCATCCGCTTTGTTGGGATCTTCTTTATAAGAATAGTCATTGACCTGTGCAACCTCGTCCCCGCTGTAAAGCACCGGGATCCCCGACTGCATAAACATATAGGCGTGCAGCATGATATCTTTCTGGATGGCCTGCTCCATAGCTTCCATATCCTGCTCAAATCCGGCCTTCTCGATGCCGCACATGGAGGCCGTGGTTCCGCAGAACCTGGCGTCTCCGGTCACCGGATCGGCGTTGTAAAGCTCTCCCCGGCTGCAGCTTTCTCCTGCATATCCCTGGAAATAGTCATTTAAATATTTCTTATGCGCCCTTTCATCAATGCCTTCGGCTTTCAGCGACTCATAATCCAGCCCCCAGCCAATATCATCGTGACAGCGCAGATAATTTAAGAATACATAATCTTTTGGCAGACGGTTGACAATATCAAGCTGCTGCTTTAAAAGATGGACGTTTCTCGTGGCAATGGTATGCCAGGTGGTTGCCATTGTAGTCACATTGTACAGCATGTGACATTCCGGTTTTTCCACCGTTCCAAAATAAGGCACCACCTTCTCCGGTTCCATAACTACCTCTCCCAGCAGGAGGATGCCAGGGCAGACAATCCCCCCGATCATACGCATCATCCTGACGATCGTGTGGACCTGGGGAAGATTCCGGCATTGAGTTCCCAGCTCCTTCCATATATATGGCACGGCGTCGATACGGATAATGTCAATTCCTTTATTTGCCAGATAAAGGAAGTTATACATCATTTCATTAAATACCCGGGGATTCTTATAATTAAGATCCCACTGGTACGGATAAAAGGAGGTCATGACAAAATGGCCGGCGTCCGGAAGCCAGGTAAAATTGCCTGGAGCCGTGGTCGGGAACACCTGCGGCACAGTTTTTTCATACATCGCCGGAATGGAATAATTATCAAAAAAGAAATAGCGGCTCATATATTCGCCTTCTCCGGCGCGGGCGCGCTTCGCCCACTCATGATCCTCTGAGGTATGGTTCATCACAAAATCCATACATACATTGATCCCTTTTTTGTGGCAGGCTGCCGTCAGATCCTCCAGATCTTCCATAGATCCCAGCTTCTCCTGCACCTTGCGGAAATCCGCCACCGCATATCCGCCGTCGGAACGCCCCTCTACCGTATCCAGGAACGGCATCAGATGGATATAGTTGACATTGCTTTTCTCGATATAGTCAAGTTTAGACTCCACGCCCTTCATATTGCCGGCAAAATTGTCAATATAGAACATCATGCCCAGCATCTCATTCGTTTTATACCACTCCGGGTTTTTCTCCCTTTCCAGATCCTGGGTCTTCAGATCCCGGTTCCTTTCCTCATAAAAACGATGAAGATTGTCACACAGTTCCGCAAACATAGAGCTGTTGTCATAAAGCTCCATATACAGCCATTTCAATTCATCAAAATGATGGCTGAACCTGCGGCCGTAGCAGGCCTCCTCTTCCACGGAAAGCTGCGGTTTTACTGCTTCCCTTGCTTTAGGCGCCGCCTGTGATTTTGCAGATACATTCTGCGTCTTTACAGACGTCCGCATTTTATTAGTCCTGTTTCTTGATTTTTTCTTACTCATAGCCAATCCCCATTACATTTAAAATTTCACCGTGGATATCCGTTCCGGCAACTTGTTCAAAGCTATCCACATACTTATCCGCCGAATTATCCACATTTTGTGAATATTATACACCGGTAGGAAGGCGAATGCAATTGGGGACGGGGGATTTCTAAAAATCCCCCGTCCCCAGAAACGAAAAAGTGACAGGGGACGTACCCCTTCGCGCCTGGTGTACGTCCCCCTCCATTCTACAGAAACGATCTTTTTTCTAAGGTATTTAATATATTTCTTCCTTCGTCCGTGCCTTCGATGATCCGTCTTGCTCTTACACTGTCGCCGATGTTTACGATCTCTACGCTGCTGTCATCCGCAAAGGCCTCCCGGATCTCGTCCAGTACCGGGGCGTTTGCTTTCATGCCCAGGCACACGAATCCGTAATCGAAGGGCAGCTCTTCCATGCCTTCTTTGGTTTCTACCAGGAAGGAATCCGGCCGCACTTCTTTGAGGGCGGTGTTTGGCATCTGGCGCACACCGTATTTATCCATCAGTGCAAAGGTGCCTACTTTTGAAACGGGATCTATGCCGTTTCCAATAGCCGGCAGCATTTCCACGATAGCGGTCTGTGCCCCTCTTGGTGCAAAGAATTCTACTACGTCCAGTCCCACGGCTCCGCCTCCGATGACTACGACCTTCTTTCCGGTCATGTCTTCCGGATAGCTGTTGACATTTTCTATCATGTCAAAAATGGAGTAAACCTTACTTCCCTCTTTTCCCAGATTATCATGAAGGCCTGGAATTGGAGGGAGCAGCGGAAGCGATCCTGTGGCATTAACGATGATATTCGGCTTCAGATTTTTCACAAAGCTGGCACTTGCATCTGTCCCGGTAAACACGAACAGATTCTTCAGCTTCTGGGCACGGTGGATCAGATAATTCGGGAAATCCGCCAGCCTCTTTTTATCGGGGATCTTGGAAATCTCTGCTGCCAGGCCGCCCAGGTACGGTTTTTTCTCTATCAGAAATGTTGTGCATCCCACCTCCGCTGCGGTACAGGCGGCTTCCATTCCTGCGGTTCCGCCGCCGATCACAACAACATTACATGGCTTATTAATATGCTGCTTTTTATAAGAATCTCCTGTCGGTACTGCCGGATTTACCGTGCAGCGGATCGGACGGTTGATACCGATTCTGTTCCCCGCACATCCTACATTACAGGAAATACATTTCCGAATATCGCAGATATCCCCGAACTCTACCTTATTCACCCAGTCAGGATCTGCGATCAGGCCACGCCCCATGCCGATAATGTCAGCGTCGCCTCTTTCCAGGATTTCGTCTGCCACCTTTGGATCACGGATATTTCCGGTGGTTACGCATATTTTTCCGTAACGCTCTTTTACTGCTTTTGCCATATATGATCTCCAGCCGTCCGGCAGGTAGTTGGCATCGATCTGATACTGGATAGAACCGTTCAGTCCTGCCGATACATCAATCACGTCTGCTTCCTCCTGGAAATACTGCAGATAATCCAGCGTATCCTCCAGCGTATTTCCTCCCTCCAGAAACTCATCCGCACTGATCCGGACAAAAATCGGGAAAAACGGTCCTACCTGTGCACGGACTTCTTTCATGATCATGCTGGCGAATCTGGCCCGGTTCTCAGGACTTCCTCCGAACTCGTCTGTTCTCTTATTTGTAATCGGCGACAAAAACTGGCTGATCAGATAGGAGTGGCCCGCATGGATTTCCACCGCGTCAAAACCTGCCGTCTGCGCACGCTTGGCTGCCTCGCCGTACTTCTTTACGATCCGCAGGATTTCCTCCTTTTCCAGCGGACGGGGAATCTCTCCGCCTGCCTTTGACGGAATGTTGGAGGCTGACACAGGCTGCATATTGGTACGGGCCGATTGTGCGGACGCTCCGGCATGATTGATCTGGATTCCAATACAGGCTCCGTGCTTATGCACCGTCTCGGTCAGCATAAACAGCCGCGGCATAAAATGATCCTTGTCGATTCGAAGCTGGGTGGTTCCATTAGACCCTTCCGGCGAATCTACACTGGCATTTTCTACCATAATAAGTCCGGTGCCGCCCTTGGCCCTCAGTTCATAATAGTTGATATGACGAAAACTCATTTCCCCGCTCTGCTCGCCATAGTTGGTTCCCATCGGTGTCATCATGATACGGTTCTTCATTGTCATACGACGGATCGTCAGTGGTTCAAAAATATGTTTATAATCGCTTTTCATTTTCTTTCCTCCCGGATAATTATTTTCATTTATTAAAAGAGGTTGTGCCGAAAACCGGATTTGATATTTGATTAACAATCCGCTTTCTGCCCCGTATTATAGGGAAAAACATATTATAAAACAAATGCATTGTATTCAAAAAAATGATAGAAATTGACTATGATTTGTGATATTTTATAAAAAAGGATGTGATCGTATGAACCTAAACCAATTACACTATTTTGTAACACTTGCCCATATGGAACATTTTACAAAAGCCGCGGAGGAGCTTGACATCACGCAGCCTTCCTTAAGTCATGCCATGACTACTCTCGAGCAGGAGCTTGGCACAAAGCTGTTTCAGAAGCAGGGACGCGGAGTTTCCCTGACAAAATATGGACAGATCTTTCTGAAATATGCAGAAGAATCCCTGCGGATCCTGGATATGGGGGTCAGAAAAACAAAGGAAATGACCGGACAGACCGGAGGTGTCATTGACCTTGCCTACATATATACATTGGGAAGCGAGTTCGTTCCCAGGCTGGTCGGCGATTTTCTCCGTGCCCACGAAGAGTTGAGCATCCGTTTTCATTTTACCGTAGGAAATACCTCCGAGATCCTGGCCGGACTGAAGGATGAAAAATATGATGTGGCTTTTTGCTCCATGGCTGAAAAAGAGCCCCAGATTGAATTTACCCCTATTGCCACCGAACGCCTGGTACTGGTGGTTCCCAAAGGCCATCCCCTGTCTCAGCAGAAAAACGGCGTTTCCCTGGAGGAGGCAGCTGCTTATCCCCAGGTCTTTTTCACCAAAAGCAGCGGTCTTCGCCCCGTGATCGATCATCTTTTCGAGCAGGCCAAGATCCGTCCCAGGATTGCTTACGAAATAGAAGAAGACAGCTCCATGGCCGGGCTGATCGCCCAGAACTTCGGCATCGGAATCATGCCGGATATCCCCGTTCTCCGGACCTTAAATGTGGATATCCTTCCATTGAACCTGCCAAAACACCGGCGTTATGTCTACATGGCTCTGTGCAGAAATCATTATCACCCGCCAGTTGTGGATAAATTTATAAAATATGTGGAAAACTCCATTTCACTTTAATTGGGGACGGGGGATTTTCAAAAATCCCCCGTCCCCAATTAAAGTTTTGTCCCTTCCTTGTGGATAAAGTGGATAAAGTTTTTCACCGCCGGTATCATATACCGGTCTTTCAGGTATGCCATATACACGGTATGAACCAGATTCTCATCCTCTACCTTGAGTATGTGTACGTTTCTTTCATGGATTTCTTCTACGTCTGCCACCAGCGCAATGCCGAAGGCTTCTTCCACCAGTGCGGAGATGGCGTTTTCGTCCGGCGACTCGCAGATAATGTCAGGTGCCAGACCGTGTATGGCATAGAGGCGTCTGGTGTATTTCCCGAGGCCGGAGGTCCGGTCGTAGCCGATGACCGGATATTCCGCCAGATCCTGAAGCGTTGCCTTCCCCCGGCGCGCCAGCGGATGATCCCAGGGCGTGATGATCACCATATCCTGGTGGATGATGGGGATAAACTGGACCAGCGGCTCGTTTTCCACATAGGATCCGAAAATGATATCGTACTTTTCACTTTTCAGCCCCTCGATCAGCGGCGCCGTATGAAGCTGGTGAAAGCTGAAGGTTACGTTTTTATTCTTTTCCTTTTTCAGGAACCTGCGTACCATATGAGGAATATAGTGGGCTGCCAGCGGAAATACATAGGCAATATCCACATGTCCTTCGTTTCCTGAGAGCTGCTGCATCTGTGTCCTGGCCACGGCCACATCCTTCAGGATTTTCTCTGTGTGTTCCAGGAACACACGGCCGTACTTTGTAAGTCTTACATTTCTTCCCTGCCGTTCAAACAACACGATCCTCAGCTCCTCCTCCAGCGTCGCCACCGATCTGCTTAAGGAAGGCTGCGAAATATTTAGTTCCTCTGCCGCACGGTGAAAATGCTGATACCTTGCGACTGTCTGAAAATAGACAAGCTGATTCAGCGTCATTTTTTCTCCCTCCCGAATCTGGATCCTCCCTGATTTTAAAATCTTTTCTTTGTGCACATTCTACCATATTTGATAGCAAAATACTATCAAAAAATCTCAAAAGATATATTAGAACTATCAAACACCTTGCGATATAATAAACTCAAAGAGGTTGTCTGTTAATTAACAAACAAAAATGCAGCACATGCAAAATGAAATTGGAGGAAATGAATCATGGCAGAGAGAATCACAGGACACACAGAATTAATCGGACTGATGGCTTATCCCATCCGTCACTCAAGCTCACCGGCAATGCATAATGAAGCTTTTGCTACGCTGGGTCTGGATTATGCTTACCTGGCATTTGAGGTAGACAACGATACACTTGAGGATGCAGTCAAAGGCCTGCGCGCATTAAAAATGGTAGGATCAAATGTTTCCATGCCAAATAAAACGGTTGTCGGACAGTACTTAGTCGAGCTCTCCCCTGCAGCCAAGATGTGCGGAGCGGTCAATACCATAGTAAATGACAATGGAAAGCTCATCGGCCACATTACCGACGGTATCGGATATATGCAGTCACTGAAGGATAACCATATTGATGTGATCGGAAAGAAAATGACCATCACCGGGGCCGGCGGCGCCGCAAAAGCCATCGAAGTACAGGCCGCTCTCGACGGTGTAAAAGAAATCTCTATCTTCAATATTAAAGATAAATTCTGGGAAGCCGCAGAAAAGACCGTGGAAACTATCCGGAACAATACGGACTGTATCGTCAATCTGTATGACCTGGATGACAAGGAAAAGCTAAGAGAAGAGATTGCCGACAGCTATCTGTTTGCACAGGCTACCGGCGTTGGAATGAAGCCGCTGGAGGGACAGTCCGTGGTTCCGGATAAATCATTCTTCCGCCCGGATCTGATCGTTACGGATACCATCTACTCTCCGAGAGAGACGGCGCTGCTCAAGATGGCAAAGGAAGCCGGATGCAAGACTATGAACGGCCTTGGCATGATGCTTTTCCAGGGAGATGCTGCCTTCTACCTGTGGACCGGCAAGCATATGCCCATTGATCACATGAAAGAAGTGCTTGACATTAAATATGACTAAAAGATAATGGAAGGAGAGGGAAAACTACATTATGAATAAAAAATATTTACCCAGCGCACTGATTCTTTACCTGAATTATTTTATCCACGGCATCGGCTGCTCCATCTTAAGCCAGCAGGTTGTCAAAGAACTTCTGGCAGACCAGTGGGGTATGGACGGCGTAATGGGCGTTACTGCCGTCGCCGCGGCCCTTGGACTTGGACGTCTGATCTCCCTGCCCTTTGCAGGACCATTATCCGATAAATTCGGAAGACGGATTTCCGTGCTGATCGGATGCTTTTCCTACGTAATCTTTTTCGTAGGGATTGCCTTTTCCCCGAATATGACTGTTGCCTATGTCGCCGCTGTCCTTGGAGGTATCGCAAACTCCTTCCTGGATACCGCTACATACCCGGCAGTCGCAGAGATTATTTATAAATACACCGGTATCGCTACCATGGGAATCAAGCTGTTCATATCCGTGGCACAGCTTCTGCTCCCATTCTTCCTTGGACTTTGCGTGGGAACATCTATGTCTTACCTGATGCTTCCTCTGATATGCGGCATCGTGATCGCAGTCCTTGGCGTTCTTGCGATCTTTGCTCCTCTTCCAAAGGTAGAGGGAGTCGGAAAGGGCGAATCCTTCCTGAACAACCTGAAAAATGCGCACTTCTCGCTCGAGAGTGTGGCCCTGATCCTGATCGGCTTTACCTGTACCGCCACCTTCCAGCTATGGCTGAACTGTGCACAGACCTTTGGAACAGAAGTGGCAGGTATTGCATCTGAAGACGTGTCCATGATGCAGACTTACTATTCCGCCGGAACGCTGGTAGCATTATTTGTGACCAGTGTACTGATCACAAAGTTTAAACAGGTCCGTTTCCTGGTGATCTACCCGGTGATCTCACTTGTAATGCTGGTCCTTGTTTATCTCATCAAGAGTCCGATGATCTGCTACGTAGGCGCATTTATTATCGGCTATGCAGGAGCCGGCGGCGTGCTTCAGATGGCAACCGCTGTTGCGAACGATCTGTTTCCAAAGATCAAAGGCACTCTTACCAGCCTGGTCATGATCGCCTCCAGTCTGTGTAACTATACGATCCTGACAGCCGCCTCCAACATGAGCGCAGCCGGCGTCATCATCATGAATATCGTGATCACCGTGATCGGCATCCTGCTTGCAGTTTTCGTCAACGCAAGATATGGCGTGCTTCTGAAAAATGCAGGAGCATCTGAATAAAAATATATCATTAAAAAAGGAGAATAACTATGAATCCGGTAAAAGTTAGAAATGTAGAAATAGGCACAGGACTTCCCAAGATCTGCGTCCCTATCGTAGGCGTGACAAAAGAAGCGATCCTGGACGCAGCCAGGATCATCAAGACAACTGCCGCCGACGTAGTCGAATGGCGTGTGGACTGGTATGAGGATATTTTCGACTTCGAAAAGACAGCGGAAACCATGAAAGCATTACGGGATGTTCTCGGTGATACCCCCATACTTTTTACCTTCCGTACTTCAAAAGAAGGCGGCGAAAAGGCCATTGACACAGATGCTTACGTAGAATTAAACCAGAAGGCCGCAAAGACAGGACTCATCGATCTGGTGGATATAGAAGCCTTCACCGGCGACGATGCTGTCAAAGCCGTGGTAAATACCGCACACGAATGTGGCGTAAAGGTGGTTGCCTCAAACCACGACTTCCACAAGACACCGGATAAAGAGGAGATCGTCTCCCGCCTGCGCAGGATGCAGGAGCTGGGCGCTGATATTCCAAAGATCGCCGTTATGCCGCAGAATAAGAAGGATGTCCTTACGCTGCTTTGTGCTACTGAAGAAATGGCCTCCGAGTATGCAGACCGTCCCATCATCACAATGTCTATGGCAGGAACCGGCGTTATCAGCCGGCTGTGCGGAGAAGTGTTTGGATCTGCACTGACCTTTGGCGCGGTAGGAAAGGCTTCCGCCCCGGGACAAATGGGTGCCGCGGATCTGAAAACCGTGCTGGATCTGCTTCATAACAGTCTGTGGCCGTAAATTTTCGCAGCCGGAGAAACGAGGTACAAAATGAAAAAATTTTTACATGGCCTTGATGAGTATCTGGAAGAAGTGCTGCTCGTCATCCTCCTTGCCGGCATGGCGGTTATCATGGGCATACAGGTTTTCTGCCGGTATGTGCTGTCCATGTCACTGTCCTGGTCGGAGGAACTGACCCGCTACCTTTTCATCTGGGCCGGATTTTTAAGCATCAGCTATTGTACAAAACGATGTATCTCTATCAAAATCGAACAGTTTGTAGCGCTCTTCCCCAAACGGGGGAAGGCGCTTTTCAAAGTTATCAACCACACGGTCGAACTGATCCTCTTTTTCTATCTCCTGCCTTTTTCCTGGAGATATCTCAATTTGGCCATTGCTACCGGACAGACCAGCCCTGCTCTTGGCATCCCCATGTATCTGGTGCAGGCCGCCCCTCTTGCAGGTTTTCTTCTGGCAGCCGTAAGGATCCTGCAAAGATGGGTGATCGAATGGAAAACCGTGTGGAGAAAGGAGTAATACATGCCAGCCGTCGTTGTATTTATTATTTTTGTGATCTGTCTGGTAATCGCAATCCCGGTTTCCATCTCTCTGGGGATTGCATCCGTACTGCCGGGCGCCTTTGATCCTTCGTTTACAGCCAGCGGAACATTTGTCGTCCGCTCCATGCTGGGCGGTCTGGACAGCTTCCCCCTCCTTGCGGTTCCTATGTTCGTATTGTCAGGAATCATCATGGCAAGAGGAGGCATTTCCCGGAAACTTTTTGATATATTTGCCTATTTCATGGGAGCCAGAACTGCGGGGATGCCCTGTGCCGTTATCGTCACCTGCCTGTTCTACGGAGCCATCTCAGGTTCCGGTCCCGCGACTGTAGCAGCCGTCGGCAGCATGACTATCCCCATACTCATAGAGATGGGTTATGACAAGACCTTTTCCACCGCCGTCGTGGCTGTGGCCGGAGGCTTAGGTGTCATTATCCCGCCAAGTATTCCATTCATTATGTACGGAAGCGCATCCGGAGCGTCTGTCAGCGATCTCTTCATCGCCGGCATTATTCCCGGACTGCTCATCGGATTCCTGCTGATGGTCTACGCCTATATTTACTGTAAAAAGCACGGCGAAGATCAGGAGCGGAAAATGAAAATGGTAAATGAGCTGAAGGGCAGAGGCTTCCTGTCCGTTTTAAAAGACAGCTCTCTTGCCCTGTTAAGCCCGGTTATCATCCTTGGCTGCATCTACAGCGGGATTGCCTCTCCTACAGAGGCTGCTGTGATCTCCGTATTTTATGCGCTGATCATCAGTCTGTTTGTATATCGCAGCATCAAAATAAAAGATATCTGGAGTATTTTAGTGGAATCCATCCGTACCTACACACCGATCCTGTTCATCCTGGCAGCGTCCATCGCTTTTTCCAGAGTCCTGACTCTGATGCAGGTGCCCCAGGCAGTCAGCGACTGGATCCTGACCCACTTTACCAATCCGGTCGTCCTTCTGCTGGTGATCAATGCCTTCCTTCTGATCGTAGGCATGGTCATGGACACCACACCGGCCATTCTGATCCTGACTCCGATCCTGCTGCCGATCGTAACCGCCATCGGCATGGATCCGATTCATTTTGGTGTTATGATGGTCGTCAATCTTGCAATCGGTTTTGTCACACCGCCCATTGGTGTAAACTTATTTGTTGCTTCTTCTCTGTCTGATATTCCTATCATGCAGATAGCAGGCAAGGCAATGCCGATGATAGGGTATTTTTTAGTTGCTTTGTTAATAATTACATTTATTCCAGCAGTCAGTCTCATTCTACTATAGTCAGCATCCGAAGGGAGGATTTCATGAAAAAATGGATCTATACAGCTGTCCTGCTCCTTTTTGCAGGCGCACTGGCAGGCTGTGCAAACCAACAGAAGACACAGGAAGGGGAACAGCGCTATACCTATCCTCTTGCCACCGCAAGTCCGGAGGATACCGTAACACAGATCTACGCAGAAAAATTTGTAGAGGAAGTAGACCGGTTAAGCGAAGGACGTATCAAGATCCAGGTCTATCCCAACAGTGTGCTGGGCGGTGACAGAGAGCTTCTGGAAAGCTGTTATGACGGAGATATTCCATTTATCATCCAGAACACAGCTCCTCAGGTGACCTTTATTCCTGATACAGCCATTTTTGACGCTCCCTGCATTTTCGAAGATCTGGAGGAGGTACGGAAAACCGTGGACGATCCGGAATTTTTTGCTCAGATCCAGGAATCCTACCGGGATTCCGGATACGAGCTTCTTGGATATTCCGACCAGGGATTCCGGGTTATGTCCACCAACAAAGAGGTAACTTCTTTTGAAGATTTCAGCGGGCAGAAGATCCGGACGATGGAAAACAGCTATCATCTGGAATTCTGGTCAGCTCTTGGAGCAAACCCCACGCCCATGAATTTCAGCGAGGTCTATATCGGCCTGCAGCAAAATACCATTGACGCCCAGGAAAATCCCTATGAGGTCATCGTTTCCAACAATCTCTACGAGCAACAGGACTATGTAGTGGAGACCAACCATCTGCCCCATCTGATCTCTCTGGTAGTCAGTAAGGATTTTTATGACGAACTCCCGGAGGAGGACCAGGAGATCCTGATCGAAGCCCAGGAGATTGCCAGGGAATATTCCCGGGAAGCCTCCGACGAGCGCATCAGCCAGCGCATTGAAACCATTGAAGAAAGCGGGACTCAGATCATCACTCTTGATGATGAGACACGGCAGGTCATGATCGATGCCTCCGCCGCTATTTATGAGGATATCCGGGAATCAGTAGATCCAGGCATCTATGAAGCATATATGGGGGACAGGGACTAAGCCAAATGGGGACGTACACTTTTTGCAAAAGTGTACGTCCCCATTTGGCTTAGTCCCTGTCCCCTTTCTTCTATTTTCTTGCCATCTCTGCCATGGCTGCCGCCACCAGCTTGATTGATTTCATTAATTTTTCTACTTCCATCGCCTCATTAGGCTGGTGCACAATATCCGGATCTCCGGGGAAGACCGGGCCAAATGCCACCATATTTTTGAACATCTTTGCGTAGGTTCCGCCTCCGATAGCCTTCGGCTTTGCATCCGCCTCTCCTGTGCCTTCCCTGTATACCTTCATCAGTTTCTGCACCAGCTCTGAATCCTGCGGAACATAGAGCATATCTGTATGTCCAAAATCCAGAAGCAGAAGTCCCGCCTCCTGGAGCGCACGGTCCACATTCTGGTATATCTCATCTTTATCGCCGTTTTTCGGATAACGGATATCCAGATTAAAATACAGCTTCTCTGCATCTGCCTCGATCACGCCTAAGTTTACAGTGGTTTCTCCCGTCTCCTCATCCTGATAACAGATGCCAAGGCTCTCTCCATTTGTTTCCCGGCCAATCTTCGTCCGCAGGAAATCAAAAACCTTCTGGTAATCTCCGCCGATCTTCAGATCCTTTACCGCATCCAGGAGAATAATGATCCCGTTGACTCCCAGCTCCGGAGTGCTGCCGTGAGCGCTGACGCCGTCTGAAACGATGACAGTATTTCCATTTTCGTGTCTGACCGTAACTCCTTTTGTGTCCGGGATCTCATGCTCTCCTTCCAGTACCAGACGGCAGTGCAGAGGTACGATATTGGAAACTGTACCGCCCTGAAATTCCAGTACTTTAATCTCTCCCTGTTCAGGATTTTTGCATCCGCCTATCACAGAGATCATTCCTTTTTCAAAAAAGATCAGCGGATATTCCGCATCCGGCGTGATCCCCATCACCGGCTGCTCTTCTCCCTTTTCTACGTAATACTGGATACAGCTGCTTCCCCGTTCTTCATTGGTACCAAAGATTACCCGGATCCTGCGGTCTAATGGAAGATTAAGGTCCCGGATCGCCTTCAGCGCATAGATCGCTCCGATGGTAGGCCCCTTGTCATCCACAACGCCCCGGCCGTACATCATCCCGTCATGGATCTCGCCTCCAAAAGGCGGGTACTTCCAGTCGTCGCCAGTAGGAACCACATCCATATGTCCCAGCACGGCTACCATTTCTTCCCCTTCGCCATATTCTATGTACCCGGCATGGTTATCCACATTTCCTACCCGGAATCCCATGCTTTTCCCAAGCTCCAGCGCAAAGTCCAGCGCTTTTTTGGGGCCCGGACCATACGGCGCATTTTCCTCCGGTTCTCCGGCCACGCTGTCAATCTGCACACTGCGGCGGATCCCATCCAGGATCTCCTCTTTCATTTCATCAATTTTCCTGTTCAAATTTGTGTCATTCATAGTATTTCCTCCTCATACCCTTTTCACTTTAAATGGAAAAATAATCCATCTTCTTATTTATTTTCTTCCACAAGTTCCAGAAAAGCTTCTGCATTTTCCCGGTTCGGCGTGTTCTTTGCAATACAGATACAGACAGGCTCATATTCAATCCCGGCCTCTTTCTTTAACCATTTGCTTTCCTCCAGAACAAATGCCTTCTCCAGGACGTCTCTTCCATACTCATCGTAAAAACTTTCCGGACATATCACTACATCCACAGACTCTGTCCCAATCAGCGTACTAAAGGCTGCTTCTCCCTGATAAGCACCGGAGGTAATATTACTGTTGATCCGTACAGTCTGATTGCTTTTTTCTGCCCCCAGGTATTCCCGTATCTCTGATTCCAGACCTTCATAGTCGTCTGCCAATCCATCTACAACGACCAGATTTAAAAGAATCTCCTCATTCATCCCACGATACATAGTAACGCCCAGATAAATTGCGGCAATGACAGCGACCGGAACCAAAAGCCAGATTTTGTAATACATCCAGAGATACTCCAGCTTTTCCTTTCCCGTCATCTGGCTTAGTTTTTCCTTTTCAAATTGTTTGCGCTCTTCCCTCGTCATCTGTTTTTCGTAACGTCTGTCCAGCATAAGCTACTTCCTCCATTGGGGACGTACACTTTTGGCAAAAGTGTACGTCCCCGTTCACACATTTTTCACATTTACTTGACCTTCTCAAGCCCATGTACCCAGTCTGATTTCAAGAAATAGATGAGAAACACCACAGAGCTTAAAAGCCATGTCAGCGGATAAGCCCAAAAGATCACCTGGATGTCCGGAATAAACCGAACCACAATGCTGATATAGCTGACACGGATCACACACCAGCAGACCATCATGACAAACATTGGTACTACGGATTTTCCGGCGCCTCTTAAAATTCCTGCCATACAATGAGAAAAAGCCAGCAGGAAATAAAACCATGTAACAATCCTTGCCCAGGCTACACCATAACTTACAGCATCTGCACCTCCGCCAAAAGCTCCGATCAGTACAGGCGCAAAAAGATTGATCACTAATCCTACCAGTTCTGCAATCGAAAGCGAGCACACTGCTCCGATAACTGCTCCCTTTCTGGCCCGCTCGTATTCCCTTGCGCCCAGGTTCTGGCTGATAAACGTGGTAAGTGCCAGAGCAAAGCAGGTAACCGGAAGAAATCCGAAGCCTTCGATCTTGGAATAAGAACCGCAGCCCGCGACAGCTGTGGCTCCAAAGGTATTGATATGGGCCTGTACAAATACATTTGCCACGGAGATGATCGAATTCTGCACGCCGGCCGGCACGCCATTTATAACAATCTGCCTAAGCATATTGGTGTCTCCCCGTATTTCGGAAAGCTGCAGCTGAAATACTCCGTTCCCTTTTTTTAGCTGGTACAGACATAAAAAAGCGCTCAAAAACTGGGAAATAATCGTGGCAAGAGCTGCAGACCACACGCCCATTCTGAATATTCCCACAAAAACCAGGTCCAGCACTATATTCGTGATCGACGAAATGATAAGAAAGAACAGAGGATGCTTACTGTCTCCCATCGCCTGCAGGATCCCTACAAAAAAGTTGTACATAACAAATGCAAGAGATCCTGCAAAATATACCCGGAAATAGGAAAGCGATTCCGGCAGAACTTCCGCGGGTGTTCCCATAAGTACCAATATCTTTGGCGCGGCCGCGATGCCGACGACCGTCAGGATCATTCCGCAGATCACTCCAAATACAATTGTTGTATGGATTGATTTTTTCAGATTTTCATTGTCCCCTGCACCAAAATATTTTCCTGTCACCACTCCGGCCCCAATAGCGATTCCATTAAAAAAGCCCACCAGAAGAAATATAAGATTTCCCGATGAACTGACCGCCGCAAGAGCGTTATTTCCAAGAAAATTACCGACTATCACAGAGTCGGCAGTGTTGTAAAGCTGCTGAAATAAATTTCCCCAGAAAAGAGGAATGGCAAAAGCCACCAGACGTTTCCAGATCGGTCCGCTGGTCATCAAGGTGGCAGAAGATGTTCCTGCCATAGAATTTGTCTTAGCCATGCTAGATTCCCCCAAAATAGTACTATTTGACATACCCTGTCAGAAAATGGCGCCCCTCGCTCTTCCTATATTCTGCTCCTATCTCCGGCGGAAGTCAATCCTTCCGGTGTAGTTTCTTTCTCCACTTTATTTTCCGTGATATTGTCACAGAACTTCTTCTGTCTTTGTTGTATTCTCACAATATAAAATATATAATTTATTTAACTGATAATTTTGATGTTCACTAATATTAAAGGAGGAAAATCTATGTTAAAGGGAAAAGTAGCAGTAATTACCGGAGGAACCCGGGGAATCGGATATGCAACCGTTAAAAAATTTCTTGAAAACGGAGCAACTGTTGTATTATTTGGATCCCGTCAGGAAACAGTAGATAAAGCATTAACCTCATTGAAGGAAGAAAATCCTGACTGGCCTGTATCCGGTGCATGGCCGGATCTTGGAAATGCAGATGCCGTGGCAGAGGAAATTGGTAAGATCAAAGAAACCTATGGCAAAATTGACATTCTGATCAATAATGCAGGAATGTCGGACAGCAAACCCATCACGGATTACACCTCTGATCATTTTGAAAAGATTATGAAATTGAATGTTGGAGCAGCTATGAACTGTATCATGCCGACCGTAAAGATCATGAAAGAGCAGGGCGGCGGCTGCATCCTCAATACCAGCTCTATGGTCAGCATATGCGGACAGCCTTCAGGCGTGGCTTACCCGGTAAGCAAATCCGCCGTTAACGGAATGACCTGGTCTCTTGCCAGGGAACTTGGTCCAAGCAATATCCGGGTCAACGCAGTCGCTCCCGGCATTACAAAAACCGATATGGTAGCGGCTCTTCCAAAAGAAATGATCGAGCCTCTGATCAATGCCATCCCGATGAGAAGAGTCGGGGAACCGGAAGACATTGCCAATGCCTTCCTTTTCCTGGCAAGCGATATGGCAAGCTATGTAACAGGAGAAATCCTCTCTGTAGATGGAGCAATGCGGACGTAAAAAATAGCACCGGGAAAGAGACACCTCTTTCCCGGTTTCTTAGTTTGATATCTTTATTCTATCCTGAAAGCCGCGCATCTATTTTATCCAGCAATTTTTCTGCATCTTCCGGAAGCCTGCCTGTCATTTTAATTAAGTTCGTTATATGTGTCGTGTCAATCTCCACAGATTTCTCCATATGTAGTTCTGTAATCAGCGTTTTTAACTCCTGAAGTTTCTCTTGCGTCGCCGCTTCTGTAAATCTTCTCTCTTTGACCATTTCTGCCAATTCTGTCAATGCAAATACCGTCAGATTCATCGTGATAATCTTTGCAGGCACAAACTGGTTCAGAAGTTCTGCGGTAAGTCTGGCATTTTCTTTCCCTTTTCCTTCTCCTGCAATTCCATACATCACGATCGCATAAAACGGAAGCCTTGCTTCATTTAGTTTCTGTCCCTGCCTGGCCGCTACCGCAGCTGTATGTCCCTTCTTCATCAACTTCAACGTCTCATCACTGCCTGTCTCAAAGCCGACATAAAGCAGCCTAAGCCCTGCTTCATGAAGCTGTTTTAATTCGTGAACACTGTATCTTTGCAGACTGCGGACAGATGCATATGCCGCCACGCATCCACAATACGGAAAATATTTTCTTACAAGATTAAGGATCTTGAAAATCTTTTCAAATCCCACCGAAAGCGGATCTGCCCCCGTCAGAAACACCCGCTCAGTATATCCTTCTCCGTTCATCAGCTCATGCTCGATCTCTCTCAACGAAACCTCACTGTAAGTATTCGCTTTATACATAGAACAAAAGGCACATCGATTATACGGACATCCTGTTGTAACCGGAATTAAAGTTGTATGGATTTCGCTCTGAGGATAATATACACTCTGGATTTCACTCATATATAATTCCACCTCTGCATCATTCAATATTCACTCATACTTCGTTTAGGTTTTTTAATAAAAGATCTTCTCAAGTTCCGGAACCAGGCTTTCCAAACCTTTCTGATCCTCTTCTGTAAACCGGCATGTCACCGGACTGTCTATATCCAGTACCGCCCGTATCCTTCCCGACTGATCATGCAGCGGCAGGACAATCTCCGAGCGTGAAGCACTATCGCAGGCAATATGTCCGGGAAACTGATGCACATCCTCTACCCGCACTACCGCGTCCCGCTCCACTGCAGTCCCGCACACACCTTTTCCCACCTGGATCTCCGTACAGGCAGGTTTCCCCTGGAACGGCCCCAGTATCAGCGTTTCACCCTCCATAAGATAAAACCCTACCCAGTTGATCTCCTTAAGCCCCTGATTCAAAAGAGCAGATGCATTGGCCAGATTTGCAGTCATATGAGGACAGCTTTCGATCTGTCCGCTCAGCCGGATCCTTAAAAATTTGTAGAGCTCCCTTTTATCTTCCGGGAATTTTCTCACCATATTTTCCATGCCATTTCTCCTTATCATTTCAATTAATCATTACATATCAATCTCTAATCTCTGAAGTTTCTCAGACAGACTATGGCAGCCTTTTCAAAATCTTTTTTTCATTTTTTCTTGAAAAATCACTTAGTTTATAAGATCGAATCCTAGTTTTGACAATGGCAGGAATCAAAAATCCATTATTCACAAGTTTTGCACATCTGTTAATCACTGTTTTATTTGTCACACCAATCATCTTGCCTAGAATACAATCCCATCATTTTTAAAAAATAGTTGATCCAGATTTCCGGATGTGGAGGATTTTCCCTTCCTGAATAGTATAATGCAGGTGATCCCATTTGCGGAGAAGCATAATACTCATCCGGATCATATGCGAAGTATTCTTCCAGAGAACCAATTCCATTAAAACCGTACCCATAATAATCAGGGATATTACCCTGACATTAGCCTGGTAGTTCTTCTATTTCCGTCCTCAAAGGGATGAATCATAACCAATTGGTAATGGACTACAGCAGCAATGATTAATGGATGATCATCTGTAGTGTTTACATATTCAACAAGTTCATCCAGCAGCTCCGGAATATCTATATATTCTGGAGGAATATATTCTGGTGCACCGGTTTCAGAATCATATACTGTAAATAGTACGCCCGGCGGCATCGGATCCCTTAGCCCCATTTTTTCTTTCGATGCACCTTTTTCTATAATCGCCTGAACTTCAAGAATCATCTCTTTTGAAAAGCGTTCTTTCTTTTTTAACTTTTAGCTATTAATAAATTTAAAGCCTGAAAGTAATTCCGCACTTCTTGCTCTGGTCTTAAAAAGTGTTTATGAGGATCTCCATCAATCGCTTCATTCGCCTGTTCTTCAGTCAGTGGATTCCCCTCTATCTTATTAGAAGCATATAAACTTTTTTCTTGGAGTTTTTTCTGAGTCTGTTCTTCGTAACAGATGGAAGCTCTATCGTGCTAAGAGAAAATCTATTTTCATCAATCTCTGAAATCCTTTTCAAAATTTCATTTGTGAGTGTACTCTTATCAATTTACCGCCTCTATTTTGCCACTATTATTTCATCTTTATTACTAATTATTATATTGTTTAACAAATAGTTTTTCCATTAAAATTACACTATTTTTTCACTATTTTCCCATTAATAAAACCGACCATCATCCCTGCTTGGGTAGAATGGCCGGTTTGTCTACAGCTTTTCTACTACATAATCTTTACTCATCCACTGATATTTCCCAGTGGCCACTAAATCCACTTCCTACGTAGTGTACATTTTCCATCTCCTTTATCCGGCGTTTTATTGTGCTTACACTCACACCTAACGCTATCGCTATCTTTTCTGTGCTTATCTTATTATTCTTTCGGATTAAATCCGTAATCTGGTGTTTTATATCTTTTTGAGTGTCATCTTGAGTGCCATCTTGAGTGTCATCTTGAGTGCCATTCCGGGGGACATCATAATTCAGATTGAACATCACCACTGTAAACTGGTATCTGTCAGAGCGGAACTTAGGCTTTTTACTTTCATCATAATTTATCTGAAACTCATATCCGCTGATGATTTTCTCAAATCCGCTGCCTTTCCGTTCCATATATCCCAGACGGTTCAGCACATCTGCAAGAACCGGATTTCTTCTGGTCGATGGTACTGTGAGCGGATCCCGTTCCTGGATCAGAGACCCATCCGGCATTCCACCCGGTGAATAAATCTCCATCCGGTCATCATAAATATCAATGTGAACCTCACTTCCATTGATCAGATAGTCACGATGGGCAAGCCCGTTTATGAGTGCTTCGTGGTAACTTCGTTCTACGTATTCCGGCATCTCTTCCCTGGAATTATCCGTTTTACGCCACATCATCCGGCTATTTCGTTTGATAAAGGCTTCTCCATTTTCAATCAGCGAAATTATGCTGCCGGAATATTCAGCATCATCCAAAGCATCTATCATGCCGCCGCTCTTATTTAAACCATTCCACCTTGTGCAGAATACTCTTGACCATCTGACCGGGCTTTCATCGGCAAGGAGCGCCCCTGCATTGGTCAGATATCCCTGTTCATCTGCCAGCCCAAAAGAAATCAGATCTTTGTCGTCAAAGCTGCTTCCTGTCCACTTTTTATACCTCTCTTTCAATTTTGAAAAAGCATAGTCCTCTGCTTTATAAGAAGAAAGCTGTGAATCATAGGATGTATTCTTTCCCCGGAGGACGAGCCTTTTTAACTCGGTAGAATTTGTTTTCACACTTTCATTTCCAACACGGATATATGCTTCCATCACACCATCTCCTGAATAATAATATGGTGTCTCCTCTCCTTTATAAATATTCAGGATGATCAATTTTTTCCCTTCTTCTTCACAAAAACTGAGATTGAATTCCGGTATAGGATCCAGTCTGCCTTTTATGATTTCACTGATTTTTTCCGCATCTCCCACCGGATCAGCAAGGCCAATAATCTTCCCGTCATCAGAAACACCAAAAATTAATACTCCACCGGATGTATTGGCAAATGCGCTGACACTTTTGCACCAGCTTTTCGGCCTTTTTATCTCAAGCGCAGCCTTCTTATCATATTCTGTTGTTTCACCTATTAATCTTGTTATATCCATAAACATCTTCTTTCACAATTTATTTTCAGTAAAAAAACCCCTGAATCTTCTCTAGTAGATATGGGGATTACTCCCCATATCCCTACACAAAACCGTACGTGCGCTATTAACGCATACGGCTTTTCACTCTATATTTGGTACTCTATCTGTAAAACAAACTCACTTTAATACTTGG